>Ga0214472_10006702_pt1 | contig 12067 bp, 11 predicted proteins | sample RVTome_6_FD_207662 | JGI IMG/M metagenome (GOLD analysis project Ga0214472, IMG submission 207662) | Soil microbial communities from uranium-contaminated site in the Upper Colorado River Basin, Wyoming, United States - RVT140D175 | ecosystem: Environmental > Terrestrial > Soil > Contaminated >...
TGGCCCGGAAGCGATGCCAAAGTTCGGCAGGTTTAGGGAAAGAAGCGAGCTGCCGCTCCTGGCCCGTGGTGAAATCGAACTCGACAATGCCATGTCCGTTGGTGGAGTAGGCGAACTTTACGCCAAGAATCTCGGCGTAATCTTTAGCTTGCTGCAAACCATCGCCGGGAAGCATATAAGCCGCCTTCGCTTCGACGACTGCCAGCATGAAGTCTCTGGCGTAACGCAAGAGATAGTCAGCTCGCTTCGAGGGCCGGCGCCGCGCTTTAGTACCGACGACGAGGATGCGCCCGTCCGTAAAACTTTTTTGCTCGCTGATCTGATCGTCGTTCCAACCAGCGGCGTGGAGTTTGGGCAAGACGTATTTTCTACAGGTGTCGGCTTCGGTGATCACGGTACGTCGAATGACAGTGAAACAGAATTTCCGCCGATTCTATGCGAAATCGCGATGCCAGAGCAAGGACGACTATGGATGGCAATTTAGAAGCGAAAAGGGCCGGCTAAGCGCTATCGCCCAGCCGGCCCTCGATTGAACAATTCTATCTGAATCCCGTTGCTACTGCCCCGCCCGCCGCGCGGCGATGACTTCCAGCATCTTTTCATCGCTGGTGTATTTGAAGTCCCAGGTCTTGCGTGCCTTGGCGGCTTCTTGCTCGGCGCCTTCGAGAAGTTCAACGTCCGGTTTGGTCACCACCGTCACGCCTTTTTGCTCCAAGGTGTTGATCAACCCCTCGATCTTGTTTTCCATGTCGCCGGCCGACAGGCCTTGCATGCCCGCGAGATATTCGTTCACCACCTTCATGCCGAGCTCGGCGTCTTTTTTGGCGACGCCGACCAGACCAACGCTGGCGTTACGCGACCAACCGGCGACGAAGATGCCATCGAGCGCCTTCTTGGTTTCCGGGTCGTAAGGTTGATAGGCGGCGGGATTGGGGTCGCCCGGCAGTTTTTCCGGATTAGTGACGAAAGCGCCCCGTGAGAACGGCAGACCGAGTGACGCATCGACTTGATCGCCGATGGCGTAGATCACGCAATCGACTTCGATGCGCCGGGTCTTCCCGGTACCCTTGGCGACGGTTTTACCGTCTTGCAGAACCATCTCGTTTTCTTCCGCTTCCAGAGCCGCGACCCGGCCTTTGTCGTTGGCGACGACCTTGTTCGGCGAGCAAAGATAACGGAATGTGAGCCTGCGCCCTTCCATGGGCTCACCCTGCCCAATGAACTTCTGTTTGATCGCTTCGATATCCTGACCGATAGCGGTTAATGAAGGCGCGATGCGTTCGATCTCCTGTTTCATGTCGGCGTTATCGAGATACATGTCGATATACTCGAACTCGCTGTCGTCATAAGCTTTTTCCAGCGGTCCGCGGCGCGCGACCACGACCACCTGGTCGATCTTTTTTAGATTGAGCAGCCAGTTGGCGATATCCACCATGACATTGCCCATACCGATGATCGCCACACGCCGGCCGATCTCAAAGGTCTGCTCGCTGAAAGGCGGTAATGAATTGAAGTGATAGACGACGTCTTTAGCGTGATAGACGCCGATGGCTTCTTCACCGGCTATACCTAACTTCTTGGTTCCCTGGGCTCCGGCCGTCACCACGACCGCACCAAAGCCGAGCTCCTGGAGATCCTTGAGCGACAGCGGCTGATCTTGCCCCACCATGACATGACCGAGGTAAAATATTTTCGGGTCGGCGAGAATGCGTTTGAACTGTTTGCGCAGTCCGGTTTTCATCTTTTCCTTGTCGACGAAAATGCCGTACTCGGCTAATCCGCCGGGCTTGATATCGCGATTGATCAAGACCACCCGATGGCCCGCTTCGGTCAATTTGCGAGCGCCGTAGATTCCCGCCGGCCCAGCGCCGACAACCGCAACCAAATGTTGATTGGACATTGCTTTACCTCAAAACCTAAATTGTATTTCTCTCGCCGTTGAGAGATGAGTTGAAGATTAAGACCGGAGAAGCAAAAGGCGCTCTGCGACTTATTGCAGTTCCCGCTTGCCTTCGTACTCTAACTCGGTGCCGCGGGAGTCCTTGTGGGTGAATGAAACCAGCTCCCAACTGCCATCTTCAAGGGGCCCCTTGAGAATGTAGGAATTCTCATCGCTGCCGAGAACGCGAAAGTAGCATGCTTGCTCGCCGTACCAGCGGTCCACGCAGGCTTCGACCTGGATGGTTCGAGTCCCGAGCATGAAGCGGGATGGACTTTCGTGTCCCTTGGCGTCGGCGCAAGATTCAACTTTGATCTTCATGGTTGACTCACTTGGCTCGGAAAACGCGACAGCGTAATATAGCCCAAATGATTTGCCTTTTAAAGGAGCCGCATGGACATCCTCGATCAGACTAGAAAAGACATTATCAGCGCCTGTCGAATCCTCACATACAAGAAACTGGTGGAGGGATTCGGTCACGTCAGCGCGCGCATACCCGGCACCGACCGATTTCTTCTGACCCCGCGCGCCGGCCTCGCGCTGGTCCAAGAAAGCGACCTTTTGACCATGAATTTGGACGGCGAAGTGGTCGACGGCAGCCATGCCAAACCGTCCGAAACTTGGCTGCACACGGCAATCATGAAGGCGCAACCGCGAGTCAATGTAATCACCCGCATCCACGCCCGGGTCGCGAATATCTTCTCGGTCACCGACCGTAGGCTCGAACCCTTGCATAATCACGGCAGCTTCTTCGCCGCCGGTGTGCCGATCTATAACACGTCTGATCTCATCACCACGCCGCAGCTAGGCGCGGAGGTCGCGCACACCCTCGGCGAGGGGCCGGCGCTCTTACTCAGAGGCAATGGTCAAGTGACCGTCGGGAAAACCATTCCCGAAGCTGTGATGATGGCGATCTATTTGGAGGAAACTGCTGAAATCCTATACGGCGCCCTGCAGATCGGACAGCCTGTAGCATTGACACTTGCTGAATCCAAGCAGCGCCAAGTCGAAGCGCTCCCGCCGGTCGATTTAGAGCGGGCCTGGAACTATTTCAAGAATAGATGCGGGATCGTTTAACGCCGCCAGTTAACCGGGCGCAGTGTTGAAGAAAAAAATGCGGCCCCTCTCGGGGCCGCATTTCAATTGGGTTAAAGCGACAGAATCTTACTTGCCAGCAATTTCAAAGTTAGCTTTAGCGTCTTCCTTCGCTTTCACGGTGACTTTCTGCGTGCTCTTACCGAGCTTCTCGTGCCACACCTCAACAGTGTAGCTGCCGGCCGGGACATCGGTCAGCTTGAAGCTGCCCGATCCGTCAGTCACGGCAAAATAAGGGTTGGGCGTCGCCACCAGCCAGCCATGCATCCAACCGTGGACATCGCATTTGACTTCAACCGCTTCCGGCTTCTCGATTTTTACATCCATGGATTTTTTGAACTTTGGCTGCGCCTGATTGAACGGGCTGTTGGCCTTGCTGTAGGAATGGACATTGTGAAGAACCCCGTCTGGATTAAGAATTGAAACGGTCGAACCGGCGGTAAAAGCCAAAACATGGGGGTGATACTCGCAGCCGTTCTGATCGAGAGTTATCTTTTTAGCGTCAATTTTCTTGCCGCTTTTGATATCCGTGATCGTCACCACCGCATTGGCCAGGTTGCCGTCTTTCACGACCAATGATTGATCGAACTTTGGCGATTTGTCGCAAACTTCTTTATCCTTGCCGACATCGAGCTTCTTCGGAGCCGGCGCGCTGCCTTTAAATTTGACGGTGCCCGAAATCGAGCCGCCATCTTTCACATCGCCGCCTTTGTATTGAGCCATGGCGCTGACCGGCGCCGTCACTAACGCCGCCGCCAAAACAAACAAACCAATTTTATTCATACCTTCCTCCTTCGATCTAACGGATCATCAATTGGACGACCCGGTTACTCCAATATTCAATGTCACTTTGCCGGTTTTATTTTCACGACCCGCGCCGGCGCGGGGGCCACGATTGCCGACGGGCCGCGCCCGAGGGTCATCAAATAGTCGCGCAAGGCCTCGATTTGCAAATCCTCCTTGCCGCCAAGGATATTGTCCGGGCCGCCAGGATAAAACGACGGCATCTTGGTGCCGGGCTGAACCTTCTGCGGATCTTTCAGCCACTTCAAAATCCAGGTCGGATTGAGCCGCTGGCGCGCCAGGTTGAAATCCGGCGCCCAACCTTCCACCGGTCCCTCGGGTTTCCGTTCACCCTGCTGATGACAACTGTAGCAGTTGAAGTAATCCTTGTTCACCAGCTGGCGCGCCGCCTCGAGAGATTCCGGCGCAATCATTTTTTCGTCGACGTAGACATAAGGCTGTTCGACTTTGGACAAGCCGTTGAAGTAGTTCACCAGCTGGGTTGCATGATCGTCGGAAAAGCCAAATGTCGGCATGCGGATTTCCAGCCAAGGCCGGATTGGAATCGGCGCTTTCAAGAAACTAAAGAACCATTGCGACTGAACCTTCTCGCCCTGGCCATTGAGCGGCGGTGGCGCGAGGGTTACTTTTTCTTCTTGGTAGTATTTACGGACGAAGCCACCGCGTTTTTCGATCTCGTGGCAACCGACGCAGTTGTACTGCTGCATCGAGCGCCGCCCCTCGACCACCTGCTGGACGCGCAATCCTTGATCGGCCTGGTAGTGCTGGCCCACCTTCCGTTCTCGAAACCCGCCAAGCAACATGCGCAGCGCCTTAATGTCCTCATCGGCAAGATTGAATTGCGGCATCAACTGCTCGATGCGTTCAGTTGCATAGCCGCGGGGTGTCTTTAACTTGTTATAGGTCCAGTCATCCCAGGTATGTTTGACATCCGTCCGATTGCCGAAAAATAGTTCCTCAACCGCCTTTGAGCCGAAGGTTGTCAGCTCAGCGCCGACCCGGGACTCTTTTTCCATGCCTTTGATTTCGTGGCAGCCAAAGCAACCCCACCGCCGCACCAGCGATTCGCCGCGCTTGATATTTTGGGCATCGGCGAGTTTTTCTTCGATCCCAGCCATGGGATCGGGCTTAGCGCCGAGAGTCATCAAGTAACTGGTGATGGCCCGCGCTTCATCGTCGGATAGACGCAAGCTCGGCATGCGCGTGTCAGCGACGAAACCACGCGGATTCTTGATCCAGTGATAGATCCATTGAGGCCCCACTACCTTGGCCGCCACATCCTTGAGATTCGGTATAAGATCTTTTTCTTTACCCAGCGGCGTGGTGAATTCCCCTTCGGCAAAGCCGTGACAGCCTTTGCAGCCGACCGTTTCGACGAGTTTCTTGCCTTTGGCGATTTCGCTAGGATCGCCCTCGCGGAAACCTACTGGCAGCGGATGATCTTGGCTCCACTTGTCAGCATCTTCCTTGGACTGCGACCAAATATAGGCGGCAATCGCGACGGCATCGTCTTGTTTCAGGTCGAAATTCGGCATCCGTGTGCGCGGCCGGAATCGGTGCGGGTTTTCAATCCAGCGCACCATCCAGCCGGGATCGACCTTGGCGCTGATTTTTCTCAAGCTAGGGGCGATTTTGGGAATATTCTCGTAGCCTTTGACCAAGTGACAGCCGGTACAACCGACCTGTTCGAAGAGCCGCTGACCTTCGGCCAAGAGCGGCGCATCCTCGGCAAATTTTTGCACGTCGAGATGGCAGGAAGTACAACTCGACTGCGCCTTATTGCCGCGCAAAAGTGGAAACTCCCACAAATGAACTTCGCCGTGGGCCTGCTTGACGCTGTTGACGGCCATGCCTTGACCTTCATGACAACTCGTGCAGCCAAACTTATCGGGCGGATGAGCGTTGTCGGCGAGCAGCACCTCACGCCGCGGATGAGTCTTAAAAGGGTTGGCTTCCTTCTCGAAACCGGGACGATTGATCGCCAGATGGCAAGTTTGGCACCGGTCCACGCGCGCCACTGGCTGATCGAACCGGTTGCGATCGAACTCGTCCAACGACACCTGCAGAATCTTGGGGATCTTAGGAAAAGTGAACGGCCCGAGCTTGAACGTGACGTTCTCCATCACCCGGATCCACTTGTCTCTCTCGGCGGTCATTTTGCCGAGCTCGTTTTCGATATCCTTGGCGCCGGATTGAATCTTTTTGATCTCTTCTTTCAACTGATTGCGTTTGGCGTTTGCCGGTTCCAGTTCTTTATCTAGACCAGCTTTCTTCTTGTCTAAGCCAGCGATCACGTCGAGATAGGGCTGGGGATTGCGCTTTTGTTGCACCGCGTGATCATGCTCGTACCACGCCTCTTCCAGCTCGCTCTTGACGTCTTTGACTTTTTGATCGATCTCTTGGAATTTTACCGTCGCCCGGGCAAATTCGCTTTCCAAGGCCTGGAGTTTTTTACCCAAGTCGCCGGTGCTTAGACTGGCTTGAATTTCGCCGAGCTTTTTAGCCAGCTCGCGATACGTCTCATCCGCCTGGAGCTTCTTGTCTTCCTCATTGTAAGCGGCCACGGCGCGATCGTAGTCCAACCGATAGAAACGGCTCTGCACGCCTTTCCACGGCCGGCGCGTAATGTTGTCATCCAAAAATGCCCAAAGGGTCAACGCCACCAGTAGGGCCGTGCCCAGGACGAAAACACTGCCATAGGACTTCTTCTCTTCTTTTTGGTCGACGCCTCGTTCCGCCATCCCGACTCCCTTACGCTACTTTACGCTCAAGCGCCCGGCCCACAGAAAAAACCCCGAGGCCGATCAAGGTTAAAACGATTTCTTCAGCCATCGAAGAATTTCTCAGGATACCGACAAAAAGCGCATAGCCGATATCCGCAAGCCCGAGCGCCTGGAGAATTTTCGCCAAGTAAAACATTTACGCAAGCATTTAAATATTGATCCACGGCGTAACCAAAACGTACTTGACGTTAAAGGCGAGCCGCAAAAACATTTTGGCGGGTAGAGACATCATGAGCACGATGAGCAAGCCAGTGATGGTAAATCGCACCATGCCCCAACGCTCGAGAAAATCTTTTCCTTTGACCTTGAGCACGAAAACGTAGAATAAGATCATGCCGCCGACAAAGTAGGCGCTGACGGCTACTAAACTGAACGCCGCGGACAGCCAATAATCCCTGAATCCGAGAAGATAAGGCAAGTCGACATTGGTCAGCGCAACGACCTTGTGCGGGTCCCATCGCTGCCACGGCCAAAATAAGTTCCAGCCCGGGCCGCGAAAAAACGTCCCGATGATAATCATCACCACCCAAAGCACGTGGAAGCCGAAGATAAAGGTTAAAATCTCCCACTTTCGATCCTTGTAGCAGTAATAACCATTACCCTTCGGATTGATGTCGATGAAAGGAATCACCATAAGTCCAACAATAATCAACGTTGGCAGAACGACGCCGGCATGCCAGGGATCGAAGTAGACAAGCATTTCCTGCAAGCCCAGAAAATACCAGGGTGCTTTTGAAGGGTTGGGCGTTCGAGTCGGGTTCGCCGGTTCTTCCAACGGCGCATCGATGGTGAGCGACCATAGGGTCAATCCGACCATTACGAACAGCGCGACGAGAAATTCCATGCGCACCAAGTGCGGCCATGTATGAATTTTGTCGTCTACCGGTAGTTTTCTTTCTGGTGCCGCCTCTGCCATGGAGTTGCCTCGTTTTCAAGAAACTTAACTTAAAGGGATGGGCCAGAGAAACCGTCGCGCCGGATGCGCCAAAAATGCACGGCCATCATAATGCTGGCGACCAGCGGGATGAAAATGCAATGGAGAATGTAGAACCGCAGCAAGGTGTGCGGCCCGATCTCGCCTCCGCCGAACAAGAAAGCCCGGGCATCGTAGATCGGATTGGCGCCGACGAATTCGGCGAACGGGCCTTCGTAGCCCAACAGCGGGGTCGCTCGAGCCATATTGGAACCGACGGTCACGGCCCAGATCGCCAACTGGTCCCACGGCAAGAGGTAGCCGGTGAAACTCAGGAGCAGTGTCAGCACCAGCAGCAACACACCGACGATCCAGTTGAACTCCCGCGGCGGTTTGTAAGAACCGGTCAAGAACACGCGAAACATATGGAGCCAGACGAACACGATCATCGCATGGGCCGCCCAGCGGTGCATGTTGCGCATGAGCATGCCGAAAGGCATGTCGAATTCGAGGTACTTCATGTCGGCATAGGCGTATTCCGCCACCGGCCGGTAGTAAAACATTAAATAAATCCCGGTAATCGCGGTGACGAGAAACATCAGGAACGTCAGTCCGCCCATACACCATGTGAAGCGCATCCGTACCGCGTGGCGGCGCACCTTGGCCGGATGGAGGTGGAGAAAAACATTCGACGTCACCATCATCACCCGGTTGCGCGGCGTGTCGTCATAGCCGTGGCGAAAGATTGCCTTCCAAACATGGCTTTCGACAATATCGTTTTTAATTTTTTCTAGAGGGCTCATGTTTCATTCCGTTTAGGCTTTGAGAATACTCTCTGGATACTGTTCGTCAGGGTCGGCGCCGGCAGTCCCTCTGAAAATCTTATTCTTGTCGACCAGCAGCTGGCCGTCGTCGCCGAGCGTAAGCTTGAAACGGTCCAGCGGCCGGGGCGCCGGTCCTTCGAAATTCAGACCGCTTTTAAAAAACCCGCTGCCATGACAGGGGCACTTGAATTTGTTTTCAGCGGCAAGCCAGCGGGGCGTGCAGCCGAGATGGGTGCACTTGGCGAAAATTGCGTAGATGCCGGTTTCCTCTCGGACAATCCACACGCGCTGGTCTTGTTTATACTTCTCGCTAACTTCACCGATGGCGTAATCAGAAGGAAGACCGGCTTTGAAAGTCGCCGGGGGCTGGAACAACACTCGGGGAAAAGCCGAACGGAGAAAACCTAGAAGACTCAGTCCACCGAACACTCCAAAACCGCCCCAACCAAAACGCGTGAAAAAATCTCGCCTTGACCAAATACCGCTTTTTTTCTTTTCCGCTTCTGCCATACTCATTTCGCTTTCTTAAGCCAGCTGATCAGCGCACCCCAGATAAAAAAAATCACGCCGCCCAGCATCAACAGCAAGCCCACGGGTCCAAAAATAAATGACAACCCCAACCCTAAAAAGAACAGGAGCACCCCGGTGCCCAAGGGATTAAAGGGCGCCGGAACCGTTCCTGCCCCACCGACCGCAGGTTCAGCCTTGTGGATGAATTCCTCGCGGATCAGCGCGAACGCCAACTCCTTGAGATCGTCGCGCCGCTCAGGGTCGGCGCCCTGAATCAGGCGGCCAAGCTCTTGAGCTAAGCTTTCGATCTCTTGTTCCCGCGCTTCGGACGCTAGATTGGCAGGTTCGGATGTCACTTAAGATTAGGGTTGTTGAATATTATAGAAATGCTTTTTTGTCAACCAATTCGCCGTCAAATCCGCCTCATCGGCGCAGCAAAACCAGCGCGGTGACCGCCACTCCCTTGCCCGCACCCAGCCAACCGAGCCGTTCCGTAGTGGTCGCCTTGACGCTGATCCGGTCAGCGCTGACTTTACAAAAGCCGGCGACGCCTTTTCGCATGGGGCCATAGTACGCTGCCAGCTTGGGCTCCTGGGCCACCACTGTAATGTCAGCATTGACCAACTTGAAGCGTTTACGCCGCATGATGCCCAACACCGTAGCTAGCATCTTGCTGCTGGCGATGCCTTTATAGCGCGGATCTCGATCGGGGAAATGCGTGCCGATGTCGCCCGCACCCATGGCGCCGAGCATGGCATTAATCAGCGCATGAATCACTGCGTCGGCGTCGGAATGACCGTATAAACCCCGGCCATGCGGAATCTCCACGCCTCCCAAGATGAGCTTGCGGCCGCGGCGAAATCGATGGACGTCGAATCCATGGCCGATTCTAAGCTCTTTCGCCATCTCTCTATCTCTACCTCTTCGTTCACAACAATCAACCAGGGCGAACCAGACTCGCCGAGTTTTTTTCTTTTGAGTTCTTAGTTCCATGTCTGGTAAATCAGCAAAAGCCAAAAAGCAAGCGGTTTCGCCGCCGGGGCATCGACCCCGGAGCGGATTAAATTTCGCAAAGGGGAGGTTCAACCCTATTTGGAAACCCCAATTAACAGTTTCACGCTGAAAGCAGCATGGTCAACACGAAAGTGAAAACTGAAAAACTCGCTTCGCAGCCCGGCTGGCGTTGCCCTGATGCATTGGTTATAATCCACTCCAACGAAAAAACGATGCGTTCACGCATGCTCACATTCTTATTGTTGCTGTTCATCGGACTGCCCCTTTATACCGTGCTTTCCGGACAGGCCCCGCTGGGGCGCGATTATCGCCGCGCCGATCGCTCCAGCGCCGGCATTGCGCCGCTCCCCGAGAATACCCCGGAAGCAATCATTCAGATCTATTACGCTCGGGCGCTCAATTGGCGCGGCATCATCGGGGTGCACACCTGGGTCGCAACCAAACCGGAAAACGCCGCTGAGTATACCGTTCATCAGGTGATCGGCTGGCGCGTCTATCGCGGCCTGCCCGCAGTCTTCTCGGCGCCGGGCATTCCGGACGGCCGCTGGTTTGGCAACCAGCCCACGCTACTCACCGAACTGCGCGGCGACGCCGCGGCCAAAGCGATTCCAAGAATCGCCGACGCGGTTGCCAATTACCCCTATGCCAACGAGTACTCGCTTTGGCCGGGGCCCAACAGCAACACCTTTGTCGCTTACATCGGACGGGAGGTGCCGGAGCTACGCATGGATCTGCCCTCTACGGCGGTCGGCAAAGACTATCCGATCAATGGCTCAATCGTCGATCGCACCCCCAGCGGCACCGGCTATCAAGTCTCCATGCTCGGGGTCCTAGGCTTAACCATGGCCCGCGAAGAAGGTTTCGAGCTCAACTTACTGGGCCTGACCTTCGGCGTGGATTTTTTTAAACCGGCAATCAAACTTCCCTTCGTCGGCCGCCTCGGCATGGGCGAGCACTAGCAGAGAATCTTCGTTCGACAATTCGCCGACCATTGGCATGACGGTACGCGGCTCCACCGTAACTCCTTATCGTGTCCTCCTGTTTGTCGCGACAGTTTGGGGATTGACGCAGATTCTTTTTCTGATCGATGCAAATTTCTCCCGCGCCAAACAATTTCAAGAATCTGATTACATCATGACCTTCTATGTCGCTGGTCATCTGGTCGCGGCGGGAAAAGCTGGCGAACTTTATCCGGCTGCCGATGCCTCATCCTTCAGCGGGGCTTCATTTGATAAAGCTGCCCACCGGCTGCTCGATAGCTTGCCGCAAGAAACCACCGCGATTTATATGTACAGCCCACTCGTCGCATGGTTCTTCGCGCCGCTAAGCCGGGTCAGCGCGAACTGGTCCTTGCTCATTTGGCATGTGTTATCAATCACAGCGTTGGCCGGTGCATGCAAATGGCTGGCACAGTCGGCGCAAACCAATTTTCGCGAAAGTCTATTTCTAAGCTCGCTGTTCGGACCGATCTTCATCACTTTGTGGAGCGGCCAACTGGGCCTCGTGTTCGGATTGCTACCGCTAGCGGCAGGTTACGCATGGTTGTTGCAAGACCGCCCGCTTGCTTCTGGTTTGGTCTGGTCGCTGCTTTTGCTCAAGCCGCAATATTTTCCCGCCGCCGCTTTCGTCGTGCTGGTGTCCGCACTGAACGGAAGCTTTCGCCCGATGTTGGGAACGATCCTAGGCACTTCAATGATCATCGGTGCCAATTTACTGCTCTTTTCGCCAGCGCTGATCATCCAGTGGCTCGCCAGTCACCGGCTGAGCGACAGCTTGTTCACCCACGCGCAATACGGCATCCCAACACACCTCATCACCAGTCTTCCCGCCGATATTTTGTTGTTTCTGCCAGCGAGCATCAGAGCAGCCGCGAAGTGGCCGATTTATGGTGCCGCTCTGCTGCTCTGGCTGATCGGTCTTTACTATTGTTGGAAAATCCACCGAGGGCCATGGCCGCGGCGCACAAAGATTTCACTGACCCTCATACTGGGTTGTGGGCTTTCCAGCATCGCCCTACCCCATTTACTCTACTACGATCTTTGCATCCTGATCCCCGCCGGTTTCCTGCTCGCAAAAGAAAACGGCCTGGTCCCGAGTGCCATCGGCGTGCGCGCGCCAGCAGCGCTGGCCTGGATCAGCATTAGCGCTTACTTACCCCTGTTCTTGACATTCAAAACCGGAGTGC
>Ga0214472_10006705_pt1 | contig 12065 bp, 9 predicted proteins | sample RVTome_6_FD_207662 | JGI IMG/M metagenome (GOLD analysis project Ga0214472, IMG submission 207662) | Soil microbial communities from uranium-contaminated site in the Upper Colorado River Basin, Wyoming, United States - RVT140D175 | ecosystem: Environmental > Terrestrial > Soil > Contaminated >...
TCCCCTCGGATCAGCAACGCATCGATGCTTAAGCGTGACCGGAGGCCCGCGAGCGGCGTCCCTGTGGGATCGACGTCAGCGATCACCGCCTCAGCCTCACTCAACCGGCCCAGGCTCGATAGCGCGAAGGCCTCGGCGAAGCGGCCGTTGATGCTGTTCGGGCTGAGCGAGGTCGCCAGGCGTGCGGCCGGGATCGCGTCCTCGTAGCGGCGCGCGAAGTTGTTGCCCCAGGCCAGGTCCATCAACGCGACGGCATCCAGCGGGTCCAGCTCCACGACGCGACGCTCGTACGCCAGCGAGCGATCGTGCTCTCCGATGACCCGGTACAGATCGCCGGTGAGGTTCACCGCCATCGCGTCGTTCGGTCGCAACGCCAGGGCGCGCGCGAACGCTGCCTCCGCATCTGCGATGCGGTATGCGAGGGTCAGTGAGAAACCCTTGGCCACCAGCGCCTCCACGCAATCGGGGTCGCGCGCGAGCGCGGCCTCGGCAGCGGCCAGGCCGCGCTCGCTGGCCTGGGCGGCAGTGATGTTCGGGATCCAGTTCGAGCCTAGGGACTCGGCAATCGCTAGCGTGCCTCGCGCCACCACCAAGTCGGGGTCCACCGCGACGGCGCGCTGGAGCAGCTCGATCGACTCCGCGAGGCGCCCGGGCTGGCTACGCTCCGACAGCGCCTGTCGGCCGCGCAGGTACAGGTCGTAGGCATCCAGTGTCTCAGCGCTCACCGATCTGCTGGCGCCGCCTGCCGTCTCCACGCCCAGGTGCACGCCCAGCGCTGCGGTGATCGCCGCGGCGATCTCATCCTGCACCGCGAAGATGTCGGTCAGCTCGCGGTCGTAGGTCTCGGACCAGATGTGCAGCCCGGTCTCGGCGTTGATCAGCTGCGCGGTGATGCGCACGCGGCTGCCGGCCGTGCGCACGCTGCCCTCGAGGATGCGATCCGCGTTCAGCGCCAGGCCGACCTCGCGCAGGTCCACCGCTTCGCGGAACTGGAACGCCGAGGTGCGTGCGATGACCTTCAGGTCGGCGTGCTGCGCGAGCAGGTTCAGGATCTCCTCGGAGATGCCGTCGGCGAAGTAGCCCTGGTCACCGCCGGGTGAGAGGTCGGCGAAGGGCAGCACCGCGATAGCTGAATCAACCGGGGTCAGACTCCGATTTCCGGCCTCCGACGAAATCGGAGTCTGACCCCCATTTTGCCCGCTACCGCCGCCGTCACTCGGCCGCAGGAAAGGCATGGCGATCGCCACCAGCAACAGGACGATGACCGCCACGTTCAGTTTCTTGGTCGTGTGCGCACTAGCGGGCTGGTCAGCGGGGATCTCCGACTCGCGTTTCAGACCCTCGGGCGTCAGCTCGAACACCCAAGAGCCGATCAGCACCGGCAGCGCACCCAGTGCGAGCAGCACCGCGACCAGGGTGATGGTCCATTCCGGAAGGTGCAGCGCGGGCGCCAACACGTCCATGATCTGCAGCAGCACCCAGGCCAGCACGGCGTAGCCGGCGGCCACGCGGATCACGTTGCGGCGTTTGAGTTCTGCGAAGAAGCTCATGACAGACGCTCCGATCGCGACGCGCGAGAGCCCGAGCGATCCGGATGACGGATGAGTTCCTGGAAGAGGCTCATGCCCCGGGGATCTCGCCGCGCGCGACCATCGCCAGGTACAGCTCGGCCTGTTCGGCGTTGTGCGCCTCCTGTTCCACGAGCGCAGCAGCGACCTCAGGTTGAGCGATCAGTTCCGAGAGCCGGGGCTGGGCGTAGGTGATCCGATCCCGTTGTGTGAACTCCAGGAAGGAACCCAGGTCGCGCGCGAACCCGGGCGCAGCCTCATCCGCAGTGGAGAACCCGAAGGCGTAGCGGGTTAGTGCCCAGTCGTCGCTGGTGCGCCAGTCGTTCGCTGCTTCATCGAAGCTCGTTGCGAACGCCTCACGCCAACTCGCTTGCTGCTCTGGGCTCAAGCTCTGGAACTGCAGGCCGTTGGCGCTGTGGTTGAGTACCCGTTGCAGTGGGTCCTGCGCCGCGTAGCCCGGGCCGCTGGTTGAGCCGGGCGCGAGCGCCTCGTACAGGGCCAGGACATCCGCGCTCCGCCCGCGCTCCCGCATCAGAGTGCTGTAGATGAAGGCCGCATCGCGATAACGATTGCGTCGATCATCCACCTTTGCTCGCAGGATCCGCTCGGCCATGTCGAGCGCGACTTCATGATCGCCGGTGAGGTAGTGCTGCCAGAGGCGCGCGACCTGAGTCGCACCACCGTCAGCGTTCAACAGCTCAGCACGCGCGATCCAACGCTCCGCCTGTTCGGTCAGTCCCATGTCCTGCAGTGCGGTGGCCATGAATGCCACCAGCTCGTGGTCCTGCGGGTCCACCGCCGCTGCGCGGGCCATCCAGCGTGCGGTCTCGGCGTACTCACCGCGGCCACGGTAGATGAAGCCGGCGAAGGCGTAGGCGTTGGGGTTGTTCGGCTCAAGCTCGCGCACTCGGGCGAAAGCGGCGAGCGCCTCATCTTCGCGCTGCAGCGAGAAGGCCAGCAGCACACCGCGGTCGAACTGTAGCGTCGGCGAGAGCGGGTCCAGCTCCAGCGCGCGATCCATGAAGGCCAGGCGCTCTTCGGCACGCCGCTGAGTGAAGCGCAGCACATCTGACGCCATGCTGTAGAGCTGAGGGTTGTTCGGGGCGCGCACGATGTAGGTTGCGAGCCGGGTGAAGTAGTCATCGCGGTCCGCTTCGCTCATCAGTGTGGTGGCTTCAGCTTGCTGGAACGCAACGAATGCATCGTAAGCACCGACCAGCGGGTCGTTGCTGCCACCAGCGAGCAGTGGCGCGAGGATGTCGCGCGACTTCCTGTTGGCTTCGGCATCGGTGATCAGGCCGGTGTCCGCCATCGCCAGGTAGGTCTCCACAAGGGCGAGGCGCGCCTCCTTGAACGCCGGGTCCGCCAGTAGCGCATTACGGAAGGCGCGCTCGGCCTCCGGCAGGGAGCCGTAGGAATCGATGGCCAGTGGTGCTAGGCCGCGCAGGTAGTGGTCGTAAGCCACAGCATCATGGGTGCTGAGCGATGCGATGGCTGGCGCTGAGCGACTCGGTGCATCGGTCACCTGCGCCCCGACCAGGGAGTCGGTCAGGGCGCGGGCCACGGCGTTCGCGATCTCGTCCTGGATGCCGAAGATGTCGTCCAGCTCGCGGTCGTAGTTCTCGGACCAGATGTGGCTACCGTCGCGGGCATCGATCAGCTGCGCGGTGATACGCACGCGCTGACCGGCGCGCTGCACCGAGCCTTCCAGCACTGTGGTTACATTCAACTGGGTCGCGATCTCGCGGATGTCGGTGTTGGTTCCCTTGAAGGCGAAGGCCGAGGTGCGTGCCGCCACGCGCAGCTCCGATACCTGCGCCAGCATGTGCAGCAGGGTCTCGGTGAGACCATCCGAGAAGTACTCGTTCTCGGGGTTGCCTGACATGTTCACGAAGGGCAGCACCGCGATCGAGGCGCGCCCGTCCGCGTCCACCGCCGCCATGCGTTCGCTGTCGGTCGGCGCGGCGACCATCGCCGGTCCGCTGTAGCGGTCGTAGGCGAACAGGCCGATGGCCACCACCAGTAGCGCGATCACCGCCATGTCCAACTTCTTCGCGGTGTGCGCGGTGATGGACTCGTCGGGTGTGATGTCCTTCTCGCGCCTCACCCCATCCGGGGTCAGTTCGTAGATCCAGGAGAAGATCATCACCGGCACGAAGCCGATGACGATCAGGGTCACCAGCATCTTCATCACCCAGTCCGGCGCACCGAACACATCGGACGCCAGCTGCAACGCTTCGGTGACCACCCAGCTCGCGACCACGTAGGCCACGGCCACGCGGGTGACGTTCCTCCGGTTCAGCTCCTTCAGCAGACTCACTGGTGGAACTCCATCAGACCCTCGGCTTCGAGCTCGGCGCGCTGGCGTGCGAGCTCGGTATCGAGGTCCGCGAGCAGCGCCTGGAAGGCGGCCAGCGCGGTGCCCAGGATCTCGGTCAGCAGCCAGCCGACCGTGAGGTAGCCGATGGCTACCTTGTGGACGTTCCGCCGCATCAGTTCCTTGAGGAAGATGGACACCTAACCCCCTGATTAGCCACGCGCGGACCGCTGCCGGGAGGCAACCGGAGCAGTGTATGGGTCGCGGGTCGCGGCGGCTAGGACCGCCGCCGCAGGCGCTCACCCATACGGGCTAGCGCCTCGGGGCCTGGGGAGCCGGGTTCAGACCAGGTGCAGCATCCGGCGCAGGCGGTTGCCGATGGTCAGCGCGAGGTAGCGATGGAAGCGGGTGCCGAACTGCGGGTCGGACTCGATCGCAGCGGTCAGCGCCTCGTGCTTCACCGCCAGCAGTTCGCCATCGGCGAGCGCGCGCACCTGGGTGCTGGCCGGGCGCCCGTCCAGGAACGACAGCTCACCCAGCATCTCGCCGGCGGCGAGGTCGGCGACGACCGGATCCTCGAACATGATGCGGTCGTGGGAGACCTGCGCCGAGCCCTCGACGATCCAGAACACCGAGTCCATGGCCTCGTCGGCCTGGATCAGCCACTGGCCTTCCTTGAAGGCCTCCCGCTCACCCATGGCCATCAGGCGCTTGGAGTCCTCGGCGGAGAGCCCCGGCAGTTCGATGTTCATCAGATCAACTCCTAAGGTCGGGCACCCGCCACCAGGGTGCCTGCGTACTGTAACCCTCAGATGCCCTCGGCGCGCAGGCTGGCGCGCTGCCAGCAGTCTAGGTGAGCCAGTCACCCATCGCTAGCGAACTGACCTCCGTCATGCCCCGCCCCCCGGCGGTTTGCGCTAATGTTGGCACCCTGTTCCCCGGGGTCCGGCGCATCGCGCGCCCAGCGAACGGAGGCTACATGACCGAGGTCCCGTATCACCGTAAAGGTGAGCCCACCGACACCTACGACCCGGATTACTTCCATCGGGTGGTGGACTGTCAGTACGCCTGCCCCGCCCATACCGATGTCCCCGGTTACATCCGGCTGATCGCCCAGGGCCGATTCTCCGACGCCTACATGCTGAACCGGGACTCCAACACCTTCCCGGGCATCCTCGGCCGCGTCTGCGACCGCCCCTGCGAGCCGGCCTGTCGGCGCGGGCGCGTTGACGAGCAGAAGCCGGTCGCGATCTGCCGCCTGAAGCGCGTCACCTACGACCTGAAGGACGACATCAGCGCGCGCTTGCCCAAGGCACCGCCTCAGACCAACGGCAAGCGCATCGCCCTGGTCGGTGCCGGCTGTGCCTCGCTGACGGTGGCCAACGACCTCGCGCCGCTGGGTTACGAGATCACCATCTTCGAGAAGCTGGATGCCACCGGCGGCTTGATGCGTTCGAACATCCCCAAGTTCCGCCTGCCGCCCAAGGTGCTGGACGAGGAGATCGGCAACATCACCGGCATCGGGAACGTCGACCTGCGGTTAGGCAGCCCCATCGCGTCCATGAAGGCGCTGCTGGCCGAGGGTTACGACGCGGTGTTCGTCGGTTCGGGCGCGCCGCGCGGCAAGGAGCTGAAGGCACCGGGCCGCGAGGAGGCTGGGGCCACCGGCCATGTACACATCGGCATCGACTGGTTGGAGAGCGTGGCCTTCGGGCACCGCGAGTCCATCGGAGAGCGCGTGCTGATCATCGGCGCGGGCAACACCGCCATGGATTGCTGCCGCACATCGCTGCGGGTCGGCGCCAAGGACGTGAAGGTGCTGGCGCGCAAGCCGCGCGACATGCTCAAGGCTTCCGACTGGGAGCTGGACGATGCCATCGAGGAGCAGGTGGACCTGGTCACGCACCACAGCCCCAAGGCCTTCGTGGTCGAGGACGGTCGCTTGGTCGGGATGACCTTCGATGTGCTCGAGTACCCCGGCGACGATGGCCGCGAGCGGCCGACCACCGTGCGCCAGGTGATGATCGAGTGCGACGACGTGATCCTCGCCATCGGCCAGGAGAACGCCTTCCCCTGGATCGAGCGCGACATCGGCATCGAGTTCGACGAGTGGGAGGTGCCGACGGTGGACCGCGTCACCTTCCAGTCCACCCGCGAGGGTGTGTTCTTCGGCGGCGATGCGGCCTTCGGTCCCGAGAACATCATCTGGGCCGTGGCGCACGGTCACCAGGCGGCGATCTCCATCCACAAGTACTGCCTGGGCGAGTCGCTCACCGACCGCCTGCCCGACAGCGTGGATGTGCACACCTCCAAGATGGGACTGCACGAGTGGGCGTACTCCAACGCCTACGATGCCAACAAGCGCAAGGTCGTGCCGCAGGTACCGATGGCCGATCGCTTCAAAGGTATCGACATCGAGGTCGAGCTCGGCTTCGGCGAGCAGGAGTGGCGCGTCGAGGTCGAGCGCTGCCTGAACTGCGACATCCAGACCGTGTTCTTCCAGGACAAGTGCATCGAGTGCGACGCCTGCATCGACGTCTGCCCGACTAGCTGCCTGACCATGACCACGGATGGCGATGAGGACGATCTGCGCACGCGCCTGAAGGCGCCCGCGATCAACCACACGCAGGCGCTGTTCGTATCCGGTCCGCTGAAGCAGACCGCGCGCGTGATGGTGAAGGACGAGGACCAGTGCGTGCACTGCGGCTTGTGCGCCGAGCGCTGCCCGACCGCAGCTTGGGACATGAAGCGATCGCAGATCAACATCCCGAAGGTGCACCACGAGGAGCTGGCGCGCCAGCAGCGTAAGGAGACGGCGTGAGCACCCCGGCGCGAGGCGGCCCGCCGCGCGAGCCGCTGTGGCAGCTGATCCTGATCGCTATCGTGGTGACCGCCGTGATGGCCTGGACCATCTGGCATTTCCGCGAGGATCATCCGGACTACGCGGTGCTGGTCGCAGGCTGGATCTTCGGGGCTTTCACGGTCTCCATCCTCCTGCATCTGCAGCGGATGCGGGCCGCGCAGAAGGCTGCCGAGCGCGAGGATGTAGAATGACCGGTCCTGCGCATGTCTGGAGAGCATCTTGAACATCGATTTCCCGTTCGGCGAGTACTGGCAGCCCCTGCAGAGCTTCGTGGGCTTCCGCGCCATGATCGGCAAGGACCGCATCGACTGCCACGTGTCACAGAAGGCACTGGTGAAGCACTTCAAGGGTAAGGGCGAGGACCCGTTGCTGGTCTTCAAGGCCAACCGCCCCGCGATCGAGGCGGTCGCCCGCCGCATGATCGAGGCGCGCAGCAAGTCCGCTGAAGGCCCCGTGACCATCGATACGGAAGACTTCAAGAACTGACGAAGACGCCACGAGCCGCGAGCCGCGCGGAGTTTGGCGTAGCAACGACGCTCGGGAGCGCCCCGACCGACGCGGGGCCCGCGGCCCGAAGCCCGAGGCACGACAGGTCATCATCAACGCTGGTTTGCTCCGCGGAGTGTCATCGAATGCCCGCCCCTAACGACTTCACGATCAAGCTGGCCACTGCCAACGGCACCGGCTCCGCATCGGCGAACACGCTGCTGACCAAGGCCATCTTCCGGATGGGTGTCCCGGTGATGGGGAAGAACTTCTTCCCCTCGAACATCCAGGGCCTGCCCACCTGGTACGAGATCCGCGTCACCGAGGATGGTCACCTGACGCGCTCCGGCGAGGTGCACCTGATGGTGGCGATGAACGCCGAGACCTACGCGCGCGACCTGGCCGAGGTCACCACCGGCGGCTTCCTGCTCTACGACTCGTCCTGGCCGCGCCCGCGCGAGCTGTTCCGCGAGGACATCCATGTCATCGGCGTGCCGCTGGCGCAGATGGTGAACCACACCTTCGTCGAAGCGCGCATCCGCATCCTGATGAAGAACATCGCCTACGTGGGTGCGCTGGCGGCGTTCCTGGACCTGGACCTGGAGGTCATCGAAGGCCTGCTCAAGGAGACCTTCGGCGACAAGAAGGCCAAGCTGGTGCAAGCCAACATGCAGGCGGTGCTGCTCGGCTACGAGTACGTCAAGGCGAACTACGATTGCCCGCTGCCGATCAGCGTGAAGCCGACCAACAAGACCGCCGGCCACATCGTCATCGACGGCAACACCACCGCCGCGCTCGGCTGCATGTTCGCCGGGGCCACCGTCGGCGCCTGGTACCCGATCACGCCCTCGACCTCACTGATGGATGCCTTCAAGAGCTTCTGCGAGAAGCACCGCCGCAACGAGGCGGGCGAGCGCGAGTTCGTGGTGATCCAAGCCGAGGACGAGCTGTCGGCCATCGGCATGGTGGTCGGTGCGGGTTGGATGGGCGCGCGCGCGTTCACCCCGACCTCAGGCCCCGGCATCTCGCTGATGGGCGAGTTCATCGGTTACGCCTACTACACCGAGATCCCGGCGGTGGTGTTCGACGTGCAGCGCGTCGGTCCCTCGACCGGCATGCCCACGCGCACCCAGCAGTGCGACCTGATGACCTGCGCCTACGCCAGCCACGGCGACACCCGTCACATCTGTCTGTACCCGGCCGATCCGAAGGAAGCCTTCGAGATGGCGGTGCAGAGCTTCGATCTGGCCGAGCGCTTCCAGACCCCGGTGTTCGTGCTGCTGGACCTCGACATCGGCATGAACGAGTGGATGGTCCCGGAGCTAACCTGGGACGACACCACGCTGCCTGATCGCGGCAAGGTGCTGAACGCGATGGAGCTGGAGGCCATGGTCGAGCGCGGCCAGCCCTTCCACCGCTACGCCGACGTGGATGGCGATGGCATCCCCTACCGCACGCTGCCGGGCGTCAGCCCCAAGGGCGCGTTCTTCACCCGCGGTTCCGGGCACGCCGCGAGCGCGGCGTACACCGAGGACGCGCATGAGTACCAGGAGGTCATGGACCGGCTGGTGCGCAAGTTCGAGACCGCCAAGACCCGCGTGCCGGATGCGGTGTTCCACGATCACCGCGGCCTGAAGTTGGAGTTCGATCCCGACGCTGACATCACCATGATGCTGCCGAGGAGCTCGAAGATCGGGCTGGTCTCGGTGGGCTCCTGCGACCTCGCGGTGCGCGAGGCGCTGGACAGCCTGCGCGAGCAGGGCGTCAAGATCGACTACTGTCGGGTGCGCGCCTTCCCGTTCACCGATGCCGTCGAGGCCTTCCTCGAGGGTCACGAGCAGATCCTGGTGGTGGAGCAGAACCGCGACGCGCAGCTCACCAAGATGCTGATGATGGAGACCCGGGTGGATAAGGCCAAGCTGGTGCCGATCCTGCACTACAACGGCTTGCCGCTGGATGCCAAGTTCGTCGAAGCAGCTGTGCAGCAGCACCTCGCGCACGACGCGGTGGCGTGATCCGCGTTCCGCGAACGCTGCTGGGTGTGCGGTAGGCGGGCCCGGGATCGTGAGGCCACATGATGACCAGGGCGGGCGCGGTCAGACCAGTACGGGCTCGTTCAACTGGCGCCGCAATGCCCAGAAGGATGCCAGCGCACTCCGCGGGATCCTGCTCGGTGTCGATGCTGATGGGGACCTCGGCACGGAGGAGCTCCTGTTCCTCGATGTCTGGCTCAGGTCGCAGAAGCATCTGCGCGGTGGCGACATCGTCGACCTCCTCGATCTGATCGGGGAGGTGCTCAGAGACGGGGAGATCTCCGCGCAGGAGTTGGTCGAAGCGCGCGAGCTGATCGATACGATCCTCGAGTTCGGCTTGGATGAAGCCGACGACTCGGAAGCCCGCATCAACCAGTTCCTCGGCTTCCTCCTCGGCATCACCGCGGACGACGACGTCTCGCAGCAGGAGTTCGAACGCCTCCGAGCCTGGCTGGCTGAGAACCCAGACCTGGCGGAGATCTGGCCGGTGCGCGAGATCACGGAGCGGACCCGGCAGATCCTGGAGGACGGCGTCGTAGAGCCAGGTGAGCTGGAGGAGCTCTGCGATCTGGCCAAGAGCCTCTGCGGTCAGTCCTACATGGACACCGATGTTGTGGATGGCGCCGTATCGGAGGTCTTCGCCGATCAGATCGACGCGTTCGACTTCCGGGGCAAGCGTGTCTGCTTCATCGGCCGCTTCGTCGCCGGCGCCACCGCGGCGGTCGAGGCGGAAGCGACGAGGGTCGGTGCGCAAGTCACCTACAACGTCGGTTCGGGTCTGCAGGTCCTGGTCATCGGTACCGAAGCGAACCGTGACTGGCGGTTCACCAGCTTCGGTCGGAAGATCGAGACCGCACTGATGTTGAAGCAGAACGGGACGGACCTCGTCATCCTCAGCGAGCGTCAATGGCGCTCGCTGATCGCGGACCTCTAGCCGCCCGCTATTGCATGGGCCCCCGGACGCGATGGACAATCACCGGATGACCGATTCGTCGCGATTCGTGTTCTGCTTCGCGGGCCTCCAGGAGAGCCTGTCCGCCGACGCATGAGCCTCGGGTGAGACCCCGTGGGAGCGGCGCCCGGTGCCGCACTCCATCCACCTGACCCCCGAGCCCCGACCATGCCGATCCCTTCACCGTTCCACGAGCGCACCGCACCGCTCTGCACCAGCTTCCGATGGAAGGACTGGGCGGGCTACATCGCGGTGTGCTCCTACGACCCCTGTCACGAGAAGGAGTACTTCGCCTTCCGCGAGGCCGCGGGCCTGATCGACGTGACCCCGCTGTTCAAGTACGAGGTGTACGGCCGCGACGCCGCGCGCCTGCTCTCGCGGATGATGGTCAAGGACATCAGCACGGTGAAGGTCGGGGTGGTGACCTACTGTGGTTGGTGCGACGACGCCGGCAAGCTGATCGACGACGGCACCGTCGCCCGCCTGGACGAGGATCGCTACCGCGTCACCGCCGCCGACCCCAGCTACCACTGGCTGATGAAACTCGCGCGCGGTCTGGATGTGACCATCGAGGATTCCAGCGAGCAGCTCGCCGCGCTCGCGTTGCAGGGACCGAACGCGCGCGAGGTGCTGCGCCAGTGCACCGATGCCGAGGTGGACGAGCTCGGCTTCTTCCGCGTCACCAACGCGCGCTTCGATGGTCCATCCGGGTCCATCGAGGGATGGATCACCCGTACCGGCTACACCGGCGACCTGGGCTACGAGCTGTGGGTGGACCGCGAGCACGCGCTTGCGCTGTGGGATCAGGTGATGGCGGCGGGGCGGCCCTACGGTCTGCTGCCCTGCGGCCTGGACGCCTTGGACATGACCCGCATCGAAGCCGGCTTCATCATGATGGGTGTGGACTACTTCTCCGCGCCCACGGTGATGCGCGGGAACCTGAAGTCCACGCCCTACGAGGCTGGCCTCGGCTGGTGCGTGAACCTGGACCGCAAGGACGAGCGCCCATTCATCGGCCAGCGCGCGCTGCGCGCGGAGAAGGCGGCGGGCTCGGTCTGGCAGTTCGTGGGGCTGGAGATCGACCGCGTCTCGGTCGAGGAGCTGTACGCGCGCCACGGTCTGCCGCCGGTGCTACCGGCTGCGGCTTGCCGCAGCGCGTTGCCGGTGTACTGCGGCACGCGCCAGGTGGGGCAGGTCACCTCCAGCACCTGGTCGCCGATCCTGAAGCAGTACATCGCGCTGGCGACGATCGAGACCGAGTACACGCGCATGGGCACCGCTCTCAGCGTCGAGCACACCGTGGAGTACGAACGCTGCCGCGTGGCGGCCACCGTGCGCCCGTCCATGTTCTACAACCCATCTCGTAAACGAAGCCTCGGTCCTACGGACCTCGACTCCGGTCGTAAACGCAGCACGCCGGCGGTGGCGAAGTGAATGCCTCCTACATCGTGATCTCAAATCGCTGTAGGCCGATGTCTGCGGCTGGCAGTTTCCGCGGCGCGGCCTCCCCTCCCTTTGAAGGGAGGGGATGTGCCGCCGAAGGCGGCGTGGGGAGGGTCGCGTCATGAGCGCAGCTTATGACGCAGTCATCGTCGGCGGCGGTCACAATGGTCTGACCTGCGCCGCCTACCTCGCCAAGGCCGGCCGCAAGGTGCTGGTGCTGGAGCGGCGCGAGCAGGTGGGCGGCGCCGCCATCACCGAGGTCGCCGGCGCAGCACCGGGCTTCAAGTTCTCCGCCTGCTCCTACGTGATCAGTCTGCTCAGGCCCTGGATCATCCGCGACCTGGAGCTGGTCAAGCACGGCATGGAGATCATGCCACTGGACGCGACCTTCACCCCGTTCCCG
>Ga0214472_10006706_pt1 | contig 12065 bp, 9 predicted proteins | sample RVTome_6_FD_207662 | JGI IMG/M metagenome (GOLD analysis project Ga0214472, IMG submission 207662) | Soil microbial communities from uranium-contaminated site in the Upper Colorado River Basin, Wyoming, United States - RVT140D175 | ecosystem: Environmental > Terrestrial > Soil > Contaminated >...
GTTTTACGGGATATACAGGGTTATTCCCTGATGATCACCTTTGTTCCAATGGCCACGTACTGTTTTAACTCCATAATTTGTTCATTGGTAAGTGCTATACAGCCATTGGTCCAGTTATAGCCATTATGAATCTGGAGTTGTTCGTCATTCTGCTGACCAATGCCATGTATACCGATATAACCCCCGAGCCGGGTGTCCTGGGGAGGTTTTTGTCTGGACTTGTAGGCAACGGCAATTTTTTTGAATTCATCAGCTGAAATAATATTGTTTTTATAGCCGTACCAGGCATCCAGTAAATTTGGATAATCAATCTGCATGAATAAGTGGAACTGGCTGTTGTTTTTGAAATCAATAATTTTGTAAATTCCAACAGGTGTTTTTTGGTCGCCTTGTTCCCGCTTGGTACCGTTGCCACCTTTGCCCGTTGCAATTCGGAAGTATTTGACTGTCTGGTCGCCTTTAACAACAGCCAGTTCCTGTTTTGATTTGGTTATGACGATGTCATAGTCATTACTCAAGGCATATGCAGTATTGCATAGCAACATCAAGAATAGTGTATTCAGTATTTTTCGTATTGGCATAGACCAACTATTCCCGCTTATTTTGATTCTTGTTTATAAATTGTAACCTCTTTTTTTCCATAGAGAAATCATCCCGACTGTTTTAATTCGGGGGACCGGAACCGGTGGCTGGTGATTTATTGTGTTGGTCGGCGGGTAAAACTGGAGAGACAGAAATAAATAAGGGGCCTTTCGGCCCCTTATCGCTAGCTTTTTAAGCTTCAGTACATTACTTGTTGTTGATGTACATGGTAACTTCGAAGCCAAAACGGATGTCGCTATATTCTGGTGTAGTCCACTTCATGATAATCTCCTCATTCTGAGTTTGGATTGAAAAATTTTGTAGTCCAGTTTGCCTGTAAATAAACATCATGTACTACATGCCTGTTGCTGCATCATCTGTGCCAGTCTGTTAATCAAATTGCATCTATATAAAAATTATATATATATCAATTAGATAAATAGTTTATTGCATCGCAATAAAATGCATCATACAGATGGTTGTGATCGCACATTTGGTTAATGCTACGCATGGTACTGGTCTATATGAACCATCTACCGCATCAGTTATACTCCAAGACTATGTGGATCAGGCGCCCGAAATCTCTCAAAAATCTGTTGGTTATTCATGAGATTGCCTTCGTGTTGCTGGTGGCCGTGACCGGTTCACTGGGCGGGCTTTCGGCCTATTTCTGGCAGCAATATTCGGCGGAATCAGTCCGTATTAATAACCTGTTGTTCAGCCTGGAGCAAATACGTGGAAGTCTGTTCCGGCAGATACAGGAAGCCATCCGGGCCAGACTACTGGAGGAGGCCGGAGCCCTGGAACTCTATGGTGAATATTCACGCAATATCAATGAACAATTCAATCACCTCAGACAGAATTCAATTTCTCCCGAAGAAGATATGGCCATACAAAACATCCAGGTTGCATATCGTGAAATACAAAAAGACATGAACCAGATATTCACTGATCCTTATATGGTCAGCCGTACTGTGCGTATGAAAATTCTCGATCCCCGTTTTGCCGAGAGTATGGTAGGTAAATTTGAAGGTAAATATCTTGCAATGAAAACCTTGTTGAACGAGGAACATGAAAAACTGGATCTGATGCTGCAGCGCTGGACCAGTTATGCACCTGTCATCATTCCCATTCCATTGATTCTGGCCATTATTCTGGTTTTGTATGTACGCAATATATTGAACCGGGAATTTATCAAGCCGATGTCGGATGTCATGGACGGTGCGCATATTATCAGCCGTGGGAATCTGGAGCATAAAATTCCGGCCTATGGTGTGGAGGAAGTTTCTCAATTGGCCCAGACGATGAATACCATGGCCAGCGATCTCGAAGCCAGCCGATCTGCACTGGTAGAAAGTGAGAAACAGGCAGCATTGGGTGCGCTCGTCCCTGTAGTCGCACACAATATTCGTAACCCATTGGCCAGTATCAGGGCAACAGCACAGGTGCTGGATGACGTGGAGGACAAGGAAGAGTTACAGGAAAGCAAACAGGCCATACTGGAAACCATTGACAGGCTGGGCAGGTGGGTCAATGCACTGGTATCTTACCTGCATCCATTAAAACCGAATTACAGACTGGTTTATGCCAGCAAGATGATTGATGCAACGTTATCACTTCTTAAAACAAAACTTGAAGAAAAGGAAATGACGGTTGAGAAAACAGGTTGGGACAACGATCTGCGACTGAATGCCGACCCTGATTTGATGGAACAGGCATTTTATGCCTTGCTGGCAAATGCAGTTGATGCCTCTCCTCAACATTCCATCATCACAATTAAAATGATACACAGGGATACCAATCTGGAAATTCATATTCAGGATCAGGGGGCCGGTCTGCCATTTGATCCGAAACCAAATAATTTGTCACCCGGGCCGACAACCAAACGATTCGGCACAGGTCTGGGTATACCAATCGCATTTAAAATTTGTCAGCAACATGGATGGAAACTGGTATTTGATATGCAAGAAGGAGAAGGTACTACGGCGATAATTACAGCACCGATCAGGGTAATTGAGGAGACACAAGTATGAAAGAAGATGTGTCTGCACCTGCGACTTCTATGACAGTCCCGGTGCTGGAAAAACAGATTTTGATTGTGGAAGATGAAACTGTATTTGCCCGGGCAGTGGAAAAAGGATTGTCACGTGCGGGTTACAAATGCCAGATTGCGGGTGATCTGAAAGCTGCTAACGGCAAACTCGACACATTCTCTCCTGATCTGATTTTGCTGGATATGCGATTGCCGGATGGTTCAGGTCTGGATTTTCTGGGTTCACTAAAGAAAAAACAAAGCTCCAGTATTGCCGTCATTGTGATGTCAGCCTACGGTGAACTTGAAGATGCTGTTACGGCCATGAAACTCGGTGCATCGGATTACCTGAAAAAACCGGTGGACATGGATGAGTTGTTACTGAATGTAGAAAAGGTGCTGGACAAGAGCGAACTGACACAGAAACTTACCTATTCAACCAAACGTGAGCAACATGCGGTTGAAGGCGTGGAATTTCTCGGGGAATGTCATGCCATAATGGAAATCCGCAAACAGGTGGAACAGATTAGCCGGCTGACCCGCGCAACAGATGCCATTCCTCCTACTGTCATGATTCTTGGCGAAACCGGCACAGGTAAGGATGTAGTTGCCCGGTTGCTGCATGCCAAAAGTAATCGTAATGACAAACCATTCGTACATGTAGATTGTGCATCCTTGCCCAAGGACTTGATTGAAGCAGAATTGTTTGGCCATGAGAAAGGCGCATTTACCAATGCTCATGTGGCAAGGACCGGTTTGATAGAAGCTGCTGAAGACGGCACCCTGTTTCTGGATGAGATCGGCGAATTGCCGCTTGATTTACAATCAAAATTGCTGGCAGTTCTGGAACGCAGGACCTTACGCAGGGTTGGGACTACACATGAACGTCCGGTAGCAGCCTGGTTTATCGCAGCAACCAACCGCAATATAAATGAATTGGCACAAAAAGGTGAATTCAGAACTGACCTTTATTATCGGTTGAATGTTTTGAATATTACCATGCCGCCCCTGAGGGAACGTGACAACGATATCATGATCCTGGCCAATCATTTTGCCAAACAGACAGCAAAACGTTATGGATTGAAACCCCCGGTATTTTCCAATGATGCCGGGCATGCTCTTATGGAATATACATGGCCGGGTAATGTACGTGAGATGAGGCACTTGCTTGAACGGGTTGTCTTGCTGGCTGGAGGTGGCGAGCTGAAAAGTGACATGCTCGCACTTGCTCCCCGCCCCATCAAAACCGGGTCTGGTGCCACTGCAGAATTAACAGATATGACGCTTGATTCTGCCGAATTGTTACTCATAAAACAGGCGCTGGAACGTACACATGGCAATGTTTCCAGGGCTGCGCGTGAACTGGGTACTACAAGAATGGCACTGCGTTATCGAATGAAAAAATATAATCTGTAATTAGTGCAGTTTCATTCTGGGTTTGGCTTTGCGTGTCAGCAGGTCAGCCATTGTTGATAATGTCACACGGAAAAAACCATGCAGTGCAAGCTGGTGCATTTTATATAATGATACATACACCATGCGTGCAATGATCCCTTCGATAAATATATTCCCTGAAATTTTACCGGCCAGATTTCCCATCAGACTGCCGACTGTTGAGTAGCGGCCCAGATTAACCAGCGAACCATAATCCACATATTTATATTCGGGCAGCGGCTGATTATTGAGTCTCGTCTTCATGGATTTAACCAGCATGGACGCCTGTTGATGAGATGCCTGTGCTCTGGGCGGAACAGTTTCATTAGTGCCGGGCATCGGGCAGGCAGCACAATCACCAAAGGCAAAAATATTATCATCACGTGACGTCTGCAGGGTTGTTTTGACTACCAGTTGATTTATACGGTTGGTTTCGAGCCCATCAATATCTTTCAGGAAGGGTGGCGCCATGATACCTGCAGCCCAGACTTTTATTTCAGCAGGAATAAACCTTCCGTTTTCAGTATGAAATCCTTCCGGAGTGGCTTTTACGATACGCTGACCTGACAAAATTTCGATATTCAATTGATGCAACGCGCGTTCAGTATTTGCAGACAGTCGTTCCGGCAGTGCGGGGAGTATCCGGTCAGCAGCATCAATTATAGTGATCTTCACATCTTTTTCTGGCGAGATACGATCCAGTCCGAACTCAACAAGCTGACGGGTTGCAGCATACAACTCAGCAGAAAGTTCTACACCGGTAGCACCGCCACCAGCGATGGCGATATGCAATTGACCTTTTCTCAAAGGTTCCTGCTGTGTTTGGGCAGCTGCATATTTGCGTAACAATAATTGATGAAATCGATCAGCTTCCTGACGGGTATCCAGAAACTGGCAGTATTCCTTGACCCCGGGTATACCAAAATCATTAGTTACACTGCCGACGGTTATAATTAATGTGTCATAATGCAAGATACGTCTGGGAATATATTCCTCACCGTTCTCATCTAAAGATGGAGCCAGACTGATTTCCTTTTTTTTACGGTCCAGGCCATCCATATAGCCCAGCCGGAACCTGAAATGATGCCAATGGGCCTGGGCCATATAGCCAACTTCATCTTCATTGGAGTTCAGTGAGCCGGCTGCAACTTCATGCAGGAGTGGTTTCCAGAGATGTGTGCGGGAACCGTCTACCAGTGTAATGTCTGCTTTTTTCTTTTTGCCCAGTTTGTGGCCAAGACTGGTGGCAAGTTCAAGACCGCCAGCACCGCCACCAACGATAATAATTTTGTGCAGTTCAGAAGTTGTATTCATCAAGAATGGCCTGGTAATCCATATTTTTATTTTATGGATGATATAATAAATCTGTTGGGTATTCGATTGATAATATTATTTCCGGCAAAAAATTGAGGTGAGTAAAATGGATGAAAAAACACGTACAGAACTTGAAGCAGCGGCATTCCGGACCCTGGTTGAACATCTGCGGAAACATACTGAAGTACAAAACATCGATTTGATGAACCTGGCTGGTTTTTGCCGTAACTGTTTGTCAAAATGGTATGTGGCTGCAGCAGAAGAACGTGGGTTATCCATGGATTATGAGAAGGCCAGAGAGATCATATATGGTATGCCTTATTCAGAATGGAAAGACAAATATCAAACGGGTGACAGGTAAAATGTCACCGGATAATGATACCTGGATTTGACCAATACATATGTCCGTGCTATAAAATCTGCGACACTTCTGAATTACCACATCGCTAGCTGAGGTTGGTTGAACCAACCGGTAACTGTCAAGTCAGAAATAATTAAATCTGATTTATCGCTTCATGCCCGTAATAATCTAATGATGTCTTGTGACGTGCAGGTGTGAAATGTGCGTGAGACAACACCATTATTTATCAATGAGAAAAAAAATTTATGAAAAAAATACCGGGTTATAATAATTCCATTGTAATAATGCACTGGCTCATCGTCATCGGCGTATTTATCCTTATGGGTACAGGCTGGTATATGGTGGATCTCGAAAAAGGGACGCCGGCTGTAACCCAGTATTATAATTTTCATAAATCAGTTGGCCTGATAGTACTTGCACTGGTTGCATTACTAATCAATTTTCGTTTACGCAATCAGCCACCCGGGTTACCAGGCAGTCTGCCCGCGTGGGAAATCAAGGCAGCAAAAGCCGGTCACTGGATCCTTTATATCTTTCTGATTGTGGTTCCGCTGAGTGGATATATAGAATCCAATTTTGCCAAATGGGGCATACATTTTTTCGGATTTCATATACCGTCATGGGGTCCTGAAAACAAAACCTGGTATATGATCTTTAACCGGATCCACGTTTACAGTTCCAATATTTTTGCAGGATTGATCGCTTTGCATTTTTTGGCTGCAGTCAAGCACATGATAAAACACAACAAGGTTGTGTATCGTATCTTGCCTGAATCCATGAGACCTGATGAGAGGTGAAACTGAATCAGCGGAGCAAAAACTCTTTTTTAGAAGCTGTTAATATACTTTACTGATTTTATAACCTTTATTTTCGAGTAATTTCAGCAATCCCTTTTCATCCGGCAGGTGCGATGCGCCAACAGCGATAAACGTACTGCCCTGCATCAAGTAAGTTTCGATTCTTTCCACCATGCTGTGATTCCGGGCATATAGTATACGTTGCATGAACCTGTCAAATATGGCCTCGTCATAATGCGGCTGTTCATTAAAAATGACTATACCTGCAAGGTCACGCTCCAGATACATATCCACCAGATCGCGAGTCTTTCTGATAATATTAGCGTGGTTGCAGACAGTGTCATTCAGGATAATGATCTGATCATCTAATGGAATACTGTCGAGTACTCCGGCCAGTTCATCCATGGTTTCCAGTCCCGCGACAGTTTTATTCGAGTTAAGCGCCAGTTGCATTAATACCTGTTCCTGGGTAGTTGCATTTACCGGCCGTGGTCTTCCTATCAGGGTAAAAGCAGCCCAGGGTTTGAGTCGCCAGACGTGTTCTTCGGTGACTCCATAATCAGCTATCTTAAACACCAGTTCATCATAAATCTCCTTGTCCAGCATGGTTTGCAGATTGCTGTCGTCCGTAAAATAGATCGATTCAATAAACTGCTGTTGCGCCTGTTGATCGGGCACAACCTCCATTAACAGAATACGGCTCTTCTGTAAAGCCAGTCTTACCGGTGGCGGAATTGAAGTGACCTTTCTGTCCTGGGAATGCATGGTGCCAAAGAGATAGGAAATACCATCATCAGGATTCCGGATTTCCCATAACAAGCCATCACCATAAGGTATACTCTCACGTGCTTTTGTATTCGGGCCGGATTGGTTATGATCCTGCAGGTATGGTTCACATATGCCGGGCAGGGATTCCCCGGCAATGGCATTGGAAAATAACACACCGGTAGCCAATAACAACAAGAAGAATAAATTCAGCATGGATTCAGCAATTCAATCGTATACTGGCAATATAATAATGTTGTTAATAACCGCATAAATCGATAATGAGTATCCCGTCCTCAATAATTATGCTCCGGTCAAAATCAGCACTGATTTGTCCGTGTTTGCTGATCTTTGTCCTCGGTGGGTGTGCACCTTATCAGTATGAAGCAAAACCATTGCAAACAAAACAGTTCGAAGCAGAGTTCATGTCCAGAAGTCCGGATGATGTAAGACTGAATGAACATTTGCTTGGTTATGGTTACCCGGTCAAACAATGGCCGTTACCTGAGTGGGATATGGAAGCATTGGCACTGGCAGCGTATTACTTTCATCCGGAAATTCAGGTTGCCATTGCTGATTACCGTAAAGCTGTCATTCATGCAGAAACTGTAAAACAAGGAATCAATCCGGGAGTAGATATACCGCTCGAATACCACAGTGATACCTCGGACGGTCAATCACCGTGGACCATCGGCCTGTTGTTTGATTTCATTCTGGAACGGCCTGCCAAACGCCTGGCACGTTATGAACTTGCCGATGCCGGGATCAATGTCACCAGAATCAACATCAATGCAACTGCCTGGAATATCTATAGTGGTTTAAGGCGGCAGTATTTCAATTACCAGTCTGTTTTGAATAGCCAGGAACAATTACAGTTACAGGAAAAAATTACACAAGAAGTAATGAAGCTCCTGGCCAGGCGTCTGGAGCTTGGTGAAGCAAGTGAATTCGAAATGAGTTCCATACAGCTTGATTTGCAGCGTGCGCGTCTGGCACTGACAAACCACAAAGTTGCCGTGGTCGATGCAAGACATGCATTGGCTGGCAGTCTTGGTTTACCAGTCACCGCTTTGGATAAAATGATCATTGCATATGTTGAACCCGATATGCTTATCATGATCAATGACCTTGGCAGGGAAGAATTGCTGTCAATAGCATTGACGCAGCGGCTGGATATACAACAGGCTTTGGCACAGTACAGCGCACATGAATCTGCATTAAGACTGGAAATTGAAAAACAGTATCCGGACATTAATTTATCTCCGGGTTTTATTTTTGATCAAAGTGACAAGATATGGGCATTGGGGGCTGCATGGATATTGCCATTGTTTCATCCCTTGAATGAAGGTCCAATCAGGGAAGCGTTGGCAGAACGTGAACGAAAACAATCTGAATTTCTTGCGTTACAGGCGCGTGTGATAAATGAAGTCGCCATGGCTGAAGGCCGGCTGCAAGCACAAAAGTCAGCATTGCGGGAAGCTGAACAATTGCTGGAAGAAACCAGGGAACGTTACCGCCAGATGCAAAGACAATTTGATCTTGGTTATGCCGATCATCTGCAATTGAGCCGAAACATGCTTGAAGTAGCTGCAGTTGAACAAGCTGTTTCAGAACTGGCGTTTTCAGTAATCAAATCCGCTGGTCAGCTTGAAGATGCCTTACAATATCCGTTGTTTATCAAACAGGCGTACCAGTATTTGTTTGATGCAAGTGGACGGCCGGAATGAACCCTTTGCCGTGAATAATAATATGAATCCAGTTTATAAATTGACAGGCCTTGTAATACTGCTATTTGCAGTGCTACTGGCATTCAATTATGTGACAGATGATGATTTTCTGCTCCCGGGCAAATATGCAACGGACCATGATGATGACGATGATGATGAAAGAACCGGGCAATCATCCGTGAGCATTATTGATGGACAGGTGGCCGTACGTATAGATCAAGAAACCCAGGTACAGGCAAATATACAGACCACCCGGCTAGAAACGTCTGAACATAATAATGAAATTCACGCTTATGCCAGAGTGCTGGATATTCAGCCATTACTCGACTGGTGGTCACGTTATCGGGCGATACAGACTGAAAGAGAAATTGCCGGGACGTCAGTACAGATTTCAAGGCAGGAATTTGAAAGATTAAAACTGCTGCGCAGTGAAGCCTCAAATATCTCCGAACGGCAACTGCAACAGGCGAGATTGCAATGGATGAATGATCAATCAAGTCTGGATACTACACGAGACAAGTTAAAGGATATCAGTATCCAGTTGATTCAGGGATGGGGAAATGAACTGGCAGACAAACTGATGAATGATGAAGCTTTCGCCAAAAAGTTATTTGAACGCACATCAGTTTTGTTACTGGTGATACTTGAAGGTAATACAGACTTGCCAGATAACACCGGAACTATATTAATCAATGAACGGGACAGTGACAGGAAACAGGCACAGGAAGCATATTATGTGTCACTGGCATCATTTCCGGATAATCAGATTCACGGACGAACCTATTTGTTCCATACCCCAACTTCATCATTACGTACCGGTGTCTATCTCGATGCATGGATACCTGCGGGTAATGAAACAACCACAGGTATATATATCCCGCCTGAAGCAGTGATCTGGTATGCCGATAGACCCTGGGTATATATCAAATCCGGAGATGAGACATTTTTACGCAGGGATCTGGATGAATATACCATCACGCGATCAGGGTGGTTTGTACAACAGGGTTTTGAGGATGGAGAACTGATAGTTTTGCGTGGGGCACAGATGTTGTTGTCGGAGGAGTTCAGGTGGTCCATACCGGATGAGGACGATGACCCATAATAATAACTATTACGCTTGCTCATGACGTTTTTCAAATGAACTGTAATCATATTTTATGTTAGCTGCGATAGTTCGATTCTCGATTCGTTTCCGTGGTGTTGTGATTGCGCTGGCATTCCTGTTGATCGCATATGGTATTTATGAAATACCACGTGCCGGTCTGGATATTTTTCCGGAATTTTCTCCCAAGCTGGTAATCATCCAGACGGAATCCCCCGGCTTGTCTGCAGAACAGGTTGAAATCCTGGTCACTCAGCAAATTGAAAATGCTTTGGGAGGATTGATCAATCTTGACCACATCCGTTCGGAATCCATACAGGGACTTTCCATTGTTAATGTAGTATTCGATGAAAAAAGTGATGTTTACCGCAACCGGCAACTCGTTTCCGAGCGCCTGGCCGGGGTTACCAGCAGATTACCTGAGGGAGTGCACCAGCCGGTGATAGTCCCGCTGGCGTCGTCATCAGCCACTGTATTAACCATCGGAATAACAAGTGAAAAACATAGCATGATGGAACTGCGTGAAATCGCTGACTGGACCATTGTTCCACGTTTGCTCAGTGTTCCCGGTATTGCGGATGTGAATGTTTTTGGTGGTGATATCCGCCAACTCCAGATACAAATTGGTCCTGAAAAACTGAAAGTTTACGGAGTCAATATAAACGAGGTTATTGCTGCTGCTGAACAAGCCACTGCAATCAAGGGTTCCGGATTTATTGAAAACCAGAACCAGCGTATTACATTAACCACTTCCGGCCTGCCTTCTGATGAACAATCTATTGGCAATGTCATATTGAAGCGGCACCAGGGCAGTAATATCTACCTGAAGGATGTTGCTGAAATGAAAATGGGTGCCGAACCTCCTTTCAGTGCTGCGGCCATAATGGGGAAACCGGGTATCGTCATGATGGTAATTGGCCAGTATGGCGCTAATACGCTGACTGTATCACGTGCAGCTGAAAAAGCGCTGGAAGAGTTCAAGGTATTATTCGAGAAACAGGACATCAAACTTTATCCGGATTTGTTCCGTCCTGCCAATTACATTGAAGTCTCACTCAAGAACATCACCGGTCACCTGATGGTGGGTGGTTTGTTTGTTGTGATTATCCTGGTGCTGTTTTTATTCAATCTTAAAACAGCATTTATATCTGCATTAGCTATTCCTTTGTCATTAATCAGTGCAACACTGGTTTTGTTGAATATGGGAATTAACCTCAATGTCATGGTGCTGGGTGGTCTTGCAATTGCTCTCGGTGAGGTGGTCGATGATGCGATCATCGATACGGAAAATATTTTCAGACGGCTCAGGCAGAACCGGTTACTCGTACAACCACGCCCTGTCTCTGAAGTGGTCTTCAATGCCTCGATGGAAGTCAGAGGTTCAGTGGTATATGCAACTTTCATCGTTGCTATTGTGTTCATTCCCTTGCTGACACTTGGTGGACTTGCCGGACGTTTGTTCTCTCCACTCGGATTTTCATATATTCTCGCCATACTGATGTCACTGGTAGTTGCACTGACAGTCACTCCTGCCTTGTGTTATATCCTGCTGGAGAGGGGTAAATTATCCAGTGATGATCCTCCTCTCATACGACTGATTAAGCCTGTCTATAGCTGGTTGTTACATTTAATTGGCCGTTTCCCGATGTTGACGATCTCTGTCAGCATCATTGTTTGTTTCCTGAGTTTTGGAATAGTCCCCAGACTGGGCGGTGAGTTTCTGCCGGATTTGCGTGAAGGTCATTATATTGTCCACACATCAAGCTTGCCGGGCACATCTCTTGAGGAATCAATACGCATGGGCAATCAATTGACCAGGGAATTTTTGAAAATACCCGGCGTGCATTCTGTTTCACAATGGGCCGGACGGGCAGAACGCGGTGCGGATACATTCGGCAGTCATTACAGCGAATATGAAGTTGATCTGGAGCCACTGTCCGGCAGTGAACAA
>Ga0214472_10006707_pt1 | contig 12065 bp, 10 predicted proteins | sample RVTome_6_FD_207662 | JGI IMG/M metagenome (GOLD analysis project Ga0214472, IMG submission 207662) | Soil microbial communities from uranium-contaminated site in the Upper Colorado River Basin, Wyoming, United States - RVT140D175 | ecosystem: Environmental > Terrestrial > Soil > Contaminated >...
CCGGCGGCAAACCGCTGCTGGGCGGCGAACGTCCCGTCGCCATTGCCCAGAAGCACCGACACGTCATCCGACAAATAGTTGGCCGTGGCCAGGTCCGTCAGCCCGTCGCCGTTAAAGTCGCCGGTTGTTATGGAGAACGGCCGGCTCCCGGCGGCAAACCGCTGCTGGGCGGCGAACGTCCCGTCGCCATTGCCCAGAAGCACCGACACGTCATCCGACAAATAGTTGGCCGTGGCCAGGTCCGTCAGCCCGTCGCCGTTGAAGTCGCCGGATGTCACGGAGCGCGGCCCGTCCCCCGCCGCGAACCGCCGCTGGGCGGCGAACGTCCCGTCGCCATTGCCCAACAGCACCGACACGTCGTCGGAACTCTCGTTGGCCGTGGCCAGGTCCGTCACACCGTCGCCGTTGAAGTCGCCCGTGGTCACGGAAAATGGCTGGTCGCCTGCGGCGAACTTCTCGCCAGGAAAAAGCTGCCCCGTGCGCACTGACACCACCACGCCGAAGTTGTTGCGCACGGCGTTCAGGTCGTCGATGTCCGTGTCGCCGTCGCCGTCGGCATCCCCCTGGCAGATATCAGGGAGCGTGCAGCCAAAGTCGTTGCGGACGTTGTTTAAATCGTCGATGTCCACCAGCCCGTCGCCATCCGTGTCGCCTGCTAACAGTCGCCGGTCTTCGAGCAGCTCGAAAGCCGCGCGGCGGCCGTGGCGGAAACCGATCCTTGATAAGCCGTGCCGGCTGTTCCCGTGTTTCGCGCGTCGGTGACGATTTGCCATTGTTAGGGACCTCCTGGACTGAGAGTTTAGCTATTTGGGTCAACCGGATCAACTTTCCCCCCTTTTTTTGCTTGACGGGCAAATTCGCGGCGTCTATCGTGAATGTTGCCGCGGGTCTCCGGCACACTTGCCGGCTGTGCCCGCTTGCGAGGTTGAATCAAGGGTTCCTGCCACCCCGCGTTTGTTGTCATTGGTTTCCGCTTTTCGTACGGAGGGAGCTACTGCACCTGACCGCTTCACATGCGTGTTTGTGTGCTTCCGTAGTTCCCCCACGCCGCGTCTTCTCAAGTAAGCGGCGCGTGTGTACGACGTTTGGAAGCCGCTTCTTACCTCCGACAACAAGCGAAGCGCCGTCTTCCCACGGCGTCTGACGCTAATCGTTAGTCGAAGGCAACGTCCTTGGCCGCACACATCACGCGTCCTGGAGTGGATCCCGGGTTTCATTTTCGGCCGGAATTAGGTTGATGGCCACGGCCATGCGCTCATGCGTATTGGACCTACGTCATATTGCACATTCAAAGAGTTTGATTGGGAGTTGAAATGGCGATTTCGAAAAAGAAGAGTTGCCGGAAGTTGGCCGTCGGCAAGGTGGCGCTGGCCATGTGCTGCGTCGTCGCGCTGAGTGGTCTCCTGTTGGCAAACGACGCCCACGCGGTCTCCATCTTGATGATCACGAACAACAACACGACCTCGCAGTCGCTGAACGATTTCCTTGAAGGCGCGGGCCACACGGTCACACGGGGAGCGTTCGGAGGCGCGGCGCCTACGCCGGCGGAGTTGGCCGGCGTCCATCTCGTCTTGGTCGCCAGAGAAACCAACAGCGGCGACTACGACGACGGCGGCGAACCGCAAGATTGGAACGCCCTGCCCGTGCCGATGATCAGCATGGCCCCGCACTTGATGCGCGCCAGCCGCTGGGGGTGGATCAATGGGGAGAGCTTGCCCGGCCTGGGAGACATCACTGATTTCGACGCCTATCCGGACCCGTCGCACCCGTTTCTGACCGGCGTTTCGTCGACCGCGATTCTCGACCCGGCGTTCGCGGCGACCGGTGCGTCCAGCCCGTTGCCGGCCTCCGCATTGGTCGTGGCAACGCACGACACCGGCGCGAGCCACGGCATTTTCGTGATTCCGGCCGGCACGGACATGTTCAATGGCCGCGGGACTGCCGGAGACGTACGCGTCGGTTACATTCGCGGCAACGAAGGGAGTTGGGACAACATCACGGCCGACGGCGAGCAGATTCTGCTGAACATGATCGACCAGGTGGCCATACCCGAGCCGTCCACGCTGATGCTGGCCGCGCTGGGCTTGTTCGGACTGGCCTGCCTGCGAAGACGCCGCGCCATGTAGTTTGCAGCAAGATTATGTAGACGCCGGCCCCTTGATAAAGCGCAACGGCCCCATCGGATCAGGATTTCGATGGGGCCGTTTCTTTTTATCCGGTGGGCGGCTCGTACGCGTTGCCGTCGGTGCGCACACGTTGCCGGTGATACTTCCAGCCGGGGAAAAAGAAACTGGCCGCCGAAACCACGCCGAACACGGGCACGCCATACGGCAAGTTGTGATGCCCTAGCCAGGCCATCAGCGCCGCGCTGGCAAACAGCGCCGTGGCCTGCACGTAGAACGCGCCGCTGAGCATCCCGGCCTTCACCAAAAACACCATGCCGCTGGAAAGCGCCAGCACGGGCGAGAGTGTCAACACCGGCAGGTCCAACAGCAGCTCGACGAAGAACAACATCACGATGCTGACCATGCTGCCGGCCCACAGGTGGGCCACTTGCCGCTCGACAAAAGTAACCGGACCGGTCCGCCGCCGCAAGGCCCAGAAGATGGCCGCCCAGGCGCCCAGCCCGACGGTCCACAGCAAAAAGTATGGACCGCGCGACGCGACGCCCTGCCACTGCATCGCGCCGGTCAACAGACAGATCAGCAACAGCGCCAGGCTGTGCCACATCCAAAGCAGCCCCCAGTTTTCCAACACCGTGGCCTGGTGCGTTTCGCGAAACAAGCGGCCCACCACTTGCGAAAACGCCCCGCTGCGGGCAGACACCGGCTCGCCGGCCAGGTAGGCCCGCAAATCGTCGGCCAGCGCGGCGGCCGACGGATAGCGCAGATCGGGCGGCTTTTGCATCGAGCGCAGCGCGATTAATTCCAGGTCGCGGTCGGCGCGGGCGTTTAACAATCGCGGCGGCAGGGGATCTTGTTCCAACAACAGCAGCACCGTGTCGACCGGCGAGGCCGCCTGAAACGCCGGCCGCCCGGTGAGCATGGCGTAAAGAATGGAGCCCAGGCTGTAGACGTCGCTGGCCGGTCCCAAACGCCCCCGGTTGCCGGCCGCCTGTTCCGGCGCCATGTAGCTGGGTGTACCCAAAATCGCGCCGCTGCGGGTGATGTGCGAGCCGCCGTCGACCCGTTTGGCCAACCCGAAGTCGGTCACGTGGGGCACGCCGTCTGCGTCGATGAGAATATTCGACGGCTTCAAGTCGCGGTGCAGCAGGCCGTGGTCGTGGGCGTGCGCCACCGCCTCGCAGACGGTGGCCAAGATGGCGGCCGCTTCACGGGCCGGCAACGGGCCGTCCGCCAGCCGGCGAGCCAGGGTGGTGCCCTCGATGTATTTCATGCACAAGTAAGGATGACCCGCGTGCTGGCCGACTTCGTAGATCGGCACGATATTGGGATGGTCCAGCGCGGCCGTCGACTGGGCTTCCGCCCGGAACCGTGCTTGATCGCTGCCGGAGGCCAGCTTGCCGTCCAACAGCATTTTCAGCGCCACCATGCGGCCCAGGCTCTTCTGCCGCGCTTTGTAGACCACGCCCATCCCGCCGCGGCCCAGTTCTTCCAGCAGCTCATAGTCGCCGAAGCCGTGCGGCAGGGAGAAGGCAGCGCTGGACTGGCCTGAATCGCCGGACGCCGATCCGGGAGCTGCGTCGTCGTTTCGTCGGGCCAATTCGCCGGCGGAATCGGCCACGTGATCGGCGATCTCGACTGCCGCCCACAACTGCCGCAACTCGGCGTCGAGATTGGGATGTTCCGCGGCCACCGCGTCGATGTCTGGATGTGCCCCCGCCAGCCGGCGATCAATCATTTGCGCCAGCAGCCGCGCCAGCAGTTCGTCGCGCTCGGCGGCGGACGCAGGCGGTTTGTCTGGTGATTTTCCCATGGGCGTGGACATTACCCGTCCCCACCTGACGACGGATCGCCCAGCATCGCCCGCAGCCGGCGCACGGCTCTCAGGTAGCGCATGCCGGCGGCCGGCTGGCTGAGGCCCAGCGATTGGGCGACTTCCTGATTCGATAGCTGCTCGAAGTGCCGCATCAGAATCACTTCGCGGTCGTCGTCATCCAACAGTTCGACGGCCGCGGCAAAGCGCGCCTGCATTTCCTTGCGCGTGGCGGCCGCCGCGGGCGTCAGTTCGCGGTTTTCCAGTTGCGCGATGAGGTCCAAAGTCGAGCGGTCGCCGGTTCCCCGCGCCGCCAGCGGCTGTTCGCGGTCGACGCTGCGCTTGGCCGCCACGCGATGCCTGCGGTGCGCGTCGATCACCCGGTCGCGGGCCATGTGCCGCAGCCACAGATGAAACGGCATCGACGGCTCGCGCAAATACTCCTTCAACCGGCGATTGGCTTCGATGAGCACGTCCTGCACGATGTCGCTGGCGTCCACGCGGCCGGCCAGCCGCGCGTCCAACCGCATGTCGATCATCCGCCGCAGCGCCTGCCGATGCCGGTCCAACAACTGGTTCAGCGCCGCCTCGTCCCCCTGGCGCGCACCGCTCAGCAGTTCTTGGGTTTGCGAAGAGTCAGGCCACATGGCGCGTCGCCGTGATGTGTGAATTCCATAATCATTCGGGTGCAGTCGGTGGGTGGCACGCCCAGAACGAAGTGATGGGCGTGAGCCCGGCGCGACCACGCCCTTCGCTGCGCTCAGGGACGTGCCACCCTATAACAACATCGTGCCACCCTATACCGCCGCCGGGCCGAACAACAGGGGAAAGAACGGGCCGTTCATTTTTTTCCCCTTGGGGATGACCGGCACGCCGGCCAACAGCGGTTCGTCGGAATCGGAACAGACGCCGTCGCGAAAAGCGTTGATCACGGTTGCTCGCCGGGGACGGTTCGAACGATTCTCAAACGAGCCGTGGATCATCAGCGGATGGTGGAAAGAACATTCGCCGGCTTTCAATTCGATCGCCACGGGACGGTTGAACCGCTGCCACTGTTCGTCGGTCAGCACTTCGCGGATGGCCTCCATGTCGCCGGCCAGACCGGTGATCGGCAACAGTTCCCACTCGTGGCTGCCCGGCACGTAGTGGACGCAGCCGTTGTCGCGGGTGCTGTCGTCCAGGCCGATCCAGCAAGTCAGATGGGCCATCGGCCGGGTGCGCGTCCAGTAAGAATAATCCTGGTGCCAGGCCACCACGCCGCCGTGATGGGCCGGTTTGCAGAAGAGTTGATCGTGCCAGAACCGGACCGGCCCGTCCAACAACTGCGCCGCGGCCATCCGAAACGCCGGGCTCCACAAGACATCGTGAAAGCCGGGCGCGATCCGCCAGGCGCCCAAGGCGTGGAACAACACCTGCGCCGGATCGGGCGATTCGTTGCTGTGGAACTCGTACCACAACTCTTGACCCGGATGCTCGGGATCGAACAACTCTATCACTTGCCCGCGGAGGGACTCAAGCTGCCGGTCGTCCAGAATCCGCACACCGGTCAGATAGCCCTCGCGGCGGTAGAATTCCACCTGCTCGTCGGTCAGGCGATACGTGTCCCATTCCTCGGCCGTCTCCGGCGTCCGGAACAAATCGCTCACCGGCTCATGTCGCAGGGCGAGGTCGGTGGTCATGGCAGACAGGTCTCAATAGCGTAATCTGAAAGAATTCCCGAATCTGGGTGGCACGCCCAGTATGGGCGTGTTGGTTGCCGATTCTGACACGCCCATACTGGGCGTGCCACCCATTTTACATCCTACGCCAACAGCTCTTTAATCAGCGTGCCTTCGGCGATTTTGATGGGGCGGCCGATTTCGGAGATGTTCATGGTTTCCGGATCGACGCCGACGGCCGAACAGAGTGTGGCCAGGACGTCGCCGACGCCGACCTTGTTCTCTTCGACCGTGGTGCCGTCGGCGCTGGTGCGGCCATATGCCTGGCCACCCTGGATGCCGCCGCCGCCCAACACGCAGGTCCACGCGGCCGGGAAGTGGTCGCGTCCGCCCGATGGATTGATCGTGGGCGTGCGGCCGAATTCGCCCATCCAAAGAATGGTCGTCGATTCCAACAGCCCGCGCTCGGCCAACTCTTCCATCAATGTCCCCCAGCCGGCGTCCAGCTCGGCCGACAAATTCTCAACGATAGAGAAATTGTTCTGGTGCGTATCCCAGCCGATCGCGCCGTCGGACAACGTGCCCAGCGAGACCTCCACGAACGGCACGCCGCGTTCGATCAATCGCCGGGCCATCAGGCACCCCTGGCCGAAGCGGCCGCGGCCGTACGCCTCGCGGACTTCGTCTGGTTCATCGGAAAGATCGAAACCCTTGGCCGCCTCGCTGCGCATCATGCGTTGCGCCCGCCGGTAGACCGTGTCGTGGGCAACCGGCGCGGCCGTCTTGTGTGTGGTCAGGAAGCCGTCTTGCAAGGTGCGCCACAGGCCCAGTCGGGCTTCCGCCTGCGCTACCGTGACGCCCGCGGGATTGCGCAAATCGTCCACGCCCAATTCGGCGTAACCGCCGCTTTGCTGCTGTTCGGGCGACGGCACGGCGTCGGTCGCGCCGACGGTCAACGGGGCATATCGCGGTCCCAGAAAACCGGGGCTGAAGGCCGCTTGATTGAAGAACTGATACGGAGCGATGCTCACGTAGTTGGGCAGGTCGGCGTCCAAACTGCCCAGCTCCTTGGAAACCGACGAGCCGATCGTCGGATAGCGCAGCGGCCCGCCCGGCTGCTGTCCGGTGCGCATCAGGAACGTGCCGCGGCCGTGATCGCCCTCTTTGGTGCTCAGGCTGCGGACGATTGCCAGGTGTTCCGCCTGACGGGCCAGCTTGGGCAAATGCTCGCTGAACCGCAGGCCCGGCACGCTGGTTGCGATCTCTTTGAACTGGCCGCCATTGGGGTGACCCGGCTTCATGTCGAACGTGTCGGTCTGCGTCGGTCCGCCGGTCATCCACAGCAAGATGCAATGTCGGCGGCGCTGCCGCTTGGCGGCCGCCTCTTCGGCCCAAACGGGAAACCAGCCGCTGGCGCTAAACCCCAACGCCCCCAGCCCCCCGACGCGCAACATTTCACGACGATTGATCTGCATGGCTCGACTCCCTGATCCGATTTGAAAGGAACCATTCTCCAGGCACGCCGCTGACGGCGACCCACACAAGTGGTTCGACCGCCGCCGAAAGGTATTATACATAAACGCCTGCGAGCAACAATTTTTGCCCGGTGGGCGGCGAAGACATGCTCGGAGTGCCGGGTCGCTTGTTGGGCCGGACGGCCAAACCCGAAGCGCTTCGTGCCCTTCGTGCCTGCTATGTAGGTGTTGGTCAAGTTGTCGTGTTGGGAGGGTGGTAAACGACAATCGGGCCCTCTGCTATTCGCTCGTGAATGGCTAGCCGCTCAGAGCATTTTACCGGGTCGCACTTAAATTGAAGACGGACCACACTCCGTGGCGGGCGTTATGCCCAAGACACTACCGGTCGCGTCCACAACGGGATCGTCGCTGGATTGTTCGTTTACGATCTGCCAAAGTCTCCAGTTTGCCCAATGCCTAAGTCAGGGTGTTTGTATGATGGCGAGTTTGTGTTTCACTTTTAGTAAACCGGCGCCGCTAGCCCCGTTCCGCCTTCGCCGTCGCTCGGCCTTCACCCCCGGGCCCAGGTCGAGCGACGGCGAAGGGGGAACGGGGCGGCCCCGTTTTGTCGAGCCGGAGCGAGGCGTCCGGCCGCGGATGGTTCTGGGCCCGGTGCCACATCTGGATGCCCAGCCGCCGCATACAGGCGACGACGGCGATCTTTTTGTGTTTGGGATTGCGCTGGACCAATCGCTCGTAGACGGCGCGGGTCTGCTCGTCGGTTCGCACCCGGGCCCAGGTCGCCTGGCAGAGCAGTTTGCGCACCCGCGCCGGTCCCTGACGCGTGATATGGCCCTTGCGGTCGTCGGCCTGGCCGCTTTCATACGTGCTGGGGGCCAGCCCGAGAAACGCCGCGATCTGCTTTCGATTCTTAAAACGCGACAGGTCGCCCAGTTCGGTCAGAAACAACATGGCCGTCAAGTTCCCCACGCCCTTCAGCCGAATCAACTCGTAAAACGCGGTGCGGTATCGATCCGTCATGGCCAACGCGATCACGTGCTCGTCCAGTCGTCGCAGTTCGGCCTCGATGAACTGGATCTCACGCAGCTTGCTGCCCAGCGCCACGCTGGCGCCGGGGGCCAACTGCGCGTCCTGCTCGTCGGCCAACTGCTTCAGCCAAAGCAGGTAGCGACGCGTCCAACCCTTGCCCAGCGCCGCCGGCCGGCTGACGCCGCCCGCGCTTCAAGAGCGACTTGATTTCGTTTTTGACCATCGTCAGCTTGTCGGCGATGTCCACCCGCGCGCGGACCAGGTCGCGGTCATCGCGCGTCTGTCGATCCGGAATCCAGACGCTGGGCAGATCGTTGCCGGCCAACACGTGAGCGCGCAGCGCGGCAAGCACTTGTTCGGCGTCGCGCTCGTCGGTCTTGCGGCGACGGTGTTGCGCGCTGCGCTCCAGTCCGGTCGGGGCCAACACGTGGCATTCGATCCCGGAGTCGGCAAGTTCGTCGTACAGACCAAAGCCGAGTCCCGAGGCCTCGTAGGCGAAGATGATCCGCCCCGCGCCGGTCTGCTTTTTCTGCGCCTTCAGCTCGGCGATCATCTTTTTGCGGCCTTCGGTTGTATTGCGCACGTTACGCGTCGCCGCCGGCTGGCGGTCCACGGCAATCTTGAGCAACATCGTTTTGTCGTGCAAATCACAGCCGATCATGATAACCTTACACATGGCCAGTTTCTCCTTTGGAAATGGTGCCGGGAAACGTTCGCAGAACGAACTGAACTTTCCTATACCACCATACCAACCCGGAGCAACTGGCCAATTCTTTCACTTACATGGTAACTCCGTGGTTAAAAAAAAGCGGGCCGCCCTTGCGCACGATGGCCCATACGAGATTGCTTGATGAGCCAGAAACCGACGACTGAATGGGTCACTTCTAGGGTGTCGGAGACGAGTCTCCTTCGCCCGGCTAATACCGCGGAATCTACTATGGGCTGCCGCGGAAGATTTGGGGCCTGGCGGGATAAATTCCCTCACAACGGCAACGCGTCACGCGATGCCGGGCGCCCCGGCCACGTCGGGCGAATCGGCGGATTCCGATAACCAGCTTACGGCCGAGCCGACAATGTCTTCACCGTCGGGCACTTGCCCGCGGACGTCGAATCGGCCGGCCGACAGTTCTACCTGCAATTGGCGCAACTGCCCGGCCAGCTTCGCCAGGAACGTTGCTTGTTGTGGAACGCTCAATTCTCGGCGCAGCAATTGCACCTGGCCGTCGCGGCGCTGCCGATCCAGCGATATGAGCCGGCCGCGCTGCGCCTTGTACAACAGGCCTTCACAATATGCGCGGCGCAACTGGCCGCTGGCGTTGAAGTGATATACCGTGTCGGGATCGAGATAGAAACTGGCTTCTCCATCGCGGCGGAAACCGATCACGACGGCATCGCCACATGCCGGCACGTTGAGCTCGACGCGGCGGACCAGCGCCGTCGCTTCGGCCAACAGATCCTCGCGGTCTTGTTCCTGGCGTGCCATCTGAGATCGCCGGCGCCGCGGGGACGGCGACAGTCAACTCCGGTTTTGATCGCGGTACCGGCGGCTGACGCGGGACAACAGCGCCCGGTCTTCGCTGGACAGCCCCTCCATGCCGGTTTCGTGCAGCCGGGCCAGGATTGAATCGACGCGGCGCTCTTCGTCGGCTTCCATCGCCATACGTCGCTCCAATCGTGCCGCGCGACGGGCCGCCAGCCAACGCCTAAGCGGCGATCGTCTGAAAGGCGTCGCCGTGTCCAGACCGCGTTCCAGGCTGGTGTAGCCCTGCGAGAAGTCGTACCCGAAAAACCCGTCCTCCGGATCGTGCTCGGCCAGGCTCTCGATCTCCTGCCGGGCGCTGAAGAAGAGGAAAATCCCAAAGATCACCAAAGGCGCCCAGGCGTGTGGATAGGTTGCGTACAAGCCAAACGCCCACGCCAACAACGGCAAAGCGATGGCCGTGATCATTGCCGTCCGCGCCACCAACAGCACGGCCCGGCGATACCCGAAGCGGGGCCAAAGCAGACATCGCAGCGCCCGGCCCCCGTCCATCGGAAACGCTGGAACCAGGTTCACCAGCACCAGCAGCCAATTCAACCAGAAGGCAGTTTCCAAGACGTTTTGCAATGAGATCGCACCCGGCACGGGAGGGTTCAGCGGATTCAAGAGCGGCGCCACGTCGGCCCCCTGCAACAACAGCACTGGCGTGGCCGCCAGGCAGATCGTCGCATTGGTGACCGGACCGGCCAACGTTGTGAGCAATTCCTCGCGCGGGTCGTGAGAGCCGTGGGCGTGTACCAACCCGCCCAGTGGCCACAGCAGCACCTGTTCCGGGTCGCCGCCCAGCCGGCGGGCGGCCAGACAATGCCCCATTTCGTGCAATAAGACGCTGACCAGCAAAATCGCCAGCGCGAGCACGGCGTAGGCCAACATGTCCGCTTCTTGCGAACCGAGATACAGCGCGATCACCGCAAACAGAAGGAACAGCACATGGACGCGGACGGCGACTCCGCCCCAGCGCCCCAGAGAGACATTCCAGCTTAAGAAGTCGCGCATGTCCGAGTTGGCCGAACAGTTTCTTTGCAGTTTGCGGGCCGCTTGGCGACGCGGGCCACTTAAAATATCTTATCAACGCGGACCGATCCGAGCAATTCTGGGGAACTTCGATGGCCGATAATGCTGCCGGCGGAGAAGACGAAATCCTGCTGTCCACCCGCATTTTTGACGTGGTCCGCCGCCACTACCAGGCGGCCGACGGGTCGCGGCACCAGCGCGCCGTGGTCGAACATCCCGGCGCCGTGACGATTTTGCCGTTGCTCGACGCGGAACACGTCTGCCTGATCGAAAACTTTCGCATCGCGGTCCGGCAGACGCTCATCGAATTGCCGGCCGGCACGCTCGAGCCGGGTGAAGATCCCCTGAATACTGCGCGCAGAGAATTGACCGAGGAAACGGGCTATCGGGCGGGAACAATCCAGCGGCTGACGGAATTCTACTTGTCGCCAGGCATTCTCAATGAACGCATGCACCTGTACCTGGCCACCGAGCTGTCGCCCGGAGACAAACAACTGGAAGCGGGCGAACAGATCGAAAACCTGGTGGTCCCGTTTTCCACCGCCCTGTCGTGGATCGATGACGGGCGAATCCAGGACGCCAAGACAATCGTTGGATTGCTCTACTACAGCAGTAGGCAGAGGGCAGAGGGCAGAGGGCAGTAACGCGCTGGCGCGATTCTCTGCCTACTGCCATCTGCGCCAGCAGCAGGTCCGCATCGTGCGGCGTAACGCGCTGCTCCACTCTGCCTACTGCCCTCTGCCTACTGCCCTCTGCCTACTGCCCTCTGCCTACTGCCTTCGACGAGCAAAGTTCCAATTCCTGGCGGTTCGGTGGAACGCAGGGGCGCGGACCAACGTACGATCCGCGAGGCCGCAACTCCGGCGCGAGGATCGCCGGCGAACTCGATTTCTCCGCGGACCAGTCCATCGACGTCGATCATCGACTCGTCGGCCGGGTGCGATTGCCCACGCGCGTCGCGCCACAACGCCAACGCGCCGGCGGCAGACATCAGCGAGCCGTGCCCAGACCAATGCACGTGGGCCAACAAGTGCGCCGGCTTTTGCGCGCCGCTGAATGTCACCAGAGCGCCGCCTTCCTTGAGCGCGAATACGCAGCCGGTCGCCTCAATCGTTATTTCCCCCGGAGCAGCATCCACCGCTTGATACGCGCACTGCAACACGCCGGCCGCGTCGCGCAGCGTAAATTGACGCAGGACAATTGACAACGGTTCATCGCCCCGCGGCGCCGCGTTGAGTTGCACCACCGCACCGGGGCCGAGGAACAAGGAGTTCTCCGCCGTGAGGGCCAACGCCAACGGCGAGGCGAATTCGACGCCGGACGCAACTCCGGTAAACACGCAGTCCGTCCAAACGAGCTTGGCCGTGGGCAACGAGTCAAGTGAATCTGCGCCGGCGGAATCGCCGAACACGC
>Ga0214472_10006708_pt1 | contig 12064 bp, 6 predicted proteins | sample RVTome_6_FD_207662 | JGI IMG/M metagenome (GOLD analysis project Ga0214472, IMG submission 207662) | Soil microbial communities from uranium-contaminated site in the Upper Colorado River Basin, Wyoming, United States - RVT140D175 | ecosystem: Environmental > Terrestrial > Soil > Contaminated >...
TGTGCGGGGCGCGGACACTGGCGGGGAAAAACCCCCGGGCATCGCAGCCGGGGTTTTCTTCATGCTCCTCGGCATGTCGGCGTACCTGTACCTGCCGCTCCGCTCCGCCGCCGGGCCCGCGCTCGACATCGGCCACCCCGGCACGTGGGCGAACTTCGCGTGGGTGGTGAAGTGGGGCGGGTACGTGAAGGACGCGGACTGGCTTATAGGCCATGCGCCGGAAATAGCCGCGAAGGTTGCCGGCGCCGGTCCCGGTGTGCTGGCCGGTATTATCGCTTCCGCCGCGCTCTGCTGGATGGTGGTGAGGGAGGACAAGCGGCTGTACGCGCCGCTCGTAGTTTTCATCGTGGTGTACACGCCGGTGATATCCGCGCAGGTGCTGGGGAGCGAGCGGGACATCCGGCTGGGGCTCCCCGCGAAGTTCTTCATACCTACTCTTGTAGCCGGGATGGTCGTCCTGGGCGGGTATGCGAGGCCGCTATTCGGCGCGGTCAGGCCGAAATTCGCAAAACCCGCCGCGTCGGCGATGGTTATTGCGGCGGTATTGTTCATGGGCGCAAGGAACTATCATCCGGACGATTACTCGGATAACTACATCGCGTTCGACTACGCACAGAACAGCCTGAAGTCGGCAGGGGAGCGGGGCGTGCTGCTCACATGGGGCGACAACGGGGTGTTCCCGCTCTGGTACCTCCGCCTGGTGGAGCGGTACAGGGACGACACCGTGCTGGTGCACACTCCGCTGATGACCTACGACTGGTACCTTGCGGACGTGGATCGTATGCTCGGGATGAAGGCGGGTTTCATGGAGGGGTACTTCCTGGGCGAGAACGTGTACAGGCTGGTGAAGGCGGTGACGCCGGCCCGCACGTTCGCGTACGATTACTCCGCAACGAATTTCCTGAAGCTGAACATGAAGGAGCTGAAGGCCAGGGGGCTCGTATACTTCGAGGGCGAAGCGCCTTCGGGCGACCCGTGGCGGTACTACGTGATGAGGGGCCTGGACGACCCCAACGTATTCAAAAGCGAGATGGACAGGAATATAACGGGGATATACCGCTACCAGGCGAGCGCATTACCGCCCCCTGCTTTTACCGATAGACCTTGAGAGCGGCTTGAACGCGGGGTCCGCGTCCGCGAGCGAACCGATGACGAACCGCTCCACCCCCCTGTTGTCCGTGAGGAGGAGCCCCTCCGGGAGCGAAGACTGGTTAATCTCGGCCCGGCCCATCGACTTGTGGCCGCCCGCGCTCCCTACCCTGTCGAACGCGTCGCGCGCAAGCTTTCCCGCGTCCTTCTTCATGCCGTCGTTCCTGAAGACCACGACGAGCGTGTTGCCTACCACCCCTGTGACGAGCGCCCACGAGACGTGCTCGACCCTGATAAGGAAGTCCGCCACCTGGACGCACACGTCGGTGAACGGCACCGGCCCCAGGTGCGCGAATATCACGCCCCCAACGAAGCGCCTCCTCACAAGCGCCATGCTGAAGTATTCCAGCGCCTCATCGGAGAACTGCGAAAACTCGATCCTTTTTACGATGTCTCTGTCCGCCTTGGAGCGGAGCCAGCGAATCGCCTCCACGTCCCACGGGGACAAATCGCCCATGAAGTGGCGCGAGTCCACCTTGATTCCGTAATACAGCGCGCTTGCGAGACGTGGGGTCAGTTTCACCCCCGCGGCCCGCATGTACTCGGTCATGATAGACGAGGTTGCCGCGTAGTTCGGCCTTATGTCCGTGAGCGCTGCCGGACGTCCCATCTTCATGGGGTGGTGGTCTATGACTATGTCGCAGCGGGGGAGGTCCACGTCCGCAAAGAACTGAGGCTGCGCGTCGACCATCGCGATGAGGTCAGCGCCGCGCAGGACCGCATCGCCGGCCGGCCTTGCAGGTATGTGCAGGTGCCTGATCATCGACGCGTTTTCGGGCCTGCCGACTACGCCGGTATACCCGACGGAAGCCGTGCAGCCGCTTTTGTCGAGTATGGTCTTCAGCGCGAGCGCGCTCGCGAGCGCGTCGGGGTCGGGGTTCCCGTATATCAGGATGAGCGGGCTGACGCTGTGCGAAGACAGCTCCAGCATCTTCGAAAGAAGGTGCTTCGTGTTTTCGGGTAGCGGCTTTCTTGTCCCGTTAGCGGTAGCGTCTGTCATATATTTTTACATATACCTGTAGGCTTGGAAAGGTAAATACCTGCAATCCGGGCATCGCTACAACACACCGGCGAGGTCTCCGCAGTGCCTGTCTGTCCCATTCTACCTGCAATCCGGGCATCGCTACAACTACCTACGCGGATGGTACGGCAGGGAATATGTCCCATTCTACCTGCAATCCGGGCATCGCTACAACTGCCGCTGCCCACAAGCGCATCTCGCCGGTGTCCCATTCTACCTGCAATCCGGGCATCGCTACAACGCGAAGTCCTCGCAGTCGCCCGTCAGCTCGGTCCCATTCTACCTGCAATCCGGGCATCGCTACAACCGCGCACTGCGCGGACTCGCGCGTGATTTCGTCCCATTCTACCTGCAATCCGGGCATCGCTACAACCACCTGCTCCGACCTGTCCGGCAACTGCTCGTCCCATTCTACCTGCAATCCGGGCATCGCTACAACCCCGAGCATCGTGCGTCCGGCGTTGTTTTGGTCCCATTCTACCTGCAATCCGGGCATCGCTACAACGCAGGATTTCGCGCACATACGCGAACGACCGTCCCATTCTACCTGCAATCCGGGCATCGCTACAACGTATCTCGGCCAGACGGCTAAGTATGCTGTGTCCCATTCTACCTGCAATCCGGGCATCGCTACAACACAGCCGGTTGCAGCACCTCGCCCGTTGCGTCCCATTCTACCTGCAATCCGGGCATCGCTACAACAGCCTGCCGGAGGGCCTCAGCGTCTCCGAGGTCCCATTCTACCTGCAATCCGGGCATCGCTACAACAGATACCTGTCCAATGCACCGTATATAATAGAAAAAAACAATAAGAACGGCGACAGGTTCCCGCTGCAAAGGCTGCCGTTAGGGAGGACTTTCACTGATATTTTCCCAAAGACTGCGCGCAACCCCCATCGCTGTCAGCGACCTGACAGCCCGTGGAACAGTCTCATCCTCTCCCCAATAACCGGGCCTTTCATATGCACTTACATTGCAGGTAGAGCCGCCTTTCTCCGAATGCACCATAGCGCGGGGGCCGGGCGGTTGCCCGGCTTGTCCAGTCGCCCCCTGTGCAGTGGTTCTGGTGGCTGTACGCTCCGTTGCCGGAGCATCCGCATGGGCCGCGGATATTATTTTTTCGGTTTTCCTAAGGATGTTGAACCCGCTGTTAAGGTCCCTGTCGTGGTTCGCGCCACATTTGTTGCACTCCCACTGCCTTATTGAAGTATCATTTCGTGGGCCAGTGCCCGCGCCGCACACGCAGCATGTGTACGTTGAACCGGCTTCTTTGACGCTGGGGTACGCTGCATTCCCGGCGCGTCCGGCCTTTTCTATTAATAACCTGCGCAGCGTGGGGATGGCGCGGTCCCTTCCTCCCCGGCGCCTTTTCTTGCTGCCCTTGGGCCCTTGCTTGGACTTCTCCTCTTCAAGAGCCTTAAGCTCATCTGCTGCGCCGTCTATCTGGTCCTTGACCTTCTTCTTCGCAGCCCTTAACTGCTTCCTGTAAGATATATCCCTTACAGGCTCCCAGTCGCCTATGCCTACCACGTCGCAGCCCTCGGCCAGGGCCCTGCTTACCTTGTGCAGGACGTCGGCCCTCTGGTTCGAAACCCTGAAGTGGAGCGCGGACACTTTTTGCGACAACAACCGCCACCTTTTGCTGGCCCCTTCCTGCCGCCTTACCATGTGCAGCTCAAGCCGCCCCTTCTCTTTGGCAACCGCCTTTTCACGTTCGTCGTCAGGCAGCTTGCGGACAGAAGCTTTACTGGAAAACCGGGACATGGCCTCCTGGACCTCGCCGGGAGTCCGGTTGCGGCGCGGGCCATGCTTGTCCGCGAGGGACTGTTGCAGCTTCTCAAGCTTGTCGAGGCTTTTTTCGAGGAACCCGTAGTGTATCGCCAGATGCCGGGTTTCTCCGGTTTGGGCGTTTTCGAGCGCGACTGTCTGGGGGGTCTGCGCGCGGGGTAAAACCCGGGCGCGCCAGCCGGTGTCCATAGGCGCAATACGCCATGCGGAGTCCGGCACTTCCGCGCTCAGGACAGCGAAGAACCTGCCGGACTTCTCGTTAACCGTAAGCTGTTTAACCTTCGCGCCGTCCGGCAAAGGCCTGTGGCAGGCGATGTTCACATAGCGCATCCCTTCAGGAAGTGCGCGCAGGCATATAAGGTGGCCCTGTTTTCTTTTTGGGCGGATGAGGCCGCTACCCTTTACGCGGTCTGTGAAACCTTCTCCGCGCCGCTTGTATTGGGGCTCTCCGGCCGCACCATAAGCCCTCTGCCCTTTCTTGGGGTCCACGGCCTGTTTCCACCTGACGGCATTAGCGGAACCGGAGACGTTGAACCTGATGTCGGAAAGCGCCATCCCTTTAGGGCTTTTAAAGGATTTGTCCATGAACGTCTTGGCGGCGTAACCGGCATACTGGTTAATTGCACGCATGAGCAGCCAGTACACGGCGAGCTTGGGGAGCTTTTTGTCACCACGCTTCTTCGCCGCTTTTCTTACGTCTAACTCTGATTGATGCTTGGTCTTGAACTCACGGGTCAGAACGCTCAGGTCGAGGTGCCGAGTGTCTATTGCCACGAGATTGCCGGCGAGTGTTTTTATGTCGTGAAGCCTGGCGGCGACATCGAAGGAGAGCGAGGAGAAGGCGGGGTTTGCTTCCTGAAATTTTTCTATCGCACTTTTACGTGAGGACTGCCGGTTGTCTTTCTCTACCGAGAGGCATGTGTTAATTACGTGCTCAACCTGCCCCGCAATTAAGGCGCGCTTAAGCTTTTTGCGTATGGTGACAGCCTTGTTCCATTGCAGCCTTGTCCCCCGGAGTATCTTGTTTAACTGCGTCCGCTGTGGCGCTGTAGGAAATATTTCGTATTTGTAATTAAGTATGTTGGCCATAATGTTGTGGGTACTGTTGTTGATGGCCGTGCGGCTGCCCGGCAGTTACACCATTACGATGTCGTACTGCTCCTGGTGGAGCGCGGGGTCGGCCTTTATCACGACCTTTTTGCCGTACTCCTGTTCGAGGTCGTCAACGGTCAGCCGCTCCTCGTCGTAGAGGATGTCCGCGACCGCGGGGTTGACCGAAATCATTATCTTCTTTTCCGGGGAGGTCCGGGCTATCCGCCTTATCTCGCGGAATATCTCGTAGCAGACCGTGGCCGCGCTCTTGATGAACCCCCTCCCGTCGCAGTAGTGGCACGGCTCGCAGAGAGAGCGTCCCAGCGACTCCTTGGTGCGCTTCCTCGTCATCTCGATAAGGCCCAGCTCGGAGAGCTGGTATATGTTAGTCTTGGCCTTGTCGTGAGAGAGGTACTCCTGGAGCGCGGCGAAAACCTTCCGGCGGTTCTCTTCCTTCTCCATGTCGATGAGGTCGAGTATGATTATCCCGCCGATGTTCCGGAGCCTGAGCTGGTATGCGATCTCGCGGACGGCTTCGAGGTTGGTCTTAAGTATGGTGTCTTCCAGGTTCCTCTTCCCGACGTACCTGCCGGTGTTCACGTCTATCGCGGTAAGCGCCTCGGCCTGGTCGACAACTATATACCCCCCTGACTTCAGCCAGACCTTCCGGCCCAGCGCGCGCGATATCTCTATCTCTATGTTGTACGAGTCGAATATCGGCTCTTCCTTGTCGTGGTACTCCACCCTGGTCGAGTAAAGCGGGAGGTACGTGTCCACGAACTCCTTGACCCGCAGGTACTCGGCGTGGTTGTCTATTACAAGGGAGTTTATGTCCGGCGTGAAGAGGTCCCTTATTGTGCGGTAGATGAGGTCCAGGTCGTAATGCAGGACGGACGGCGCGGACAGCTTCTCGTTCTTCTTCTGGATCCTCTGCCACAGGAGCTCCAGGAACTCCATGTCCCGTGCGAACTCCTCCTCGGGCTGCGCTTCGGACACCGTGCGGACGATATAGCCGGTGCCGGTTTTCTTGAGGCGGGTGACTATCTCCTTAAGCCTTTTTCTCTCGGACTCGTTCTCTATCCTGCGGGATATCCCGACATGGTCCACGGTGGGCATGTACACCAGGTACCGGCCCGGGAGCGTTATGTATGTCGTGACCCGCGCGCCCTTGGTGCCGATGGGCTCCTTGGCGACCTGGACGATTATCTCCTGGCCCTCCTGGAGCATCTCCTCGATGGTCAGCGAGGAAGTGCGCCGCCGCCTTGGCCGGCCCTCCTCCTCGTCCAGCTCTATCGCGTCTTCCGGGTTCTCCTCGGTCATCATCTCCGCGTATTCGTCCACGTTGTTGTAGACGTCCGCGACGTACAGGAAGGCGGACTTCTCGAGCCCTATGTCCACGAACGCGGCCTGCATGCCGGGCAGGACCTTGACCACGCGGCCCTTGTACACGTTGCCCGTGTTCCCCCTGTCCTTCGTGCGCTCGATGTAAAGCTCGGTAACAAGCTTGTTTTCAAGGAGCGCGACGCGCGTCTCCTCGTGGGTCGCGTTGATTATTATCTCTGTAGACATGTTTTCCCCGTCGCGCCGGCGGGTTGCGGCCCGCCGCACGATATCCTGAAAGGTTAAGAAACATAAAATCCAAAAAACGGACAAGCGGCCGGCCGGGGAGCGTGTCTGGCCGCCCCGGCCACCGCAAAAATTATCGCATTAAGGTCCTGACGACGCGCACCGCCCTGGCGTCCTGCTGCGTCAATTTGAAAAGGGCCTGGACAACCTCGAACGGTTTCGCGGAGCCCGTGCCGGACTCTGTCAGCATGAACCTTACGCGATGTCCGTCGTCCACAAGCCCCATCTCGGCGACCATCGGACGGATGTCTATATCCATCGGGCCCTTTTTACCGGACCTCGTTACGACCGCGCTATCGCTTGCCATGAAGGCCGCGGCCGCGCCGGGCAGTGCGCCCTCCATGCCGTCCGGGGGCCATGCCTCGTAGGTGAAACTGGTCAGCCCTACCCCTGCGGCGGGCTCTTTCGGGCCCGGCAGATGGACCCGGAGCACGCGTATGCCGTCCGGAAGCGCCATATTAAGGGCATCCGCAACCAATGTTAAGTCTATCCCATAACCAAGTTCCATGTCAAGGACTTCCGCTTCCGACTCGATCCCGAGCGCGAGCGCGGGCCCGAAGCTTACCTTAGGGTGCGGGTTGAACCCCTCCGAGAAACGGATGGGCAGCCCCGCCCGGGATATGGCCCTGAAAAAAAGGGTCATTATCTCTGTGTGCGAAAGAAGCGACAGCGGCCTGTGCTTGGCGTAATGTATCCGCACCCGCGCGGACGGGCCCGTGTTTCGCGCGGCGGCGGGCGCCGCGAGCGCCGGAGGCGGACCCGGCTCGTGGCGGAGGTCCTCCGGGCGGCACTTCAGCCCGCAGGCCGAGCACTTGGTGCGGCAGTCAGGCGTTACGACGCCCTCCATCGCGCGCTGGTACTCCTTGACGAGGAACTTCTTTGTCACCCCGGTGTCGATATGGTCCCAGGGGAGTATCTCGTCGAGCCCGTAACCTTTTGCGGCGCAGGCCTCCAGGTCGAGCCCGTGCTCTGAAAAAGCGTCCTTCCAGAGCCCCCAGTTGAAATGCTCGGACCAGCCGTCGAAGCGGGCGCCCTTCTTCCACGCGGCATGGAGCGGCCCGGAGAGCTCGCGCCCGCCCCGCGCGAAAGCGGATTCGAGCGCGGATGTCTCGGCGAGCCCGGTCTTCATCGCGAAAGGCGGCCTTCCGAGCGCGCGTGAAAGGATGTCCTTCCTGCGCCTTATCTCGGATATGGGTATCTGGCCCATCCACTGGAACGGGGTGTGCGGCTTCGGCACGAACGCGGAGACGCCGACGTTCACGTTCTTCTTCCTGCCCCCCGCCTTCCTGCCCTCGTCCAGCACGCGCCTCGAAAGCCGTATGATCCCGTCCAGGTCCTCGTCCGTCTCGGTCGGCAGCCCTATCATGAAGTACAGCTTGATAAGCCCCCAGCCCTCGGTGAATACGGTGCGCGCGGTCTCGACGAGCCCGTCCTCGGTAACGTTCTTGTTGATCACGTCACGGAGCCTTTGAGTGCCGGCCTCGGGCGCGACCGTGAACCCTGTCTTCCTGACCCGCTTTATCTCGCCGCATATCTCCGGGGTGAGCGTGCCGACCCGGAGCGAGGGGAGCGATACGGACACCCTCGTGCCCGCGTACCGGTCCATCAGCCCCTTCATCAGCGGGAGGAGCGAGGTGTAGTCACCGGTGGAAAGCGACGAGAGCGAAAGCTCGTCGTAGCCGGTAGATGCTATGGAGCGCTCGGCTATGGACGCGACCCTTACTGGCGTGCGCTCCCGGAGCGGCCGGTATATGTACCCCGCCTGGCAGAACCGGCAGCCCCTGACGCAGCCGCGCGAGACCTCCAGGGTCACCCTGTTGTGCACCGCGGCGATGTAGGGCAGTATCGGACGCTCCGGGTACGCTGCACGGTCGAGGTCCTCCACCGTCCGCTTTGCAACCTTATCCGGCCCGCCCGCGATGTTCTTTATGGACGCTATCCCGCCGTCCGCGTCCTTTACGACCTCGAAATGGGACGGTACATACACGCCCTCAATTTTGGACAACGAGGACAGGAGCCCGGCCCTCCCGGACTGCGCGCCGGACTTTTTGTGGGCGTATACCGCGTCCGCGACCTCGGCCACGGCCTCCTCCGCGTCGCCAATGACGAAGGCGTCGATATATTCCGCGAGCGGCTCCGGGTTGAAGGCGCACGGCCCCCCGGCTATGACAAGCGGGTCTTCCGGCCCCCTCTCCCCCGCATACAGCGGGATGCCGGAAAGCGCCATCATGTTCAGTAGGTTGGTGTAGGAGAGCTCGTACTGGAGCGTGAAGCCCACTATGTCCATCTCTCCCAGCGGCGTGCCCGTCTCCACGGCCGGAAGGCGCAGGCCCTTCTCCAGGAGCTTCTCCTCCATGTCCGGCCACGGGGCATATGCGCGTTCGGCGTACACGTGCTCCCTGCGGTTCAACACCTCGTAGAGCACCTTAAGGCCCAGGTGCGATATGCCGACCTCGTATGTGTCCGGGAAGCAGAGCGCGACCCTGACTCCGGCCTTTGACGGGTCTTTTGTGACGGAGTTTATCTCGGCGCCGATGTAGCGCGCCGGTTTCGATACGAGCGGGAGGATGTCCCAGAGGTCTTCTTTTTTCATTGGTTTCCAGTCGCAGGGTGCGTAACGCGCACCGAATTACCATCCTCAGTGGAAAAGCTGGTACCTTCGCATGTTCACGTTCAGCACGAGCCCGAGCGCGACCATCGTGGTGAGCGCCGATGTCCCGCCGTAGCTGATGAGCGGGAGCGGGACGCCGACGACCGGCATGATGCCGAGCGTCATGCCTATGTTTATTATGACGTAGAAGCTTATCATGGACACGACGCCTACCGTGATAAGCGCGCCGAACCTGTCCTTTGCCCTGTGCGCCGCCTCGACCCCCCATAGTATTATGAACAGGAATACAAGGAGCACGAGTATAGAGCCCACGAACCCCCACTCCTCGGATATGACCGAGAAGATGAAGTCGGTGTGGCGCTCCGGCAGGAAGCTAAGCTGGCTCTGCGTCCCGTTAAGGTATCCCTTCCCGGTGAGCGCGCCGGAGCCTATCGCTATCTTCGACTGGATGACGTGGTAGCCCGCGCCTGAAGGGTCGGACTCAGGGTTGATGAAAGTCAGTATCCTGTCCTTCTGGTAGCCCTTCAGGTGTCCCCAGAAAAAGCTCCACGCGACCGGCATGGTCAGTATCCCGGTGATGACGAGGTAGGCGAGCGAGCGGAGCTTTATCCCGGTGACAGCGACCATTGCGCAGAATATGAACAGGAGCATGAGCGCGGTGCCCAGGTCGGGCTGCTTTACGACCAGCGCCATCGGGACAACCACCATGACAAACGGCTTGACGAGCTGTCCCAGCGTATGGCCCTCGGTCACGCCGTCCTCGGAGAAGTATTTTGCGAGCGAAATTACGAGGACCAGCTTGGCGACCTCGGACGGCTGGAACGACAGCGGCCCGAGCGGCAGCCACCTCTGCGCGCCCATGCCGGTGCGCCCGGCGACGAGGACCGCGGCAAGCGACAATACCGCCGCCACGTACAGCGGGTAGGCCCAGCGCTGGAGCGAGTGGTAGTCGGGCATGAGGGACATCATCATCACGATGGCGCCGATGCCGAGCCACCACGCCTGCTTGACGAAAAGCCCGTGCCTTCCGCCGCCCATAGAGTAGGTAGCGGAGTAGACCGACAGGAGCCCTATCCCCACGAGTATCATTACCGCAAAGAAGAACGTCCAGTCGAAGTTTGGCAGAAAACGCCTTTCATGCATCATCGGGCCACCTTCCTGATTTTTTCTTTCATGGCGGGTGCGGGCTTTTTGGGCCCATCCGCGGTGACGTCCGTTGGCTGCGCATCCTCGCCGGATGTCCCGGGCCCTTCCTCGGGCGGGCCTTCGAAGTACGCCTCGATCACCTTCTTGGCGATAGGCGCGGCGACAGAACCGCCGTGCCCGCCGTGCTCCACCAGGACGCAGACGGCTATCTTCGCGTCGTCGACCGGGGCCGCGGCCACGAACCATGCATGGTCGCGGAACTTCTTGCCCTTCCCCTTGCCGAGCCCGACCACCTGTGCCGTGCCGGTCTTGCCGCCTATGACTACTTTGTCGGATTTCAGGCTCTGCGCGGTGCCGCCGCTCTCCCATACGACACCCTTCATGCCGTCGAGCACCAGGTCCAGGTTCTCCTGCTTGACCGGGGCGGTCCAGAGCTTGACCGGGGGGAGCGGGATCCAGCCCGCGCCGTCTTTTTTCTGGACCGCCCTTACGAGGTGCGGCTGGTAGACTTCTCCGTGTCCCGCCAGCGCGGCGGCCATCCTGGCAAGCTGTACCGGGGTGACGCTCACGTAGCCCTGGCCTATTGCGCAGGAAAGCGTCTCGCCGGGATACCAGGGCGCGCCGCGGTTCTTCTGTTTCCACTCGGTGGAAGGTATCAGGCCTGTCTTCTCCCTTATCTCTATGCCGGTAAGCGTACCCAGGCCGAGGTACCTGGCGTATTTAGCGATGTTGTCAATCCCAAGCTTGTCGCCAAGCTGGTAGAAGTACACGTCGCAGGACTCGACGATAGCCCTGTGCAGCGCCACCCTTCCATGTCCCTCGTGTTTCCAGCAGTTGAAACGCCTGTTCCCGAACCGCCAGCCGCCGTTGCAGAAAACCGAGTTTTCAGTTGTGACCTTGCCGGTCTCGAGCCCCGCGAGGGCCATCGCAAGCTTGAACGTGGAGCCGGGCGGGAACTGTCCCTGCAGCGCGCGGTTGTTGAGCGGGTGCAGCTCGTCCATGGCCAGCGCGGCCCAGTCCGCGTTCGATATGCCGAGCGGGAACATGTTCGGGTCGAAGCCGGGCCTTGACGCCATTGCAAGGACCTCGCCGGTGGACGGCTCGATAGCCACCACCGCGCCCGCGTCTTCGCCAAGACCCTCTTCGGCCGCCTTCTGCGCGTAGTAGTCTATCGAGAGCACGATGTCCCTCCCCGCGCGGGGCTCGACCGTGTACAGCGTGCGGATCGGCCTGCCGCGCACGTCGACCTCGACGCCCCTGCTCCCGGGGATGCCGCGCACCTGTTCGTCGAAAGCCTTCTCTATGCCGTACTGTCCGATGAGGAAGTCGGGGGGGAGCCCGGCGTTCTCTGGCCGCCCCTTCTGCTCCTGGCTCATGATGGAGATATAGCCCATGGCGTGCGCGGCGAACTCTCCATTAGGGTAGTAACGCCTCAGCTCGTGCTGGACCATCACGCCGGGCAGCTCGTCGCGCCGGGCCTCTATCTCGGAAAGCTCCGCGAAGCTCGCGTTCTCCTTGATGCGTATCGGCTGCTGCGGGGGCCGGTATTTCTCCGCCGCTATGCGTCCGTCCAGCTCCCCGGCGGTCATGCCGAGTATCCTGGCCAGGCTGGCCCTGACGCCGGGCGTGTC
>Ga0214472_10006709_pt1 | contig 12062 bp, 8 predicted proteins | sample RVTome_6_FD_207662 | JGI IMG/M metagenome (GOLD analysis project Ga0214472, IMG submission 207662) | Soil microbial communities from uranium-contaminated site in the Upper Colorado River Basin, Wyoming, United States - RVT140D175 | ecosystem: Environmental > Terrestrial > Soil > Contaminated >...
CCAGGCGTCGACGACCGTGCGGATCAGCGCTTCGACGTCGGCGGAGCGGGTGACGTCGACCCTGAAGAACCGGGCACGGCCGCCCTCTGCCTCGATCCGGGCGACGGCCGCGTTGCCGTCCCGCTCGGCGATGTCCGCAACGGCCACCGTCGCGCCCTCCCGCGCGAACGCGAGGGCCGTGGCAAGTCCGATGCCGGAACCGGCCCCCGTGATCAGCACGACTTTCCGATCGAACTGCATGGGCATCTCCCTTCCTCTTTCGCGAAATCAGTCGACAGATTCGTAGACCCGCGCGATCGCCGTTTGATGTAGAATATCGACCGACCAGTCGGGCGTCAACAGCCACTTCGGATCGATCGAAAAGCCCGCCGACAATCGCGCGAAAGCGGCCCGCAGCCGTTCAGTCATCGACCCGGAGGTGCACGCATGAACCACATCGAAGACCACCACCTGCAGTTGCCCATTGGCGTGAGCGTCGTCCGGGCGGTCCAGTCGTCCGCCGACGGCGGGAGCGACCGGCTGCCGAATTGTTACGTGGTCCGCGAGGACGTTCTCACGATCGCCGTCGAGCAGATCGGGACGTACGCGTTGATGTGGACGCCCACCGAGGCGCCGCCTGGAGACGTCGGCTACACCGCCGAGGATGGCGTCCTCGCCGAAGGTCGGGTTCCCGAGGCGCTGGCCCTCGCTGCAGGCTTTGCCTTGAGCGAGGGGATCATCGACCGACTCACGGACATCGCCGCGATGTGGGTGTGCCGCGATCGTCCCGACGTCGTCAACATTCGCCTCGTCCGGCCCGACGCCGTCGCGGTGCACCGCCGGAACGTGGTCGTGAACAGCTCCTGCGGTGTCTGCGGCGGACGCGAGCAACTGACTGCCGCGGTGGGCGCGACAGCCCCCACCATGGCCCGCCTGCGCCTTCGGGTGGGCGACCTCGCCACAATCAGGAGCGGAATGCAGGAGAGGCAGCAGGTGTTCGCCGGTACCGGAGGCACGCACGGCGCCGCCCTTTTCGATCGCGATCTGAACCTGCTTTCGGTCGCCGAGGACCTGGGACGCCACAACGCGCTGGACAAGGTAATCGGCCGTCACCTGCTCGGCGGCCACACGTTCGAGGGCTGCGGCGCCTTCATTTCCAGTCGGGTCAGCTACGAAATGACGGTGAAGGCGGTGCGCGCCGGGCTGGAACTCCTTGCCGCCATCTCGGCACCATCATCGCTGGCCATCGAGCTCGCCGAGCGCCACGGCCTCACCTTGTGCGGTTTCGTCCGTGACCAACGGACGACGATCTACAGCCATCCGGAGCGCCTGATGGCGTAAGTCCGCCGCGGCCCACCGGAAACCTGCGCGGGCGGTTCAGGCTGCGGCGCCCGCAAGCGGACGATGCGGCACCCCTGGCATGACGGGCTCGTAGGCACCCGCGAGCACGATGGAATTCCGGTAAGCAAAGTCGCCATACAGCCGGCAGAGCGCGACCGCCAGTGCCAGCACCGCCGCCCCGGCCCCGCCCACGGCGGGCGCCAGGGACTGGAAGCCCGACAGCGCGGCCAGGGGTATGACGATGCCGACGACGCCTGCCCCGACGACGAAGCTCATCCGCAAATCCCCTGCCAGCAGACGCTCGAGCGACGCCCGTACCCCCGCACTACGCTCGGCACGCAGGATATGAACGACCGACAGCAACGCGCACAGGATCAGCGCGCCCGCGCCGGCCTGTTCCAGCCACGTGGGCGCCACCTCGGACCCGACCAGCGGCATCCATGCCCACGCGATGGTGAGCGCCGTCGCCAGGGAATGCGCGACGAAGGCGAGCGGCACGAAGGGACCGCGCCACAACCTGATCGCCCGCATCGAACGCAGCAGCATGCCTGCGTAGAACATCACGGGCACCGAGATCACCAGCGCCACGATCGCCGACGCCCTTTGGAACGGCGCCAGAAGCTCGACGTAGGCGGCCGCCACCGAAAGCGTCGCAACGGCGACGAAGAGACTGATCGACATCGTTCCGCGACTGACCCATGAGGTGACCAGCCGGGTCACTGCGCGCCAACTGCGCAGCGGACGCCCCAGGTGATTGAGCAGCGCGACGACCGCGCCCACGACGAACAGCACGCCCACGATCGCCAGTGACCACTGCCCCGTGGCGAAAGCAGTGACAAAAAGGGCGGCCCCGATGCCCTCGCCCATGAAGCTCACGGATTCGAGCGCGCCCAGGTGATGATTGAAGCGAATGCCTGTCGAGTACTTTTGGCTCATGACGACAATTTCCTTTTCCGTGTGTTGCGCGGAGGCGCCAATCGACCGAACACCGGCCGCATCGAGCTGACCGGCGTTCAGGGCCTGAGGTAGTGAACGCTCGGCTTGGTGCCCGCATCCGGCAACAGGGTGAACGACTCGCGCTCCTGCAGCAGGCGACTCGGGTCGCTCGCGGGGTCGGCCAGATCGCCGAAGATCCTCGCTTCGGCCGGACAGGTTTCCACGCAGGCGGGCTTCAGCCCCTGGTCCACGCGATCCATGCAGAAGTCGCACTTGATCACGGTGCCCTCGTTCCACCTTTCGTACTTGGCCCGTTCGTAAAGCGTGAGCTCCCCATTGAAATACCCCTGCTCGAGGCTGCCCGGCTTCACGTAATGGCGATGCTCGTAGGGACAGGACGTCGCACAGCTGCGGCACCCGATGCAGAGGTCGCTCTTCACCGCGACGATGCCGTCGGCCCGCTTGTAGCTAGCGCCGGTCGGACAGACCGTCACGCAAGGCGGATCGTCACAGTGGTTGCACAGGACGGGCAGGAACTCGCGGCGCGCATTGGGGAACTCCCCCACTTCGCGCTCGTGGACCCGGGCGAAGAAGATGTCGGGCGGGGTCCCGTTGGTCGCCTTGCACGCGGCCGTGCACGCGTGACAGCCGACGCACACCTTCAGATCAATCACCATTCCCAATCGAGCCATCGGTACCAACCTCCTCGAATCTGTGGGGGAAAATGCTGCGGACTTTGTCCTGTAGTTTTCGTCGACTCCCGCGCGTCAGCCCACGCGCGTGACCTTCAGCTTCGGACTGGCCTCGAAGGCGCCGTCCATGACGTCGACGTTCTTGATGTCGTAGTCGAGCACCTCGCCGAAGTGCACACCCGTGTCGCGACGGCGCGGGGGCAGGCTCTTGGCCCAGCTTCCGCCGTGGTGATCCATCCCCACACATTCCGGGTGGATGCACTCGCTGAGCAGCACCGCGCCCTCGATCCTGCGTCCGCGCAGGTTTTCGGCGACCACGCGGTCCCCCTCACGAATGCCCTTCGACTCGGCGTACTTGCGGTTGAGGATGATCCTGCCGACGTAGGGGTGGTACTGCGCGAGCTCGGCCAGCCAGGGATTGAAGTTGGAGAAGGTGCTGGTCAGGAACGGCCACTTGTAGCTCACCGCGAACAGCTCGTAGCCACCCGTGCTCTTGCCGTGGCCCGGCGCGGGATGCCAATCCATCAGCGGCTTGTAGCGCGAGACGTCCCAGTCCATCCCGAGCGACTCGGTGGTGGCCTTCACGCGCGCGCCGGCCTCGAGGAAGTATTCGTAGTAGACGGGAATCCGGCTCGCATAGAACGGCCGGGGATACTTTTCCTGGACCGACTTGGCCCACTTGATCCGCCCCTCCCGGGCCACGTCTTCCAGCGACAACTTGCCGGCCGTCATGGCCCCGATCCAGCGGTCGGTCAGCTCCCGGTAGGTGTACTTGGTGTCGGCCTTCAGCGCGAACTCGCCTTGCAGCTCCAGGAACTGGTTCACCGTCACGTTGAAGTCGCCGAGGAAGCCCGCCTCCGCGGCGATGTCCATCCAGATGTCGACGAAGTGCTTGTAGTCGGTGGGCACCACCGGTTGGCGCAGGTTGATGCAGTACTCGTTGGTCGCCGTCGACCCCATGGTGTCGGGGATGTTGTTGGCCCCCATGTCGAGGCGCTCGAGCTGCGTCTGCGTCGGCAGGACGATGTCGGCGAACTCGGCCGTCTCGTCGATGTTCGGCACAATCGACAGCTGGAAGCCGAACTTCCTGTGGAACTCGGCCTGCTGTTTCGGGTTGCCTTCGTTGAGCAGGTCGTTCGAGACGACCTGGATGTAGACGAGCGGGTTGTGCGGCACCTTGTCGTTGAACTGCTTCGGCTCGAGCACGCTGATCTTGCTCACCACGTTGCTGTTGTACGAGCCGACGGCGGCGAACGAGTCGGCCGACATGTTGTAGGGCTTGGGCACGTCCTTCATCGGGAAGGGCGCCGGGAACGAGTCGCCGTACGTGGCGATCTTGCCGGCCGCGACGAGACCGTCGCGCTCGCGCATGCCCGAGCCCCGCCCCATCCAGGTACTGTTCTCGGCGAACTCGGGGTGATGAGCGTAGACGGTGTCGGCGAGCAGCCCGCCGGGGACGTCGACCGCACCCACGATGGTGTTCAGCAGGGCGATCGCCAGACCCTGCTCGAAGCCCTGTGAGTGCTGACTGATCCCCTTGTACCAGTGCGCACACGCCGGGCGCAGCGGCAGGCGGTGGCCATCGAGTTCGATGGTCTTGCCGATCGAGGCGGCCGTGGCGAACTCGCGCGCCAGGCGGCGGATGGTCTCGGTCGGGACGGTGGTGATCTCGGCCACGCTTTCGGGAGTGTACTTCGCAAGGTGGTTCTTCAGGAGCTGGAAAGACGGGGTGCAGGCGTGGCCGTCGACGGTGAAGCTGCCCTCCAGCGCGGGGGCGCCCAGCGCGGGCTCGTCGTACATCTTGGCCTTGCTGTCGCCTTCGTCCCACAGCTGCGGCTTGTCCGTGGCGCCGTCCCGCACGTAATGGCCGTCCGCATCCCGGATCAGGTAGGGGCCGTTCGTCAGCTTCCTCACGAACTCGACGTCGTAGAGGCCCAGCTCATTGACCATGACGTTGATCATGGCCAGCACCAGCGCACCGTCCGTGCCGGGCCGGATCGGCACCCATTCGTCGGCGATCGACGCGGCGTTGGAGCACCACGGATCGACGACCACGAGCTTCATGCCACGCCTGCGCGCGCGCGACATCTCCAGCGTGGAGGTGACCGCGGCCCAGTTGGACATGGCCCCCTTGTTGGAGCCGAAGAGCATCAGGTGATTGCAGAAGTGGAAATCCGGACCGACGTGGAAGCCCCCGTGCACCTGCTGCAGGACGGGGTGCACGTTGTTGCCGCAGAAAGCGCGGCCGCCCGAGGCGTGATTGAAGCTGCCGAACGAGACCAGCAGCGAACCGAGAAACCACGGCAAGGTGGTGAAGTCGGACGTCGCGAACATCAGCCCGCCGGGATCGACCTCGCGGCAGTGCCTGAGCTTCTCCGCCGCGGTGCGGATCGCCTCCTCGTAGCTGATCTCCACCCAGCCCGGATCGACGCCGATGCCCTTCTCCGGATTGGTGCGCTTGAGCGGTTTCGTCAGCCGCTTCGAGCTGTACGCCATCATCAACTGGGCCTGGCCCTTGGCGCAGAGCTTGCCCTGGCTGAAGGGGCAGTCGGGATCGCCCCGGACCGCCACGACCACGCCATTGACCCGGTGGGCGAGCATGCCGCAGGTCCCGGCCGGGCAGCCGTAGCAAGTGGTCTTGAGCTCCACGTCCTCGCACACCCCGTTCTTCACTGGCGTCGTCACTGTCTGCCCTCCTGCGTGTTGGGTCCATCGGTGAAGCGCGGTCGATCGTCCGCCCGGCGAGTCGCGAGGCCTTGAAGCCGGCAGCTGCGCAACACGATCCGGCAAGACTCGAGCACGAGTGCAAGCCTATTCGACCGTCCAGTCGGTTGTCAATATACGGAGCCGGATCTGTTCGAGGCGGGACCAGCGTGGTCGTGCCGCTCGTTGCAGCCCTTGCAGCGCCCCGAGCAGGTGTACTTGAAGCGGCCTGGAATCAACGGACAGACGGGCGCGACGCCTTCGGCATGTTCTGGCTGCGGCGTGGTGGCGCCGACTTCGTCGGCGTGCGTGCGAGGCCGCTTCTGGGCGGGCCTGTCGCCGCGATGGCTGGCCTTCATGCAGCGGTGGTCCCGCTACAGGTCCGTCGGGGTCAGGTAGACCGCCGAATGCCCGCGGGTGTCCTCGCCGAGCTTGGTTTCCATGCGCGCGACCGACTGCAGGTGCACCTCGTCCGGCCCGTCGGCGAGGCGTAGCGCCCGCCCCCAGGTCCAGTGGTCCGCGAGCGGCGTGTCCGGACTCAGGCCCATCGCGCCGAAGGTCTGCATCGCGCGGTCGCACACGGTCGTCTGCAGGCTCGGCACGACCGCCTTGATCATCGCGACCTCCTTGCGCGCGGCCTTCGCGCCGTAGCGGTCGATCATCCACGCGGTCTTCAGCACCAGCAGGCGTGCCTGGTCGATCTCGATGCGCGAGCGGGCGATCCACTCCGCCACCACGCCGTGCTGATGCAGGTAGCGGCCGAAAGTCTTGCGCTCCTGGGCGCGCTCGACCATGAGCTCCAGCGCGAGCTCCGCGGCGCCGATGCAGCGCATGCAGTGGTGCACCCGCCCCGGACCGAGCCGCGCCTGCGCCATGGCGAACCCGCCCCCCTCCTCGCCGAGAAGATTCCCGGCCGGCACCCGGACCTTGCGGAAGACGATCTCGCAGTGCCCCTCGGGCGAGCGGTGATTGACGACGTCGATGTTGCGCACCAGCTCGACCCCCGGCGTGTCCATCGGCACCAGCACCATGCTCTGCTGCCGGCCCGTGTCCGCGCGCGGATCGGTCTTCCCCATCACGATCAGGAGCCGGCAGGCCGGATGCGCCGCACCCGTAATGAACCACTTGCGGCCGTTGATCACGTAGTCGTCGCCGTCGCGCATGATCGAGGTCGCGATGTTGCGCGCATCCGACGAGGCAACGTCGGGCTCGGTCATGGCGAAGGCGGAACGGATCTCGCCGTGCAGCAAGGGCACGAGCCAGCGCTCGCGCTGGGCGGGCGTCGCGAAGCGGTGCAGCAGCTCCATGTTGCCGGTGTCCGGCGCGCTGCAGTTGAACACCTCCGAGGCCCACGACACCCGCCCCATGATCTCGGCGAGCGGCGCGTACTCCAGGTTGGTGAGCGCCGTGCCCGGCTCGTCGTCGCGGAGCTGCGGCAGGAAGAGGTTCCACAACCCCTCGCTCTTGGCGAGGGCCTTGAGGTCGTCCATGAAGGACACGGGATACAGGCCGGCCCCCACTTCCTTCTTCCACTCGCCGACGCGGGGAACGACGAAATCGTCCATGAAGTCCGTGACGCGCCGTCTCAGGGCCTCGACTTTCGGGCTGTATTCGAAATCCATGTGCTTCTGCCTCCCCGCAAGATCATCGGACTACGCGTAACTGATCGAATCCAGGCGCTCCGGGCGATCGAGATGCGGGAGATTGTTGAAGCTCGCGAACCAGATGGAGCCCGTCCAGTTCCTCGCACCCCGTCGATGCCCCGAGGCCGCGAAGGATGGCCGCCGCGGTGCTTCGTTGCCTCCGCATCGAACCGGCCAGGACCCGATCGAACACGAACCCGCGCTCGGCGAAGTATTCCCCCAGCCATTCGGCCTGGCGTTCTCCCAGGGAGGAAAGGCGATCGTAGTCCTCCGCCCCGAAGGAAGCCTGGCCGTGTCGCACCATGAAGAGTTCTGCCATCTCGCCCCCGAGTTTCGAGCGATCATAGGAGGCGCCGAGCGATTCCGGTACTTTATTTCGGTTATTCGTCAGCTATTCACAACCTTCATACCAATGACTCCCCCCAGCATCCCTGACGGGCTGCTGGAGCCGCGAGCGCTCAACCACCCCGAACGAAACACAGGCGATCATGCGTCTCTCACAAGTCGATCTCAATCTGTTCGTCGTTCGTCGCATCCAGCGCGATGAAGGTATTCCGGGTGAGCATGGCGGACCTCGCGGAAGCGCTCTTTCCTGCCAGCCCTAGGCCAGGTTCTGCGCAAGGAGGCGCAGGGCATCGGCGTGGAAAGCCATTACCCTGGCCGCGAAGTTCCCGTCGAACTGGCGACCGGCAGCGTGCACCTCGCGATCGACATGCCGCTCGTCGATCAACCGCAACTGTGTCATGCCCCTCTGCTGCGCGACACGTACGCCTGCATGCTGAGACAAGGACCGCGCCGACATTCATTTGCTATCAGCCGAGGAACTCAAACGTATCTACGGCGGCCGCGCCGTCCGTGTCACTGTCGACGGCGGCGCAGCTGGGCAGCGCCCCAGGCCGAAGGCGGGGCCCGTGTCTGGACATCGCCGTCGTCCCATGATGGCTGCATCCGCTCGCGAACCGCGCCGGTTCAAGACGCTTCGAGGATTTATACGTCGATCTCAAGAGACTCAGCGTCTACGCTATGGAAATCCCGGCGCTGCCCAGCTCACGCCGCTGCCGGGGCAATCCTGTCCATTTCCCGGAGAGACGGCCGATGACCCGCTTCACCCTCAACGGCAAAACGGTAAGTACCGAGCTGCCCGGCGACACCCCCTTGCTGTGGGTGCTGCGCGACGGACTCGAAATGACCGGAACCAAGTTCGGCTGCGGCATGGCGCTCTGCGGCGCGTGCACGGTACATGTGGACGGCAAGTCGGTGCGCTCCTGCTCGACACCGCTGTCGGAGGTCGCCGGCACGCGCATCACCACGATCGAGGGTGTCGCCGCGGACCGCGTCGGCGCGGCCGTGCAGGCCGCCTGGCAGAAGCTCGACGTCGTGCAGTGCGGCTACTGCCAGTCGGGCCAGATCATGTCGGCAACTGCGCTGCTGGCTTCGAACCCGGAGCCGACCGATGCGGACATTGACGCAGCGCTGCGCGGCAACCTCTGCCGCTGTGCCACCTACGTGCGCATCCGCGCCGCGATCCACGAAGCCGCGCGGGCGCTCGCGTCAAGGAGCGCAGCATGACGGCCCGCATCCAAAACGTCTCGCGCCGCAACTTCCTCAAGACCGGCGCCGGCCTCACACTTGCCGTCGTCCTGCCCGTCGCCGATGCCGCGAGCGCGTCCAACGCGGGCGGCCCCGGCATCGCCGGTGCGGCCACGGCCGGCAGCGCCGACTTCGCCCCGAACGCCTTTGTGCGCATCGGCACCGACAACACTGTGACGGTGATCGCCAAGCACCTTGAAATGGGCCAGGGCACTTACACCGGCCTCGCGACGCTGGTCGCCGAAGAACTCGACGCCGACTGGGCGCAGGTTGTGGTCGAAGGTTCGCCGGCTGACGCCGGGCGCTACAACAACCTGTTCTGGGGCACGGCCCAGGGCACCGGCGGCAGCACCGCGATCGCGAACTCCTTCGAGCAACTGCGTCAGGCCGGCGCGACCGCGCGCGCAATGCTGGTGCATGCCGCCGCCGAACGCTGGAAGGTGCCGGCAAGCGAAATCGGAGTGAAAGCGGGCGTTGTCACCCATGCGAAGAGCGGCCGCAACGCCCGCTTCGGCGAACTCGCCGAGGCCGCTGCGAGCCAGCCGCTGCCGCAACAGGTCGCACTCAAGGACCCGAAGGATTTCACGCTGATCGGCCTTCATGCGCCGCGCAAGGACAGCGTCACCAAGACCACCGGCCGCGCGCAGTTCACGCAGGACGTGAAGCTGCCCGGCATGCTCGTCGCCGTCGTCGCACATCCGCCACGCTTCGGCGCGACCGTGCGCAGCGTCGATGACAAGGCCGCGCGTGCGGTGACCGGCGTCGCCGCCGTGGTGCGCATTCCGTCCGGCGTCGCGGTGCTCGCCCCCGACTACTGGACCGCGAAAAAGGGCCGCGACGCGCTGAAGGTCGAATGGGACGAATCCGCGGCCTATCGCGGCAGCACCGAGCAGATCCTCGCCGACTACCACAAGCTCGCCGCTACCCCCGGTGCCGTCGCCCGCCGCGACGGGGATGCCGGGGATGCGCTGGGCAAGGCGGCGAAAGTCTTCGAGGCCGAATTTGTGTTCCCCTACCTCGCCCACGCCGCGATGGAGCCGCTCAACTGCGTCATGCACCTCGATGCCGACGGCTGCGAAGTGTGGAACGGCGAGCAGTTCCAGACCGTGGACCAGCAGACGGTCGCCGGCATCCTCGGCCTCAAGCCCGAGCAGGTGAAGCTCAACATGCTCTTCGCCGGCGGCAGCTTCGGCCGCCGCGCGAACCCGCAGTCGGACTATCTCGTCGAGACCGCCCATATCGTCAAGGCCATCGGCGGCCGCACGCCGGTGAAGCTGGTGTGGTCGCGCGAGGACGACATGCGCGCCGGCTATTACCGACCGCTCTACCTGCACCGCCTGCGCGCCGCGCTCGACGCCCAGGGCAAGCCGCTCGCGTGGACGCAGCGCATCGTCGGCCAGTCGATCATGCTCGGCTCGGCCTTCGAGGCGAAGATGGTCAAGGACGGCGTCGATGCCACGTCGGTTGAAGGTGCCGCAAACCTGCCGTATGCGATTCCGAACCTGCAGGTCGAGTTGCACACCACCAACGCGCAGGTGAAGGTGCCGGTGCAATGGTGGCGCTCGGTGGGTTCGACGCACACCGGCTTTGCGACCGAGGTCTTTATCGACGAGCTTGCCGCCGCAGCCGGCGCCGATCCGGTCGCCTATCGGCTTGAGCTGCTTGCCGCCCATCCGCGTCACGCCGGCGTGCTCAAGCTCGCCGCCGACAAGGCGGGCTGGGGCAAGCCGCTCGCGCCGGCGAAAGCCGGCCGGCGCGGCCGCGGCGTCGCGGTACACGAGTCCTTCCACACTTTCGTCGCCCAGGTCGTCGACGTGACCGTCGCGCCCGACGGCAGCTTCAACGTCGATCGCGTCGTCTGCGCAGTCGATTGCGGCATCGCGGTCAATCCCGACGTGATTCGCGCGCAGATGGAAGGCGGCATCGGCTTCGGCCTTGCCGCGGCCTTGAGCGGCGCGATCACACTGAAGGACGGGGTCGTCGAACAGTCGAATTTCCACGATTACCAGGTGCTGCGCATCGACCAGATGCCGAAGGTGGACGTGCACATCGTGCCCTCCGCGGCGAAGCCCACCGGCGTCGGCGAGCCCGGCGTGCCGCCGATCGCCCCGGCGCTCGCCAATGCGCTGTACGCGGCCACCGGCAAACGCATCCGCACGTTGCCGATCGGTGAGCAGCTGAAGGCCTGAGCTGAAGGCCGGAGGAACGACGATGGACATCCGAACAGGTCGCGGCGCCGCGACAGGCGCGGCATCTCTTTGATTCTTGGGGCGGCATACCGGGATTGAACCGGTGACACCTGGAGCCACGATCCAAGCGGCAATCTCGTTGCCGGCGGGCGTCGCCCCGGACGCGCGTCTGCTGCTGATCGGCCGCGCGCTGCGCGCCTTTGTCGATGGATACGTCGCGGTGCTGTTGCTACTTCGCGCAGCGTCGTGGTTCGGCTGGCGGCACTGTTTTCCGTGGATGCTTTCGCCGGCGGACTGCTCGTCAATTCGCTGCTGGCGCTGTGGCTGTTCCAGCGATTCGACCTGTCGCTGGCGGCTGCCGGGTCGTTCTTCTTCTGGGCCGGGCTGCTTACCGCGCTGTCGCAATTGGCAGCGCCCCGGGTGGCCAGGCGCATCGGTCTGCTGAATACCATGGTGTTCACCCACATTCCCGCGAACGTCAGCCTGATTCTGGCTGCCCTCGCGCCCAGCCTGCCCGTTGCGCTGGGCCTGCTACTGTTCCGCAGTGCACTGTCACAGATGGACGTGCCGACCCGCTCGGCCTTCGTCATGGCGGTGGTGACGCCGCCGGAGCGGGCGGCGGCGGCGAGCTTCACCGCGGTGCCGCGCAGCCTCGCCGCGGCCATCAGTCCGTCGCTCGGCGGTGCGCTGTTCGCCGCCGGCTGGCTCGCGGCCCCGTTGGTGGCCTGCGGCCTGCTGAAGATCGCTTACGACGTGGCGATTCTCTTCGCCTTTCGACGACACCGTCCGTATGAGACGGGTGGCGCCGGTCCGCCCCCTCGACGACCATGAAATCCGACTCCGCGGCGCGGCACGTGCCACCCTGGAGTAGCCGCTCGGGATCTACGAGGGAAATGACGGATGATGCGCAAGCATTCGCGCAAAGCCGTCGATGGGTGGCGAGGTCCGTAGAACGGAGCTAACGGACGACAATCCGAAAGCCGGATTTC
>Ga0214472_10006710_pt1 | contig 12061 bp, 9 predicted proteins | sample RVTome_6_FD_207662 | JGI IMG/M metagenome (GOLD analysis project Ga0214472, IMG submission 207662) | Soil microbial communities from uranium-contaminated site in the Upper Colorado River Basin, Wyoming, United States - RVT140D175 | ecosystem: Environmental > Terrestrial > Soil > Contaminated >...
CCATGTGGTTCTTGGCCCCGCCCAGCGCCTGGACGCGCTTGCCGTTGCGCGTGCCGGTCTCGTAGATGTACTTGGCGACCTTTGTCGAGCCGACGAAGCTCACGGCGGCGATTCCGGCGTGGTTCAGGATCGCGTCGACCGCGACCTTGTCGCCGTGGACGACATTGAAGACGCCCTCCGGCAGACCCGCCTCGGCGAGAAGCTGCGCGCAGAAGTTGGCGGCCGACGGATCCTTCTCGGAGGGCTTGAGGATGAACGTATTCCCGCACGCGATCGCGATCGGGTACATCCACATCGGCACCATCGCCGGGAAGTTGAAGGGCGTGATGCCGGCCACGACCCCGAGCGGCTGGCGGATCGAGTAGCTGTCGACGTCGGTCGAGACGTTCTCGGAGAACTCGCCCTTCACGAGCTGCGGCAGGCCGCAGGCGAACTCCACCACCTCGAGCCCGCGGGTCACCTCGCCGAGCGCGTCGGCCGCCACCTTGCCGTGCTCGCGCGTCAGGATCGCGGCGAGCTCCAGCTTGTGCTTCTCGACGAGCTGCCGGAACGCGAACAGTACGCGCGTGCGGCTGGCGAGCGAGGCCTCGCGCCAGGACTCCGCCGCCTTCGCGGCTGCAGCCACAGCGGCGTCCACCACATCGGGCGTGGCGAAGGCGACCCGGGCCTGCTGCGCTCCCGTCGCCGGGTTCATCACAGCGCCCCAGCGCTCCACGGGGCCGGTCCACGGCTTGCCGCCAATCCAGTGGCGGACTTCCGACAGCGACATCCCGGCGCCGGCCTTCGCTTCGATGGTGGCGGACATATTCACCCCTCGCCTGCAACGGACTGACGGCCTTCCGGGGGGCGCTCTACCGCCGCGCCCCCCGGCCCCCCTAGGCGGTGCTCCGGTCCGTGATCTCCAGGCCCTTGTCGATCGTCTGCAGCCCTTCCTCGAGCTGGGCCTCGGTGATCGTGAGCGGCGGGTTGGTGAAGAAGGTGTGCCAGCGCACGAAGGTGTAGAGGCCGTTCTCGCGGAAGAAGCGGCCGAGGGCCGCCATCTCGTCCGAGGCGCCGCCGTAGGGCGCCATCGGCTCGAAGCTCTTGCGGTCCCGCACCAGCTCGAACATGCCGAAGAGGCCGATCGAGCGCGTGGCCCCCACCGAGGGGTGCTTCTTCTCGAGCTCGAGCATGCGCTGGCGCAGGATCTTGCCCATCCGCTGCGCGTTCTCGATCAGCTTCTCGTCCTCGTAGACGGCAATCGTCGCAAGCGCCGTCGCGCAGGCGAGCGGGTGGCTGTTGTAGGTGAGGCCTCCCGGGAAGGCGCGGTCCTGGAAGACTCGCGCGAGCTGCGGACGCAGCCCGACGGCGCCGAGCGGCACGTAGGCCGAGGTGATGCCCTTGGCCATCGTGATGATGTCGGGGACCACGTTCCAGTGGTCGACCGCGAACCAGCGGCCCGTGCGCCCGAAGCCGGACATCACCTCGTCGGCGATCAGCAGGATGCCGTGGCGGTCGCAGATCTCGCGCACGCCCTGCAGGTAGCCGTCGGGCGGGATCAGCAGGCCGTTCGTGCCGACCACGGTCTCCATCAGGAACGCCGCGATGTTCTGGGCGCCCTCATAGCGGATCACGTCTTCGAGCTCGCGCAGGCAGACGTCCACCGGCTCCGGGTCCTTCTTTCCCCACTTGTGGAACTCGGGCGCCCGGACGATGCCGGGCAATCCCGGCTCCGCCGCCCAGCGCCGCGGGTCGCCGGTGAGCGAGATCGCTCCCGCGGTCCCTCCGTGGTACGAGCGGTAGCGCGCCAGGATCTTGTGGCGCCCGGTCGCGACGCGGGCGACGCGGATCGCGTTCTCGTTGGCCTCGGCCCCGCCGTTCGTGAAGAAGAAGACGTCGATGTCGCCGGGAGCGAGCTCCGCCAGCTTCGCGCCCAGTCGGGCGCGCGGCTCGGTGGCCAGGAACGGGTTGGCGTACGCGAGCACCGCCGCCTGCTCCTGGATCGCACCAACCACCTTCGGGTGCGAGTGGCCCACGTTCGAGCACATCAGCTGGCTGTTGAAGTCCAGGTAGCGCTTGCCTTCGGGCGTGTAGAAGTAGACGCCCTCGGCACGCGCGACGGGGATCGGGTCGGCCTTCGACTGGGGCGACCACTCGTAGATCGTGTGCTGGCGGCAGAGGCGGACGATCTCCTCGCCGGTCATCGTGGGGGCGGCGGTGGCAGGGGTCATTCGAGCACCTCGACAGCGGCCGGTCAGGCCTCGACCGGCGGAACGTCCCTAAGGTCCAGCTCCGGCGTGCCGCGCATCAGCAGCCAGTACAGCAGAAACGCCACGCCGAAGCCGGCGAACCAGGCATAGTCGTAGAGCGGCCGCAGCGCGGGCACGACGAGCCCGACGAGCGCCGCGGCGACACCCGCGAGGAGCGCGGCGATCGCGCGGTAGTTCACCTTCCCGTAGATCCCGTCCCTGCGGTAGAGCTCGGGCAGGGCGAGCTTCGCCCGCCGCACGAGCCAGTAGTCGGCGATGAAGATCCCGGCGATCGGGCCCAGGAAGCCCGAGTAGGTGATCAGCCAGCCGATGTAGCGGTCGGCGTTCTCGAGCAGCTTCCAGGGCATGATCGCGATGCCGATGATGCCGGTGAGGATCCCGCCGCGCGCGAACGTGATCTTCGCCGGCCACAGGTTGGCAAAGCCGTTGGCGGGGGCGACGACGTTGGCGGCCACGTTGGTCGTGAGCGTGGCGATCAACAGCGCGAAGAGCGAGATCAGGATCGCGAGCGGGCTTTCGATCTTCGAGAGCAGCTTGACCGGGTCCCAGATCGCCTCGCCGAAGATGACCGCGGAGGCCGACGTCACGGCCACGCCGATGAACGCGAAGAGGGTCATCGTGGGCGGCAGGCCGAGGAACTGGCCCCACACCTGCGCCTTCTGGTCCTTCGCGTAGCGCGAGAGGTCCGGGATGTTGAGCGCGAGCGTCGCCCAGAAGCCGACCATCGCCGTGAGCGACGGCACGAAGAAGGCGAGGAACTCTCCGGTGGTGGCGAAGCGGCTGGGAGCCGCGAGGGTCGGGCCCAAGCCGCCGGCGCGCGTGACAGCCCACGCGAGCAGCGCGAGGCCGGCCGCGATCAGGAAAGGCGCGGCCCAGGCCTCGAGAAACTTGATCGACTCGCTGCCCTTGACGACGATGTACATGTTCCAGAGCCAGAAGACGGCGAAGCCGAGGAACATGGCGTAGGGCGGCTCCCACTGCGGGATCGCCACCTTGAGCATGGTGTAGATCGCCTGGCCGCCGATCCAGGTCTGGATCCCGAACCAGCCGCAGGCCACGAGCGCGCGCAGGATCGCGGGCACGTTCGAGCCCAGGACGCCGAACGAGGCGCGGGCGAGCACCGGGAACGGGATCCCGAAGCGCGTCCCGGCGTGCGCGATCAGCACCATCGGCACGCACACGATCAGGTTGCCGAGCATGATCGTGACGACCGCCTGCCACCAGTTCATGCCGCCGCCGACGAGACTCGCCGCGAGCATGTAGGTCGGGATGCAGACCGAGAGGCCGACCCAGAGCGAGGCGATGTGGTAGGTGCCCCAGGTCCGCTGCGCCACGCGCGTGGGAACCAGGTCGGCGTTCGAGAGCGAGGGGTCTGGGGGAGCAAGGGCGAGTTCGTAGAGCTCGCCGGGGGCGCGCCGCATTCCCTTCGAGACGTCCGCTGCAGCAAGGGTCATCGAGACTGTGCCTAGGAGTATTTACGGAACGGGACGAACGAAACGGAAACGGAACGGAAACGAACGAAACGAAACGGAAACGAACGAACAAGAAGACGCCAGGGGCTGTCGGGACTTGCTTTCGGGGGGCTGAGCGCCCCCCGCGCCCCCGCTAGCATGCCCCCGCTAGCATCAAGCGACTAGCGGCCAGCCGGCCTGGCGGCGGACGAACTGGCCGCGACCGGCCGTCCCCACCCACTTCCCGTGGTCGACGATCACCTCGCCCCGCGAGAGCACGACCGCGGGCGCGCCCTTCACCACGCGCCCCTCGTAGGGGTTGTAGTCGACGCGCATGTGGTGGGTCGCCACGGAGAGCGTCGTCTCCTTCTCGGGGTCCCACAGCACGAGGTCGCCGTCGGAGCCGATCGCGACCGTGCCCTTCTTCGGCCACAGCCCGAACATCTTGGCGGGGTTCGTGGACATGAGCTCGACGAAGCGGTGCGCGTCGATGCGGCCGGCGTGCACGCCCCCGTCCCAGGTGAGCATCAGCCGCGTCTCGATGCCGGGAGCTCCGTTCGGGATCTTCGAGAAGTCGTCCTTGCCGAGCGGCTTCTGGGCCGCGTCGTTCATGCAGAACGGGCAGTGGTCGGTGGAGATGACCTGCAGGTCGTTCTTCTGCAGGCCCTTCCAGAGCGCGTCTTGGTTCCACTTCTCCCGCAGCGGCGGCGACATCACGTACTTGGCGCCCTCGAAGCCGGGCCGCTCGTAGTCCTCGTACGAGAGGAAGAGATACTGCGGGCAGGTCTCGGCGTAGGCCCGCAGCCCCATGTCGCGCGCCTGCTTCACCTTCTCGAGCGCGTCCGCGCAGGAGAGGTGCACGATGTAGATCGGCACGCCCGCGATCTCGGCGAGCGCGATCGCGCGGCCGGTCGCCTCGCCCTCGGCGCGCGTCGGGCGCGTGAGCGCGTGGTACTTGGGGGCCTTCTCGCCGCGGCGCAGGGCTTCCTTCACCAGCGTGTCGATGACGCCGCCGTTCTCGGCGTGCATGCAGACCATCCCGCCGTTCTCGCGCGTGCGCAGGAGCGCCTTGAAGATGGTGGCGTCGTCCACCATGAAGACACCCGGGTAGGCCATGAACAGCTTGAACGACGTGACGCCCTCGCGGCGCACCATGCGGTCCATGTCGTGCGAGACCTGCTCGTTGAGCTCGCGCACGATCATGTGGAAGGCGTAGTCGATCACCGAGCGGCCCTCCGCCTTCTTCATCCAGGACTCGAAAGCCGGATACAGGCCCTGCCCGAAGTCCTGGATCGCGAAGTCGATGAGCGTCGTGGTGCCGCCGTGGGCCGCCGCCCGTGTCCCGCTCTCGAAGTCGTCGGCCGAGGTGGTCCCGCCGAACGGCATGTCGAGGTGGGTGTGCACGTCGATCCCGCCGGGCATCACGAGCTTGCCCGATGCGTCGAGCACCGTGTCGGCAGGCAGCGTGAGCCCCTGGCCGATCAGCGTGATGATGCCCTTGTCGATGTAGATGTCGGCCTGGTAGCGGTCGGCGGCAGTGACGATGGTGCCGTTCCTGACGAGTGTGGTGCTCATGCGCGCATGCTCCGGATGCGATGCTGGATGCAGAATCTCAAGACTTGACCCCGGCCACGAGACAACGGACTGATGGCCTCCCGGGGGGCGCTCTACCGCCGCGCCCCCCGGAGCCCCCTGGGCGGTGGATATTCAAGACCTGACCCCTTCTTTGGCCGCTTCCTTCGGCGGCTCGGCGTAGCCTTCCTGGGGCTCGTGGCCGCCCTGGTAGTCGACCGAGTCGGGGCGCTTGATCTGCGAGTGGGGCACCACGCGCTCGCGGCGCAGGCCCACGATGTCGGCTGGTCCGCGCCAGCCCTTGGACGCGTTCTTCTCGAAGAACTCGCTTGCGTCCTGGATCAGCCGCTTGACCACGTTCGGGCCGACCGCGTGGTCGAGCATCGCCGCCGTGCACACCTGCACCGTGCCGCAGCCGAGCAGGAAGTAGTTGAGCGCGTCGCGGAACTGGGAGATGCCGCCGATGCCCGAGAAGCTCTTCTCGGGGAAGGCGCGCGTCATCTCCGACATCTTGGCGAGCGACAACGGCAGGATCGCGGGACCGCCGAGACCTCCGCTCGAGACCAGGCCCTCGACGTTCATCTCGAATTCGAGCGTGTCGGCGTCGATCACGGGCAGCGAGGGGAAGGTGTTCGAAGAAACGACGGCGTCGGCTCCCCCGCGGAACACCGCGCCCGCTTCCATGGCGATGTCGCTCGTGGCGGGCGTGAGCTTGGCCCACACCGGCACGCGCGCGACCTCCTTCACCACCTGGGTGACGAAGGAGCAGAGCTGCTGGTCCTTGCCGATGTTCGAGCCCATGTCCTCGCGGTCCATGTGCGGACAGGACAGGTTGAGCTCGAGCCCATCGGCGCCCGCGTCCTGGCACGCGCGCGCGAGCGAGCGCCAGTGGTCGAGCTCGCGGTCGCTGCCCGAGCCGGCCATGATCGAGGCGATCAGCACGCGGTCGGGATACGCCTTCTTGATCCGCTCGAGGCGCGGGATCCACCAGTCGAGCGGCTTGTCGGAGATGAGCTCCCAGTTCCACGACGAGTGGAGCACGCCCTCGCGCCCGCGGTTCATGGACATGATGCCCGTCTGGGCTTCGGTCCGCGTGAACTTCGTCTTCGGGCCCTTCACGTTGACGACCGGGTGCATGCCGATCGTCTTGGTGACGACCCCGCCCCAGCCCGACTCGAAGGCACGCAGGATGTTGCTCTCCGACTCGGTGGGCGGCGCGGACGACAGCAGGAACGGGTTCGCGAAGCGGATCCCCGTGAACGTCACCGACAGGTCGACGGCCATGTTCCCTCCTCGGCGGGCAACTTCTCGGGAGAGCGAGACGCAAAGCGTATCAGATCCCCGGGCCTCGGGATGGTTTCAGCGCCCAGCTGCGCAAGGCGGCTCGCCGACCGTGCGGCAGCTGGGGAGTCTCCTCGGGTCGAGGGCGCTATCCGTTTCCTGGCGCAGTACGACCCGGGTCACGGCGACTACACCAAAGAGCGGCGTCGGATCTTCGCAGATCTGACGTGGGACGAGGTTCTCGCCGAAATGAAGGCCGGCGGCGCCAAGAGCCAATGAGCCCGGCGCCTGCGGGCGACCACGGCGATCCCGGGCCGACGGCTTCGCCGAGGCCCGGCTACGGCGCGACGAGCGGGCCGTAAGCGTCGGGCCGTCGGTCGCGGTAGAACTGCCAGACCGCGCGCACCTCTTCGATCATGTCGAGGTTCAGGTCGGCGACGACGACCGCGTCCTTGTCGCGCGGGGCCTGGGCCACGATCTTGCCGCGCGGGTCGCAGAAATAGCTCTTGCCGTAGAACTCCCCCATCTTCCAGGGCGGCTCGATGCCGACCCGGTTGATGGCGCCCACGAAGTAGCCGTTCGCGACCGCGTGCGCCGGCTGCTCGAGCTCCCAGAGGTACTCCGACAGTCCGGCCACCGTGGCCGAGGGATTGAAGACGAGCTCGGCACCGGCGAGGCCGAGGGCCCGCGCGCCCTCCGGGAAGTGGCGGTCGTAGCAGATGTAGACGCCCACCTTCGCAAAGGCGGTCTCGAACACCGGGTAACCCAGGTTCCCGGGCCGGAAGTAGAACTTCTCCCAGAAGCCCGGCTTGCAGTGCGGGATGTGGGTCTTCCTGTACTTGCCCAGGTAGCGGCCGTCGGCGTCGATCACCGCCGCGGTGTTGTAGTAGACGCCGGGCTGGTCCTCTTCGTAGATCGGGACCACGATCACCATGCGGTGCTTCTTGGCGAGCTTCCGCATCAGCGAGATGGTCGGGCCGTCGGGTACGCGCTCGGTCAGGTGGTACCAGCGCGTCTCCTGCTCGGCGCAGAAATAGGGCCCGTAGAAGATCTCCTGCAGGCACAGCAGCTGGACCTTCTTCTTCGCGGCCTCGGCGATCAGCTTGACGTGCTTGTCGACCATCGCCTTCTTGATCGCGGGCAGGCCGTGCTCGGGCCCCAGGACGTTCTTCGCCTGGATCAGACCACCTCGGACGATGCGGGGCATTGGGTCGCTCCTTCGGCGGGAAACGAGATCACGGATTGTAGCAAGGCTTGACAACCAGCCGAGGGGGTGGCGATCATGGCCGGAACGAGGCTTCGGTTCGGGAGGCAGAAGCATGGACAGGACACAGGCCCGGGGGTTGGTCGTGCTGCTGTCGGCGGCGTGGCTCGCAGTTGTAGCCCCACCTGCGGCTGCGGAGCGGATCGCGTCGAAGGCGGAGGCCCCCGCCGCGAGCCGCGCGGCCGACCTCGCGCGCGTCAGCGACGTGGTGGCGCGGGACCATGTGGCGCAGGCGCTGGCCGCGCACGGGCTCACGGCACAGCAGATCGAGGAGCGGCTCGTCCGACTTTCCGACGACGACCTGCACCGCCTGGCCGCGAACCTCGACCAGGTCCAGGCCGCCGGCAACGTTCCGAACTACATCTGGATCCTGCTCGGCATCTTGCTCGCCGTGACCATCGTCGCCGCCGTCTTCTGACGGTCTTAGGCCGCATGGGCGGACGCCGTGCGGCACGGCTCGCAGCGCTGGCCCTCGCCATGCTCTCCGGCTGTGTGTCGCTCGCCCCACGCTCCCGGACACCCAGCCCGGAAGCGCGCGTGATCCCCGGCGTTCCCCTGACGGTCTTCGAGCAAGACCGCTGCGGGCCGGGCAGCCTGTCGATGGTCCTGCGCGCCCATGGAGACACCGCCTCCGCGCGGGACCTCGAAGCCGTGCTGCCCGAAGCCCCGGGCCGGGGTGTGCTGTCGGTGGACATGCTGATCGCCGCCCGGCAGCGCGGCTTCGATGCGGCCCTCGTGACCGGCACGGCCGAAACCGTGCGCGGCGAGCTGGCTGCGGGACGGCCTGCGATCCTCATGTTGAGACTGCTCGATGCACCGGGTGCGCGCCGGGACATCTATCACTACGTGGTCGTGGACGGCTTCGACACTCCCCGCGGCCTCTGCCGCTTCCAGTTCGGCGATGGCAAGGCCCGCTGGGCCCGGCTGGAGAGCCTGGAAGGAAGCTGGAAACCCGCCGGACACGTGCTGCTCGTCGTCTGGTCCCTGGCCGATACCGACGCTGCTATCGCCCGCGCCCTGGCTCTCGAAAGCCAGGGTCGACTCGAGGAGGCCGACGCCCTCTATCGAGAGGTGCTGGTCGTTCGGCCCGAGTCGGTCCGCACGTGGGTCAACCTCGGCAACGTCGCGGCGGACCTCGGGCGGCGGGCGGAGTCGGAGACGGCCTACCGGCGCGCGCTCGCCATCGCGCCCGACGACCGCGACGCCCTCAACAACCTCGCCTGGTTGCTGCTTGGCGAAGGGACGCGGCTCGAAGAGGCCGAGACGCTGGCGACGAAGGCTGCGAGCCAGCCGGGAGCCGACCGCCCCCTTGCCCTGGACACGCTGGGACGGATCCAGCTCGCCCGCGGCCGGTGCCCAGAGGCGGCAGGCACGTTTCGGGAGGCACTCGGGGCGGAGGGCCTTCCCGACGCGACGAGGGCAGGCCTGCGCGACGCTCTCCGGCAAGCCGGGGAGTGCCGTCCGCGCTAGGGGCCGAACGACCTCGAGCTCCGGTCGCGCCACTCGGCGAAACCCCGGGTCCTCGCCCGAGGCGGCCGTTTTCTTTTACTTAGCATTTATGCTAATTATTGGCGCATGCCTCGGCGAGAGGGCGGCCCGGGACGCGGGGTGCTGGAGCTCCTCGAGCTCGACGCCGTTCTCCGAGCCCTGGCGCATGCTTCGCGCCGCCACATTCTCGTGGTGCTGCACGCCCGTGGCGGCCGGATGGCGGCTGGCAGCATCGCGAAGCGCTTTTCCTGTTCCTGGCCCACGACCACGCGGCACCTCCGCGTGCTCGAGTCCTCCGGACTCGTGCGGGTCGAGCGCGTGGGCCGGGAGTGGCAGTACGTGCTCGAGTCCGACCGCCTCCAGCAGGTGGTCGGCGGATGGCTCCGCCACTTCGGCGCGGGCCAAGGCGAAAGGAACGAAGCATGAAACCGGAAGTGGTCTTCGCACTCTACCGTCCGCATGCCGGCAAGGACGCGGAACTCCGGCGACTGATCGTGCAACACCTGCCGGTGCTGCGGAAGCTCGAGCTGGTCACGGATCGCCCCGCGATCCTGGTGCGCGCCAAGGACGGCACCTACATCGAGGTCTTCGAGTGGCGCACCGAAGAGTCGGCGAAGCTGGCCCACGAACACCCCGAGGTCGCCCGCGTCTGGGAGGCGATGGGCCAGATCGCCGACTTCCCCGCCCTCGACAGCCTCGAGGAGGCGAAGCAGCGCTTCTCGCACTTCGAGCCCGTGGCGATCTGAGAGCGGGCAAAGCCCCTTCGAGACGCGTACAATCCGGTCCCAGAGAGATCGGCCTCCGGGAGGTCAGGGACTGGATCTGAACGCGTCGAAGCCGGACCGTCGAAGGCGGTCCCTGCCCAGGAGCGGCGCCCGGGTCCTGCTCGCCCTTCTAGCCGGGCTCGTCGCGGGCGTGCCCGACGCCGACGCGCAGGTCCGCACCGGCTCGTACACCGGCAACGCAGCTTCCCGCTCGATCACCGGGCTCGGCTTCCAGCCGGACGTCGTCATCCTCAAGGGCAACGACACCATCCGGGCGATCATCCGCACCTCGACCATGAGCCTGTCGAAGGGGATGACCAGCGCCGTCGCGGCCGCCTCAGGCCTGATCACCTCGCTCGATGTCGATGGGTTCTCGCTGAGCGGGGACGCGCAGGTCAACCAGTCCGGGATCCAGTACCACTGGATCGCGTTCCAGATGGTGGCCGGGGAGTCGACGGTCGGCTTCTACACGGGCAATGGCGGCGCGAGCCAGAACGTCGTCGGCCTGGGCTTCTCGCCCGACTACGTCGTGGTGATGCCGACGACGGCCGACCCCGTCTATCAGCGTTCGAGGCCGATGACCGGACCCGACAGTTTCGATTTCGACAACTCCTTCGGCGACCCGGACCACATCTTGTCCCTGCTCGCCGACGGCTTCCAGGTCGGCGCCGACCAGGACGTCAACCAGAACACGACCACGTACCACTACGTCGCGTGGAAGGCAGTTCCCGGGAGAATGGCCGTCGGCTCGTATGTCGGCGACGACGCCGACAACCGAAACATCAACGGCGCGGGGTTCTTCCCGAAGTACGTGATCGTCAAGCGGGACGGAACCAGCGCGAGCAATGGCGCCGCCCACAAGACGGCCTCCATGGGGCTCGACATCGACCAGTCGATGCTCTTCAACCTGTCGAACTTCCAGGTCGACGCGATCCAGGCCCTCGAGCCGGACGGCTTCCAGGTCGGCACGCACTCCCGCGTCAATCTGGCGGGTGACACGTACTACTGGATGGCCTTCGGGCCGCAACCGGCCCCCTATCGCTCGATCGGGAGCGCCGCTGCGTACGGCAACGGGACGGCCGGTGTGACGGGCGGCTCGACGAGCGTGACCGGCGCGGGGACCGCATGGAAGACGGCGACCCGAGGGCGCGGCGACGTCTTCACGACGCCGTGTCCCGATCCGCCCACCTGCTCGGGCGGCGTGCACTACACCGTGAGCGCCGTCGTGGGAGAAGGTGCGCTGAGAATCACGCCGGCTTACTCGGGATCAACCGATCTCACTGCCAGCTATCTGCTGCGGCGGCAGCACTCTGCGCTCGGCGGCTGGGAGGACTGCGTCGACGGGCCGCCTGGAACGGCTTGCCCCTTCTTCCCCGTGGCGAGCAGCAGCCTGGTGGCCGACGACCGCAGCGAGGTGGGAATCGCCTACAGGGACAGTCCCTTCCTGCTCACCGGCGACGTCTTCGTCCAGGGATCGACGACCGACGCCACGCGCACGATTCGCCTCACCGCTGATCCGGGGAATCGACACAACGGCGTTCCCGGAGCCGGAGTGGTCGTGGACGCACAGGGTGGGCCGAACGAGTTCAGCATTCAAGATTCCAACGTCACCGTCGAGTGGCTGGAGTTCCGGGGCTGCCGGGGAGCCATCGGCTTGAACGCGGTCGAGATCCGGGCCGACGCTGGGGACCTGGCGACGAACGTACTCGTCCAGGATCTTCTCGTCCACGATTTCGACGATCCCGTGCTGGGCCACGACAGCACTGGGATCGCGCTCTCCGGCGACCTGGCCTCATTCAAGAGCGTCACGATTCGCAACACGATGATCTGGGACGGCGACAACTACGGGATCGAAGGCGACAACTCGGCGGACACGGCGATCATCGAGAACGTCTCGATCGACGGGATGCTGAACTCCGGCATCTGGGCGGGAAACAGCGCCTTCACCATCCGCAACACCATCGTGACCAGCAGCCCGACGGCGGATTTCTC
>Ga0214472_10006711_pt1 | contig 12058 bp, 9 predicted proteins | sample RVTome_6_FD_207662 | JGI IMG/M metagenome (GOLD analysis project Ga0214472, IMG submission 207662) | Soil microbial communities from uranium-contaminated site in the Upper Colorado River Basin, Wyoming, United States - RVT140D175 | ecosystem: Environmental > Terrestrial > Soil > Contaminated >...
TCAGGCTACCCCTCGGCCTCGGCGATGAACCGCTCGATCTGGCGCTCGAGCACCGGCAGCGGCACGGCGCCGTGAAGCAGCACGGCGTCGTGGAACTCGCGGATGTCGAACTCGGCGCCGAGTGCGGCCTCCGCCCGGCGCCTCAGCTCCTTGATCTTCAGCTCGCCCAGCTTGTAGGAGAGCGCCTGCGCCGGCCAGGAGATGTAGCGATCGATCTCGGTCCGCACCTCGTGCAGCGACAGCGCGGTATTCCCGGCCAGGAAGTCGAGCGCCTGCTCGCGCGACCAGCCGAAGGCGTGGACGCCGGTGTCGACGACCAGCCGGCAGGCGCGCCACATCTCGTAGGTCAGGCGCCCGAAGTCCGAGTAGGGATCGGTGTAGAAGCCGGCTTCGATGCCCAGGAACTCCGAGTAGAGGCCCCAGCCCTCGCCGAAAGCTGAGATATAGGAGTAGCGCCGGAAGTTCGGCAGGTCCTCGAGCTCGCGGGAGAGCGCGACCTGGAAGTGGTGTCCCGGCACCGCCTCGTGCAGAGTGAGCGCCTCCTGGGTGTAGAAGGGCCGGTTCTCGAGCGCGTAGGTATTGACCCAGTAGCGCCCCGGCTGCGTGCTGCCTTCGGCTGCGCCCACGTAGCGCCCGCCGGTGTACTTGGGCGCGATGGCGTCGGGAACCGCCTCGACCGTGTAGGGAAGCCGCGGCATGGTCTTGAACAGCGCCGGCAGCTTGCCGTCCATCCGCTTGGCGATCCAGGCGGCGCGCATCAGGAGCTCTTCCGGTGTCTCGGCATAGAAGCGCGGATCGGTGCGCAGGAAAGTCAGGAAGTCGGCGAACTCGCCCTCGAAGCCGACCCGCTCGATGATCGCCTCCATCTCCTGGCGGATGCGCTTCACCTCCGAGAGACCGATCTGGTGGATCTCCTCCGGAGTCAGGTCCAGGCTGGTGTAGATGCGGATCTGAAGCTGGTAGTAGTCGCGGCCCTCCGGCAGCTCCGAGGCGCCCAGGGTCCGTCGCGCCCCGGGCTTGTACTCCTCGACCATGAAGTCGAAGAAGCTCTGGTAGGCGGCAACGATGCTCTCGCGGATCGCCGTCTCTCCGGCGGCGCGGAGGCGGCCCCACTCACTCTCGGGAACGCCGACCGGGAAGCTCTCGAACGGCTCCCAGAATGCGCTCTCCTCGGGCTCCTCGACGATGTGCGCCGCGATGGTGTCCTCGATCCCCTCGAGCACGACGTGGGCCAGAGTCATGCCGCGCGCCAGGCCCGAGCGCATGTTGGCGATGTGCTGGGCGGCGTAGGTCGGGAAGGCGTTGAGCCGCGCGATGTAGTTCTCGTAGTCCTGCGGCGTGGCGAGCGGCACGTTCTGGGGCAGTCGCGCGAACGAGCTGTGCCACCCGGAGTCGGCATTGATCGGGATCTCGTGGTCGCCGAACTCGAAGCTCTCCACCCGGTTGGCGAGCTGGCTCCGGAAGATGTCGTGGTTGATCTGGTCGGTGACGCCCAGCGCCTCGCGGTCGATGGCGTCGAGCTCGGCGAGGAAGGCGCGGGTCTCCTCGGCTCGCCGCGCTTCGTCCTCGGCGGAGACGGAGCTCAGGCGGTCGTTCCACTCGTGGCGCCCCACCGAGGTGGCGAGCATGGGCGATTCGCGCAGCCGCCACTCCCACTCACGATCGAACAGCTCGTGGAGTGCTTCGGAAGCGGCAGTCTCCGCGCCGGCGGCGGCGGGAAAAAGGGCAAGCGATAGGGCGAGCGATAGGGGAAGGACGACGGCTAGCCGACGGGCGTGTGGTCTCATGACGCCCGGACGCTACCACCTCCCCCGGACGGCGGATCAACCTTCGAGGAAGCGTCGCCCGAAGTCGAGGAGCACCGTGAGGTCCGCGAAATTGGTCACCGGTCCGAGCGAAACGCGCACTGCGCCCGTACTCTTGCCGTCGATACAGCCGCGAAAGTCCTCGTAGGTCATCCGCTCGCTGCGGCTGAAGCAGGTCACCAGCTCGTCCTTCGAGAGACCCAGAGCCATCTCGCCGGCGCCGGGGTTGCAGAAACACCCGGTTCGCAGGGAGATCCCGTGCTCGCAGGCCCGGCGCTCGACGTCCTGATGGTCGATCAGGCGGCCCTGAGAGTCGGCCAGATTGAAAGTCACCGTGCCGCCCCGTGCCTCCGTTGTCGTCGGGCCGTAGAGCACTACCAGCGGCCTCCCGTTGGCGTGGCGCAGCTCGAGCAAGCGCTCGAGGAGCCAGCCGGTCAAGCAGCGCACCCGGCAGCCGATCGTCTGCATGCCGGCCCGTTCGAGGAAGTCGAGGCCGAGCTCGACCGCCGGGATGTTGGCGTAGTCGAGCGTTCCGTCTTCGAAGGCGGCGGAGCCTTTGGCCAGGGAGTGGGTGTCGGCCTGCACCGACGCCACTTCGATAGTCCCGCCGGCGAACCACGGCCGGTGCAGCTTGGCGAGGGCGGGCCAGCGCGCGATCAGCGCGCCCACCCCGGTGGGATAGCCGAACATCTTGTAGAAGGAGAGAGCAATGTAGTCGGGGCGCCAGCGCGAGAGGTCGAGTCGGTTGGTCGGCACGAAAGCCGCGGCGTCGAGCAGGACGTCCCAGCCTCTCTGTTGGGCGCGATCTATCCACTCGAGGGGGTGCTGCACCCCCGAAAAATTGGACTGCGCCGGGTAGGCGAAGAGGTTGTTGCCTCCCGGCCGCGCCTCCGCGAGGTGGCGCTCGAGCCGTTCCTCCTGGACCCGCATCTCCGGCGGGATGACCGGGATGTACTGGGTTTCCGCACCGTGGGCGCGATCGAACTCGCGGATGCCGTTGACCGAGTTGTGGTTGTCGAAGGTGAGGAGCAGGCGGTCACCGCGCTGGAAGGGGTAGGACTCACCGACCAGCTTGAGGGCCTGACTGGCGTTGGCCGTGAAGATGACGCCGAACTCGTCCGGCGAGCCGTTGAAGAACTCGAGAACGCGGCGGCGGCAGCGCTCCACCAGCTCGGTCGTCGCCTGCGAAGTGGGATTGGTCGAGTGGGGGTTGCCGAGCACCCTGCCGAGCAGCAACTCGCTGTGCTCGCGAACCTGGCTCGCGCCGTACAGGCCGCCCCCCGTGTAGTCCAGGTAGACCTGACCCAGGCGATCGAGCCGCTGGAACTCGCGGCCGCGCAGCGCGTCGAGCGCCCGCGTGGTCTCGAACTCCGGATAGTCCGCCAGGAACCTCTGGAGGTCCGCCGCCCGCTCGTCGCTGGTGGTGGTGGCCGTGCTCATCACCGCAATCAACCCGTGACCATCGATCCTATCGCGGCCTCCGGCCGACTGCGGCGATCAGGTAGCCGTGTCGTCGCAGGCGGGGGAAGCGCTGCGAGAGGCGGTCGAAGAACGCCACCGGCCAGCGGGTGAGAAAGGCGAGCTTCCGGGCCCACGACCAGATCGCCAGGTCGATCATGCGGAGCCAACCGGGGATGAAGAGGATGCCTCCTTGGTCGATGACTTCGAGCCCGGCGGTCTCCAGCATGCGCCGCAGGGCCCTTCGCGAGTAGCATTTCTCGAATCCGTAGCCGTAGAGGCCCAGCCGGTAGAGGATCGCCACCAGCACCGGGCGCAGGAACGGATCGAAGCGGTTCGGCACGCCGACCACCGCCCGGCCCCCCGGCTTGAGCACCCGGGCGATCTCCCGCACCGCCTCTTGGGTTTCGTCGAAGTGCTCGATCGTGCCCATCGAGTAGATGGCGTCGAAGCTCCCGTCCGTGAAGGGGAGCGCACGGACGTCGGAGACCACGCCACCGAGGGCCAGAGCGCGCTCCGCGTAGCCGGCCTTGGCCCGGTGGACGATAGGCGGCGAGATGTCGATGCCGAAGGTGCGCGCTCCCTGCTGCGCCGCCCAGCGCAGGATGCGGGTGTTCTTGGCCTCGTCCCAGAGATCGGTCTTGAGGATCCGCAGACCGTCGAGAGAGGGCAGCGCCTGGCGCAGCAACGCCTCCTCGTCGCGGCGGTACTGCTCGGTCGAGCGGGCTCCCCGGAGGTCGGGAAACTCGCGGCCCACCCGGGCCCAGAACCCCTGGTACTCGCTGTCGCCACGGGACATGAAGGGAGTCGATCGAAGGGCGGCGGGGGTCGGGCTCGGGTTCGAGTGGCAGCGTAGGTCAGGGGATAAGGGATGTCAAAGTCCGTGCACTCGGGTCGGGCGCCCGAAAGTAGGATAATGCCCAGTCTTGTCTCTCGCTCACAGGCGCTGCCTCTCCCGGGTTCTCTGCGTGCTGGCGGTCGCCGCCGGGGTCGGCGCTTGCGCCGGCTCCCGGCCGGCGCCGACCGCGAATGAAACGCCGCCGATCGGCGCCGAGCGGCCGGGAACGGGACCGGTCTGGGCGCCCGGGTCGCGCGTGGCAGGACCCTCCCCAGCCAGCGAGGGGGAATCCCCGCCGGCCGGCGTCAGTGCCCGGCTGCTGGCCGAGGGCCCCTCGGTGCTCGACCCGGCAGAGCACGCGGAGGCGTTGTGGGTTCCCACGGCCGTCCTGGCCGCGCCGGACGATCCTGACAACGACGGCCCGGAGCGGCCGATCCCCAAGCACGAGGTCGAACGGCTGCGAGCCGAAGCGGAGCTGCTGGCGCCTTCGCCCGGCATCCGCGGCCCACGCTCGGCGATCTCCCTCGAGCGGGCCGGTCCATCGCTGCTGGCGCCAAGCCCTGGCGCCGGTTTCGACAGCCTGAGCGCCGGCAACGTCGTGCCGCCCGATCCCGAGGTGGCGGTGGGCCCCAGCCACGTCGTGGTGGTGGTGAACTCCCGCTACGCGGTGTACGACAAGTCGGGAACCCTGCTCGCCGGGCCGTCGTCGCTGGATATCTTCTTCAGCTCGGGCGGCGGCACGCCGGGCTGCGTGGGAGGCGTCTTCGATCCCAACGTGCTCTACGACGAGGAGGCCGACCGCTTCATCCTGGGCGTCGACGGCGGCGGCGCCTCCTACTGCATCGCCGTCACCACCGGCTCGTCGCCCACCGGCTCCTGGAACCGCTACGCCTTCGCCACCGACTTCGGCGGCGCGGGCTTCGATTTCCCCCACGCCGGGGTCGGCCGTGACGCGATCTACATGGGAGCCAACCAGTTTCCGTGTCTCTTCTCCGGCTGCCTGTTCATCGAGGGCCGGGTCTACGCGATCGACAAGTGGGCGATGTACGCCGGCGAGCCGGCGGCGGTCGTCACTCGCCCGACGGGATCCGACGCCAGCACGCCGCAGCCCGCCAATCTGCATGGCTACCTGCAGGGCACCTGGCCGGCCGACGGTCCGCATTACATCTTCACGGAGGTCTACGACGGAGCGGTCCACACGCTCTGGGCGTGGGACGATCCGTTCGGGACCAATCAGCTCGAGCGCGTCGCCGACCTCGATCTCGAGGCGGCGAGCGGCGTGACGGCCGCCTTCCCGCCGCTCGCGCCGCAACTGGGCGCAGCAACGCTTCTCGAGTCGAACGACTGGCGTGGACTCGACACCGAGTACCGCAACGGCCGCCTCTGGATGACGAACAGCATCGGTTGTAACCCCGGCGGCGGAACCGTGAGTTGCGTGCGTTGGGCGGAGATCGATCCGCAGGCGCCGGCCGTGCTGCAGGCCGGCGTTTTCGCCACCAGCGGTGAGCATCGCATCTTCCCCGATCTGGCCGTCAACCACTGCGATGGGATGGCGGTGGGCTACACCAAGACCGGCAGTGCCATGTACCCGGCGATCTGGGCCACGGGTCGTGTGCGCGAGGACGCCCCGGGCGAAGTTGGGGCCGAGGTCGAGCTGCGCGCCGGCGTGACGCCCTACAGTGCCTTCGACGGTTCGCCGTACCGTTGGGGCGACTACACGGGGATGACCGCGGATCCGGATGGGCTCACGCTCTGGTACTACGGCGAGTACGCGCCGGATGTCGCGGGAAGCTGGGGTACCCACGTGCGTTCGCTGGAGCTTCCCGGCTGTCCGATCCTCGCGCCAACGCCGCTCGGCTCCGATTTCGGCGCCGTGGAGGTCGAGGAAACCTCGACGCCCGAGGAGATCACGCTGTTCAATCTGGGCAACAGCGACCTCGAGGTGACCTCGATCGAGGTGGGGGATCCGTTGCGCTTCACGGTCGACCCGGCAGGGGGCTCGAGCCCCTGTGGCACCACGTCGCCGACCATCTTGCCCGCGGCGCACTGCACCCTGGATCTGACCTTCCATCCCGACGGGCAGGCGATCTTTGCCAGCCAGCTCGTCATCTCTTCGGCCGACCCCTCGAACTCGCGCCAGCTCCCGATCTCCGGTATCGGCTACTCCCCTTGCGAATACTCCCTCAACGAGACGCTTACCAACGGCTCGCCCGAGACCGGAACGGTCTCCGTGGAGGCCTGCCAGACGGTCGACGTGGGCCCGTACGAGCTCGCTCCGCCGGGTGACCTCTCGATCCTTGCCGGGCTCGCCGTACGCTTCGACAACGGTACCGTCATCGGCGGCACCCTCGAGGTCGAGATCGATCCGTTCCTCGCGCTGCCCTGATGAAGCGCGTCGCCCTCCTGACCGGATTCCTGCCGCCGTACCGCAAGTCGTTCATCGAGCGGCTGGCTTCGATCCCCGGGTGGCGGCTCCGCGTTCTGGTCAACGCCGACACCGAGTTCGACCGCTCGTGGCCCGCGGTGAAGGCCGCGGCGGATGTGCGGCGGGTGCCGGGTTGGGCGATCCGCCGGCGGGTGGTCCATGAACGGCCGATCCGCTACGAGCAGAGGGTCACGCTCCACCTGCCGGTCGGGCTGTGGGGGGAGCTGTGGCGCTTCCGACCGGACGTGGTCATCAGCCTCGAGCTGGGAGTGCGCACCGCTATCGCCGGCGCCTACTGCAAGGCGCGCCGCGTGCCCTTGATCGTGCGCAGCTATCACTCGCGGGCGGGCTCGTCACACCGGCGAGTGCGCGGCGCGTGGCGGCGCTTCCTGCTGCGGCGCGCGAAGCTGGTTCTCGGGATGGGTCGGCAGGCGCGCGAGGTTCTGACCTCTTGGGGCGTGGCGCCGGATCGCATCGTCGACACCTTGAACTGCGTCGATCCCTCATCGCTGGAGGCGCGCTTGGCGGATCCCGAGCTGCCGCGACGCATCGAGGCCGTCCGCAGCCGGGTGGCCGCCGGGCGCCGCATCGCGCTGGTGGTGGGCCGCCTCGTGCCGCTCAAGGGCGTCGCCCCGCTGCTCGCGGCGTGGTCGGCTGTCCCGGCGGAGACGCGCGACGCTTGGCGCCTCGTCTTCGTGGGCGACGGCGTGCTCCAGCCGCTGGTCGAGCAGGCTGCCGCCCTGGGCGTGGTGCGCGCGGGCTTCGTGCCCTACCACGAGATCGCCGACTGGTACCGTGCCGCGGATCTCTGCATCTTCGCCTCGCTGGGGGACGTCTGGGGGCTGGTCGTGAACGAAGCGCTGCACTGTGGAACGCCGCTCCTCTGCTCGGTGCATGCCGCCGCCTGCGACGACTTGATCGAGCACGGCGTCAACGGCTTGACCTTCGATCCGACGGATCGAGAGGCGGCCGTCGCCGCTCTCGAGGATGCTCTGTCGCGTGGGGACCTCGCCGTGCTGGGCGCCGCCGGCCCGGCGTCCGTCGAGGGCTTCAGCGAGGATCGAATGGCGGCCGGCTTCCGGGAGGCTGTCGAGCGGGCGAACGGGGTCTCGGGCGGCGCGCTTCTCAGGCGGGCGCCAGGCGCGCCGTGAAGTGGCGCAGGTGGGCGGGCTGCTCGACGATCTCGAAGCCGGTGAGACGTTGCGCGGCCCGTGCCACCTCCTCCGCCACGTCGATCACGTAGTCGATCTGGCTCTTGGTGTAGACCCGGCGCGGCACCGCGAGCCTGAGGAGCTCGAGGGCGGCGATGCGGTTCTCTCCGGTCTGCGGGTCCGCGCCGCCGAACATCAGCGAGCCGATCTCGACGCCGCGCACGCCCCCCTCGAGGTAGAAGGAGCAGGCGAGGGCCTGCCCGGGAAAGCGACCGGGAGGGATGTGCGGCAGGAAGGTACCGGCATCGATGTAGATGGCGTGGCCGCCCGGGGGCCGGATGATCGGCATGCCGACGGCTTCGATTCCCTCGCCGAGGTACCGCACCGAGGCGATGCGATAGGCCAGGTACTCTTCGTCGACCACCTCCCGTAGTCCGACAGCGATGGCGTCGAGATCACGACCCGCGAGCCCTCCGTAGGTTGGGAACCCCTCGGTGAGGATGAGCAGCTCCTCCTCGAGCTGCGCCAGGTGATCGTCGTTGGTGCCGAGGAAGCCCCCGATGTTCGCCAGACCGTCCTTCTTGGCGCTGAAAGTGGCGCCGTCGGCGAGGGAGAAGAGCTCATGCGCGATCGACTCGACGCTGCGCTCCGCGAAGCCCTCTTCCCGCGTCTTGATGAAGTACGCGTTCTCGGCGAAGCGGCAGGCGTCGAGGTAGAAGGGAAGACCCCGCGCTCGCGTGAGCTCGCTCGCCCGGCGGAGGTTCTCCATGGAGGCCGGCTGGCCGCCGCCCGAGTTGTTGGTGATGGTGGCGATGACGCACGCCACCTCGCCCTCTTTTCCCGCCAGCACGTGCTCGAGCACGTCGAGGTCGAAGTTGCCTTTGAACGGATGCTCGCGGGCCGGCTCCAGGGCTTCACGGATCGGCACGTCGAGGGCCCGCGCCCCCTGCTGTTCGGCGTTGGCGCGAGTCGTGTCGAAGAACGTGTTGCTGACCACCACCTTGCCGTGCACCCCGAGGCAGGAGAACAGGATGCGCTCGGCGGCGCGCCCCTGGTGGGTCGGGATCACGTGCCCGAAACCGGTCAGCTCGACCACCCGGTCGCGGAACCGGAACCAGGACTCGGCGCCGGCGTAGGACTCGTCGCCCGTCATCAAGGCGCCCCATTGGGCCGCCGACATGGCGCCGGTTCCCGAATCGGTGAGCAGATCGATGAGGATCTTGCGAGCCGGTACGCGGAAGAGATTCCAGCCGGCCTCCCGGAGCACCGTCAGGCGCTCGTCGCGCGTGGTGCGGCCGATCGGCTCGACGACCTTGATGCGGAAGGGCTCGATGATCCTGCCGAGGGGCACGGCCCATTGTCCCCACCCGCGGTTGTCGCGCGGAACGTCCCAGTGGGCGGCCTCCGGGGCCGTCTCAATAGGTGGCCTCGGGCTGCTCGCCTAGGGATAGAGCCGCTGCATCGTCCACTCGCCGTCCCGGCGCGTGAACTCGCGCCGGTCGTGCAAGCGGAACGGCTTGCTGGACCAGAACTCGATTCGCTCGGGGAGCAGCCGGAACCCGCCCCAGAAGTCGGGCCGGGGGATGTCCCGGCCGGCAAAGCGAGCACGAAACTCCACGTAGCCTCGAAGCAGACGGAGGCGGTTGCCGAGCGGCCGGCTCTGGTGCGAGAGCCAGGCCCCGAGCTGGCTGCCCCGGGGGCGCGTCGCGAAGTAGGCGTCCGCCTCCGCCGGCGCGACGGACTCTACCGGCCCCTCGACCCGCACCTGCTGCTGCATCTGGGGCCAGTAGATGCAGAGCGCGGCGTGGGGGTTGGCAACGAGCTCCTGAGCCTTGCGGCTGCCTAGGTTGGTGTAGAAGACGAAGCCGCGCTGGTCGATGCCTTTGAGGAGCACCATCCGCGCCGCCGGCCTTCCGGCCGGCGTGGCGGTGGCCAGCGTCATGGCGGTGGGGTCGTGCGGCTCCGTCGCTCGGGCCTGCGCGAAGAGGGCCTCGAACTCGGCGATCGGATCGAGCACGGGGCGACTCTATCGAATGCTCCCGCCCGTTCCGCGGGCTGCTAGCCCCGCGGTGCCATGCGGTTGTAGAGCCAGGCGATCAGCCATCCCGTGGCCAGAGCGTGCACGAACGCCCAGAACGCGCCGACGATGGCCCCTCCGAACCCGACCCCGTAGCCCGGATAGAACCGCGCCAGCAGCATCAGGTGCTCGCCGCTACCCTTGAAGGTCACCCAGATCGTGGCCAGCAGCACGAGCGCTCCCCAGACGAGACCAAGGGCCGCCCCGAACGCTTTCGGATCCAGCTTCATCCCTCACCTCCTCAGAACGTGACGGGTATCATAGTAGACGGCCATGCGTCGTCCCGTGCTCGCGCTCTCCGCCCTCGCCCTGCTCGTCGCCGCCAGCGCCTTCGTCGCGGGCGCGAGCTGGCAGGCGAGAAGCATCGCGACGCCGGCAACCAGTCCGGCTGTGCCGCGAGCGGTGACCGCGCGCGGCGATCTGGCAGCCGACGAGCAGGCCACCATCACCCTCTTCCGGGAGGCCTCCCCGGGGGTGGTGTACATCACCTCGATCGGCTGGGTGCGCGATTGGTTCAGCCTGCGCCCCGTGGAGATCCCTCGCGGCACCGGCAGCGGCTTCCTGTGGGACGAGCGCGGCCATGTGGTGACCAACTTCCACGTGGTGCAAGGATCGAGCGCCCTGCGGGTGACGCTCAACGACCAGTCGACCTGGGACGCCGAGTTGGTCGGGACCGAGCCGCGCAAGGACCTCGCGGTGCTGCGCATCGACGCGCCGCGGGACAAGCTGCATCCGCTTCTGGTGGGACGTTCGGTCGATCTGCAGGTGGGCCAGAAGGTCTTCGCCATCGGCAATCCGTTCGGCCTCGATCAGACGCTGACCACGGGGGTGATCAGCGCCCTCGGGCGCGAGATCGAGTCGCTGGCTCAGATCCCCATCCGCGACGTGATCCAGACCGACGCGGCGATCAACCCCGGGAACTCAGGCGGGCCGCTGCTCGACAGCGCGGGGCGGCTGATCGGCGTCAACACGGCGATCGTCAGTCCGTCGGGCACCTACGCCGGGATCGGCTTCGCCATCCCGGTCGACACCGTCAACTGGGTGGTGCCCGATCTCGTCAACCACGGGCAAGTGCAGCGCCCGAGCCTGGGCGTGCGGGCGATCTCGGCTCGCACGGTGCGCAATCTGGACCTCGACGGCGCGCTCATCGTCGAAGTGGTGCCGGGGAGCGGCGCCGCCGCCGCGGGGCTCATCGGGGTGAGCCGCGACCGCTACGGTACGGTGCGCCTGGGCGATCTCATCGTCGAGATCGACGGCCACCCGGTGACTTCGTCGGATGACCTGCAGCTCGCTCTCGAGCGCCGCCGTGAGGGCGACCGGGTCGAGGTCACGGTGCTGCGCGAGGGTCGCCGCCAGCGGGTCGGAGTCCGACTCGGGCCATCGACGCGCGAGTGAGCCCGTTCACCCAAGCTGGGCCTCTGAGAGCTTCGGACCCCCTCTTCCCGGCAGGCTAAGGGAGATCGGAGTCAGGGTCTGGGCTCCTCTTCGGCTTCCGACGGGAGGCTCGAACCTCGGCCATCGAGCGCCTCCTCGACGAGCTCGCGGATCATGAGCGGTTGCGGCAACGAGGCGGGTCCCGCGCCTCCTAGCCGGCCCGGTTGCGGTACAGATTCGGGTCGACCGCCTCGGCCATCCTCTCGACCGCCAGCCGGCCGCCGAGGAAGGCGTTGATGCGCCGGGCCTGGCCTTCGGGGTCGGCGACCACCTCGGCGTAGTCGATCTCGATGGCCTCGAACCACGGGCGCTTCTTGAGCGCGTACCGCGCCCGCCAGAGATCGTCGCCGAAGAGCTCCTTCATGCGCTCGTCCTCGGTCGCCGATTCCTCTTCGCGATTCTTCAGCATCTTCTGCTGCGAGGCGAGAACTTCGTCCAGGTGGCGGTTCAAGAACACCACCTTGTAGTTGTGCTCGGGCGGCAGCTCTTTGAGCAGGTGCGAGATGATCTTGACCGCTTTTCCGCGCGCCCGCCTCAGCCACGACTTGTCGGCGGAGCGCGCGAGGTCCTTGACTTCTTCGAGCTCGAAGTAGCCTCTGGGGTTGTCGACGTCGGCCTCGCGCAGGCCGTCCGAGACCACTTCGAGACCTCCGGCCTCGAGCATCTTCATCGCCATCGAGGTGCCGGAGCGGGGAAGTCCCGAGACGACGACGATCGCCTCGCCGTAGCGGAGGCGGCGGTACAGTCTGGAAACGGAAGACGCCATCGGTTGAATCGCCCTTCGTTTGTGGTTATCCTTCGGCGGCGCCGTCGGGGGCTGGTCCTCCCCGCTGCCGCCTGAAGGGGCGGCAAGACTATCGGAAACGGACC
>Ga0214472_10006712_pt1 | contig 12056 bp, 9 predicted proteins | sample RVTome_6_FD_207662 | JGI IMG/M metagenome (GOLD analysis project Ga0214472, IMG submission 207662) | Soil microbial communities from uranium-contaminated site in the Upper Colorado River Basin, Wyoming, United States - RVT140D175 | ecosystem: Environmental > Terrestrial > Soil > Contaminated >...
CATGGGGTAGTTCAAAAACGGGGGATCGGCCAGGATGATCCAGGCCTGGGCCATGGCTGAATTACTCACTACCGAGGAGCGGTAGTAGTCCAGCACCTGGATGGTGAACCGGTAGAAGCCTTCGGGCAGCATGCCCAGTCGCTGGTAATCCCGCTTGCTGATGCCCAGTAAGTCCAGGTTTTCCAAACTGAAATAGGGTTGCAGATCTTCGGCGGTTAATATGTAAGGTGTGCCGCCACTGAGTGGTATGGGCTGGGGTAGAAAGGTGGATTTGGTTTTTATGGTGATGCCCACGCCCTCCACTATCAGCCTCAACTTCACCGGATACTGATTCTTGGTTAAATCGGTTAGAAGTAGTTGTACCTGCAGCAGATTACTGCCCGGCATTCCATATTCATAAAGAGCCAGGGAATAGGGCGGATTCAGGAAGGCCGATACCTGCACGGGGGTTTGTTGTGCCATTAGAGCCAATGGAGCCACAAACACATAATAAAATATTAGAAAAAGCCTATTTATCACAAAAAAAATAAGAAATACTTTGATAAATATCAAAATAAATATAAATAGTGCAATCAAAAGATGAAAATATTTCTTGAATTAGTAATAATTTTTGGGGGAATAACAGGAAATGTGCATCCCTGCCAGGCTTGTATTTAAGAACTCACGGAAAAATCACTGGAAGATGGTTTGATCAGGTTGAATTAGAAGCGGGCTGCCATTATCAAATTCAAATCCTTATGTTTCATTTTGAATTTCTTGCCCAGAATTTCATTGGTCAGGCTGCCATTATAAATATATACGCCTTTCATAAACCACTTATGCGTAAAGATCATATCTTCAATTCCTCCATCCTCCGCAGCCCGCAAAATTGTGGGTGTGAAAATGTTGGATAACGCGGTTGTAGCGGTTCGTGCAACCCTGCTTGGAATGTTGGGAACACAATAATGAATTACATCATATTTTCTGAAGACAGGATTCTTATGCGTTGTAATTCGGGAAGTTTCCACGCAGCCTCCCTGATCAATGCTGCAATCAATAATTACTGAGTTTGGCTTCATATTCATTACCATTTCTTCAGTAATCAAAATTCTCCTTTGATTTTTATCCAGTCTCACAGCGCCTATAACCACATCCGCATTCTTCAGACTGTCACTAAGCGTCTTGGTATCAACTGTACTGGTGTAAACCTGCTGACCAAGCGCGTGTCGGATTCGTCTTAACTTATGAATATGGTTATCAAAAATCTGGATGTCTGCACCCAGGCCAAGCGCGGTTCTCGCCGCGTATTCGGCAACCGTTCCGGCACCGACGATAACAACCTGGGTAGGCGGAACCCCGGTAATGCCACCGAGTATTACTCCCCTGCCATCATTTACACTGGAAAGATATTCTGCGGCTATAAGCATTACTGTACTCCCGGCAATTTCACTCATGGCTCTTACAATCGGAAAGCCACCAACCTTGTCTTCAATAAATTCAAATGCAATGGCCGTTATCCTTTTTGACATCAGCGTTTTTATGTACTCTGCATCCTGGTTTCCCAGCTGAAGGGCACTTAACAAAACTTTGCCTGGTCCCAGGTAGTCCATCTCTTTGGCAGTAGGCGGCTCAATCTTCAATAAAATCTGTGCATCATACGCTTCTTTCGGAGTATTCACTATCTCTGCTCCCGCTTCACTGTATTCATGGTCCGTAAATTTTGACTTTAGTCCGGCTCCTCTCTCCACCCTGATCCTATGGCCGTTGTTAGTTAGTAATTCTACGGCATCCGGTGTTAGTGAAACCCGGTTTTCCTGAAAGGAAATTTCTTTGGGTATGCCTATATAAAAAGAATTTTTCCCTGATTTTACTTTTTCAAGTTGTTCCTGAGGATATAACGATCCCTTAACCAATTCTTCTAATCCTGATTTTTTCATTCTAGTCATTCCTGGTAATCTGAATTTTTCTTAAGTCTGACTCCTTCGACATAACAATTTTTAGATAAACCTCAGGAAGCAAGTTAGGTATCTGATCCGGCCATTCAATCAAACATAAATTGCCCGAATAAAAGTATTCCTCATACCCGATATCCATTGCTTCAATTTCATTTTCTATTCTGTAAAAATCAAAATGATTGATCTTTTTTGAATCTGAAATGAAATACTCATTTACAATATTGAAAGTAGGACTCGTAACGGAGCCCTTAACACTCAGGCTACTGCAAATTTCCTTAATCAGGGTTGTTTTACCAATTCCCATCTCACCGTAAAATAACCAGACTTTTATGTTTTCAGCAAAATCAATGATTTCCTTCGAAATACTTGGTAACTCGTTGATGCTGTGATACTTAATTTCTAATTCTCCGGCTGATTTTTCAACCATTTTTCGAATTTAATGAAATAATCGGAATAATCATTTCTTCCAATGAAACACCGCCATGCTGAAAGGTATCCTTATAATAGTTAACGTAGTAATTGTAGTTATTCGGATAGGCAAAGAAATGATCCTCAACGGCGAAAACATAGGAAGTAGACACATTTATTTTAGGCAAATGAAAAGCTTCTGGTTTCTTACAAACCAGAATATCTCTTCCATCATACCCAAGGTTTTTCCCTTGCTTATACCTGAGGTTAGTGTTAGTATTTTTATCACCGATAATCTTAAATGGTTTTTTTACCCTGATAGTTCCGTGGTCAGTCGTTATTATTAAGCGGGCATTCATTTCCGCAATCTTCTTCAAAGATTCGAGCAATGGAGAATGGAGAAACCAGGACAAAGTTAAGGAGCGATAAGCGGATTCATCGGGTGCCAATTCGCGAATCATGGCCATGTCAGTTCTTGCATGTGAAAGCATATCGACAAAATTGTACACTATAGCGTTAAGCTGATTGGCTCTCAGATTGGGAATGGTATCAACAAGCTGTTTTCCCTGATTAACATGTTTTATTTTGACATAAGAGGCTTTTAGGTCCAGGTTGTTTCTTGCAAGCTGCTTTTCTAAAAATTCACTCTCAAAATTATTTTTGCCATCTTCAACATCTTCTCCAACCCAAAACTGAGGATAAGTATTTGCCATTTCCAACGGCAACATCCCGGAGAAAATCGCGTTCCTTGCGTAGGCAGTTGTAGTTGGCAGAATGCTATAGTAATAATCCTCTTCTTCTATTGTGAAGTATTCCTGAATTACAGGCTCCAGTATTTTCCATTGATCATAACGCAAATTATCAATTACAAGAAAAAAGATTGGCCGGTCTTTATCCAGGTAGGGAAATACCTTTTTCTTCATTAATTGATGAGACAGCAACGGTTTATCACTTGCCGGATCGTTTAGCCAACTCTCATAATTCTGACTTACAAATCTGACAAAGTTTGAATTAGCTTCGGTTTTTTGCATGTCAAAAACTTCAGCCATATCCCGGTTGTCAGAACTGTTGATGGCAAGTTCATAAAAAACGAGTTTCTTATAGATGTCGATCCACTCCTCATGGCTTAGTTCGCTATTAAAAGCACTTGCTATACTGCGAAATTCCTGTTGATAACTGATGTTGGTCCGTTCTGTAATCAGTCGTTTGTTGTCCAGGATTTTCTTAACGGACAAAAGAATCTGATTCGGATTAAGAGGCTTTATAAGGTAATCTGCAATTTTCGCTCCGATTGCCTCCTCCATAATATGCTCTTCTTCACTCTTGGTTATCATAACTACTGGAAGATTGGGCTTACTGCTTTTTATATGATTCAACGCCTGCAAACCACTCATACCCGGCATATTTTCATCCAGGAAAACAACATCAAAATTTTGCTTTTCACACATGTCAATAGCATCAGCACCACTATTTACAGGAGTTACATTATATCCCTTTTTGTCAAGGAACAGGATGTGTGCCTTAAGTAAGTCTATCTCATCATCTGCCCACAAAATATTATATCTTTGCATATATGCCAATTACAACTTCGAAGATACTTAATATTTTTTACTTCAAATCGTCTAAAAATTCTTCCGAAAACTTTGAATAAGAAAAAAATTATTAATGACCCCGTGTTGGGTTTCATTACCATTAATTCTGACCTGATACTAAAGTTAATTGATCATCCTTATTTACAAAGATTGCGGCGGATAAAACAACTTGGCCTGACAGAATTTGTTTATCCAAGCGCGGTGCATACCCGCTTCCATCATGCACTTGGAGCGATGCATTTAATGGAGCTCGCGCTTAACAGTCTGCGATCAAAAGGAATCAAAATAACTGATGATGAATATGAGGCCGCGCTGACCGCCATTTTGCTTCATGATATCGGCCATGGCCCATTGAGTCACACCCTTGAATATTCACTGACGGAAAGAGTTGAGCATGAGATGATTACCGTTCTGATAATGCAAAAACTTGATCAGGAATTTGGTGGAAGGCTGAAGCTGTCGATCCGAATTTTCAAAGGTGATTATGAAAGAAACTTTTTTCACCAGTTAGTAGCAGGTCATTTTGATATCGACAGAATGGATTACCTGAAGCGGGACAGCTTTTATACCGGAGTGTCCGAAGGTAATGTTGGAGTAAGTAGAATAATCCACATGTTGAATGTTGTTGACAATGAACTTGTGGTAGACGAAAAAGGAATTTATAATATTGAAAATTTCCTTATAGCCAGGAGATTCATGTATTGGCAGGTATACTTACATAAGACCACAGTAGCTGCTGAAAAGATGATGGAAAATCTCTTTGCCAGAGCGAGGTTTCTATTAAAAAGTAATTCTGCTCTTGTTGTTCCTCCGGCATTAAAACCATTCCTTGTGAAAAGGATTTCTGCAAACGATTTCCAGAAAGATAATTTGGTACTTGAGAATTTTTTGAATCTTGATGACTCTGACATTTGGGAAGCTTTGAAAAATTGGAAATCCTCATCTGATAAAATATTATCAGATCTATCAAACTGGATTTTGAACCGGAGGCTTTTCACCATTGAGATGTCAGGAGCTCCTTTTGATGCGGCGCTGATTGATAATGCACAGAAAAAAATATCTGAAGTGTTTGAAATAGATAATCCTGCTAGTCAATACTATTTCTCACACGGCCTGCTTTTTAATTCAGCATATGGTGGTCATTATGGTCCGATTAAGGTATTAACTAAAAAAGGTTTGATACTACTCGAAGATCTGTCAGAGGTACCGGCCATTTCAGAATTAAGCAAAATTGTGCGAAAATATTACCTATGCTACCCTAAAAATGTATCTTTGTGAGCCTTGAGAAATGATTTTTTATTGAATTAACCTTATGGAGTTTAGTATTGAAGAAATCGCCGTAATTGTTGGGGGAGAGATAGAAGGCAATGGCAGTGATACTATTAATAAACTGAGCCGGATTCAGGATGCTAAAGAGGGAAGCATTTCTTTTTTAGCAAATCTAAAATACGAGCCTTTCATATATAAAACAGAAGCCACAGCAATCATTGTAGGAACAGAGTTTAAGGCTAGAAAGAAACTTAATGTAACACTTATCAGGGTTGAAGATCCGTATGTTGGATTTACTCTTCTACTCGAAGAATATCACAGATTGATTAGTCTGCAGCGCGAGGGAGTAGAGGAACCAAGTTACCTGGGTAATAACACAACAATAGGTGAAAAGATTTATCGGGGAGCGTTTTCCTACATTGGCTCCAATGTGAAGATCGGCGATAACGTAAAAATTTATCCTCAGGCATACATTGGGGATAATACGACTGTAGGCAATAATACTATTATTCATAGCGGAGTTAAAATCTACCCGGGAACCAAAATCGGAACTGATGTTGTATTGCACGCCGGAGCCGTTATCGGAAGTGATGGTTTTGGATTTGCACCTCAGGATGACGGTTCATACAAGACAATTCCCCAGATGGGTAATGTAATAATTCACGATAAAGTAAGTATTGGAGCCAACACTACTATCGATTGCGCCACACTCATTAATGATTCAACCGAAATCGGAGAGGGAACGAAGTTGGATAATTTAATTATGATTGCTCATAATGTTCATATAGGTAAGAATACAGTTATAGCAGCCCAGTCAGGCGTTTCGGGTTCCACCAGGGTAGGAGACAATTGTATAGTTGCAGGCCAGGCAGGAATTATTGGGCATCTCGAGATTGCCAATAATACTACGATAGCTGCCCAATCAGGAGTTGGAAAAAGTATAAAAGAGCCCGGGCAGGTTTTGATGGGAAGCCCGGGCTTCGACCATAAACAGTATTTGAGAGTCTATACTGTCTTCAAAAAATTACCCGATTTGGAAAGCAGAATTAAAGAACTTGAGCAAAAAGTACTAAATTTGCCGACCATTTAGGGGTTTCATGTATACCAATCAGCACACTATCAGGAAATCAGTAACTCTTTCCGGTGTAGGATTACACACAGGAGTTCAAGCTAACATGACTTTTGTTCCAGCACCGGTGAACCACGGAATAAAGTTTCAGCGCGTTGACCTGGAGGGTCAGCCGATTGTAGAAGCGGATGTTGATAATGTGGTTGATTTATCAAGAGGCACAACTATTGAAAAAAACGGGGCGCGTGTAAATACTGTGGAACATACGCTGGCTGCATTAGTTGGGCTCCAAATTGATAATATCCTGATTCAACTGGATGGCCCTGAACCTCCGATTATGGATGGAAGTTCAAAACCCTTTGTAGAAATTCTCCGGGATGCCGGATGTATTGATCAAAAAACTCCACGGAACTTTTTTGAAGTGCAGGAAAGTATCTTTTATCGTGATGGATCAAGGGATGTGGAAATTGCAGCACTTCCGCTGGACGATTATCGACTAACAGTAATGATCGATTATAAATCTCCGGTTCTGGGAAGTCAGCATGCTTCGCTAAATGATATATCCCAATTTGACAAGGAAATAGCCAGTTGCAGAACTTTTTGTTTCCTTCACGAATTGGAAATGCTACATAAGAATAACCTCATCAAAGGCGGCGATCTAAATAATGCCATTGTAGTTGTTGACAGGGTAGTTGAAGACCATGAACTTGAAAGTCTGGCAAAACTCTTCAACAAGCCCAAAGTGGAAGTAAAAAAAGAAGGCATCTTAAATAATGTTGAGCTCCGGTATAAAAATGAACCCGCGAGACACAAACTATTGGATGTGATTGGAGATCTTGCCCTGGCCGGAAGACCGATAAAAGCACAAATTCTTGCCGCAAGACCGGGCCACGCGGCAAATGTTGCATTTGCCCGAAAGCTGAAGAAAGCTATGCAGGCAGCAAAGTCTCATGAAGTTCCAAAATTTGACCCCAATTCTCCGGCAGTTGTCGACATTAATAATATCCTTACCACTCTGCCACACAGGTTTCCATTTTTAATGGTTGATAAGATTTTCCACCTGGATGAAAAAAGTGTAGCCGGGATAAAAAATGTTACCATAAATGAACCCTATTTCCAGGGGCATTTTCCTGGAAATCCAGTAATGCCAGGGGTGCTCCAGGTTGAAGCCATGGTACAGGTGGGCGGTATCCTGGTTCTGAATACTGTGAGTGACCCGGAAAATTACTGGACTTATTTTCTGGCTATAGAGAATTTTAGATTTAGAAAAATGATTAGACCTGGCGATTCTCTGATTATTAAATGCGAATTATTATCTCCCATCAAAAGAGGTATTGCAAAAATGGAAGGCAGAGCATACGTCGGGAATACTCTTGTGTGTGATGGAGTGATGACAGCAAGTATTGTTAGGAAAGATTCATGAACCAGCCCTTAGCTTACATACATCCTTCTGCTAAAATCGCCCGGAATGTTGTAATTGAACCATTTACTGTAATTCATCAAAATGTTGAAATTGATGAAGGTACCTGGATTGGGTCAAACGTTACAATTTTTGAAGGAGCAAGAATTGGAAAAAATTGTAAGATTTATCCCGGGGCTGTCATCTCAGCGATTCCACAAGATTTGAAGTTTGGCGGTGAAGATACCACCACCGAAATCGGTGACAACACTGTGATCAGAGAATTCGTTACAATCAGCCGTGGTACGGTTGATAGATACAAAACAGTAATTGGAGCCAATAATTTGCTTATGGCTTATGTGCACGTGGCTCACGACTGTCAAATCGGAAACAATTGCATTTTAGCCAACGCAGTGCAATTGGCAGGCCATGTTCAAATTGATGATCACGCTATTATTGGTGGGGCAAGTGCTGTTCACCAGTTTGTTAAAATCGGAGCTCATGTAATGATTTCCGGTGGCTCATTGGTAAGAAAAGATGTGCCGCCTTATACTAAAGCCGCCCGTGAACCACTAACCTATTGCGGCATTAATTCCATAGGACTCAGGAGAAGAGGATTTGAATCTGAAAAAATTACCGAGATCCAGGAAATATACCGCTATATATTCCTCAAAGGCCACAACAATTCTGATGCGCTTGATTTTGTTGAAATCGATCTGCCCCCATCAAAAGAAAGGGATGAAATTATCCGCTTCATCAGGAATTCCGACAGGGGTGTAATGAAAGGTTATAGTCACTAATGAATATTGAAGTTTCCAACCTGGGAAAGTCATTCAACCACCATCGGATTTTTCATAATCTTACCTATACCTTTCAGCAAGGGCAATCTTATTCATTATTAGGCCCCAATGGCAGTGGCAAATCAACGCTGCTAAAGATTCTTTCGGGATTCATGCTGGCATCCAACGGCATCATTACTTATAAGAGCCGTGATAAAATTATTGATCCGGAATCATGGTATAAATATCAATTTATTGCCGCACCATACATGGAGCTTCCTGAGGAACTTACTTTGAGCGAATTTCTAAGATTTCACTTTAAATTTAAGAAGTTCAGCCCTGGATATGAGTTTGATAATGCAATAAGTAAATGTGGATTGCAGGGAAAGGATGAGGTGCAAATCAAAAATTTTTCTTCGGGCATGAAGCAGCGATTAAAGCTGGCCCTTGGAATGTATTCAAGCCAGGAAATATTATTGATGGACGAGCCGGCTACTAATCTGGACCAATCCGGAGTTGAATGGTATCTTAGGGAAATCAAGGGCATATTACCTGAAAAGTTGGTTATTATTGCTTCAAATACTTTGATTGAGCATGATTTTTGCCAAAATTGCCTTAATTTGAATGAACTTAAGTAGGTTACATTTAGTGATTTGCTGTTATAAATGAATGATTATTTAGACAGTTGATTATTGAATTTTACTGAGAGAAATTATTAATTTGCTTAACATTTAACAAACCCTATAAATGAAGATAGTAAGAAAAGCTTCCATTCTGCTCATGGTTTTGGCAGTATTGCTTGTTTTTGGCTGCAAGAAGAAAAAAGATATTGAACCCGATCCGGAAGCTGAAGCAATTGCTAAATTAGTTTCTGGCGCATGGGTTCCTACTGCCGTCACCCTTGATAGCGAAAATAGGACAGCTGACTTCACTAACTTTAGTTTAACCATAACCGAAAACAAAACTTACTCCACTTTAGGGGTTGACCCAATTTACAGCAGTGTCTGGCCATCATCCGGCAGCTGGGATTTTAAGAGTTCGGGTTCGGCAATTCCTGATTTGACAACTATTATCAGGGACGGAAGTCTTGAAATCTCTATTGATGTGTTGTCAGAGACTCAGTTTGTGATGTCTTTTACTTTTGTTACCGGTTCTGTTGAAGGGACTTCCAGTACAGAAGGAAATTATATTTTCAGCATGGAACACAACTAATTGTATTAATTTTTCAAAAGATATAATCGAAGGCTCTTTTGCGGAGCCTTTTTTCTTTTAAAAGGAAATGAGGTTTGATCGAAGCAATGACCCAACTCTTTATTTCAGATAGATTACAGTTACTCCATCACCTCCCCGTTCCAAATGTTCATTTTCAAATTTCTGAATATGACTCAGTCTTTTAATATGCTCCCGGATAACTTTTCTTAAAATACCATTCCCTTTTCCATGAATCACCGATACCTGGTTTATACCCCCTACCAGAGCATTGTCCAAAAATTTATCCACCTGGAAAATAACTTCTTCTGCCCTCAGCCCCCTTACATCAAGAGACGTTGAAAGTTGTTGAACTTTCCTTTCAAATTGATACCCTGATGCCGGCCTGGGGGTCAAAGGTTTCGCATCAGTTTTTCGCAAATCTTTTAGCTTTACTTTTGTTTTAATATTACCTACCAAAACCAGAGCTTCTTTCCCTCTTATCTCAAGAATTTCTCCAACCATACCTTCCTTATTGATTTCTACAGTATCATTTAAACAGAAAAAATCTTTTCCCGGAAATTCGCCTGATTTTTCCGGCTCAACTTTCACTTTGTCCCTGAATTCATCTAATTGATTTCGAATTTTACGGGTTTCTTTTTTCTCAGCTTTATTTTCTTTAATGTGCCGGATGGTTTTTTCTATTTCCCGGTTAGCCTCATTCAGCAAAGTCTCAGCCTTCATGGATGCATCATTAATTAATTCTCTCTGTTCCCCTTCGATTTCCTTCTTAAGCTGCAAATACATTTCCTTGTTTAACGCTGCTTCCCGTTCTGATTTATCCAATTGCAATAGCCTATTAGAAAGCTCTTTCCTTTCCTGATCCAGCCTGGCTAAAATGTCTTCTAATGAAACCGCCTCAGAACCGGCCAATTCCTTTGCCCTGGCAATAATCTCCTCCGGCAGGCCTGTCTTTTGAGCAACCTCCAGGGCAAAGGAGCCCCCTTGTCTTCCTTGTTCAAGTATATAAAAAGGTCGCAGATTTTGTTTGTCGAAGAGCATAGCCGCATTCGAAAGGTATTCTGACTTTTCAGCGAAGTGCTTAAGATTAGAGTAGTGAGTGGTTATTAGTCCCCAGCATTTTCTTTGGATAATACCTTCCAAAATTGCTTCTGCAATTGCACCGCCGATTTGAGGATCTGTACCTGAACCAAATTCATCAATCAGGATAAGGCTTTTTTCATCGGCATTGGCCAGGATCTCGCTCATATTTTTTAAATGAGATGAATAGGTTGAAAGGTCATTCTCCAAAGACTGCTGATCGCCGATGTCTAGAAAAATTTTATTAAATATTTTGAATGAAGAAGTTTCTTCCGCGGGAACTAATAGCCCGCATTGAAGCATATACTGGAATAAGCCCACAGTTTTTAACGCGACTGATTTACCGCCTGCATTCGGCCCGCTTATCATTACTATTCGCTCCTTTTTATCGATTACCAAATTCAGCGGGACAGCTTCTTTGTTTTGCAGGAGCAACAAGGGATGCCGCCCATTCACTATTTTCATCGGTTCATGCAAATCAACTGCAGGCTTAACCGCCCCAATCTTTTTGGCGAACAATGCTTTTGAGCGGGTAAAATCAATGGTTGCCAGAAATTGCACAGCCTTTAAAAGAAATCCTGCTTCTGCTCTAATCTCATCAGAGATTTTAAGCAGGATTTTAATTATTTCTATCTTCTCCTGGTGCTGAAGGTCCTGCACCTGGTTAGTGATTTCCAGAATTGAATCCGGCTCAATAAATACTATAGATCCGGTGGCTGAATAATCATGAATTATTCCCCGTATTTTTCGCTTGTGTTCGGAAGAAATGGGTATTACTACTCGTCCACCTCTCACCGATACGGACATCTCCTTCGGAACAAATCCATTTAAACTTGCTTCCTGGTATATCCGGTTTATCACTTTACCGAGGGAGCCTTCTACTTCTTTCTTCCTTTTCCTGATTTTATTTAGTTCTGGTGAAGCATTGTCTCTAAGTTTTCCGGTCTCATCAAATTTTAATTGAATTGCTTTTATAAGAGTTCGCGGATAATTTTCCAATCGAAGAGAATTAAGAGTTGGCCAATCTTCTTTGGATACCATCAGGAATTTGTCAATCTCATCACAAGTTTTTAAGAACAGATAAATTTCCCAGACTTCATCCTCTTCTAAAAATGTACCCTGGGGTTTCAGTTTTCCGATTGAAACTCGTGGGTCATAGTAATTTGAAACAGGAAAGGCCGCTGGCCCCTGAAGAATCTCAAGAAATTCCTCATCAAGGCCCAGGCTCAATATTACCAGGGCTGGATCGGTTTCCCATTTCATTTGGTTCGTCAACTCACGGCCGGGTTCGAAAAGGCAGAACTCTTTGAGAAGTTC
>Ga0214472_10006713_pt1 | contig 12056 bp, 7 predicted proteins | sample RVTome_6_FD_207662 | JGI IMG/M metagenome (GOLD analysis project Ga0214472, IMG submission 207662) | Soil microbial communities from uranium-contaminated site in the Upper Colorado River Basin, Wyoming, United States - RVT140D175 | ecosystem: Environmental > Terrestrial > Soil > Contaminated >...
TTCAACCTCGGTTATATTCCTACTACTGGCATTTTCCAGGAAATTAAATCCCTAATAACCGACATCCTTCCATATCAATCTAATATTAATAAATCAGTCTTCATGCCTACTACAATGTGGAATGAGGCCATTAAATAAATTAACAATCTATGGAGGAATACCTAATGTCCGAATCAGACTATGTCCCACGGCTATCATTCGAAATTACAGATCATCAAAAGACACGCCTTGATAGGAGTCTTAATACCTATGGATTACGCAAGGCTTTATTATCAATCATTCTTGATGACCTGCTTGATCTAATAGAAAATCATGGTCAAGTCGTAGTTGGTATTATTCTTGATAAGGCTGCTAAGCCCCGTGAGATAATCCCTATCCTTAATAAAGCAGATAGAAAGGGAGGATCTTAATGGCAACACTTGAATCCCTCCCTCATAAATCCATTCTCGATATGTCTCCTGATGAGGCCATCGAGCATTTGCGTTTACTTCGTCTGTCCCGCCAGACTCCGACGAAAAAAACTAGGTCTGCTTCACCTACTAAACCAAAGAAAGCCACTCAACCTAAACTCTCATCTAGTGATGCGGCTGCATTACTTAAAATTCTTGGAGGTAATTAATGTATACTATCAATGTTGGTCGTGTAGCTATGGTCCCACCTGCTTCCATCTCTATCGGTGATCGTGCTCGTGAGGAGATGGGTGAGCTTACTAGTCTTGAAGAATCAATTAAAGAATCTGGGCTTATTTCTCCTTTAGCTGTTAAAGAGCTTAACGATGGTACTTATTTTCTCCTTGCTGGTGAGCGGCGATTTACAGTACTTAGTAAAAACAATGTTACAGAAATCCCAGTTCGTATCTACCCTCATGACATTACTGAGCTTGAAGTTAAATCTATTGAACTCGCAGAAAACTTTTATAGAAAAGGATTTGAGTATTGGGAGGAGGACAATCTCATAGCTGAAATCCATGCCCTTAAACAATCTATTCATGGCACTAAAGCCCCTGGACCTAATCAACAAGGATGGGGAACACGTGATACTAGTGAACTCCTTGGCACTAACGTAGCTTCTGTCTCCACCGCTATCAAACGCACTGAGCTACGAAACATAAGCCCTGATTTATTCTCCAAATGTAAGACTCAATCAGATGCAAATAAAGTAATTAAAAAACTAAATGAGGCCGCTACTAAGGAAATCCTTGCTAAAAAAATAGAAAATAATAACTCTTCTTCTATCCTAAATCAATTATCTAAGGCCTACATTCTTCGTGATTTCTTTGACGGGGTTAAAGAAGTTCCTGATAACTATTTTCACCTTGTTGAAATCGACCCTCCATATGCTATTGAACTTAATAAAGCAAAAAAATCAGACGAAGTTTCTCAGTATACTGAGTCTGATTATAATGAAATCCCCAAAGACATTTACCAAATATTCCTAGCTAACCTCTTTAAAGAATGCTATCGAGTTATGGCTGAACATTCTTGGCTTCTCTGCTGGTTTGCCCCAGAGCCTTGGTTTGAAATAGTTTATCAAGAACTCCACAATACAGGCTTTACCACTACTCGAATGTGTGGTATCTGGACTAAGAGCCAAGGACAGAACAAACGACCTGAGATTCATCTATCCAACTCTTATGAAATGTTCTTCTATGCTTGGAAAGGGCGACCAGCACTTAATTGCCCAGGCAGACTTAATGAATTCTCAGTGCCGCCAGTCCACCCTAATAACAAAACTCATCCTACTGAACGGCCTATTGGATTAATGAGAGAAATCTACAACACCTTTGCGTTTCCTGGCTCACGTGTATTTATCCCATTTCTTGGCTCAGGTAATGGTCTCATTGCGGCACACGAGATGGGTATGTCAGCTATTGGCTACGAAAAAAGCTCTGGCTATCGTGACTCATTCTTGGTCAAGGCCCATAATAGAATGAAATAAGTTCGTTAATTTTATTATCAATCTGGGAAATAAATAATGAAAAAAACTTATGTAGGTCCTTCAGGTAATAAAGAAGCTAAGTTAGCAATAGTTGGTGATCAGCCTGGTATTGATGAAGTTCGTTTTGGCAAACCTTTTATTGGTCGAGCAGGGCAAGAACTAGATCGTATTCTTACTATGTGTAAGATATCAAAGCATGAACTTTATATCACTAATGTTATTAAAGATCTTGATGCCCCACTTAGCAAATACATCAATGTTGATACTAAGGGTAAGTACGCTATCTCTACTGATGGCTATCAATATATCAAGGAACTTGGTGAAGAGCTATCTGCCCTCAAGATCAACGCCATCTTGGCAACTGGCAATATTCCTTTGATCGCCCTCTGCAATCGTGTTGGTATTTCTAAATGGCGTGGAAGTATTCTTGAATCTACCATCGCCTCTAACCTTAAAGTAATTCCTACATTCCATCCTTCTACTATCCTTCCTCCAACACGTGTTATCCTTAACCGCCCATTAATTTGTGAGGATGTACTCCTTGCTAAAAAGGAATCTGGGTTTCGTGGTATTAGACGAATATCTCGCAGTGTGATCACCGCTCCGCATTTTAATCAGGCAATAGATACTATCAAACACTGTCACTCACTTGGTCTTCAAGGTCATACTATTGATCTTGATATCGAAGTCATCAATGGTGAAGTTGACTGCATCGCACTATGTTGGGACCCTTGTCATGCCATATCTATCCCTTTTTATTGTCAAAGTGGGCCTTATTTTACTGACACTGAAGAACTAGAAATTATTAAAGGCATCACTCGTATAATTCAGTCCCCTCATATTGCTCTTCGTGGTGCTAATATTATATTTGATCTTCAGTTTCTTTTTCGTAAGTGGGGTGCAGTCCCTCATGGAGATATTCACTGTACTCAGATTGCCCAGAAGATTGCTTTCCCTGACTTTAAAGCAGGTCTTGACTTCGTTACCTCAATGCACACTGATATCCCATATTATAAGCAGGACGGTAAACAATGGATGAAGATGGGAATGGGTACTTGGAATCGCTGGTGGGAATACAACGGTATGGACGCCATTGCAACCGCCGCTGCACACCCAAATCAAATTGTGGTGCTTGATCGTCAGTCCAATATCCCCACGTATGACCGGCAGCGTAAATTAATACCACCGTTGATTTACATGGCTGAACGGGGTATTAAAATTGATGTTGCTGGGATGGTGGCATTTAAAGAAACTGAACAAGCTAGACTTGAATTATTAGTTGAAGACCTATATCGTGAAATAGGTTATGAGGTTAACTATAATTCCTCTGCTCAATTAATGAAATACTTTTATGAAGAGAAAAAAATTACCCCCTATAAAAATAGAAAAACACATAAGCCTACATTAGATGTAAATGCGCTTAAACGTATTTCTCGCCGTGGGTTTAAAGCAGCGCAGATCATGCTTGACATTCGTTCCTTGTCCAAGCGTATATCAACTTATCTTAATATAGGAAAGGTGGATGAAGATGGAAGATATAGGAGTAGTTATAAACCAGTTGGTGCTGAAACAGGAAGATTGTCATCAGGTGAAACTATCTTTGGAACTGGAGGTAATCAACAAAACTGGCCACATGATCTCCTTAGATTTTTCCTCTTTGATGAAGGGTATATTGGCTATAGTTTCGACCTTAGCCAAATCGAGAATAGAATTGTAGCTTATGTTGGAGGAATAATTCCTATGATTAGTGCCTTTGAACAAGGCATTGATCTTCATCGACTTACTGCATCAATTATTTTTAATAAATCCTACGATCAAATTTCTGGTGAGGATGGGTCTTCTAATATAGGTGATGGTCGCCAGAGTGAGAGATTCTGGGGTAAAAAAGGCAACCATGCCCTTAACTACGATGTAGGCTATCGAACCTTTGCGCTTGTTAATGAGATGACTGAAACTGAAGCAAAGCATCTAATCAATAAACTTCATAATGGGTATCCTCAAATCCGTGAAGGGTATCATAAGACTATTCAAAATATGTTATTTAAGAATAGAATGGTCACTAACTTATTTGGCCGTAATCGTCTATTCCTTGGACCTATTCACCCTTCACACCCTTCAGTAACTCAAGGCGACTGCCTTGCTACATTCCGTGAAGCTTATGCCCAGCTCCCACAAAGTACTTGTGCTGATAAGATTAATGAACAGGGACTAGAGTATATCTATTATAACCAAGACCAATTCGACCCAGTTGAAATCCTTGCTCAGATTCACGATTCAGTGGTATTTCAAATTCCTTTATCACTCCCTTGGATTGAACATGCTAAGATTCTTCTTAGTATTAAAAAGTCTCTGGAGACCCCTCTCCAATGGCATGACTATTCAATTGAGACTCCTGCTGATCTATGCATTGGCCTTAATATGAGTAAGGAAGAAATGACTGAATTGAAAAGTAAAAAGATCCCTACTAATCCTGAAATTCTTGCTAATGAACTTTTTAAGATCTATCATAATCTTAAAGGATAATCACCAATGCCTATTAAACGAATTCTTCCAGACTGGATTTCTGGATTTATGGAATATACAGAGAATAGTGAACCACCTATACTATTCCGCAAGTGGACTGCCATCTCTGCAATCGCATCTGCACTGCAACGTAAGGTGCGTGTTAAGTGGGGTACGTCTCTTATGTTCTACCCTAACATGTACATAGTTCTTGTTGGCCCTAGTGCAACCGGCAAGGGGACGGCCATGTCACCTGCGCTTGATATCTTGTCTGAAATCCCTTCAATTCGCACCAGTGCTCAAGCTACCTCGCTTCAAGCACTTATTCGTAGATTGAAGGAGACTAACCTAACCGATATAGATCTTCATACTGGCGCTCAACAATTTCACTCTTCAATGACTGTCTTCTCAAAAGAATTCACAGTGTTTCTTGGCTACCATAATCGTGAGTTAATGGCCGCCCTATGTGATTGGTATGACTGTGACCGTAAGTGGAAGTATGAGACTATCTCACGTAAGACTGAAGAAATCATAGGCGTGTGGGTTAACTTAATTGCTGGTACTACACCAGACTTAGTACAATCATCTCTCCCTATTGAATCCATAGGAGGTGGCCTAACATCTCGGATTATCTTTGTCCATGAAGAAAAGCGCTCTAAACTAGTCGCCCTTCCTACACAGACCAATGAAGAGGCTAAGCTTTATAAATCACTTCTTAGTGATCTTGAAAAGGTTGCAATGCTATCTGGAGAATTTAAGTGGACGCCGGAGTTCTGTAATGCCTGGACTGATTGGTGTTATGAGTGTGAAGATTATCCACCCTTCAACGACCCAAAGTTTGATGGATACCTTGGCCGACGCCGAGGCCATGTAATGAAACTAGCAATGATCTTAAACGCTTCACATGGTAGACATAATTTAACCCTAGATGTACCTGATCTCCAAGAGGCGATTAAGTTAATTAAAGAAGTTGAAATCCGTATGCCTTTAGTTTTCCGAGGAGTTGGACGTAGTGATTCAGCATCACTAGTTCAACGTGCTGTAGCGTTTATTGAGAATTCAATTACAGATGAAATCCCCGTCTGGCAATTTGCTAGATACTTTGGAAATGATATGGATAAGCCTATGATGGATAGAGTAGTCTCAACTATCGAAATCATGGGATTAGCAAAGGTAGTTAACAGGCCTGGCGCTGACTCCTATATTAAGAAAATGCCTAAGAAAGAATATTAACAGATTGTTAATTTTATTATCAATCTTATTTACCAAGAGAACTTTCTTCACCTTGTATAGCCATAACTTGTTTTCTAAACTCACTATTAATAATCCCTCCAGCCTTGGTAACGATTGGGAGTTCTTTTCTAATCTCTTCTATCTCTACTGGGCTGGAGGAGTTAAGTCTATTAACATAGATCTTTGCTCTAGCTTCTGGTGCCAGCCCTTTCATACGTAACCAGAATGAACGATTAGGAAGATCTTTAATTGTCTCCTGAAACACAAACCTATCTTTCAATCTATCCCTTGTATCTCGGTCCTTTACTGAAGTAATATACTTAACCACTTCACTACGCTTCACACTATCTTCAAACAAGTATCCCTCTGCAAGACGATCCAGCTCTCTATTCTCAATCCATCTTTTAACCACTTGTTTTTCCTGGACTTTGTCTATACTTTGACCAAATTTAGAATAAGGATTAGTTACACCAAAGAACCTTTTAACCACTGGCATCTGTGCCAAGGTCATTGCTAGATGCTTCTCCCTCATATCCTCAGGTATGTCAGTCCCAAAGAGTTCATCATATCCTTTACCAAGCAACTGTGAGTACATATTATCTGTTGTTAAAAGTTCTTCTAACGCATACTTCAATCTCTCAGGACTAAGCCCAGTCATCTGACCAATATCTATTAACGCTTGAGGAGTTTCACTGGGGATATACTCTTCCTTACTCTCTGGAAAACTAAGTGGCTTCTGAGTCTTTCGCCAGATGTCTTCGTTCCTCCAGAAGTCTTTATTAGTTGCATAACCTACTATCCCACTCACACTTGGCGGCAAGGTAGTTACATCCACAGGAGATTGACCCTTAAGAGTTTCAATTACTCTATCAATATCTACCTCATTTCCTAACATCTTATCTGCTGATGCTTCAAAGAATGCCTTAAAAAACTTCTGGCCTGGGTCAATAGGGATCTTTAAATAAGGATATCTAGTCTGCCCTCTTTCATCCACAAACCCAAACTTATCACCAAGAGGAATAATCAAATTATTCTCTTGATCTTTATTTCCTTGCATATCCTTCATTGTTTCAGGGTGTATTGCTTTTGCACCAAGGTAAAGCCCAGTTGTAACCGCTGTAAATTGTGCAAGCTTATATGTTGATACTGCAGGATTATCTTTAAATGCTCTAAATAATCCTCTTGAACCCTGAACAGCTGCATTAAGATAAGGAATTCCATTATCAACAGCTTTAGTAATTCCTCCACCTTGACTAAAGTCCATATAGTCTCTAGCGGCAAATGTAGCTTCACGAGTAATGTCTTTATTCTTCCTTGCTTCTTCAACTGTAATACCTTGCTCCTTAGCTCTGTTCTTAATAACCCTTTCACGAATTGCTAGTCTGGTCATTACCTCTGATGTCTCACCAAAGTACCCAAAGAAATTATATATATCATCAAGTGGCATTTCTATATGCCTACCGCGTTGAAACAATCTACCCTGATGCACAAGAAACTCCATCCCTCCACCTTGTTCAATATATTCTTGATATCTCTTTCCTTTCGTTGCTGCATCAAGAAAAACACTTCTTAAATCATTAGTAATTTGCAGTCCAGATACTGGCCCATGAGGACTATACACACTCTCCCATTTACCATCCTTGAAAGTTCTTGCAGTGAACCAAGTATGCATTACATCTCTTGGTAAATTCGCTAAAGCAAATCCCCAGTTAATACCAGTCGCGAAGGTCCTAGTAACAGGCGATCCACTTGCATAGCGAATAAACTGTGACATTTTATAACTAAGTTCCGGTGAATTAGTAATCCACTCCTTTGCCATTTCAGGTGAGAGATAGATAGCCTTTCGCTCACCTTTGTCATATACAAAGATACGGTTCCATCCAGAAGGGATCATATCACTTCTATTTTCTTTAACTCGTACAAAAGGATTATCAACTTGCTCACGAGCGAGATCTAGTAAACCCTTATTAGCTTCATTATTTAAGATGCGCCCATAAGCTCTATTGAATACCTCTAATGCCATAATTTCAGAGCTAGGCTCAAATATATCTGTCTCACGTCCACGAGAGAGTGCTTCCACACCTGAATCATAGACTGTTCTTTTCTTTGCCCCGACTTTTTGTACAGCCCTTTTGTCAAACACGTCTACCAGTTTAATGCGTCGATAGTTATGTGATACTAAATCATTATACTCAGCCTCAGTAATTAACTCAGCATTAAGCATGTCCTTAAGTGGCTTCTTCATCCACTCGAAGTAAGCTTGGGCCTTAAGATTAATCTTTTCAGCTTGTTCAGGAGTTAACTTTTCTATCTGTTCAAACAGTTCACGGTATCCAGCTAGATTTTTCTTAGGGTCAAGCCCTTCAGGAAATTTAAACTGTTTAGTTGTCTTATACTTTGCAATGTCAAGTAGGCGATCGGAAAGAATTATATTATCCAAGACATTTTTCTCATGCCTGCTCAGCCCACTATAAACTTCCTTCCTCATCTGCTCAATGCGAAGTGCTGCAAGTGAACTAGCGCCTTTTGAAAGATACATCTTTTGAATAACTCGATAGCCTTCATCACCTAATTGATCAAGCAACTCTCTACGAATATTTCCAGAGCGGTCAATGAAAGAACGATTGAAGTTTTCACGAAGCATATGTGCTGCTTGACGGGGTTTGAATGCTTTCATGCCACGAGCTTTTTGTGTGTATTCAGATACAGCACGAGCACCTTTGACTATTGTCTTAGCTACTTCGTCTAAAGGAATCCCTGAATAGAGTTTAGTACCTTTAGTATCTTTAACTCCGACTATCTCAGCTGCACCCTCAAAAACTTCAGTCATCAGTCCTACATCATCTGGGTCAATCCCAGAGGTAAGTTTAACTCCAGGCTGCTGAGCATCCCTAGCCCATGCCGATGCTTCACTTATACTCTTCTTTAATTTTTTACTAAATTCATTATTAACTGCCATCTCACTAAGCTGATTCCTGACTTCAGCTATATCAATCCCTTCTTTCCCATCTAACCAGAGATTCACATCATTAATTAACTTAGCACCCATTGCCTCTGGATTATCTGCAATTATGTCTGCATTTTCTTTAAACACTCTAGTCTTATGTTCAGTAACTTCTTTACTCTGCCTAAACGGTGATCCTTTAGTTGTAAGCTTATCTGGTTTTTTAGTACCAGTCTGAAGATCTACTTCTGTGGCAGGCTCAAATCTTTGCTTAAGCTTACTAACTGCATCATTTATATTTTTCTTTGTTATCTTTCCAGTAAAAGAAGTTGTAGCGCCTTTAGTAGGCCCTTCACTAATAATAGTAATACTATGAAGTTCACCTTCTGGTAAAGTATACTTACCGTCATATCTTACTTCAACTCCACTAAGTCGATAAGTCTCATCTTTTTCTTTTGGTAAAGATTGTTTGGATTTTAAACGATCTAATTTTTTTACTTTATCCAGCTCAGTAGGTTCAACAAGTTCAACCTCTTTAGTCTGTTTAATTTTCAAACGATCTGGGGTCTCCGGCTGGTATTCCTTATACTCAGCTTCCCACTCAGCTATTTGCTCCCCCTTATCAGCCAATTCTACTTTCGACCCTATTTCAACCTCTACTTTTTCTCTTAGTGCTTTAGCTTCTAGTTCCAACTGCTGGCGTTCAATATCTATAATTCTCTGCTGAGCTTTTTTAATTACTTCATTAGGTATCTCATTTACAGCTTGTTGAGCTTCTTGAATCTTCGTAGCTTTCTCAATAATAGGCTCAGCCTTTTCTACTAGTTCTTTATTAAGGTTATTTCTACCTCTACCTCTTCCATGTACAGCACCGAGGGCTGCAAATCCTACACCCTCAGCTGCAATATGAAGCAATCCTCTTAAATCTTCATCTTCAAACTTATCTGCTAATGCATGTACAGGATGACTAGCTACAGTTAATGGAGCCATGATAATTTCAGACACAAGACTAGAGTCACCTACATCTGATTTTTTTAACTGCTTATCCATTACTAATTCAGCGAGTCCATGACCAGCCGTACGTGGAATGTTTAATATTTCACTAGCAAGCCCAACAGTCTGCTCACTAGTTCTAGATGCTTCTTCTATCATATTATTATATAGATCATTCCATGTCCAATTAACCTTTACACTAAATGGCTGTGCAGAATCAGCAGAAAATTCTAGTTCTCTAGCAGGCCCAAGTGATAGAGTTTTAACTATACCAGCACCTACACCACCAATAAAACTTGGCACTGCCGTATAAAACTCACCCATACCTTTAATTATATCATAAGGGTTTTTAGCTAGGCTTTTTAACCTAGTTAATGTATTCAGTACGTTATCAATCTGTCCTTTATAAGGTGGAGGATTATCTATATCAAGTCCCCATGCCTGCTTATAAAAGTCCTTTGCTATACCATGAATTCGCCCAGATTTAATAGAAGTCTCTGGCTTAAGGGTATCTACTGACTCAGTCACAGGAGCTATCTTTGGCTCAGCAAACATCTGGTCAGTTAAGCTTTCTTGCGGCTGACTAAACATTTGATCAGTTAATGATGTACCTTGTTCATTAGCAAACATTTGATCTGTTAAAGATTTAGTTGGCATAGCGAACCTCAGAAGTTTTTCCATCTGGCCATTTTACAGTGAAGATAAAGTTACGCCCTTCAAGCTTGGCATCCTGAATTTCACCACCAGAGCCGATAATTCTATTACGAATATACTGTTCTTTCTTCTGTACTTTAGTCCTTTCACGCAAAGAAGGATCAACTGTAAAGAGTTCATTCTGAACTTCTTCAGTATCTATATATTTATCTACATCCTGCGAAAGTCCTTTAGGGTCAGTAAAGTATTGTTTACTCTTAACCTGCCCAAGTGCTTCAGCAGTCTCAACCTTTTCTCCAAGTGAAATCCTCGTAGCTCCTGCACGCCGCATCTGATGCAACCACTCATTAAACCCACCTTCATATCCACCTTCAACAGCCAGCTTGTAGTCCTTTTGATTAGTTGTCTTAGCCTTATCTTGAAAGTCTTCAAAATTTCCCTCAAAGCCTTGATCCTTAGCATATTCATATTCCTTAATCGCCGCAGTGCGTTCATCCTTACTAGCAGTCTTATACCAGTCAAGATATTGACTACGTGTAAGTTTAATGCTTGTCTCAGGAACTGTCACACTAGGAGTAGCTGCCTCGGTACGTGCCTCAGACTCACTAATTAAAGCTTGTCTATATTTAGTATCAATTGCTCCTGATAATGCATTTGATATATCTTGTGGACTTAGCCCAGCTAAATCACTAGGACTAATGTCAGCCAATGCGCTAAGGTTAACTGGCCCATTCTGACTAGCGCTCTCAGGAGGGCCTACTGAAGGGTTTATTACACCTGTGGGATTAACCTGTGGTGTAGTAGACGCAACCTGACTATTTGCACCAATGCTACCAAGCCCAGATGTTTGTCCTTGATCCTGGGTTTCTTGTAAAGCGCTTACTGGTGCCTTGATGTTCATGGTATCCTTATCCAAAGTCATCTTACCGCCGCCACCAAGGAGTTTCTGAAGAAGCTTCATATAACTCTGTGAAGATATATTCTGTTGAGTTATATCATTTAGTGTAGGTCCTATAGGCTGACCTTGACTAATTGCCCCACCAGCTCCAGAGAGATACTGAAGAAATAAAGGATTGTTAAACAACCCTGCATTAGGCTCTGCCATTTTAGTTAACCTCCGGTTGAGATTATTAAAATATTTAACTAGCTAAAGTAACCCAGATGCTGCACCAAGTACACCGCCAACCACTGCGCCGACTGCTGTACCAATACCAGGTACTGCACTACCTACCATTGCTCCAGCTGCTGCCCCACTCATTGCACCACCTAATACTGATTGTGTTTTTGACGCCCCACTTTTTTGGGCTAGAGCAGTACCACCACCTATTGATGCAAGTAGATTAGCCCCATACTGAAAAACCTCCAAATCCCACTTAGCATCACTATCATTAATATCTATATCCATATCATTCTGTTCTTTTTTAGCTACTATTTTAATTCTATTAGTTTCAACTATTGTTTGAGTAACAGCCTGCTGGTATTGTAATTTAAGCCCTATTACCTGAATAGCATCGTCACTAAATGATTTCATATTAAGATCAGCTGAAAATTTTGCTACTTGTCTATCATTATTTTCTTCTATTAATGCCCTCCCAATCACAAATGCAGAAGAGACAACTGCATTAATATCTCTCATACCAGCTTCAAAACGGGGCAATACTTCTGATAACATTCTTGCACCAAGATCAATTGTATAAGCAGCTATTTTATTATCTATCCTTGTCTGATCAAGAACATTAGATATTAATGTATCTAAAGTAGTCCCACTGCTAAGTAAATTAACTAATGTCTC
>Ga0214472_10006715_pt1 | contig 12052 bp, 11 predicted proteins | sample RVTome_6_FD_207662 | JGI IMG/M metagenome (GOLD analysis project Ga0214472, IMG submission 207662) | Soil microbial communities from uranium-contaminated site in the Upper Colorado River Basin, Wyoming, United States - RVT140D175 | ecosystem: Environmental > Terrestrial > Soil > Contaminated >...
TTCGACATCGCACCCGACGGCGGGGAGATCGCGTTCTCCGCGGACAGCAGCCCCGAGCCCCACCGAAAGCTCAACTGGGACGTCTTCATCGTGAACACCGGCGGGGGAAAGGTCGCCAACATCACCGAGGACAACCCGGCCGACGACACCCGGCCCCGCTACAGCCCCGACGGCCGGTTCATCGTCTACGGGAAGCAGAAGATCCCCGGGTTCTATGCCGACCGCGTGCGCCTGGCGCGGTACGACCGCAAGACCGGGGAGGGTGTCGTCCTCACCGAGGACTGGGACCGCTCGGCCTCGGAATGGAGCTTCACCCCCGACGGCGAGGCTCTCGTGTTCCGGGCGGAGGACCGGGCCGCGCACGCCATCTACAGGATCGGGCTGGAGGGGGGCGCTCCCGAACAGCTGCGCCGCGGAGGAACCTACCAGGCTCCTCTACCCCTGAACGACGGTTCCGTGGTGGCCGCCTGGGACGACTACTCCCACCCCGGCGAGATCTACCGGATCTCTCCCCGCGGGGGGGAGGTCGAGCGGTGGACCGCGTTCAACGCCGTCCGGGCCGAGGCGATCGAGTGGGGGGAGACGCGCGAGGGATCGGTGCGGGGGGCGGACGGGAAACCCTGCCAGTACTACGAGATCCTTCCCCCCGGGTTCACCCCGGACAGGAAATGGCCGCTGCTCCTTGCCATCCACGGGGGCCCCCACGGGATCTGGTCCGACAACTTCCACTTCCGGTGGAACATGCAGGTGTTTGCGGCGTGGGGCTTCGTGGTGGTGGCGCCGAACCCGCACGGCTCCACGAGCTTCGGACAGGACTACGCCGATGCCATCCAGGGCGGCTGGGGCGACAAGCCCTATGTGGATCTCATGGCCGTCACCGATGCCATGGCCGCCTCGGGGTACATCGACGAGAACCGCATGGCCGCGGCCGGGGGATCCTACGGCGGATACATGGTGGCCTGGATCGCGGGCCGGACCGATCGCTTCGCCTGTCTCGTCAATCACGCCGGGGTTTCCAATCTCCTTTCCGAGTACGCGTCCGACATCTTCGACGGATGGGGCCGGGCCATGGGCGGCGAACCCTGGGACGGCATTGAAGCGGTGGATGCCATGAACCCCATGCGGCAGGCGAAGGGGTTCGCATCGCCGATGCTGGTGCTTCACGGCGAGCGGGACTACCGGGTACCCGCCACGCAGGGACTCGAGATCTACAACGTCTACAAGGCGAGAGGGCTCGCGGCGCGGCTCGTGTGCTTTCCCGATGAGAACCACTGGATCCTCAAGCCCCAGAACTCGAGACTGTGGCACGACGAGGTCTTGCAGTGGCTGCGGCGCTGGACGGCCCCGGACGGCGGTGGGGGCGCTTGATCTCCGGGCCCATCGCAGGATGTGGGGTGGGGGCCGGAAGCTGGTCTTGATCCGTAAAAGCCGCACGGGATCCCCGGCGAAGGCAACGGGGATTCCATGCGCTGCACGCGACAACCCGCAGCGACCCGCCGCAACTCCGGGTGACCTCGGCTTTCTTCGCGAGGACGTCGCCGGAGGCGCATGGTCCTCGGAGCCTGAGCCCATGGTGCCGCGATCCCTTGACGGATCAAGGCTGGATTCCATGGAATATATCCCCCGGGAATCCATATTGCAGGGGAATGACAGAGACCATCCGCGAGACCATCAAGCAAACCCGGCCCTTCGACTCGGTGAAGACCGAGCTGGTGCTCACCTTGATGCGCACCACCGACCGCGTGCAGGAGGCCGCGAACCGGTCGATCGTCGCCGCCGGTCTGTCCGGGGCCCAGTACAACGTTCTGCGCATTCTCCGGGGTTGTCCCCCCGGACTCCAGACCCACGAGGTCTGCGGGCGCATGGTCGCCCGCGCCCCCAACATCACGCGTCTCGTGGACAAGCTGGAGAAGAAGGGTCTCTTGACGCGCTCGCGGTCCCGGAAGGACCGGCGCGTGGTCACCCTCCGGATCACCCGGGCCGGGCTGCGGCTCCTGGAGACGCTGGAGACACCGATCCGCACCGCCACGCACCAGGCGACGGCCGGGCTCGACGACGGGGAAACGGCGCGCCTGCTGGTCTTGTTGAACCGGCTTCGTGCGCCCCTGGAGGGCCGCGTGAACGACGGCAAGCCGGCCGTACCCCGGACGGGGACAGCCGGGGCCACAACGCCCGAACACCACTCATCCACCGGGCGGGGACGCCTCCCCGTCGAAGGAGAACCATCGTCATGAAGCAATTCCTGCTGAGTCTGGCCGCGGTCGCGGTCCTGCTCGCTCCCGCCGCCGCGTTCGCCGGAACCTGGGACATCGACGCCGTCCACTCGGCGGTCGGGTTCAAGGTCCGCCACTTCTTCACCAAGGTGCCCGGACAGTTCAACCAGTTCTCGGGCACGATCCACTTCGACCCCGAAAACCCCGAGAAGAGCACGGTCGAGGTGACGATCGACGCCTCCAGCATCGACACCGACAACGAGAAACGCGACAATCACCTCCGCTCCGGCGACTTCTTCGCCGTGGAGAAGCACCCCGAGATCACGTTCAAGAGCACGGAGGTGCGCAAGAACGACGACGGGTACGAGGTGGACGGGATCCTCACCATCCGCGGGATCGAAAAGGCGGTGACCCTGCAGGCCGAGTTCCTGGGCGCGGGCCCCGACGGCTCGGGCGGCACACGGGCCGGATTCACCGCCACCACAACCATCGACCGCAAGGAGTTCGGCGTGAACTGGAACAAAACGCTGGACCATGGCGGCGCCCTTCTCGGCGACGAGGTGGCCATCAACCTCGACGTCGAGGCGGTGAAGAAGAAGGAAGAGAGCGGTTCCTGAGCGGGGCCCGCTCGATCCGATGATCGGTTGGGCCGCGGCGGTCGGAGCCCTGGTGATGGCTCCGGCCGCCGCGGTCTGGTTTCTGGCCGGGCGCTCACTCCGCCCTCCCCGGACGGTGACGCCGGCCCCGGCCCTTCCCCCCGGTGCACGCGTCGACGATGTCGCGTTTCCGTCGGGCGGCGGCACGCTCCGCGGCTGGATGGTGTCCCCGCCGGATCCGCAGGCGATGGTCCTCCTCGTCCACGGGTGGGGCGGCGACGCCGCGGCCATGCTCCGATGGTCCCGGTTCCTCGCCGAGGCGGGGTTCGCCACGCTCGCCTTCGATCAGCGCGGTCATGGACGGAGCGATTCCGTCCGCGTGCTCTCGCCCGTGCAGATCGCCGAGGACGTCCGTGCGGCGGCGGCGTTCCTGGACGACCAGGCTCCCCACGGTGCGCTTCCCCGCATCGTGCTCGGCCACTCCATGGGCGGTGCGGGGGTCCTCATCGCCCTGGACCGCGGCCTGCGCGTCCGGGCGGTGGTCCTGTCCAGCGTGTTCGCCCGTGTCCAGACGGTGACGGAGCGCTTCCTGTCCGAGCGCGGGCTCCCGGTACGGCCCCTTCGCGGGGTGGTCCGGCATCTCTGGGAGCTGCGCGTCCGGGAGAATCTCACGCGTCTCGAGCCCGCGATCCTCGTCCAGAGGATCGAAGTTCCGCTGCTCCTGACGCACGGGGATCGCGACGAGACCATCTCCCCGGAGGAATTGCATGTGCTGGAACGTCATTCCCCGGAACATCTTACGGAGTCGCTTCTGGTGTTGGGGGCCGGACATTCAGACTTGACGGATTTTGCCGATTATAGGGCAGGGGTTTCCAGGTTTCTTCAGCGCGTCTTGAGTCGAGCTGAAGCTTGAGATATTCTAGGGGCAACGGGTTGCCGGTTTGACCACCGGCGCTCCTTGCTCCTCTGCTGCCTCACGGAGGAACGCTTGATGGGCGCTTTTCCGCGCAGGCACAACCTTGCCCAGCGCCGGGCTGTCCGGTCCGGGGCCCCATTGGTATCGGCTCTCCTCGCGGTCGTCGTGTGGGGATCGGTGTGTGCCGCCGGGGCGTTCTCCGCAGAGGCTCCCCCGTCTCCGGACGGCCCCGGGCCGTTCGATCTCGCCGCCGCGACCAAAACCACGAGAATCCCCAAGGAAGCCGCCGCCCACCCTGAGCTCGAACCGGCCTCGGGATCGACGGGCATCCCCGGGGAAGCCGCCTCCGCCGAGGAGGTGGCGACGGCGTCGCGCCGCACGCTGCTCGCGGACGCCGTCTCCACCCACGAGCCGGTCACCGTGCGGTTGGCCACCGGTTCGGTGGGGGGTACGTTCCTCCCCGTGGGCCACGACCTTGCCGGGTGGTTCGAGCGGACCCTGCCCTGGATCACCGTGCTCGTCGACACCACCGCCGGTTCGGTGGACAACCTGAGCCGCCTGGTGCAGGGCGAGGCCGACATCGCCATCGTGGGGGCGAGCCCGTTCCGCGCGACCCTGGAAGCGCGGGCCCGGCTCGCCTTGGCCCGGGAAGCCCAGGAGATCTGTCTGCTGGGCACCCTCTACGACGACGCCGAGCAGTACGTGATACGCGCATCCCTGGTCCGGGCGGAGTCGATGCTGGATCTCAACGGCGTGCACATGTACCCCGGCCCACGCAACAGCGGGGCCGAGGTGGATACGCGTTCGGTCCTGTCCACCCTGGGAATCGAGCCCAACTACGTGTATCCCATCGATCGCGACAAGGGGTATGCAGAGGCGGCGGAGGCCCTGGCCGAGGGTGAGTTCGATGCGTGCACGTTTTCGGGCGGGGTTCCCATCTCCGCGCTCACCGAGCTGTTGCGCAAGCATCCCCGGGAGTTCGAGATCCTCCCCTTCACCCGGCATCAGCTCTCGAAGGTGCGTCACGCCAACCTCGACTACGAACAGGTGACGATCCCGGCCGGCGCCTATCCGGGTCTCGAAGAGGATCTCACGAGCGTGGGCGGGCCCAACATCCTGGTCGCGGGACCCGATCTGAGCGCGGAGATCATGCTCTATCTCGACGCGGCGATTCGCGAAGGGGTGACGGCGGCCGGAAGGGGGCTGCGCTCCCCCGAGTCGCATCCCGTGTTGCAGATCCTCACCGGGCCGCTCTGGGACCGCCCCTCGGTGGGCGGGGACTGTCTGGGGAGGGCCCAGACCGCGGATCAGGCGCCGGAGTAGGCGGCCGGGCTTCGTCTCCGGACTCCCGGGTACCCGGGGTTTACTCCAGACCGGCGAGGCTGGTCAGCAGTTCTTCGTTGGTCTTGTGCCGCTGCATCAGCTTGAGGATGCCCTGCATGGCCTTGTCCGGCGGGTAGGAGGCGGCCAGCCGGCGCAGGTTGTGAAGACGGGCCACCATCTCCTCGGGGTAGAGCTTCTCCTCCTTCCGCGTGCCGCTCTTCGAGATATCCACGCAGGGGAAGATGCGTTTCTCGAAGAGGTCGCGGGAGAGGACGAGCTCGGTGTTTCCCGTGCCCTTGAACTCCTGGAAGATGACTTCGTCCATCCGGGAACCGGTATCGACGAGGGCGGTGCCGAGAATGGTCAGGCTTCCCCCGTCCTCGATCTTCCGGGCCGCCCCGAAGATCTGTCTCGGGGCGAGCATGGTGTTGGCGTCGAGACCGCCGCTCAAGGTGCGACCCGAGTTTCCCTGGACCGAGTTGTAGGCCCGGGCGAGCCGGGTGATGGAGTCGAGCAGCAGCACCACGTCTTCACCCTGGAGGACCGGTTCCACCACCGTGTTCATGCACTCCTCGGCCTTGGCGATGTGCTCCTTGGTGGACATGTCGCTGGAGGCCGCATAGACCGTGGCTTCGGTGCTCCGGCGGAAGTGCGTGACCTCCTCGGGGCGCTCGTCGACGAGCAGGGCGAACACCTTGACTTCGGGATGATTGGCGGCGAGGGCGTTGGCGATCTGTACGAGAAGGGTGGTCTTTCCCGCCTTGGGCGGGGACACGATCATCGCGCGCTGGCCGCGGCCGATGGGCGTGATCAGCTCCATGACCCGCATCGATATCTGGTCGGGAGTGGTCTCGAGCCGGAACCGCTCGTAGGGATCGATGCTCACCTGTTGCTGGAGCAGCTTGAGGATCTCGAGGCCCTTGCGGCGGGGTGGGCCGGAGCGGGGATCGCGGCCCCGGCGGTTGCCGGAGGGCCGCACGCCCTTGCGCGGATCCACGGCCTCGGCCATGCGGGTGGCGGTGGCGTCCCGGATTCCCTCCTGGCGGGGCCGGCGGTTGTCGTTGCGCCGCCGGCGGCGTCCGCCGCCGCTCTCTTCGCCTTCGCTCCGGCGGCGTCCCCTTCGCCGGAGATCGCCGTTGGCGGCCCGGGCGCGCTGGTCGTCGCCGCCGGCGGGGCGCCGGGGCCCCCGGTGGTCGGCCCCGGACGCGCGGCTCGCGGCGTCGCCTGATTCGTTGCGGGGGCCCTCGGCGGGCGCTTCGGAGGGGCGACGGGAGTCGCCGCTCGGGCGTACGCGCCTCCGCGTACTCCGTCGTGCGGTTCGTTTGGACGATTCGGCCATGATCTGGCTGGCTCCTAGGTTTTGTGAAGTCCTGGATCGTCCGGAAACGACGTCCCGGACCGTCCAGGACCGGCGCCGGCTACCGGGATTCGCCGGTAGGTGGCGCAGGAAAAACGAGGGCGAGCGAAAAAAACAGGGGCTGGACGGCGGCGTGGGGGCCGTCGCGACGCGTGGGCGTCCGGGCCCGGATGGCGCTTGCGCCTTGTGATCGGCACGCCGAGCGGCTTCTTTACCGGAAGGTCCAGCGTTCGGAACTCGTCCTCAACCGGTTGAGACCCCTCCTGTCCCAACGGAGCTAATCAACGTTTGCCGGGGGACTTCATGATTTCGAGATCGAGCGCCCCGGCTTCAAGGCACCGATGATCTGATCGTGCGCGGGAAGCGCGCGGTGGCGAGCGGTCCTGATCGGTGGCTTCGCTCGTTCATACGCTCGCAATAGCTTCTGCATTCCTCGGTTTCCCGTGACCTCCCTGGAGCGCAACCCGGTCCCGGGGAGCATTCGATTCGAACCGAAGGTGGATACCGTTGCGGGGAGGTCGATGCGAGGAACTCGTTGAAAAAACTCTAGCAGGTTCCCCCGGGTTCCGGCAACCCCTCATCTGGCCCTCCCACCCCCTAAGGTGTGCTCTCCCCGGCGGCTACGAGGGCCCGACCTCAGGGGCCGTACCCGGATCCGGCCCCCCCGCGGACCGGGCCCCCCGGACCGCCTCCAGGATCTCCCCGGCGTGGGTCTCCACCGTCACCTTGGGGTAGGCCCTGAGGATGGTCCCGTCGGGGCCGATCAGATAGGTGATCCGGTTCGCGGAGGCCTGGTCGGGGTTGGAGGCCGCGTGGTAGGCGAGGCCGATCTCCCGGTCGGTGTCGCACAGCAGCAGGTACGGAAAGTCGAACTTCTCGGCGAAGGCCCTGTTTTCGGCCACGGTATCGAAGCTCACTCCCAGAACCACCGTGTTCTCGGCGTTCAGTTGTTGCATTCCGTCCCGGAATGCCTTTCCTTCGATGGTTCACCCCGGAGTATCGGCCCTGGGATAGAACCAGAGCACGACGTTTTCCCCCCTGTACTCCGAGAGACTCACCGTCTCTCCGGTGTGGGCCTTCACCGTGAACTCGGGAGCGGGGTCCCCGGGTTGCAGCATGCCTCCTCCTTCGCGGTCAGGAACCCGCCTCCACCCACAGCCCGAGGGCGGCGTAGGAAACGGTGCCGGTGGTATCGGTTGCCTGTTCGTAGCGTAACACTTTGCCGCGGAGCGGGGGAGCGGACCTGAGGAGCCCGTAGACCGGGGCGAGACCGCAGATCCGCCGGGGGTCACCGGCCTCGGCGACCGCGCCGTAGAACCCCTCGGCGTCTCCGGCCGCCGCGAACCGGAGGGTGGACCGGTCCTTGCTCTCGAGGAGCCGCAGATGCTCCTCGCTCAGGGGCGCGGGATCGCCGAAACGCGGCCCCACGTGGGCGAGGTCGGCCCCCGCCACCACCACCAGGCTCTCGCCCCGTTCCTCGATCACCGCGTGCAGCTCGTCGAGGAACGGGTGGGGTCCCGCGTTTTCGCGGTCGCGGAGGGAACCGCAGAGGACGGGGACGAACGCGAGGTTCCGTCCCGCGTTGCGGAGCGCGGCCAGGAACAGCGCCTGGAACTCGACCGCGTGCTCGCGACGATGATAGTAGGTCCTCCCGGGGTCGACGGGGGCCGCCGCCGCCAGCCGGCGGCAAAGTTCGGGGTCAACGGGCACGTCGCCGAGCGGGGTGGCGAAGGCCTTGTCGAGCACGACCCAGGCGGGCACGGGACACGCGTGGGAGGTGCCGAGGACCACGACCGTGTCCGCGGCCGGGGTCTCGGCGAGCAGGCGGTAGGCGAGGGCGGTGCAGGGGCCGCCCACGCGGAGATCGATGTGGGGGGCGATGATGCCCTGGAGCCGCCCCTCGGGACGCGGCCCGTCCTCCTCCAGCCCCGCCGCCGCCTCGAAGAAGGCAGCCACGGCCAGCGCCGCCTCCTCGGGATCGGCGGGATACGACACTCCGGCATGGGCGGGGGGGCGGCGTTCCGTCCGCGCAAAGGCGTCGATCATCCGCCGGCGGTGGCGGTCGAACGACTCGGTCTCCAGGAAGAAGGCGCGGTCGAGCTGCTCCTGCAGGGCGGTGATCTCGGCGGGCCGGGGACGGACCCCGAACCTGCGCTCGAAGGAGTCGATGGCCTCCGGGAGCGAGTGCCGTCCGTCGAAATGGGCGGCCACGAACAACGCCTGCTCGTTGAGGGCGAGTTCCTGGTCGCTGAATCCCTCGGGATCGCGCAACACGATGGACACCTCGCCCTCCTCGTTCGGCATCTGGAGAATCTCCAGGGGGCGAAGCCGGGGAAGCGCGGTCACAGACGGTCCCGGTAGAAGGCGAGCATGCGGTCCCAGCTGTCGGCGGCGGCCTTCGGATGGTGGGCGTCGGGCCGGGTGTCGTTGAAAAATGCGTGCCCCGCCCCGGGGTACACGTGGAACTCGGCGGTCTTGCCCGCCCCGCGGATCCGCGCCTCGAGATCGCGGGCCGCCTCGGGGGTGACCAGGACGTCGTTCTCGCCGAAGAACCCGAGCACCGGGGCCCGGAGAGCGGAGAGATCGGGCTTCACCCTGGGGTGGATCCCGTAGTAGACGACGCAGGCCCCCACCGCCGGGTTCTTGGTGGCCGCGAACAGGGAGAGCTGGCCGCCCATGCAAAACCCGACCGTGCCCACGCGATCGCCCTGCGCCGCCTCGTGATTGACCAGGTACTGGACGGCGCCGCGGAGATCCTTCTCCGCCTGGCCGATGTTCAGGGCCATCATGAGCTTGCCCGCCTCGTCGGGGGAGGTGGTGCTCTCCCCGTGGTACAGGTCGGGAGAAAGGGCCGCGAACCCCTCGGCCGCGAAGCGGCGGCACACGTCCTCGATGTGCGGCACCACCCCCCACCACTCCTGGATCACGATGACCCCGGGTCCGGAACCGCGGTCGGGGAGGGCCAGATAGCCCTCGCTGGTGCCTCCGTTGCTGGGAAAGCTCACACGCTCCGCCATGAATCCTCCTCGGTTCATCTTGATCCGTCAAAAGATCGTGCCACCACCGGGCAAGTCCGCGACACCCGCGAGGAGCGTCCACTGTGCTCCCACGGTATTCAACCACGCCGGCGGCGGGCGTGCATCCGGGTTGTCCCGATCGCCCGCCGTCCGTATTCTGGATGCGGCGGAGGAGGCGAGCATGAAGCACATCGAGCGCATGGCGGTCATCGGGGCCGGCACCATGGGGCGCGGTATCGCCCAGGTGGGGGCGGGGGCGGGCCTGGCCGTCGCCCTCTACGACGTCGGCCCCGGGCTGGCCGAACGCGGTCGGGAGGGGATCCAGGCCTTCTTAAACCAGGGAATCGCCAAGGGCAAGGTCTCCGAAGCCGAGCGCGACGCGGTGCTCGCGCGGATCGAGACGTTCGGCGAGCTGGCGCCGGCGGTGGTTGCGGCCGACCTCGTGGTGGAGGCGGCGCCCGAGGACCTGGAACTCAAGCGCCGGATCTTCGCCGAGCTCGACCGCCTCGCACCCGGGACCGCGATCCTCGCCACCAACACGTCGTCGCTGCCGGTGGGCGAGATCGCGGGCGCGACCGCCGATCCCGCGCGCGTGATCGGGATGCACTTCTTCAACCCCGTTCCCGTCATGGCGCTCCTGGAGATCGTCCGGCCCCCGGCCACCGGCGAGGACACGTTGACCGCCGCCCTCGACGTGGGGCGCCGCATGGGGAAGGAGTGCATCGTGGTGAGCGACACGCCGGGGTTCGCCACCAGCCGGCTGGGCCTGGTGCTCGGTCTCGAGGCCATCCGGATGCTCGAGCAGAAGGTGGCGTCGGCCGAGGACATCGACAAGGCCATGACCCTGGGGTACCGCCATCCCATGGGGCCGCTCCGGCTCACCGACCTCATCGGTCTCGACGTGCGGCTGGCCATCGCGGAGCATTTGTACCGGACGTTGGGTACCGCCGCCTTCGAGCCGCCCGCGCTCCTGCGCGCCATGGTCGCCGAGGGAAAGCTGGGGATGAAGAGCGGACGCGGCTTCTACGACTGGTCCCCGGCCGGGACGGGGAGTATGATGCGGCGGGAAGTCTGAACCGGCATGCTCAAGAACTACATTCTCGACACCAACGTCCTGCTCCACGACCCCCATTCGCTGCACTCCTTCCAGGACAATCGGGTGTTCATCCCGATCTATGTCATCGAGGAAGTGGACGGGTTCAAGCGCCAGCCCTCCGAACTCGGGAGCAACGCGCGCGAACTTTCCCGGATTCTCGACGCATACCGGGCCAAGGGAAACCTCTCCGAGGGCGTGGCCCTGGAGAACGGAGGCCGCCTCCGGGTCGTGGTCAACGGCCGGGAACCGATTGCCTCCCTCGACCACCGGCCCCAGGTCGTCGACAACCAGCTCCTCGCCCTCGCCCTGGAGATCGGCAAGGCGGAGCCCGAGATCCCGGTCGTCCTGGTCACCAAGGACACGAACCTCCGGATCAAGGCCGACGCGCTGGGGATCCGGGCCGAGGACTACGAGACCGACCGCGTCGGCCTCGACGAGCTCTACCGCGGCGTGGAGGAGCGCACCCTCGACCGGGACGGCGTGGAGTCGCTCAAGAACGGCTACACCGTGCCCCTACCCGATGGAAAATTCTATCCCAACGAGTACCTCTGGCTCCGCTCGGAGGGGGAACCTTCGCTGTCGGCGCTGGGCCGGGTCTCCGCCACTTGTGAGTGCATCCAGCCCCTGAGCACGGATGGCTCGCCGGTGCTCGGGGTCCGCCCCAAGAACAAGGAGCAATACTTCGCCCTCGATGCCCTCCTCGATCCGGACGTGGAGCTGGTTACGCTGATGGGCAAGGCGGGTACGGGCAAGACCCTGCTCGCCCTCGCCGCGGGGCTCCGGCAGGTGCGCGAGGAGGGCCGCTACGCGCGACTGCTCGTCTCCCGGCCGGTATTCCCCATGGGGCGCGATCTGGGGTATCTCCCCGGGGAACTGGAGGAAAAGCTCCACCCCTGGATGCAGCCGATTTTCGACAATCTCGAGTTCCTCATGGAGAAGTCCGGCACGCGCAAAGGCCATACGGTGGCCAAGCTCATGGACAGCGGGCTCGTGGGGATCGAGGCGGTGACCTACATCCGCGGGCGGAGCCTCCCCGGGCAGTTCCTGCTCGTCGACGAGGCGCAGAACCTGACCCCGCTGGAAGTGAAGACGATCCTCACCCGGGTGGGGGAGGGAGCGAAGATCGTGCTCACCGGGGATCCCCAGCAGATCGACAACCCCTATATCGACGCCTCTTCCAACGGGTTCAACTACCTGGTCCAGCGCTTCCGGCCCGAAGCGGTCTCGGCGCACGTGGAGCTGCTGAAGGGCGAGCGGAGCCGGCTTGCCGAGCTGGCCTCGGATCTCCTGTAGGGCCCGCAGCCGAACCGGTCGCGGTCGCGCAGCGGCGGTTTTTTTCTCCACATGCAACCGGCTCCGGCCCCGTTTCTTTTGCACCGTCCGCAACCCGTCTCCGCGCACGACGTTGTCCCCGGGGAGTTCCGAGCGGAGGCGGTTCGACCCCGTGGGCGTTTCCACCGCGTATCCACGCTTTCCACCGGATTCTCCACACTTCGGATCGCGACCAAGTCCGTTTCCCGGGCCCGGTTCCGAT
>Ga0214472_10006716_pt1 | contig 12052 bp, 11 predicted proteins | sample RVTome_6_FD_207662 | JGI IMG/M metagenome (GOLD analysis project Ga0214472, IMG submission 207662) | Soil microbial communities from uranium-contaminated site in the Upper Colorado River Basin, Wyoming, United States - RVT140D175 | ecosystem: Environmental > Terrestrial > Soil > Contaminated >...
GTCTCGTGTATCAGCGGAGTGAGGATAGAGCGGGTGATCTCGACCGCATCGACCTCCTCGAGCGCCACCACCGTGGCGGAACGGGGTTCGCCCGTGAGCAGCGACATCTCTCCACAGCAATCGCCGGGGCCAAAAGTCGCCACGACGTCGCTCTTGTCCCCGTGCGCGACCCGGACCTCGGCACGGCCCTTCACGAGCAGGAACATCGAGTCGCCCACCGCGGCCTGCTCGATGATGTGCTCCTGCGGCGCGAACAGGACGACCTCGCTGTGCTGGACCAGGTCGTCGATCTGGTCGCCATTGAGAAAGCTGAAGATCTTGTGGTTGCGGAGTGCCTGGGTGGCGAGCGCACGGGCGACCTTCCGGGAGTCGTCCGGGGACCTGGCGCGGTGGAGCGTGACGATGGGAAAGGGGATCTCCATCCCGGCGCGCCGGACGGCGTACCAGGCATGGGAGCGCACGTCGCTCAGGATGCGCTGGGCGAAGCGGTGGTCATCGATCCAGAACTTGATGTCGTAATTGATGGATGACTCCTGGAACTCGCGGACGTGTACTACGGGCTTGGGCGAATCCACGACCCCGGGCACCGATGCGGTGGCCTCGCGCAACACCGCCTGCGCGCGCGTCGGCGGCACGTCAAAGTGGAGGCCGATCGAGGCGTGGAGCGCGTGCCGGCATGTGGGTTTCTCGTAGTTGGTGATGGTATTCTTGACGATGGTCGCGTTGGGCACATCCAGCATCACGTCGTCGTTGGTGAGCAGCCGTGTCGAGCGCCAGGTGATCTCGACCACGCGCGCATCCTGGTTCTCGACCCGCAGCCAGTCGCCGGGCTTGAACGGTTTCTCGAGGTAGAGGGAAAGGCCGCCGAAGATGTTTCCGAGCAGGTCCTGCATCGCGAGACCAAGGATGATGGCAATGACCCCGGAGCCCGCGAGTAGACCGGGAACCTTCACTCCATAGACGAGGTGCATCATCCCCAGGGCGATCGCGATGAAGACGAGCAGTCCGGTCGTGTCGGCGAGGACTCGCGGGGCCTCGACAACCTTTCCATTCGGTCCCGTGTGCACCCACAAGATACGGTTGATCAACGTCACCGCCGGAAACGCCGCAAGCACGAGGGCGATCGCGGTGAGGTGGGGGAGGACCTCGCCGACCCACAACGGCTGCATGCCGATGATCTTCGGACCATAATGCAACGCAGCCAGAAGAGCGGCGGCAATGGCGAACGCGTGATAGGCGCGTCCAAAGCGCAGGTTTCGCGTCTTGCGCAGGAGGTTTGCCGAGGCGATGAGGGCGACGTAGGCGGCGATTGCAATTGCGAAGATGATCGCGAAACCGAGGAATGAGAAAGACGCTGCCATGAGTGATTGTGCGGTCCTGGGTCCTGGTCTGGACGGGTGGGTGCTGCAGCCGGCTCAGCTCTTTGGAGCTGGATCCCTGGGCAGTCGTTCGAGGCGGCTGTCCAGGGACGGATGGGTGGAAAACGTCTCCTGCCTCCCGCCCGCCGCCGACGCTTTCAGTGCCTCCAGCGTGGCGCGAAGCCCGCCCGGCGCGAAGCCGGTGGTCCGGGCCAGGACGCGTCCCTGTTTGTCGGCGTCGTATTCAGTGTTTGGATCGAAGCCCTTGTCGAGCAACTGGCTCGTGATGTCGGAGATGGCCTCCTCATAGCGTGCAAAGCTGGCGTTCTTGTCGGCGACGATCTCGGAAACGCCGGCAAGGAGTTCGCCGCGCGCGATGATCCTGAGCGCATGTCGCTCGTCGATGTGGGCGATCTCGTGGGCGAGGATCCCGGCGAGTTCGTCGTCCCCTCCAGCCATCTGGTAGAGCCCGCGGGTGATGAAGATGCGGCCGCCCGGGGCGGAGAATGCATTCACGGCATCGGAATCGAGCACGCCAAATCGCCAGGCAAGATCCTGGCGGAGCGCGTAACGCGCAAGCACGCGTCCCACGATGTTCACCCGCCTCGTGGCATCTTCGTCGCGCCAGACTCCTCCGTGGCGTGACACGATCTCAAGCGAGACGGCATCGCCGATGGCCACCTCCTCCTCGAGGGAGAGGCCGGTGGCGCCCTTGGCCACCCGTCCGACCTTGCCGGCCGTGTCCCGGGCTTTCTTCAGCGAGTCACCAAGTTTATCCAGGTTGGGAAAGGCGGCTCCCGCGGCTGCGGGAAGCATTCCGAGGATCATGCCTGCGAGCGCGAACGCGCGCCTGCGAGGGGAGAAGGATCCTTGCATCGGTTTCACGGGGCGTATTCTCCCTTCTGGTGGTCGCGCAGGTAGGCAACGACCTCGCTCTCGAGCGTCTTGGCCGCTTCGGCGTCGAGCCATTCCACATCGGCTTTCGCGCTGCCCGCATCGTGACGCGCGGCGAAACCCTCCGCGGCAGGCGCGAGCGGACGTGCCGCGGCGACCGTGTTTGTTTCCGACGCGGCGACAGTGGTAAGGCCGGCGGCCGGCGCGTGCCTGGGTTTTTCCTCGGAGACGTTGCCGAGAAACACCCAGCCTTTGACCTTCTTCGCCTTCACGCGCAGCCAGTTTCCCCGGACCTCTTCGACCTCGAGGGGCTCGGCGAAGCCAACCTTGGCGGACGATGGCGCCAGGGGCCTGGGTTCGGAGAGGAGAAAGGTCTCGTTTCGCTTGGAAAAGACCGTGTCGCCTTTTTTCAATGCCGCGAGGCCGGAAAGCACAGCGAGGGCCACAATGATGAGTGCGCCCGCGCGTCGGAGCGGGGGAAGACTTTTCATTTTGTATGAAGGGTAAGGACGGGTTGCCAATCTGCCGGGGGTGGCTCGACCGCCCACTTGCGGGCGTCGGCAAGATATCCGGTGGATGGAAAGTCGCCCGGTCGCAAGTCAACAGCCGTGGCATAGGCCTGCACGGCGCGTTCAAAGTCGCGGGCGCACCAGGCCTGGAAACCTTCCGTGCAGGCAGCCGCGAACCGGCGCGTGGCCTCGTCCGCAGCGGCGACCTCGCAGAACGGTTCGTGAACCTCGACCGCCTGGGTCTTTCCTTTGACACGCAACCGCGCGATCGGCCGGGTGAGGACCTCGTGCGAAACAAGGGCGGCCGTAAGCGGGCCGATGAGAATGGACGTCCCAAACTCCTTGTTCGCTCCCTCCAGCTTCGCCGCCAGGTTCACGGTGTCGCCCAGGGCGGTGAAGTTCTTCTTGCGCTCCGACCCGACATTGCCGACGACCGCCTCGCCGCTGTTGATGCCGATGCGCATGCCGAGCTGGATGCCGCGCTCGCGCGCGAAACGCTCGTTGAGCCGCGCGAGCCGGCGCTGGCTGTCGAGCGCGGCGCGACAGGCTGCCAGCGCATGGTTGTCCAGTTCCTCCGGGCTGCCAAAGCCCAGGCGCCGCTTGCGATCGCCGGAGACCTCAGGCCGAGGGCTCCCCGGCCAAAGTAACCCACCACCCCGACCGCGAGCAAAAGAACAAACACCTCGGGGAGCCAGCCAGCAGGCACCAGGTCGTCGTCCGCCTCGAGTGATGCGAGTGCGGTCCAGTGCACGAGCACACCGGGCTCGGGAGCTCCGACCGGCGTCGCCACGTAGTCGAACGTCGCCGCGGCATTTGCGGCAACCAAGACGCGCTTTCCGCGAACCGCCTCGAACACCTCGCCTTCCGGCATTGGCTGCGCGTCGATCGCGCGGACGATGCCGGCGGGATCCAGATCGGGTGCAGCCTCGGTCGCCGCATCAAGCATCTGCCAGCCTGCGGCCACGAAGGGCGCCGCCGGGAGCAACGGAACCCCCCTCTGACGCAGCTTCTCCAGGCCGCCGCGCCACCGCAGCAGCGCGGCCCTGCCGGCGGGTCCGTCGCCGGGATTTGCACGGCCGAGGGCGACCTCGGCCAGCGAACCGCCGAGCCTATGACGGCGGATGACACCGTCGGAGTCCTGCTCGGGCCGGACGAATCCCCACCGCGGTTGGTCCGCAAAGAGGTCGGGAAATTGATCGCGGAACCCGTCCGGCCAGACAACGGGCAGCTGCGCTTCACGACCGTCGATGGCGGGCACGGCACCAAGCGTCACTTCACAAATGCCGGCTGCGACCGCGCCGAGGAGCATGTCCTGCTCGGCGGCCCCGGACTGCTCGAAGAAGATCAGGTCCGCCGCGATCGACGTCGCTCCCGCTCGATGCAAGGCGGCGAACATCGCCGCGAACGCGCCACGCGGCCAGGGCCAGCGCATGGCATAGGGTTCCGCACCGAGTGCCTGCAGCGATTGCTCGTCGATCAAAACCAACGCCGTGTCCTCGGGGAGCGTCGCGCTCCCGGCATACGCGCGCTGGAGCCAGTCATACCACGCGCGATCAAGTGGCTTGAGGCCGCCCGCAAGCCCCAGCAGCCACACCAGCAGGAATGCAGCTGCGGGCAGGGCGAGCGAGCGAAGGGAGACGGGCGGAACGCGCTTGGTGGGCATGAACGGGCGCACTCATTCAGCGCAGAGGCCGCCCGGAATGCGCAAGTTCGTTCGTCAGCTCCGTGTCCGCCGCGATCTGGGATTGTCGCCCCACGCCAGACCCGCACACTGCGGTACATGGTTCGCATCGATGCCGAGTACCAGGGAGATCTTCATTGCCACGCCGTGCATGGGCCGTCGCGCACGACCCTCCAGACCGACGCGCCCGTCGACAACCAGGGACGGGGAGAGTCTTTTTCGCCGACTGACCTCGTGGCAACGGCGCTTGCCACCTGCGTGCTCACCACGATGGGTATCGCGGCGCGCCGGGAGGGGATTCCCATGCAGGGAAGCACGGCCAGCGCCGACAAGGAGATGACCACCACGGGCCCGCGGCGCATTGCGCGGCTGACGGTGCATATCCACATGTCCATATCACGGTCGGCCGATCCAAAAGGGGTGCTCGAGCGCGCCGGGCTTGCCTGTCCTGTGCATCACAGCATCCACCCCGACGTGGAGCAGATCATCGAATTTCACTGGAAGGGCGAATGAGCCGCTTGCGCCGCGCGATCGGGCCGCATCTCGAACCCGGGCTTCCCATCCTCCGACCGATGATTCACTGCGCGAACAACCTTTCTGTCTTCCGAGCGATTTTCATCGGCCTGGCGGTCCTGCCGCTGGTGGCGATGCCGGGATGCAGTCGCGCCGCCAGCACCGCGAAGCCCGATACCTTCATCTTTGGGCACGGGAGCGATGCACAAAAACTCGATCCCGCCGACATCGACGATGGCGAGTCGGTCAACACCATCACGCAAATCTGCGAGGGCCTCGTTCGTTTCAAGACCGGCACGCTCGAGATCGAGCCCTGCCTCGCCGAAAGATACGAAATCTCCGACGACGGGCGTCTCTACACGTTTCACCTGCGCGAGGGTGTGACGTTTCACGATGGCACGCCACTCAATGCCGGGACCGCGATCTGGTCCTTTCAACGGCAGATGGACCCGGATCACCCGGGACACCTTGCGGATGCGAACTTCCAGTATTGGAGCTACCTCTACCAGGATGTCGTCGAGGTGCGGGCGGCGGATCCGATGACCGTGGAGTTTCGACTCTCGCAGCCAAACGCCACCATCCTTGCATCGCTCGCCATCTTTCCGGCATTCCTGGTCAGTCCGGCCTCGCTCGAGGCCAACCGGGCGGAGTTTCAGCGCCGGCCGGTCGGCACCGGCCCCTACCGGTTCGTCAACTGGACGCCGAACCAGGCCATCACGCTCGAGCCCAATCCCGATTACTGGGACCGGGCAAATCCGCCCCGGTTCAAGCGGCTCGTCCTCAAGGTGGTGCCGGAGAACTCCGTGCGGCTGCTCGAGTTGAAGTCCGGGCGCATTCACGGTCTCGACGGAGTGGCGCCTGCGGAACTCGCCGCCCTCGATGGCGATGCCCGCTTCAAGGTCCATCGCGACGCGGGACTGAATGTGGGCTACCTTGTCTGGAATCAGAAGCAGGAACGCTATCGCGAGCCCGGCGTGCGGCTGGCGATGTCGCTCGCCATCGACCGCGAGCAACTGGCGGCACTGGCGCTCGAGCGCGCCGGTCGCGCCGCCGTCTGCCCGCTTCCCCCGGGGTTCCTGGGGTATCCAGAAAATCCAGACCCGGTGCCCCATGATCCGGGGCGGGCGCGGGAGCTGGTCGCGAAGCACGCGGACGCCTTCTCCAGGCCGATTCGCATCCAGGTGATGACGGCTCCGCGCATGTATCTGCCGGATCCGGTCAAGGCCGCCTCGTTCATCCGCTCGCAACTGGAGGCGGTCGGGATCAGGGTCGAGATCGTCGCGCGCGACTTCAAGAGCCACCTCGATGCGCTGCGCAACTTCGACTACGACGTGGCGATCATCGGATGGGTCGGAGACAACGGCGATCCGGACAACTTTCTCAGCATCTTCTTCGCGAGCTGGGCGGCGGTTCCCGGGAATGCGACAAACTATTCCGACTACAAGAACCCGCAAATGGATGACTTGTTGCTGGCCGCGCGAAAGACGACCGACCGTGCCGGGAGGGCGCGCATCTATCATCAGGTGATCGATCTCTGGCGACGCGAACTTCCGATCCTGCCGCTCGTGCATGGAGACAACATGGTGGTGATGAGAAGCGAGGTCGCCAACTTCAAGGTCCAGAAGATCGGGGACCTCCGCCTCGGCCCTGTCGACTGGGAGGAGCCCTAGAGCGGACCGGGCGGGGCACCGGCGCTGGCCGAATCGTTCAGCCGCCCTGGGAGCGAAAGACGTTCGCCGAGGGCGGCGCCCCGGCCCTTCCGGCGACGGCGTCGGGGGGGAGAGCTGATCCCTGCCACTTTCGATGAGTTGACATTTCAGTCCGATCAACAGATTTGCGAGAGCGGAGGCTGGTGCCTTTTGTCGCAATCAGCCGTCTGCTGGAATGAAACGTCTTCTCTTTGTTGTCCTGGTTTTCGTCCTGGTCGCTGGCGCCGCCTGTGGCGGTGTGAAGAAAAGCGAGAAGGGGGCGCATCCCGTGCGCATATCACGTGGCGACAGGGTCGACATCACCGAATGGCTTGTTCCGGGAAAGGTGACCATATTCGACTTCACGAGCGAGTACTGTCCTCCCTGCCGCATGATTGCGCCGCACCTGGAGGCGTTGCACGGACGGCGCGAGGACATCGCGGTGGTGGCGGTAGACATCAACCGGCCGGATGTGAAGGGCATCGACTGGAGCTCGCCGGTGGCACGCCAGTATGAGTTGCGATCCATTCCGCATTTCAAGGTCTTCGACGGCGAGGGAAGGTTGATCGCGGAAGGCGATCAGGCGCGAGAAATGGTCGTCAAATGGATGAGCGAATGAGGCTGCGCCTCGCCGGGTAGTCAGCGGGCCCGGGGAATGGATACAAACTGCGGGCGATATTCCGGCCGGCGAACGGCGCTTGTTTGCATCGAGGTTGGCGGTAGTTTGGCGCGGCGTGATCGGACACATCCTTCAGTTTCTGCGGCTGACCGGCCGCAAGGTATTCTTTGTGTTGGTGATCTTTGTGGTCGCGAGCACCGTGCTGTTTTTCGCCGTTCGGGCTGTGCCGGGCGATCCGGTGGCCTTGCGGCTGAAGAATCCGGATCCTGTGCGGGTCGCGGAGACACGGGCGCGGCTGGGCCTCGACGAGCCGGTTCCCGTGCAATGGTGGCGTTACGTGAGTTCGTTTGTGAGGGGCGACTGGGGACACAGTTTCACATCTGGAAGAATGGTGGGAAGGGATGTGGAGGAATTCTTCCCGGCGACGCTGGAACTGGGGCTCGCCGGTCTGACGCTCGGTGTTTGCACCGGAATTCTCATGGCCGTGTTTGCGGAGGTGTTTCGCATCGGCGTGTTGAGGCGGTTGTCATTCCTCCTCGGAACCCTGGGACTGACTGTCCCCATTTTCTGGATCGGCATGCTTCTCCTGATCGTGGGGAGCTGGTTGCTGGGATGGTTTCCGAGCAGCGGCCGGCTTGATCTGGCGATGATTCCACCACCCGTCGTCACTGGATTTGTCACGGTCGACGCGTTGCTCGCGGGCGATGGACGGGCTTTCTTAAGCGCAATCAACCACCTTGTGCTCCCGGCGATGTGCCTTTCGTTGTACCCGGCCGCGCAGGTGTGCGCCGTGCTCCAGGCGCGTTTGCAGGATCCCGTGCTTCTGACGCTGGTCATTTCCCTGCGCGCGCGCGGACTCGGGCCGCTGCGGATCTGGGTTCGGCATCTTCTCAAGGTGGTGAGCGCACCGGTGGTCACCGTCATCGGATCGAATTTCGGAGCGCTCCTGGGCGGGGCAGTTTTGACAGAGACGGTGTTTTCGTGGCCGGGGATCGGGCGATATCTCGTCGGCGCGGTGCTCGATCGGGATCTTTATGTGGTGCAGAATGTTCTCTTGATCGTCGTCCTGTTGGTTGTCGCCGTGGTCTTCACTGCCGACTTCGTCGCCAATTTGATCAACCCCGTGGCGGGCCGCGCGGACGGGAAGAAGAGCCAGCCGTGACCGCGCTGACGCACGATCGACGCGACCTGATCGACTGGATGCTCATGATCCTTTTCGCATGGTCACTGGCGGGGCTGTTCTGGACGCCTTATGATCCTCAGGCACAGGCATTTCTGGGCGAGTTGCGCGCCGGCCCGTCCGCCGCGCACCTGTTGGGCGTCGATTCGCTGGGCCGTGACGTTCTCAGCCGGGTATGGAAGGGGGCCGGGCATACGGTATTGCTCGGTGGGGCGGCTTCAGCGGGAACGCTCGCCATTGCCTCAATCCTGCTGTGGATCGAACAGCAGGGGCCTCGCTTTCTCAAAACGTTGATCCGGTCACTCATTTCGGCCGGCCTCGCCATGCCGGTATTGTTGGTCGGCCTCATTCTGCTGGTGTTTCTTCAGCCATCTTCCTGGACGCTCGTGGCAGCCTGCGCGATCGGAGGAGTCCCGTTCGGATTCAGGCAATTGCATGTCGTGTGGTCGGAGCAGTCTGGCGCCGTCTATGCGCTGGCCAGTCGTTCGCTCGGGGCCAGCCGGTGGCATCTTGTGTGGTTCACCTTGTGGCCAAATGTGCGTCCTCAGGCCGTTTCGCTGGCGAAGCTCATGTTCGCGGTCGGTGTATTGGAACTGAGCGGGCTGACCTTTCTCGGCCTTACCGGCGATCCCGACTTTCCGGAGCTTGGGACCATATTGCGCCAGAATCAGGCGGACCTTTTTTTGCAGCCGCTTCTGGTCCTGTGGCCTGGTGCCCTCCTTTCAGGTCTCCTGTTGCTTGTGCACATCTCCAACATCCGTTCGGGGGCGGGTAGCCGAAGGCTTTCGAGTGCTTCGTGACCGCCGGGCACGCGGCGACTGGTTTCCGGATCCCTCGGTTCAACCGGTCGGTGGCGCCAGGGCCGGTTCCAGCATCGAGGCGGCGTCATCATCGGCGCTCACCGGCCGCATCGGCCAGATCTCGACGACTCGAGAATCGGCGCGGTGCGCGAACGGCTCGGCCTCGGGTCGCGGGATTCCGGCGGACTCAAGCATCGAGGAATGCAGCGATTCGACCGTGACTTGACGAAGAAGGAAGGGCGGCTGCTGCAGACGACATGACAGGAGCTTCCCGCGATGATCTGCAAACACTTGATGGCGGCCGCTCAGGAAGTGCGGAAACGCGACTTCAGGAGGTTTCCCGCTCGGGGCGGAAAGGCGCCATGTGCATTCGAAATGGGCGGGAGAGGCACCCTGATGACAGCGGACGCTGGAGAATGACACCGCGTTTTCGCCCTCATTCAGCCGTGTCTTGGCGCGAAAGCACGGAAGATGAAAGAGGGAGCGGCCACAGGCAGCCGTCAACGTGCTGTTCGTATCCAGCGAAAACAGAAACAGGCCTCTCTCGCTGCCGCGCCGAACATAGGTCCTGACGCCAAGGCTGAGCCCCTTCGAAATCCACGGAAGGGCAGGCATCCAACAAGGGCGGATTTGGGCCATGCCCGACGCAGCCACGGTCACCCAGGCACGGCCGTTGAAAAGGTCCAGGTCCAGATCCGTGGGAATCCATGGTCGCAGCACGGCTGGCTCGAAGTGCCAGCTGAGAAGCAGCAACTCGGTCCACGAAATCCGGAGTACTGAAGGCCTCTGCGAGTGACCTGGATTCGTCTCGCTGGAGTTGGTCGGTTCGGCATCCATCTGGTTTTTGCGGCGAAAAAAATCTCGGAAGATCGGCGTCGGCGTTGTCAAGCGCCCATGAGGGTGTCTGAATTCACCCTTGACATTGATTTCGGGCTACCGACCGTTCTCAACTTTTTCAGCCCATGGCCAACACCAAGTCAGCCATCAAGAACGCCCGCAAGAACACACGTCGAAGCCTGCGCAATCAGCGTGTGAAGTCGCGTCTCAAAACGCTTTCCCGGCGGCTTGAAGAGTCATCATCCGCCGGGGATCCGGCTGCCGCCAAGGCGGCGGCGCAGCAGTATGTCTCGGCATTGGACAAGGCCGCAAACAAGGGCGTCATCCACCGCAATTCGGCCAGCCGGCACAAGTCGGTCTGCTCGAAGTATTTCGCGGCGAGCTAAGGCGGTCACTTTTCCCCTCATCGTGGCGCCCCCGGCTGTCAAGGACGGCGGGCGCGTTGTTTTGTGGCTCCTCGCCAGTCGCCCGAAGCAGGCAATGAGTTCGGAAGACCAGCTGACGTTTCCGCTAGGCGTCCTGTCCGAAGGTCCTGCACGGCTGCCGGTTTTGTACCGTGCAAACGGGTGGTTTGCCGTGGGGAAGCCACCCGGAGTGGCCGTTGAGGCGCGCCCCTCGTCTGCTTATCTTGGCGTCGTCTGCGCCATCCGGCGTGGAATTGAGGCCGGTCGCGGGCAGTTTCAGCGCCTCGGTTACTCCACGGCTGAACCGGTGACCGATCTGGATGTTGACGTCTCCGGGGTCCTTTTGATCGCCGGGGAGCGCGATTCGGGTGCGCGGCTCAGGAACGCGCTGGGTTCGAACCAGATTGAGTTTCATTTCGCGATAGTTGGTGAAGGCGTCATCGACCAGCAGCAAGGGTTCACTTGCGAGTGCGACCTTCCGCTGACGATTCGGATCGGGGATGGTCGCGCCGAGGTCTCCCATCGGTCCGGGCGGAAGTGTTCGACCATTTTCGAATTGGTGGCGCAGAAATCCGGGTATTCGCTCTGGAATGCCCGATCGAGCTTCTGCCGGCATCATCAAATCCGGCTCCACTCCCACGAGATCGGCCTGAGGATTGCCGGTGAGAGCATCTACGCGACCGTGAATCCCGTTCGCCGGTTGGACCTGAGGGGCCGTGCGTCCGGGCGGGAACGGATGAAGGAGGAGGTGCCTCCGAGGCTGTTTCTTCACCTTGGTCGCCTTGTCGTGAGCGAACCTGAAGCGAACGCCGCCCCGGTCACGATTGTGGCCGCGCCTCCGAAATGGTTCGCAGCCGCGGTTCGCGACCTGACGGGCGAATGGAGAGCTTGATCTCATGGGTCTGAGATCACCCGGTTGGAATTTAGTCTTGTCAGCTGCTTGGGGTGTACGCCTCAATGTCAGGCTAATTTTCATTCCATGGGTAATCTTAAGAAGAAACGCCGCCTCAAGATGTCGAAGCACAAGCGCCGTAAGCGCTTGAAGGCCAATCGCCACAAGAAACGTACGTGGTGAGACGGCGGAGGCTTGTTCGCCGCGAGCGGGCATGTCCTCCAGGCGGCCTTCTCATCCTCCTCCAGAGCGCCGGTTCGTCCGGGGCGGTCGCCGGCAAAACACACATTCAGGAAAAACCTCCCGCGCATGCGGGAGGTTTTTTTGTGCCCGGCTGCGTTGGAATTCCGGATCCTCCCCGGAGAGTTTCAGCACTCCTTCAGAGGCAATTTACCCAATTGATGATTCAGTCCAACCGTCGAGACACCGATAGCTGTTTCGGGGCAAATTCGCCCCTGGAACAAACCTTCACACCTGTCCTTCGATGTTTGGAACCAAATCCAAGATCATCTTTATCGATATTTTCGGGGAGTCAGCCTACGCCGCGTCTGCCTCGAGTCAGAAGGCGCCAATGGTGGTCGAGGCGCTTCGCGAGGTATCCTTACCTGATGAGTCCTCACTGCCCGATGCGCTTCGGTCGCTTTCGGGCCTGCGCGGAGCGGGCCTCGTGCCCGCGT
>Ga0214472_10006717_pt1 | contig 12051 bp, 13 predicted proteins | sample RVTome_6_FD_207662 | JGI IMG/M metagenome (GOLD analysis project Ga0214472, IMG submission 207662) | Soil microbial communities from uranium-contaminated site in the Upper Colorado River Basin, Wyoming, United States - RVT140D175 | ecosystem: Environmental > Terrestrial > Soil > Contaminated >...
GCCGCGACAGCTCCTGGAGAACCTTACGCGCTCGCGCGGGCCGAATCCACGCTCGGCCGGAGAGGAGGCTGTCGAGCAGACCCTTATCAAGGTCTTGAACGCGAGTGGCGAAGGGGAGCTGAATCGCGTCCGCGACGCAGCCCGGGATCTCGCAAAGCCGCTGCATCTCGAAAAGGAATTCACGAAACTGGACGGCCTGATCGGGGCCCTTCTCGCGAGCCACCTCGGCGGGAAGCTCAAGACAAAGGAAGGGAAACTCCTCGCCAAGGGCACTCCCGTCGACCAGGAGCGCTTGGCGCGATTCGAAATTCTGGCTTCAAGACTCAGGACCGAATCGCTGCCCCGACGCCCGGCGATCGCGACGGAGGAACCCGCGCGATCCAACTTCGCCTTTCTCGAGTCGTACTTTTCCAACTACGTCGAGGGTACGGAATTCGCCATTGAGGAGGCGAAAGAGATCGCGCTCGAGGGGCGCATTGTCGAGAAGCGACCCAAGGATTCGCACGACATCCTGGGCGTCTTCCGGCTCGCCCTTCACTCCCCCTGGCGTGAAACGGTTCCGCCGCTCGGCGCGGAGTTCCCAAGGGAGCTCGCAGCGCGCCACGCGGTAATGATGGAGAAGCGGCCGGAGGCGAGTCCCGGCGAATTCAAGCTCGAGCCGAACAGGGCAGGTGGTACATGGTTCGTAGATCCCGGGCTGGTACGAGGAACGCTGATCGAAGGATCAGAGCTTGCCAGAAGTGTCCCGGAAGGATTGGCCCGGGCGGTATACCTCGCTTTCCTGATTTCCGAAGTTCATCCGTTTGCCGACGGCAACGGCCGCGTATCGCGCCTGGTGATGAACGCGGAGCTGTCGCGCACTGGCGAGGCGCGCATCATTATTCCGACGCTTTTCCACGAAGAGCACGTGGACTGCCAACGCCAGCTTTCACGACAAAACGAACCGCAGGGTCACATCCGTGCATTGACGCTCATGCACGCCTGGACAGTCGCATTGGACTACACGGATGTCGACGGGCTTATTGCCGCTGTAAAGAAGACCAATGCCTTGGAACGCTCGCGCGCGCAATTCAGGCTCTCCATGCCTGACGGCTCCTCCCTCGGCGGCTGAAATCGAAGCGATACTGGACCTGCTGACCCCAGCGCCGCACGGTGGTGCCGCTCGAGTTAGCAGCAAGCCGCGGCGTGTTGAGGTATCGAGCGCCCGACGTGCAATCGTCGTAGCAGCAGGCGATTTCCCTAGACGCGATCTGGAGTTGCGCAGCTAAAGCGAAGGCGCGCGCAAGGACGCGCTGCGCAGGAGCTGAGCGATGACGAGCTACCGATGCTTTAGCAGTTCGTCCACCGTGAGGCCGATGTCCTTGGCGATCTGGCGAAGCAGGATCGGGGAGATGTCGCGTCCGGCGTGGAAGGGAACGGTGAGGATGGCGATGACCTCGCGCGGCTTGAGGACCGGGACCCCGGCCATTCAGACGACTACGGTCTGCGTGCCGACGAACTCGGTCTCGAGCTTGGGTTCGCCATCCTCGAGCAACATCGCGATCACTTCCCGGAGGTTGGCGTGCAGCTCGTCGAGGGTCGCCCCCTGGCTGTGCGCACCAGGGAATCCAGGCACATAGCCCACGTAGAGCTTGGTGTCCGGGCAGTGCTCGATGATAGCGGTATAGGCGTTCATGACGTTGTCATTGTAGCCGCTTGCCGCACCCGCGCCTCGTCCAGGCCGTTTTCCACCGCCACGTTGGGGCGTGGCGGCGCCGGACCACCCCCAGGGCGAGGGCCCCGGTGCTCTAGGTGGTGGCGCCGTTGTTCTTCATCGTGCACAAACTGCGCGTTGTTCAGCCCCACGTTGATGGAGATATTGGTCGTGGACGCGCCGAACCACTGCACGCCGTCCTGGACCATGCGCCAGCGGAAGTTGTAGTAGCCGGGCGTGGTGGGCGCGGTCACGTTGAAGGTGAAGCTGAAGTTTTCCTGCGGCGCGACCGATGTGCCCGACGGAATGCGCAAATAGTCGTTCGGCTTCAGCTCTGCAGAAAAATGTCGGACGCGAAGATATAGAGCGAAAATGCAACGCCGCGCGACGAAGACTTCTAGTGCCCGGCGAGCTCCGCGAGCGCGCGCGCGAGGAGCGGCGCCACCTCGGCGCGCTCGAGGCTCTCGCCCTGCGGCGCGACGCTGTCGGTGGCGGCGATGCGCTGCACGCCGGCGGCGCGGATGCGCTCGAGCGCGCCCGGGGCCATGACGGCGTGGACGAAGAAGGCGTGCACCGCGGCGGCGCCGGCGGCGCGCAGCGCCTCGGCGGCCGCGGCGAGGGTGCGCCCGGTGCTCGCCATGTCGTCGACGATCAGGCACTGCCTGCCGCGCACCTCGCCGAGCACCGCGGTCGCGGCCGCGGCATCGGGTTGCGGGCGGGTCTTGGCGACCACCGCGAGCGGCGCGCCGAGGGCGCCGGCGTAGCGCTGGGCGCGCTTCATGCCGCCGGCGTCGGGCGAGACCACCGTGAGGCCTGGCAGACGCCACGCCTTGATGATCGGAAGCGCTGCCTCGTCCGCCGCGAGGTGCACGAGCGGGATGCGGAAAGCCGCTTCCAGCGCGGGCGAATGCAGCTCGAGCGCCACCAGCCGGTCGATGCCGGCGCACTCCAGGATGCGCGCCGCGACCTGCGCCGAGCGCGGCTCGCCCGGGCCCTTGCGCACGTCCTGGCGCGCATAGCCGAAGTAGGGCACGACCGCGGTGACGCGCGCCGCGCCCGCGGCGCGCGCCGCGTCGGCGAGGAGCGCGAGCGCCACCAGGCGCTCGTTCACCGGCGGCGAGGTCGGCTGCACGAGGTAGAGATCGGCGTCGCGCACCTCGCCTTCGATGCGCAGGCGCGTCTCGCCGTCGGCGAACGCCGACACCGCCGCCGGCACCAGTCTTGCGCCGGCGAGCTCGGCGACGCGGCGCGCGAGCGCCGGATGGGCGTCGCCCGCGAGGACGGCAGGAGCCTGCATCGGGCAGAGAGTATGCGCCGCGCCGGCGAGGCGGATTGACCGAGGTCAAGCCGGCCGGCCGCGGATGAGGTCTCATGGGAGGCGATCAAGGAGATATTCGCTATGGCAATCGGAGAGATTTGCAGCCGGGACGTGGTGTTCGTGTCGAAGAGCGAGAGCGCGGCCGATGCCGCGCGCCTGATGCGCCAGCATCACAGCGGAGCCGTGGTGGGGGCCGAGCGCAAGGGCGAGCGCCTGGTGCCGGCCGGGATGATCACCGACCGCGACGTCGCGGTCGGCGTGGTCGCGCTCGGCCTGGATCCGGAGAAGACGCCGGTCGAGGCCGCGATGCGCGCCGGCCTGGTGTGCGTGCAGGAATCCGAGGGCGTGGGCCGCGCGGTCGAGCTGATGCGCGCGCACGGCGTGCGGCGGCTTCCGGTGGTCGATGCCTCGGGCTCGCTCATCGGGCTGGTCGCCGCCGACGACCTGCTCGATCTGTTCGCGGTGGAGATCTCGGGGCTGGCGGGCATGCTCGCGCGCGGCACCCGCCGCGAGCGCGAGGAACGGCGCACGCAGCCTGCGCGCTGACGCTAGGCGGCGGCGCCGTGGCGGGCGCTGACGCGCTTCGCCTGCATCCCTTCGGCGCCCGCCTCCTCGATGAAGTGCACCGTCGTGCCGACCGACAGGTGCTCGAAGGGCGGCGTCACCACGTTGTCGCGCGAGAAGTACAGCTCGCGGCCGTCGGGCGTGGCGATGAAGCCGATGCCCTGCGCGGCGTCGATGCGGGCGACGCGGCCGGTGAGCTCCGGGACGTGGTGCTTGACGTCGCCGCGCTGGCCGCGCGCGTAGTCCTCGAGCTGGCGCCGCGCGGCGTCGAACGCGTCGCGCAGCGCGATCTGCAGGTCCTGGTCGTGCTCGCGCGTGACGGCGATCTCGCCGCCCGGGACCTTGAGGTCGATGCGCGCGGTGAACTGCTTGCCGTGGCGCTTGTGGCGTCCCGCGAGCTCGAGCACCACCCGGCAGCTCATGATGTGCTCGTAATAGCGCTCGAGCTTCTCGGCCTTCTCCCGGATGGCGTTGTACAGGGCGTCCGAGTGCTCGATGCCGTCGAGGGTGATCTGGAGGGGTATCTGCATGGGGACAGGATAGCGGGCCGCGGGGCGCCGGTTTTGACGCAGGTCAAGCCTGGCGCCGGCCTCAGTCGCGGCGCCGGCGCGCCCGGCGCTCGAGCGCGATGCCGGCGATCTCGATCGCGACGCCGGCGAGGATGACGATGGCGCCGATCCCGCTCTGGCCTGTGAACAGCGTCTGCGGCGCGAGCAGCATCAGGACCGCGCCCAGCACGACCAGCACGCCGGCGAGGATGCGTCTTGGCGTCATGACGAGCCTCCGTGCGCCTCGGCCCAGGCCTCGGGCGGCGGGCAGGCGCAGAAAAAGTTGCGGTCGCCGAACACCTGGTCGACGCGCTTTACCGGCGGCCAGAACTTGTGCGCGCGCACCGCGGCGAGCGGGTACGCCGCTTCCTCGCGCGTGTAGGGATGGGGCCACTCGCCGGCGAGCTCCTCGGCGGTGTGCGGCGCGTTGCGGATCGGGTTGTCCTCGCGCGGCCAGGCGCCCGAGGCGATGCGCTCGAGCTCGCCGCGGATCGCGATCATCGCCTCGCAGAAGCGGTCGAGCTCCGCCTTGGGCTCGCTCTCGGTGGGCTCGAACATCAGCGTCTCGGGCACCGGGAAAGAGAGCGTCGGCGCGTGGAAGCCGTAGTCGATCAGGCGCTTGGCGATGTCCTCGGCGGTGACGCCGTAGCGCGCCTTGAGGTGGCGCAGGTCGAAGATGCACTCGTGCGCGTTGCGCCCGCGCGCGCCGGTGTAGAGCACCGGCCAGTGATCCTTCAGGCGCGCGGCGACGTAGTTGGCGCTCAGGATCGCGGTCTCGGTGGCGCGCCGGATGCCCGCGGCGCCCATCATGCGCAGGTACATCCAGGAGATCGCGACGATGAGCGCGCTGCCCCAGGGCGAAGCGCTCACCGTGCCGTTCGCCGGGTCGAGGCCCTGTTCCGCGATCACCGGATGCGAGGGCAGGAAGGGAGCGAGGTGCTCCGCCACCGCGATCGGGCCCATGCCCGGGCCGCCGCCGCCGTGCGGGATGCAGAAGGTCTTGTGCAGGTTGATGTGGCAGACGTCGGCGCCGAACTCCGCGACGCGCGCGAGCCCGGCGAGCGCGTTGAGGTTGGCGCCGTCGAGGTACACCTGGCCGCCGGCGGCGTGCACCCTGGCGCAGATCCCGGCCACCGCCTCCTCGAACACGCCGTGCGTCGAGGGGTAGGTGAGCATCAGTGCCGCGACGCGCCCCGGGAAGCGCGCGAGCTTCGCCTCGAGGTCGGCCGGGTCGATGTTGCCGCGCGCGTCGCAGGCGACCACCGCGACCTGGAGCCCCGCCATGTGCGCCGAGGCGGGATTGGTGCCGTGCGCCGAGGACGGGATCAGGCACACGTCGCGGCCGCCTTCGCCGCGCGAGGCGTGGTAGTTGCGGATCGCGATCAGCCCGGCGTACTCGCCGTTCGCGCCCGAGTTGGGCTGCAGCGTCATGCGCGGCAGCCCGGTGATCGCCTCGAGCGCCCCGGCGACGTCGGCGAGCATGCGGTGGGTGCCGGCGGCCTGCTCCGGCGGTGCGAACGGATGCAGGCTCGCGAGCTCGGGCCACGAGATCGGCGCCATCTCGGCGGCCGCGTTCAGCTTCATGGTGCACGAGCCGAGCGGGATCATGCCGTGCGCGAGCGAGTAGTCGCGGTTCTCGAGGCGCTTCAGATAGCGCATCATCGCCGTCTCGCTGCGATAGTCGTGGAACACCGGGTGAGTGAGGATCGCGTCTTCGCGTTTGAGCGATTCAGGAATGGCTTCCTGGTTTTCAGGTATTTCCTTTGAAGGAAGATTCGCGCCGAGCACCCACGCCAGGTCGGCGACGTCGGCCGCGGTGGTGGTCTCGTCCAGCGTCACGCCGACGCGCTGCGCATCCACGTAGCGCAGGTTGATGCGCTTTTCCTCGGCGCGGCGGCGCGCCGCGGCGGCGTCCACGCGGAAGGTGAGCGTATCGAAGAAAGCCTGCGACTGCGGCGCGGCCGCCGCGGCGAGCAGCCGCGCCATGCGATGGGTGCGAGCCGCGATCCGGCGCAGGCCTTCGGGCCCGTGCCAGACCGCGTAGAGCGCGGCGACGTTCGCGAGCAGCACCTGGGAAGTGCAGATGTTGCTCGTCGCTCTTTCGCGGCGGATGTGCTGCTCGCGGGTCTGCAGCGCCATGCGGTACGCCGGCTTGCCGGCGGCGTCGCGCGTCAGCCCGACGATGCGCCCCGGGATCTGGCGCAGCAGCTCGGCGCGCGCCGCGAGAAACCCGGCGTGCGGCCCGCCGTAGCCCGGCGGCACGCCGAAGCGCTGCGCCGAGCCGACCGCGACGTCGGCGCCGAGCGCGCCGGGGGACTTGAGCAGCACCAGCGCGAGCGGATCGACGCCCAATGATGCTTTTCCTCCTTTTTGATGGATCTTCTGTATCAAAGGAGAAAAGTCGACGATGCGGCCGCAGGTGTCGGGATACTGGAAATGCGCCCCGAACACGCGCTCCGGGTCGCATTCGGTCGCGGCGTCGCCGACGACCAGCGGAATGCCGAGCCAGCGCGCGCGGGTGCGCACCACGGCGATCACCTGCGGATGGCAGGCGGCGTCGATGAAGAACCACTTGCCGGCACTCGCGGTGGCGCGCTGGATCAGGCCCATCGCCTCGGCGGCGGCGGTCGCCTCGTCGAGGAGCGACGCGTTCGCCACCGCGAGCCCGGTGAGGTCGATCAGCATCTGCTGGAACACCGCGAGCGCCTCCAGCCGGCCCTGCGAGATCTCGGCCTGGTAGGGCGTGTAGGGCGTGTACCAGCCGGGGTTCTCGATCACGTTCCTCTGGATCACCGGCGGCGTGAAGGTGCCGCAGTAGCCCATGCCGAGGTAGCTCCGCCAGAGCCGGTTGCGCCCGGCGAGCGCGCGCAGCTCGGCGAGCGCCTCGGCCTCGGTGCGCGGCGCCGGCAGCTCGAGCGGCGTCTTCTGCCGGATCGAGGCGGGGAGCGCTTCGTCGATCAGCGCCTGCACCGAAGGCAGGCCCAGGACTTCGAGCATGGCGCGCACCTCGCGCGCGTCCGGGCCGATGTGGCGCGAAGCGAAATCGTCCTGCAGCGTCACGTCAGGCCCTTGCGGTAGGCCGCGGCGTCGAGCAGCCCGGAGAGATCGGCGCCGTCGGCCGGCTTCAGCCGGAACAGCCACGTGCCGTACGGGTCCCTGTTCAGCCGGCCGGGCTCGTCGGCGAGCCCGGTGTTTGCCGCCACCACCTCGCCGGCGAGCGGCGCGTACACGTCGGAGGCGGCCTTCACCGACTCGACCACCGCGCATTGGTCGCCGCCCCGCACCTGTCTTCCGGGCGCCGGCAGCTCCACGAACACCATCTCGCCGAGCGCATCCTGCGCGTGGTCGGTGATGCCGACGCTCAGCGTGCCGTCGGGCTCCTTGCGCACCCACTCGTGGGTGCTGGTGTAGCGCAGCTCGTCCGGAAATTCCATGTTCTCTCCTTGTCAGACCAGGATCCTGCCGCGCCGCACGAACGGCGGCTTGACGATGCGCGCCTCCAGCCGCCGCTCGCGCACCGCGACCTGCACGCGCTCTCCCGGGCGGCTCGCGAGCGGCAGCCGCGCGAGCGCGATCGAGGCCTGCAGCGTCGGCGAGTAGCTGCCGCTCGTCACCACGCCCTCGCCGTGATCGCCGTGCACCGCCTGGTGCGCTCTCAGCACGCCGCCGCGCGTCTGCAGAACGAGGCCGAGCGTCTGGAAGCGCGGCGCCCGGGCGGCGAGCGCCTGCCTGCCGACGAAATCGCGCCCGGCGGAAAGATCGACCGTCCACGCGAGCGCGCACTCGAGCGGCGTCACCCCGGCGTCCATGTCCTGCCCGTAGAGCATCAGCCCCGCTTCCAGGCGCAGCGTGTCGCGCGCGCCGAGCCCGCAGGGGCGAACCCCCGCGGCGAGCAGGCGGCGCCAGGCATCCGGCGCGTCGGCGGCCGGAAGCAGCAGCTCGAAGCCGTCCTCGCCGGTGTAGCCGGTGGGGGCGAAGAAAGCGTCGTCCCTGTCCTGCAGCCCCGGGAACGCGGCCTGGAATTTCTCGCGCGCGCGCGGGCCCTGCACCGCGAGCATTGCGAGGTCGCGGCGCGCCCGCAGCTCGACCCCCGCCGGGCGCAGGCGCTCCAGCCAGGCGAGGTCGTCTTCGGCGGTCGCGGCGTTGAGTACCAGGCGAAAGCGGCTGCCGCCGAGGAAATAGGCGATGAGATCGTCGAGGATGCCGCCGTCCTCGGCGAGCAGGCAGGAATAAAGCCAGTTGCCGGGGCTTTGCAGCTTCGCGACGTCGTTCGCGAGCGCGCGGCGCAGGAACTCGCGCGCCGCGGCGCCTTCGACGTCGAGCGTCAGCATGTGCGAGGTGTCGAACACGCCCGCGTCGCGGCGCACCGCGTGGTGCTCCTCGATCTGCGAGCCGTAGTGCAGCGGCATCTCCCAGCCGGCGAACTCGGTGAGCTTCGCTCCCGCAGCGCGGTGTTCGGCAATAAGCGGCGTGCGGCGCACCCGGATCCTTTTACCGCGTGTCACCCGGAATCGTCAAAGCCTCTCAGCGCGGGATGCGCAGCGCGACGAACAGGCGCGCGCCGCCGCGCTGCACGAGCAGCGCCGCGGTGGCTCCGGGGCCCAGCCTGGCAAGCAGCTTGCTGAATTGCGCCACCGTGGCGACGGGCTCGCCGTCCACCGTCAGGATGACGTCGCCCCGCTGCAGCCCGGCGCGCTGGGCGGGGCCCTCGGCGCGCTGCACGACCAGGCCCTCAGCGACCCCGAGGCGCTCGCTCTGCTGGGGGGTGAGCGGCGCGAGGCGCAGGCCGAGGCCCGGCACGGTGGGCGCCTCGGCCACCGGCGCCGGCCGCGGCGCGCTCGGGCGCTTCGGCCGGAGCTCGTCGATGGTGAGGGCCGCGGCGAGCGTCGCGCCCTGGCGCAGCCACTCGACGCGCACCCGGTCGCCCGGCTTGGCGCTCGCCGCGAGCTGGAGCAGATCGGCCGGGGATTCCACCGGCCTGCCGCCGAAACGCACGAGCACGTCGCCGGCGCGCACGCCGGCGAGATCGGCCGGACCTTCCGGCTCGACTTCGGTGACCAGCGCGCCGGCGGCCACGGGCAGGCGCAGCGCTTTTGCGAGGTCGCGCGTCAGCTCCTGGATGCGAACCCCGATGCGCCCGCGCGTCACCTTGCCGTACGCGCGCAGCTCGGCGGCGACGTCCATCGCGACGTCGATCGGGATCGCGAACGAGAGGCCCATGTAGCCGCCGCTGTCGCTCAGGATCACGGAATTCACGCCGACCACCTCGCCTCGCAGGTTGAACAGCGGCCCGCCGGAGTTGCCGGGGTTCACCGCGACGTCGGTCTGGATGAACGGCACGAAGCTCTCGCCCGGCAGGAAGCGGCCTTTCGCGCTCACGATGCCGGCGGTGACGCTGCGCTCGAAGCCGAACGGCGAGCCGATCGCCGCCACCCATTCGCCCGGCTGCAGCTTCGCCGGGTCGCCGATGCGCACCTGCGGCAGGCCGCGCGCCTCGATCTTGAGGAGGCCGATGTCGGTTTCCAGGTCGTAGCCGATCACTTTCGCCTCGAACTCGCGCCGGTCGGCGAGCCGCACCACGATCTCCTCGGGCGCCGCTTCGCTCACGACGTGCGCGTTGGTGAGGATGTAGCCGTCCTCGCTGATGAGAAAGCCCGAGCCGAGCGAGTAGGCTTCCGGGTCCGGCGGCAGGTCGGGATCCAGGAAGCGCCGCAGGAACTCGTAGAGCTCGCCGTCGTCGGGCAGCTCCGGCACCGAGGGCAGCGGGTAGGGCTCGGGAAGGGCGGCCGGGGCGCTGATGTTGACCACCGCGCGTCCTTCCTCGCTCACCAGGCGGGTGAAGTCCGGCATCTCGGCGGCCGCCGCCGGCATGCACGGCAGCACGAGCGCGGCGGCAAGCGCGACCGCAAGCGATCTCCGGAAGGGGCTCATCGGCTGTCGAGGCTGGGGTCGAGCGGCATTGGACAGTCCCATGGTCCTATGGAGCCCGGGCCGGGATTTGACCGAGATCAACCGCATGCGCCTGGACGAGGCGCTCGCGCGCTGGAACGCGCTGCGCTGAGCCGGCTCAGGCCGCGAGCGGGAGCACCGGCCTGAGCGCGGCGAGCTCCGCCTCGCCCAGAGTCTCCTTCTCCAGCAGCAGCCGCGCGCCGCGCTCGAGCAGCTCCTTCTCGCGCTTGAGGATCGCCAGCGCCTTGTCGTGCGCCGCGCGCACGATCTCGCGCACCGCGACGTCGATCTCGCGCGCCGTTTCCTCGCTGTACTCGCGCCGCAGGCGCGGGAATCCCTGCTCCAGGAAAGGCGTGCGTTCCTCCTCGTAGGCGACGTCGCCCAGCGCCGCTACCATGCCGTAGCGCGTCACCATGCTGCGCGCGATGTTGGTCACCTTGGCGAGGTCGTCGGCGGCGCCGGTGGACAGACGCCCGAACACCAGCTCCTCCGCGGCGCGCCCGCCGAGCAGCACCGCCATCTTGTTCTCGAGCTCCTCGCGGCTCATCAGGAAGCGATCCTCGGTCGGGCGCTGGATGGTGTAGCCGAGCGCGCCGACGCCGCGCGGGATGATCGAGACCTTGTGCACCGGGTCGCTTCCCGGCAGCGACATGGCGACCAGCGCATGCCCCATCTCGTGATGCGCCACGACGCGCCGCTCCTCCGCGTTCAGCACCCGGTTCTTCTTCTCCAGGCCGGCGACGATGCGCTCGATCGCGAGCGTGAAGTCCTCCAGGGTCACCTCCTCGGCGCCGCGGCGCGTGGCGAGCAGCGCCGCCTCGTTCACCAGGTTGGCGAGGTCGGCCCCCGAGAAGCCCGGCGTGAGCGCGGCGATGCTCTCGACCTGCGTGGCGGGAGCGAGGCGGATCTTCTTCAGGTGCACCTGCAGGATCTGCACGCGCCCCTTCCTGTCGGGCCGGTCGACCAGCACCTGGCGGTCGAAGCGCCCGGCGCGCAGCAGCGCCGCGTCGAGGATCTCCGGCCGGTTGGTCGCCGCGAGCAGCACCACGCCGGTGGAGGGATCGAAGCCGTCGAGCTCGGCGAGCAGCTGGTTCAGCGTCTGCTCCTTCTCGTCGTGGCCGCCCAGGCCGTAGGTGCCGCGCGCGCGGCCGAGCGCGTCGAGCTCGTCGATGAAGATGATGGCCGGCGCCTTCTGGCGCGCCTGCTCGAACAGGTCCCTGACGCGCGCCGCGCCGACGCCGACGAACATCTCGACGAACTCCGCTCCCGAGATCGAGAAGAACGTCACGCCGGCCTCGCCGGCGACCGCGCGCGCGAGCAGCGTCTTGCCGGTGCCCGGCGGGCCGACCAGCAGGATGCCCTTGGGGATGCGCGCGCCGAGGCGGCCGTATTTCTTCGGGTCCTTCAGGAACTCGACCACCTCCTGCAGCTCGGCCTTCGCCTCGTCGACGCCCGCGACGTCGGCGAAGGTGACGCCGGTTGACCTCTCGACGTAGACCTTGGCGCGGCTCTTGCCGATGCTCATCAGCCCGCCCAGCCCGCCGCCGCCCTGCTGCGCCATCGCGCGGCGTATCAGCCAGAACCACACGCCGAAGAACACCAGCGCCGGCACCACCCACGACAGGATGTCGCGCAGCAGCGTGCTCTCGTGCACCTGGCTGTAGGGCACGCCGTGCTTCGCCAGGCGCTCGGCGAGCTCCGGGTCGACCCGGTTGGCGACCACCGCGCGCTTGCCGCCCTCCGGGGCCTTCAGCGTGCCGGTGATCTGGCGCTCGCCGATGGTCACTTCCGCGATGCGGCCTTGCGCGAGCAGCTGCTCGAACTCGCTGTAGGGCAGGACCTCGACGGTCTGAGCGGTCTGCCAGGCCTGCTGCAGGAGCAGCATGGCCATCACGGCGAGCGCGAGGTAGATCAGGTTGAACCGGGTCCGCTTTTCCATCATGTGCGCTTCTCGTAAGTGCCGACGAGCTCCGCCTCCG
>Ga0214472_10006718_pt1 | contig 12050 bp, 11 predicted proteins | sample RVTome_6_FD_207662 | JGI IMG/M metagenome (GOLD analysis project Ga0214472, IMG submission 207662) | Soil microbial communities from uranium-contaminated site in the Upper Colorado River Basin, Wyoming, United States - RVT140D175 | ecosystem: Environmental > Terrestrial > Soil > Contaminated >...
CTCAGCACGGGCGAGAATCCGCTTTGGCGCGAGGATCGAACGTCGGTCGTTATAATACTGGTTCAGTTGCTCCAGCATCGGCGAGGAAGAGCAAGCCGATGGCGGAAGTCACCGAATGAAGTCACCGAATGAAGTCACCGCATAAGGAGTCCGGCCCTGTCAACTTGTGTACCGCACGGGACCAAGCGTCGCCAACACGCCTGGATAGTTCTGTCACTAATTGTCGCGTTGTCCGCTTGCGCCGCCGGGCAGGACAAGAGCCGGCCCGTCAAATCGGCCTCGAAAGGGGGCGACAACGATCAGAAGGCACCTGTTGCCAAAGGCGAGATCGTTACAGAACTCGACAAAGCGATTTGGTATGTTTTCCAAGCCAAGAATAACGACTATTGGTTCGGAAGCCATGATCGAGGCGTGTACCGCTACAACGGGAAAACCCTTGTCAACTTTACGATGAAAGACGGATTGTGCGACAACAACCTTGGACTCGGTGGAATTCAGGAAGACAAATCAGGAAAGATTTACTTCAATACCGCCAAGGGCATCAGCAGATTCGATGGAACATCCTTTGCCACTTTGGGCGTTACAAAAAGTAATTCCGCCACGGGCGAGTGGAAACTGCAACCGGATGACTTATGGTTCCAGGGCGCTCAGGATGCCGGCGCGCTTTATCGGTACGATGGCAAATTGTTGCACCATCTGGAATTCCCCAAAACCAAAGACGGCGATGAGCATTACCGGCAAATGCCACGTGACAAATACCCCAATGCGAAGTACAGCCCGTATGACGTTTACAGCATTTTCAAAGACCGCAAGGGCAATGTCTGGTTCGGCACTGCCACCCTTGGTGCCTGTCGCTTTGACGGGAAGTCCTTTGCCTGGCTATCTGAGAATGAATTACGTAATGGTTCGTTTGGTACTCGTTCGATTATCGAAGACAAAGAGGGCAGGTTCTGGTTCTGCAATACTTTGCATCGATACGATGTCGATCTGAGTGACTCGGCTGGACCGAAGTTCAGGAAAGTGGATGGACTCCGCGACGCAAATGATCCAAACAGAGGACCTTTCGGCGGCATCATGTCAAGCGCCGTAGATAGTACCGGTGCATTATGGATGGCGACGTATGGGGAAGGAGTTTGGCGATATGACGGGAAGAGCATCACCCATTACCCTGTTAAAGATGGCGATAAAACTATTACTCTTTTCTCCATTCATAAAGACAATCAAGGTGTCTTTTGGCTTGGTACACAAGAAGCCGGGGCGTACAAGTTCAATGGCAAGACATTTGAGAAGTTCAGGCTGTGACGACTCATGTCAAAGGAACCGTAGTGGCCGAACAAAGCGGTGAACCGGAGCCGCCGATCACGCGGGTTTTGAAATCATAGTTTCTTGGCGGCGGCCAAGGCCTGGGCATCCCGATGTCATGGCATCCTGAAAGAGTCGAGCGGGATCGGCCTGTTGCGTTATTTGGAGCGTCGTCGTCGAAGCCGCAGCGCTGCCTCGGCGTCTCCTAAGGAACTGGATGCGTTGGATGCCCTGATGGGCTATGTGCGGCCACGCTTGCCCATCACGGATTATGTCGAGTACCGCGAGCGAGGCTTTGTGATTGGGTCGGGAATAATGGAATCCACGTGCAAGCAGTTGGTCGGCAAACGATTGAAAGGGTGCGGGCGCCAATGGAGCGAAGGCGGGGCCCTGGCCATGTGCGGGCTGATCGCACAACGGCTCAACAGAACCTGGGAGACGTTCTGGGCGACCAGGCCGCTCCATCGGGCCGCATAATCGCCCCCCTTTTTGGGATGCACCCGTTAGGGTCTGCGGTGGGTTGACGAATCGCGGGCGGCCTGCTTATCCTACGACCATGCGGCCAACAACGACCGAAATCAGAACGCTCGTTCAGGGCTTCGCCAAACACATCAAGGAGCTGAAGGCCCCTGAATACAAGGAATCCCAAGTTAGGCTGAATTACATCGACCCCTTCTGGACGCTGCTCGGCTGGGACGTCCAGAACACCGCGCAGAGTGCCCCGCAAGATGTTGAGGTGGTCGTTGAGCCCTCGATGGACAGCGCGGACGACGACGGGCTCCGCTCGCGCCAGCCGGATTACCTGTTCCGCGTGAACGGCTTCGCCCGCTTCGTGGTGGAAGCCAAGAAACCGTCGGTCGATCTTGACGCCGACAAGCGGGGCGTCTTCCAAGCCAAGCGATACGCCTGGAGCGCGGCGATCCCCTTCGCGATCCTGACGGACTTCGAGCAGTTCCGGCTCTACGACACCACGCTCAAGCCCATCCTGAACGAGCCCGCCCGCGGTCGTATCAAGGAATTCTCGCTCGACTTCCAGGACTACAGGGAACAGTGGGATGTGCTGGCCCGCACGTTCGGGCGCGAGGCGGTCGCGGGTGGATCGCTCGAAGCTTTGCGGGCCAAGATTCGTAAGGTCCCCGCCGGGCGGCGCCTGCGGACCGTAGACCGCATGCTCATCGACCTCAGGGGTGATGAGCCGGTCGATCAGGCGTTTCTAGCCTACCTCGACACCCACCGCCAGCACTTCGCTCGCGAGATCTACCGCCACAACCGGAAGTTTTTCCCAGATGCCGACACGCTCCACGGGGCGGCGCGACTGACGGAGGGGGTGCAACGCTTGTTAGCCGACCAGATGACGACGCCGACAGCACAGGAAATATCGTGACGCGACCCACGCGACTCGACCCCCGGTACTTGAACCGACGGGCGTCCTTGCCCTATGGTCTACGCGTCGATGAGGTCGAGAGGGCAGTGGCCGAGACGTACCGACTCTTCCATGGCCTAAACGACTATCTTGTCGGGGCTGGCTTTCATTTGCTGGAAGGACTCCTGCTCGGCAACTCGCTCTCCGGGGTCATCTCCGAGTTCCTGGTAAAGAACATCGCAAGAGCGTCTACGACGCTAGAAGCGAACCTGAAAGTAGGAGGCCACCCTGATCTTCTTCCCAAGGGACACTATTCATCCAACCTACTGCTGAAAGGCGACGAAGGGATCGAAGTCAAGTCCTCGATTCAGGCAGGCGGCTGGCAAGGCCACAACCCTGAAGACTGCTGGCTCATGGTGTTTCGATACGCGGTCGGGGAACAGAAGGATGGGGCGAAGCTACCGCTGACGTTCATCGAAATCTTGTGCGCCAAAGTCGAGCAGTCCGACTGGTCCTTCTCCGGACGCAAGGGCTCGTCCCGGCGCACACCTACCGCATCAATAACCGCCTCGGGCGTCGAGAAACTACGACGGAACTTCCTGTACCGCGTCCCCGGTGTCGGAGTGGGGGCGCATCGCGATGTGTTGGCCGAGCAATGAAGCCCTTCGAGTCGGTGCGGGTTTCACCCGAAGAGAGTTTGTTGACGGTGTGTCGCGGTACTTCTGTTCCCCGCATGACGCGCGGTCGTGTCTCCGTTGGGGACGAACGCGGCCAATCGAGGAATGGCCCGTGTCGCCATTGCGAAGAACTCAGGATCGCTCTCGATGCCGATACTCTGGTAGCCGACTGCTGCGGCCGCGGCAATTGTCGAACCGCCGCCCATGAACGGATCGAGGATGACGCCTTCCCCAAGCGGAAGCGAAGCCCGCACGATTTGGCGCATGAAGGCTTGTGGCTTAAGAGACGGGTGAGGAGCAATGTCTCGTTCCGCAGAACGTGTTGGACAACTGCGAATCACATCACAGAATGGCTGGTCGTCTCCGATCCGCCTGAGACCACCAGTCTTCCACTTCCGGAGATTGTCTTGCACGCGACCCTCGCACGGTTTTCTGAAGAGGCCCCACGGTTCCCAGCAAGAGCGGGGCATCACGGTTACTTCTTCGAACTCCTTGTGAGCGTTCTTGGGACGGTCGCCTCCACGCAGCGTCTGAACTAAGCGAATGATCTCCCCCCGCTTCTCGAAGCCAGCCCCCATCATGGCAATGTACACGAGGTGAGAAAGAAGCGCGTTGGTGGCGATGAAGACGTGTCCACCCGGCAGAAGAACGCGCAAGGCATTCGTAGCCCAGCGAGAGAAGAAGTTCTTCAATTCGCGCTTCTCTTCTTCGCTAAGAACCGTGAACCGTGGAAGCGGCCGGCGCGTACAGCCGTCAAGCGCAGGCGGAATCCTCCACACGCCGCCCTTTCCGCGGCGAAGCTTCGCCTTTTCTTCCGGCGTGTACTCCTTCAAACCATAGGGAGGGTCCGTGACAATCGCGTGAACCGTATTCGGCTGCCGTTGGGCCATCCAAGAAAAGCAGTCACCCTCGACCAACTCGTATCCCGGCGTGTGCGCAGCGTAAGAAGATCGTTCCTCGCGCACTCTCAGCGGTGGTGCGTCCGACGGCGACCTGTCGTACGTTCCGTCTCCGAAGGACTCCCGCAACACGCTGGGCGCCTCCACCGGGTAGCTCCGGAGGATCTCTCTGAGGTCGGCAGGAATATGGGCGGCGAGGATCAAGAGCGGGTTCGGATCGATCTGCCAGGTCTTTGCCAGCAGTTCGATCAGTTTGGCTGCCGGTTTCGCCTTTCCGGCTTCGAGGCGCGAGATGTAGCCCTTGGTCACTTGGAGCCGCTTCGCGAGCTGTTCCAAGGTCCACCCGCGAGACTCACGCTCCGCACGGAGGAAGGCTCCGAGCTGTGGTGGCGCCTGGTAAGGACTCAGGTCTGCGGAGGTCTTTCGAGGGTTCTCCATGACCCCGCAAGATACCGCAGTTTACCGCTCTAGTCAACCATGTTCGGGCCGCCTGGCTCCGTGGAATCGTCTGCGGGTGCATCCCGGACGCCAAGGCCAGGCTCCGCGCCCCCGCTCCGCCGTTCTCCAAGGCGAAGGGCGGGCTCAAGCCTGCCGCGCTTTCCGACCGCGAGACCAAGTCGCTTGAAGCCGAGGTCGAAGCCCACGAAAAACGCATCGACGAAGCCGTCTTCACCCTCTACGGCGTCCAGGGATTGCCGAAGTAGGTTCGCCGTCTTCAGGCCGCAGCGGGCCGCCGAGCTCTGGAGTATGATCGCGACATGGATGCGTAGCGCGTGTCGTGGGTACCTCAAATGCGAAAGGACGGCATGATCGTGTTCGAAGTCATTGATCGGCTGCTTACCGGACTGAAGAACGTCCACAATGTGGCTCAGCGCCTGCATGACGCCGAGTTGCAAAGCGCCCTTGCTGAGGTCACGCTGGATTCGGCGCAGCTCAAAGCCGACATGGCCACAGTTCTGGAGGAGAACGCGCGGCTCCGCGATGAGGTCCAGCAGTTGCGGAAGCGGGCGGATATCCGTTCCAAAGTGGAGGTAAGAGACAATGGATTGTATTACCTGGCAGAGCCAATCGCGGGCTACGCGAAAGGTCCGTACTGTCCGCGTTGCCTTGATGCGACAGATCGCTTGGTCAAGCTCATGGGGCCGGGATGGCCGAAGGGGGTGCCGCCTGGCTTGGGCACGTTCGAGGCGCGTGACCGCACGGGATGGACATGCCCGGAGTGCGTTCGCCAGCGTCGGTAATGGATGTAGCCGCATTATGAGGAACTCTTACGCTTCGCCTTCCTGCCCGCTGTGCTGATTGACAACCTCGAGGACAAACCCGATTGTACAATGCAGCGAAGGCGACCCGAACCGTGCAGATCTTCGAATACACCAACCGCAAGGGCGTCACCTACTACCTTCACGCTCACCCAAGACGCGGGGGGACGACGCAGTACACCCTGAAGCGCTCGGCGGATGGCGCGCTGGCCGAGTTACCGGCGGGGTACGAAGTCGTGGAGAACGTCAACGGCCAGGTCTCGGTACGCCGCTTTCGCTCCCGGCATATCACTGCGGAGGAAGAAGCCGAGGTCCGGTCCAGCCTCGCGCAACGTGGGCTCGATGCCTACCGCTCTGAGGTCAAAGACGCTCAGATTACGATCTTTGAGCCCGACCGTGATCCGGACGAGTTCGCGGCCGAGTTCGACCCGTTCGACATGATGCCGGCGGGAATTGGCGAGCAGGTCAAGGCGATGGCCCGTGAACGATTCGGCGACGCGACGCTGGAAGAGTACCTGACCGAACGCCGAGAGCGCCTTCGACAGCGGCTTCAGGAAACGACACGCTATTCGCCCGTCATGCGATTCAGGCTGGCCGATCGGGAACGCCGGTTGTTCGAGGTCGCGCGCATGACCGCCCGTGGTGAAGGTGGTTGGCACGTCCTCGACATCCTGCCGCTGGCCGCCGCCGTGAAAAGGTACGTGAAGCACGTTGGGCGAGATAGTTTCTTCGAACTGATATGACGACCGCGCGCCGAACCCGGTTCTTCTTCTTCCTCAATCCGTACGCGGACATGGCATTCACGCGGTGTCCCAAGTGCGAGGCGAAGACGAAGCTGAAGAAGCTGCCACTCGTCATTCACGTCGAGCCGCAGACGATCTGCGTGCTCAACAAGACGTGCCGCTTCTGCCCAGCGTGCGAGTTAGTGATCGCCCGGCAGTCGGAAATCGAGCCGATGCTGCGGGCGATCGTCAACGACAGACGCGCCGTCATCGAGATGGGCGAGTACTTGGTCGTCGGCACGCTCGATCGTGTGGATTGGCGGGCCGGGCAGAAGGGGCCAGCGCGTAGGCCTGGGCCGCCGTTGATGCCGGGGCGAGCGTTCGTGAGGCACTCATGAAAGAAGTAGAAATCACCCAGCGTCACGACCCCGTCGCTGTCATAATCCCCGCTCGCGTCCTCGGGGATTCTGCCAAAGCGTACGTAGTCCCAAGCGGTGGTCGCCGCGTCAATGCCGTTGCGTTGGGATCCCCAAGTCATCCTCGCATGCAACGATGCCCGCCACCTCGTTGAGTTCCGTGACCAAAGCATACTCATCGAGGTTTTGCTGTCTCGCAGCCGTACGTAACGAGACCGCCCGCGCCATCGTGCGTCGCAGAATAGGATTACGAAGCGGCGTGAACCCCTTGGCGATTAGGACCGGAAGTGTCTCGGGAAACCAATGAACGATCCACCCGACCTTGTCGTCGGCCTCGATGCGCGATGGCCGTTGGTTCTCCTCTTCTGCCGGGCGCCAACCGGCCATGATCCGCCAGAGGTGAACGCCCCAGATTCCGATGCCCGCCACTTCCAACAGCCCGCTCACGCCGGCAATCGGGTAGGCCCAATCGGCGAAGTCGGTTCCGATCTGGAAAAAAACGCGCATGAAACAGCCGGTGTTCACAAGAACGAATGGAAGCCAGAGTGAACGCAGTTTGCGTATGTCTACGCCGTTGAGCGTCGGCACGACTTTGGCGGCCATCCCGAGAATAACTAGGCTTATAAACCCGACGGTGATGGCGTGTCGCACCGCGCCGCCATAGGCGTGTGAGAAGCCGATTTCGGTGGCGCGTAGTCCGCCAGCCGACAAAGACTCGAATGCAGGGAGAACGACGTGCATGTAAACGGGAGTGAGCACCAGCATGAACATGGACGTGTGCAGCCACGCGACACCTGCGCGAATGAACTTTATGCTGCGATCATCTTCGGTCGGCTTGGCGAGGAGTCCCCAACGCAACGTCAGCCCTATGCTCGTGAGCGCGAGCAGAAGCACTGACGCAAACAGCCCGCAGGTAGCCCAGAGACCGCCATAGCGGCGCATGCAAATGAAGCTCACCGCCTCACCGAAGATTGCAAGGACCAACAGCACCAGCGCAACGCGGACGAAGTCACGTTTTGGCGCGTGCAAGCCAAACAGAGCCGGAAACATCCGAAGACCAACGCCAAGGATCATGAGCATGGCAAAGCCATGAATTTGTAGATCGCGAAGCGGGGCTTGATAGACGGAAACGAGGAATACCAGACGTTCGGCCGTGATGCCCGGTGCGGTTGTTCCATACAATAAACCCAGGTCATAAACGGCTTGCAGGAAGAAGAACGTGATCGCGGCCAAGACGAACCCGTCGTGCCGTTCGAGTGGTTTTCCGCTCTTGCTCAACGTCTTGAGTATGATGGTGATGAACAGCCCGATCGCCGCGATCTCGGCCAGATTGGCCGCAACCGCAAGTTCCCGGAACATCGGTACGCGGAAAAGCGGCTCGCCCAGGGCGCGAGCGAAAACGCCGAACACCATTAGATAGAACGTCATGTTGGCCAGGTCCGGCCGCCACAGGCTGGTGTGCTTCATTCGTGGAAACGCCTGGTACGCGAATCCCATCACGAACAACCCAACCCACCCAAAGATCTGGGCGTGGCCGTGTGCGTTGATCTCATGAATGGACAACGCCGTGAACGAACCTTTGAACCCGATTCGGAGAAGCAGAACGGCACCCCATACCGCCCCGGCGGTCATGATGACAACGATGCCCGCCTTGAAGAAGCGGCGATAGATGGAATCCCCCAGTTCGTCTATTAAGCTGCGTGCTGGCTCGGAGGATGAGTCTGGAGATTGACTCCCCTCGTGTATCGCCCGATTGATTTCCGCAACCAAAAGCTGAGACTCCACGCCGTGCGCCCGGGCGAAGTACTCGATCGTCTCGGCGGGGCCGTGCGGTCCCCCGCACCCGTGTAAGCCGTAACGGTCCAGGACTGGCCGAACGTGTGGATATGCCCTCAACAAGTCGGGGATCATCATCGTTGCCGCGACGCGGCTGGCTGCGCTTGCGGATTCGCTCATCTTGGCTTGGGCTTTCGTTTTGTCGGTGACCTCTTCCGGCTCTTTCCACGCGTTCCGGTACGCGCATCCGCCACATGTTGGGCGATGCGTTGCAGTTCCTCTTTCGACGCCGTTTGTTCAATCGACGGAAACAGCTCGCGCTCCTCCCAGCGGATGTGATCGTGCAACAGTTTACCGACTCCAAGCAGCCATGTCGCATCAATGTCATCGTCGTCGACGAACGCGCCAGCCAATTCCACATTGGCCCGAATCGCGGCGTGCTCCTTTTGAAGTCGTTTGGCGTCGCCTTTGCCTCGAAGTACGGGTAGCAGGCACTCTTCCTCCTGCGTGAAGTGATCGGCCAAGTTGTCACGCCATGCGGCCAGGAATTCCTGGAGGGCCAACCGCCGGTCGTCACCGCCCTTGCTGGAGGATTCTGTAAGATGCTTTGCGACCGCAAGGCCCAGCGTGTGGTCGCGCGACCATTCGATCAGCGCCTTATGGCGGCGCGACTTCGGTGATCCTTCCGGCACCGTGCTCAACTGGGTACCGAGTTGGACGCCGCATGTCCTGTTGCCCGGCTCGTCGCAGAAGGGGGTGCTTCGCCCGGGTTGTGCGAGCAACGCCGCTATCGTGGTTTGAGCGAACGAGCGTTCGACGTGCTCTGTCGCTTCGTCGAGGCGTTTGTGGAGCGGACACAGGTTGCCGCCATGCGTTTTCAGATCAAGCGGACATTTGTTAATCCGCTTGATAGGCTCCACCGCGTTAACGACCTCCAGCACGGTCAGCTCTTCGGCGGGCTTGGCCAATCGGAAACCACCCCCCAAGCCTCGCCTCGAATCCACCAGCCCGGCGCGACCCAGCATCTGGAGCACCTTGGGCAGGTACCCGGCCGGCACCTTGGTGAGCTTGGCGATCGATTGCGTCGCCGCGGCCTCGCCGTTGGCCTGGGCGATGGCCACAACTGCCCTGAGGGCGTACTCGGCGGTTGGTGAAATCATGCTTCGCTCCAAATTTATCTAATTGGGTCTTGACATCCTAATTGTACGGTGTAAACTTAGAATGTCAAGAAGCTATATGGGTCCAATTAGACTCCTTATGCATGGAGCAATTAAAGTGAAAGTAAAACGTCTTTGGTTGGCATTGACGGCAGTCATTGTAGGGTCATTTGCCGTTCTCATTTATTACGGCGTGGTGCTATACCGGGAGGCGCCTCCGGTGCCGAACCGCGTCGTGACAACAGATGGCGATGTAGTTTTCACGGGTGAGGAGATCCGCGATGGGCAAAACGTGTGGCAATCCATGGGCGGTCAGGAAGTTGGGACCGTGTGGGGGCACGGTGCCTATGTCGCACCTGACTGGTCGGCGGATTGGTTGCATCGCGAGGCAATCTGGCTGCTCGACGCATGGGCGATGCGAGACCACCGAACCGCCTACGCCGAGTTGGGCTCGGAATCGCAAGCCATGCTGCAAGCTCGTTTGCGCAATGAGCTGAGGGCGAATACCTACAACGCAGAAACGGGCGACCTAGTCGTATCAGAGCTACGTGCCGAAGCGATTCGAAACGTCGGCATGCATTACGCTGCGCTCTTCGGTGACGACCCGAAGCTCGTCGAGCTCCGAGAGGCCTACGCAATTCCGGCCAACAGCCTCAAGTCGGCGAAGCGGCAGGACGCAATGAACGCCTTCTTCTTCTGGGCGTCTTGGGCCTGCGGCACAAACCGCCCTGGGACGGAGATAAGCTACACCAACAACTGGCCAGCAGAGAGCCTGATCGGCAACCGTCCCACCGGGGCGATCATCGTTTGGTCGGTGATTAGTTTCGTTCTACTCCTCGCGGGTATCGGTGCGCTGGCTTGGTATTTTGCCGTTCAACGCGCGACCAATCACGAAGAGCCGGAGGTGCCGGACCGTGACCCGTTGCTGGCATTGAACCCGACGCCATCCATGCGAGCCACACTGAAGTACTTCTGGGTAGTCGCGGCGCTGATCGTCACACAGGTCGGCCTGGGTGCTGTGACGGCTCACTACGGCGTCGAGGGCTCGGGTTTCTATGGATTCCCCCTGGCCGAATACCTTCCGTATGCGGTGACTCGAACGTGGCATACGCAATTGGCCATCTTTTGGATAGCAACGGCTTGGCTGGCTACGGGGTTGTTCATGGCGCCAGCGGTCTCCGGGTACGAGCCTCGTTACCAGCGCCTCGGGGTTAACGTTCTTTTCGTATGCCTGCTGGTCATCGTCGTGGGGTCACTCTTTGGACAGTGGCTCGGTGTTCAGCAGAAGCTCGGCTACGAGGCAAACTTCTGGTTTGGTCATCAAGGACTCGAGTACGTCGACCTTGGACGTTTCTGGCAGATCTTCCTGTTGGTGGGGCTGTTCTTGTGGCTGTTTCTTATGGGCCGGGCCATGTGGCCGGCGCTTCGGAAGCCGGGCGAAAACCGTGCCCTGCTGTCGCTGTTCTTCATTGCCTCGCTGGCTATCGCGGCGTTCTACGGAGCAGGGCTTATGTGGGGGCGGCAGACCAACCTGGCAATCGTCGAGTACTGGCGATGGTGGGTTGTTCACCTCTGGGTCGAGGGATTCTTCGAGGTGTTCGCCACCGTTGTCATCGCGTTCCTGTTTACCCGCATGGGACTCCTGCACACTGCCACGGCAACGTCGGCCGTCCTCTTCTCAAGCACGATTTTCCTAAGCGGCGGTATCATCGGGACGTTCCACCATCTGTACTTCACCGGTACACCGACCGCCATTCTGGCCCTCGGTGCAAGTTTTAGCGCACTGGAAGTGGTGCCGCTTGTGCTCATCGGATTCGAGGCTTACGAGAATCTGACGCTCAGCCGGGCACGCCCTTGGGTAGCTGCCTACAAGTGGCCTATCTACTTCTTCGTGGCCGTGGCGTTTTGGAATCTGGTAGGTGCCGGACTCTTCGGATTCCTCATTAACCCGCCGATCGCGCTCTACTACATGCAGGGCTTGAACACAACCGCTGTCCATGGACACACGGCGCTGTTCGGCGTTTACGGCATGCTTGGTATCGGGTTGATGCTGTTCTGCCTGAAAGGGCTGGCTACGCATCTCGCCTGGAAAACGAAGCTGCTCGCGTATGCTTTTTGGTCGATCAACATTGGCCTTGCGCTCATGGTCCTGCTGAGCTTGCTCCCCGTCGGTCTGATGCAAACTTGGGCGAGTGTAGAACATGGTATGTGGTACGCCCGTTCGGCCGAGTTCCTGCAGACGCCGCTCATGGAGACTCTGCGATGGCTTCGCGTCGTCGGGGATACGATCTTTGCGACGGGCGTGATCGCGCTGGGCTGGTTCGTTCTCGGCTTGAAGACGGGATGGTCGTTGCGTACCGATCAGGATGCTACGATCGAAGCATTACCCGTCACCACTTAAAGACATGAAATCGCGAACACGCGATCAAGAGACGGGCATTTTGCAAGGAGTCAAACTTATGAGTAGTGTAGTCGTCGC
>Ga0214472_10006720_pt1 | contig 12050 bp, 11 predicted proteins | sample RVTome_6_FD_207662 | JGI IMG/M metagenome (GOLD analysis project Ga0214472, IMG submission 207662) | Soil microbial communities from uranium-contaminated site in the Upper Colorado River Basin, Wyoming, United States - RVT140D175 | ecosystem: Environmental > Terrestrial > Soil > Contaminated >...
GCAGATGGCGTCGCCGGGATTGTCCGACCCGTCGCCGAGGGAATGATCGCTGAGAATATTTTGTAAGGGCTCCAGCCAATCCTTTGGCGCCTGGAGATTTTCGTTTAGCGGATCTGTCAAGCTAGCGAAGCGCTGGTGCGCGCGCGCGGCCTTAACAGAATTAAGATCGAACTCGGCCGCGCTACTGAAAACATGCAGCCCCGGTGTCAACCGTTGGACATTAATTCCGGCATCGTCATTATAAGCGACGCCAGCGACATCTTTATCAGCGAAGACGACGGTGAAAGGGTTATAGCGATAGCGGTCCGCATCGATGCACTGGCGTGCCATCGTCGCGGAATCCAACTGCAGCAACTCCATGCAGAGCGCGCCGCGGGAACGCGGCATCGGTGGCGGCAGCGCATCGCCGTTAATGCGCCGGTTGAGAATTCCCACTAACAAGCCATGCTCGTTCACGCCGAGCCAAGTCCCGCCGGCGCGAAGATCCAGCCCCGCGATCATTCTCGGATGGCCGTCCCGCAGCGCCGGCGCGCTCGACTGCCGGTCGAAGTGCTCGTCGCGGTTGGCGGCCACCACTAGCGGAAACTGCGCGACATTCTGAAAATAGAGCGCGAAAGTGCACACCACCACTTGCATATAGAAAGCCTGCCCCTTGTGCAATCAGCCGGCTCTCGCGTGCTCGCGCCAAGCATGTCCTGAGTGAAATCGAAGGGGCGTCATGGACGGCAAGTTCGCCAGGGAACGATAGACAATCTGACAAAAAATCTGGACCGCTTTTCCGACGTTAGCGGCCTGTGCATCCCTTCGTTTCGGCTCGGGGCATGCTTTGCGTGAAATTTCCGGGTCGCGGCTACGGTTTCGCGGCGCTAGCTTATTTGTTGTTCGGAAATGATTATGTTAGCCTCGCTAAAATTGGAAAGGCCAACTATGTTTCAGTCAGTCGACGAAGTGATCGTAGCCTTGGGCACGCAAAAGTACCTGTGCAACAAGAATGTCGCCACGGTGGTCTATTTAGGCACGACTCTGGAAAAGCCGATCTTGGTCGAAGGCCCGGCGGGAGTCGGGAAGACCGAGTTAGGGAAAGTCCTGGCCGCGTCCCTCGGCATGGAGTTGATCCGGCTGCAGTGCTACGAGGGGCTGGACGAAGGCAAGGCGTTGTACGAATGGGAGTACGCCAAGCAGCTACTCTACACCCAGATTCTCAAAGATAAGATCGGCGAGATTCTTCAGGGGGCCAAGACCCTGCAAGAAGCGGTCGATCAGGTCGCCAATCAAGACGGGGTCTTTTTCTCGGACCGATTTCTCTTGCCACGGCCGCTCTTGCGCGCCTTACTTTCGGAAAAGCGAGTGGTGCTTTTGATCGACGAAATCGACAAGTCGGATGCTGAATTTGAAGCCTTCCTGCTGGAAATTTTGAGCGACTTTCAAATCACCGTGCCCGAAATCGGCACGCTTAAGGCGAAGCATATCCCCTTGGTCATACTGACCAGCAACAATAGCCGCGAAATGTCAGACGCGCTCAAGCGCCGTTGCCTGCATCTTTATCTTGATTTTCCCGAGGCCGAACGCGAGAAGGAAATCATCACGCTGAAAGTTCCCAACGTTGGCGAGAAATTGGCCGACGAAGTCGTTCGCTTGCTGCATCGGCTGCGCAAACTCGATCTAAAAAAAACTCCGAGCATCAGCGAAACTCTCGACTGGGTGCGGGCGCTGACGCTGCTCAATATTAAAGAGCTGGACAGCGAATTGGTCGAGCAGACTTTATCGACGCTGATGAAGTACGAAGCGGATATGCGCAAAGCCCATCAAGAGCTCAAAGCTTTTCTCGCCGAGAAACAGGCGCAGCGGCCGGCGGCCACCGGCGGTGAGAAAGACCATCTGCACTGAGGGTTGCCATGGACGCGCGGGTTATTGAGTTCGCCAATATTTTGCGCCGTAACGGCATCCGGGTGTCGCTGTCGGAGAATATGGACGCCTTCCGGGCGCTCGATCTGGTTGGCATCGCCGACCCCTTGCTGTTTCGCAACGCCTTGCGGGCAACTCTGGTCAAGCGTGCCGGCGACGCCCAACCCTTTGACGAGCTGTTCAATTATTTTTTTCTCGGCATCGGCCAAGCGCTCGACGCGCTCGACAGCAAGATCATGGAAGAGCTCGGCCTCACGCCCGAACAGTTCCAGGAGATGCTGGAGCAGATCCAAAAGCTGCTCAAAGAGATGGAAGGAGATCTGGCCGAGCTCACCAAGGCGCTTTTGCAAAATAATCGCAGCGAGCTCGAACGGTTGCTGCGCGAGGCGATGCAGCAGGAGACTCAGGGCAGCGCGCCGGACAGCATGCGGCACACGCCTTACACGCGCCTGATGATGCGGCTTCAACTCGACCGCGTGCAAAGCGAGATCGAGCGCTTCAACGGCATGCTGCAGATGCTTGGCGAGACCGGCGAGGACTTGCAAAACGTCATGCGTTACTTGGACGAACGGATGCGCGACCTGAACCGGCTGCTGCGCGAAATCATCCAGCAGGAGCAACGCAAACAAGGCGCGGAACCGCGCGATTACAGCCAACGAAGCACCCTGGCCGACAAAAGCTTTTCCTTCTACACCGAAGACGACATTCGACGCATGAACGACGCCGTGGCGCGCCTCGCCCAGCGGCTCAAGAATAGACTGTCGGTGCGTCGCAAGAAAGCCGTGCGCGGGCGCTTCAACGTCAAGCAGACGCTGCGCAAGAATCTGCAGTACGGCGGCGTGCCATTTGATATCCGACTCGACCAGCGCAAGAAAACCAAGCCGCAGGTCATGGTGTTATGCGACATTTCCGATTCGGTGTTAAACGCGTCGCGCTTCATGTTGCAGTTTGTTTACTCCGTGCAAGAGCTTTATTCGAAGGTCCGCAGTTTCGTCTTCGTTGCCGAGATCGGCGAGGTGACCCGATTATTCGAGGAACATGACATCTCGACGGCGGTGGAAACCGCGCTTAAGGGTGACGTCATCGATGTTTTCTCTCATTCCAACTTCGGCCGTGCTTTCGAACAGTTCCATCGTAATTTTCTTCCGGCCATCACCACCAAAACGACCGTACTGATAATTGGCGATGGGAGAAACAACTATAACCGGCCCAATGACTGGGTACTGCGCGAAGTGAGGCGAAAAGCTAAGCAATTGATTTGGCTCAATCCGGAGAGCCGTATGACTTGGGGGATCGGTGACAGTGAGATGCCGCGCTACGCGCCGCATTGCCATGTCGCCGAGGAGTGCCGCAGCATCAACCAGCTCTACAAAATCGTCGATCTGATCGCGCCGTGAGTGTTATGTCCAAGAAATTGTATATTCAAACCTACGGCTGTCAGATGAATCAGTACGATTCCGAGCGCATCGCCCAGGTCATGGGCCGGCGCGACTACGTGCAGACCGACCGCATCGATGCCGCCGATCTGATTCTGCTCAACACCTGCAGTGTGCGCGACAAGGCGGAGCAGAAAGTCTACAGCGCGCTCGGCAGTTGGAAGGAGTTCAAAGACTACCGTGACGGTGTGATTATCGGCGTCGGCGGTTGCGTGGCCCAGCAAGAAGGGGAGAAACTGCTCAAAAGAGTGCCCCATCTCGATCTGGTTTTCGGCACGCACAACATCCACACGCTCGCCGAGCTGGTCGATCAGGTGGAAGCGGCCCGGGCTCGGCCGGTGGAGGTGACCTTTTACCGCGATCCCGGCTACATGGAAGATATTGACGGGCGCACCCAACTTCACGGTTCTAAAGCCTATGTCACGATCATGCAAGGTTGTAACAAGGTTTGTAGTTTTTGCATCGTGCCCCATGTGCGCGGCCGCGAGGTGAGCCGGCCCAGCGGCCGAATCATCGCCGAGATCGAAGCGTTGGTCGCCCAAGGCGTCAAAGAAGTGATGCTCTTGGGCCAGAACGTCAACTCCTACGGCAAGCTTGCTCCAGGGGAATTGAGCTTCGCCGAGCTTTTGTGCCGCGTCGATGCGATTGACGGTTTGGAGCGAATTCGCTTTACCACATCGCATCCGCAAGATTTATCCCCGGAACTGATCGAAGCGTTCGTGAGCTGCCAGCATCTTTGCGAACATCTCCATCTACCGGTTCAGTCGGGCTCCGATAGCGTGCTTGGACGCATGCGCCGCGGCTATAGCCGCGCGGAATATTTGACGCGCATCGCGCGCTTGCGCGAGCGTTGCCCGCGAGTCGCCTTGAGCACGGATATTATCGTCGGATTTCCCGGCGAAACCGAAGGAGAATTCGATCAAACACTAGAATTACTTGAGCTAGTGGAATATGATGAGATCTTCGCGTTTATGTATTCGCCACGGCCACAAACGGTTGCTGCAAAACTCTATGACGATGATATCGATGACGGCGTCAAAAGAGCGCGTCTCAAGCGAGTCCAAGCGCTGCAACAAGGAATATCATTGGCAAAGAATCGCCGGCGCATTGGCGACAAGGATGAAATCTTGATCGACGGTCCGTCCAAATTGAAAAATGGCCAAGTAATGGGCCGGACGCGGACTAATCGCATCGTCAATCTTGAGGCGCCGGACAATCTTGTCGGACAGACGGTTGCGGTAAAAATTACCAGTGCCACCGCCAACTCGTTGTTAGGTGAACTAGTGTCGGTTGAGCAGGCAAATCCCAACTAGAAGGAAGTAGGCCATGAACAAAAAGGAAGACACGATTCAAATGTCGGTAGGCGGTTTGACGCTGGACCCGGTCACCAAGACGCCCATAGTGATCCTGAAAGATACCGAGAATAAGCTGAATCTGCCGATTTGGATCGGCCTCCTGGAAGCCACTGCGATGGCCACCGAGATCGAGGGTATCAAGATGGCCCGGCCGATGACCCATGATCTTTTGAAAACAATCCTTGGCGAGGTCGGCGGCGCGGTGGACTCAGTGGAAATTACCGAACTTAAAGAAAATACCTACTACGCCTCGGTTAATATCAGCTTGGCTGGGCGCCAAGTGATGATTGACTCGCGGCCGAGCGATGCCATTGCGCTGGCATTGCGGACAAAAAGCCCGATTTACGTCGCCAAGGCGGTGCTTGAAGCTTCGAGCGTTCTGCAACAAAGCGACGATGGTAAGGAATCGCCGCTGGAGAACGTTTCCAACGTATCCCAGGAAAAGTGGGCTGAAATCCTCGAAAAAATGGGACCTAGCGATTTTAAGTATAAACAGTAACGGGTCCGGTTCAATCGTCACTACAACACGCCTCATAGAATCCCACGTCGTTGACTAAATATGGCCACCGCAAGCAAAAGAATCACCCGAAAAACCCTGCGCCAACCCGATTGGTTCCAGGTAAACTCCGAAAAGGCGATCGCATATTTTAAAAGCCATAAGGCAATGGGTTTGGGCGCCCTCGGAGCCGCGATCCTGCTCCTGGTGGGAGCTTGGAGCTGGCAGTTATTTAAAGAAAAGCAAAACATTACTGCGTCTCAAGAGTTTGTCAAAGCCGTGGAGCTCTACCAGAAGGCTAAGTATCCTGAAGCGCTTAGCGCATTCGAACAGGTGCAAACCTACCGTTGGTCGCGCTATGCGGGGTTGGCGCTTCTATATCAGGCCAACATTCATCTCGCCAAGAGTGATCTCGACAAGGCGCTAAATTCGGCGCAACGGGCCGTGACGGCGACGGCACCAAATACTTTATACCGGCAACTGGCGCTGATAGCACTGGCATCGGCCGAAGAGCGCCAGAACCAGTGCAAGACGGCGATCGAGCACTTTTCCGAGGCGCACAAAATCGCCGGTGCGTTGCAGGGCAGCGCTCTATTGGGCAAAGCCCGCTGCGCCGAACAGCTCGGCGACAAGGCGCTGTTGATCGCTACTTATAAGGAGTATGTGAAGGATAACCCCGGGTCGTTTGTCGCGCTCAAACTGGCAGAGATAGAAGGCGTTAACACTAGCAGCTCAGCTGCAAAGTAGTTATTGCGGGTCTTTCAGGAACGTCTGATAAGAAATATTATGTCAACTTTCATATAACTGAATTGCTACGCTCAGGCTAACTCCTCATCGAGCACTGCCTCCCCCCTTTCACTTCGATTAAGCCCCAATTCAAAAGCTAAGGTTCCGGCGTGCGCCTAGCGAGCTACATACCTGGATAGTGAAGCCACCCAACAACACTACAGTTACAAAGTTCTTTTGACTGCTTGGCAGGCCGTTCGCACTGAAGGATCAGGCCTTGGGGACTGTCTCACGTCCCGCAGCGGAACTTGGGATAAGCTGAAAATCAGATGGGTCGGCGCCGATGACGTTCGGCCTAGAAGTAGCGCCAGAGCCACCATTTCTCGAAGCCAACCTTCGCCCAGTAAATCAACTTTGACGGCCCGAGGGTTCTCGGGTCAGTCACGCCAAAGGGCGGCCAGCCGGTTGGGTATGTGGTGCGATTTGCTGCGGCGCGTCCAGCGCCGACGGCGAGTAGTCATATGGTATGGAGCCAAAGATCGACGGGCCGGCCCTTGCCGGTAATTTCGACGGCTAGATTGTGGGCAAGCACGTCCGCTTCTTGGTGCGCCACACCACCCGCTTTTGACGCCGGCATGTCAGCGCAGTCGCCAATCGCGTAGACGTTGTCCCACTTGGATTGCAGCGTGTCATAGTCGACTCTGATGCCATTCTCGGTATCGGCCAAACCGCTATCGAGCAGCACCTGGGCTGGCCGGTGCGGCGGCACCATGACGAGCAAGTCATAGGGGATTTTGTAGCCGTATAAGCCTTGGACGACTTTTTTCTCCGAATCGACCGAGCGGACGACGAATTCATAGTTCTGCTTGATGCCGCGACGCTTACTCTCGGCGTCCATCCAGACCACTGGATCATGAGCCTCCCCGATGGGCTCCGCCTCGCGGGTGAAGTATTCGATTTGGACGCGCTCGCGAATGCCCTTTTGGCGAAAATAACCGTCGAGCATCCACTGCGCTTCATAGGGCGCCGGTGGACAACGGTAGGGCCCGAGCGGCACCCCCACCACCACCCTGCCGCCGCGAAAATTGGCCAGGCTGTCGCGCAGGCGCAGCGCCGATTCCATTTCCCAAGGATGCTGTGAGGACTCCGCAAATCCCGGAACTAAATCAGGCCGGGTCTGCAAACCCAACGAAACAATTAAATAGTCGTAAGTAATTTTTTCCTTGTCGAGGGCGATCTCTTGGCGCGACGGATCGATGCCGAGAATCTCCGATTGAATCACCTTGACGTTACGCTTTTCGAGCAGCTTCAAGCTTCTACTGATATCGCGCGGTTGCCGTTCGCCGAGCATGATGAAGAGAAATGCCGGCATGAAGATGTGATCGGGCCGGCGGTCGATCAGAATGACGTCATGATCGGCGCCGAGTTTGCGCCCCAAATGCGTCGCCGCCACCACGCCGCCGCAGCCGCCGCCTAGCACTAGGATTTTTTTACGCCGAGTGGTCAATCGCATGTTGGAATGGAAAAAATCGACTTGAGGTTATTGTTTATCGCCGCCAAATTTTTCGCGCGAACGCAGCGCCAGCCCATGCAGATTACGCAAGCGCTGGTCGCGCCAATGGCGCTGCTCTTTTCTGCCGTCGCCGGTGAGCTCGTTGCCGAAACCGGAGGTTGTACGTAGGAGCCAAATGATCAGCTTGTCTGAAAGTTCCTTAAGCCATTCCATATTTGAATGAACCCGCTTCGCGGCCAGGGATTTAACCCCGCCGCTATCTAATGATCGCAAAGGGGATGCTCGCCCCCTTTGGAAACCCCATTTAGTTTGTACCCGCCTCAAGAGGCGGGGCTATCATTAAATTAATCCGAGCAACGCTCGCTGTTGCCGATTCACCGCGCCCTGTCACCGTTTTCTTATTACCTGAGAAAAGTATCTTCCTGCCGAAGTTTCTCGCTGGCGTCGAGCAGGGCTTGCGCGCTCGGCCCGGCTTCGCCGATCAGCCCGACCTGACGAAGAAACTGGCCGATCTGCTCATGATCGCGCGGACTGACCGGTGCGTAAGGCCGACACGGGTTGCCGATGTCGACGCCGAAATGTTTCATCGCCGACTTCATCACCGGCGGCAAACCATAGGCGCCCCACTTTCCGGGAAACAATGCGTAGCAGCGCGCCCAAAAGCGCGCCGTCTCAAGATCTCCGGCGCGGAAAGCTTTGACGATCTGGGCGCCGATGCGCGTCCCCGGCGGCGGCATGGTCGCGCCGGAGCCGCCCAGCATGAGCGTCACCAATAATGGTTGCATGGTGGTGAAGTAATGCCCGCGTCCTGCCAACTCGATTTGTTCGATCAAACGCGAGATTTTAGTAATGTCACGGGAGCTTTCCTTAAAGTAACGAATGTTGTCGATTTCGCTAATCTTGACAAAGGCATCCTGGGGCGGATCGGCGCCCGGGCCGGGGTTGTGATAACAGGTCACGGGCAGCGGGCTCGTCGATGCCACTTGAGTGTAAAATTCCATCAGCTCGGCGATGGTCGGCTGCCCGCCCCACGGTCTGAGCGGCATCAACACTTGAATGAAATCACCGCCAACCTTCGCCGCGTAGTCAGCTAAATCGAGCACCTCTCGCGGCGCCGCGCTCGAACAGCCAAGAATCACCGGCACCCGCTTGCCGATCATCGCGGTGGCTTCTTTGAGCAGTTCTTTTCGTTCCTCGCGCGAGAGCATGGTATATTCCGCTGCCTCGACCGCGGCCACCGTTATGGCGTCGCAGTCAGGCACGAGAAATTCAATTTCCTGTTCGAGCGCCTTGTAGTCAACCCGATCGTCCGCGCCGAACGGGGTCAGACAGGCACCGATAATTCCGCTAATGCGTTTTGTTGTTGCCATAATTTAAATCTGTCTATTTGGCATTGCCGCAACCGAAATTCGGAAGCTCTCCCGCATAGACGCTAAGGCCGCAAAGGTCGGAGGGTTCGGATAAAAAATCCGTAACGAACTTCATCTTTCCCCTAAGAACTTGGCGTCTTTGCGCCTTTGCGGGAGGCATTTCCAATTTCGAGGATCTGCAACCCGTTGCGGATCATGAGCTTAACCATACAAGCTGTGTGTATAGTTGGCAAATTCCTAGTTCAAAACTTCCGCGATGATGCGCGCATGGCCGGCATCGCTGCCTTTTATCCGCAGAGGCAACGCCATGATGCGGGTGCGTTTGCCGATGATGCTGCCGATGTTGGTCACGTTCTCCGCAATCAAGACATTATTTCCGAGCAAGGTTTTATGCACCGGAAAGTCAAACCCTTTGGGTCGAAGCGGTGTCGGCAGGTCGACGGTGATGCAATCGATACCGAACATCTTGATGCCTTTTTGGACCATCCACTCTGCAGCATCGACGGACAGATAAGGATGCAAATTGTAATCCGCACTTTCGAATTTCTCATCCCAGCCAGTATGGAGCATGAGAATGTCGCCACGGTTAACCTGCACTCCGGACGCTTCGAAGTCTTTCGCGGTGACCTCTTCGCCACCCTTTTTCTTGACACTGACGACGGCGCCCGTGCCGACAAACGCATCCACCGGCAGTTCGTCAATCGATTTGCCGTTGGCGACGATGTGAATTGGCGCGTCGACGTGGGTGCCGGCATGACAGGGCAGCGATAGTTCGGTGACATTGAGCGGATGGCCTTTTTCTAAACTAAAGAATTTTCGCACATGGACATCCGGGAGAATCGGAATCTTCGGCATGCCGTCGTAAATCACCCGGGACAAATCGATCATCTCCATCGCCGTGTCTCCTTCTTATTTTCGCTTAGTCAGCTATTGTGTGGATAATGTGCCAAATAAATTCATTTGCTTCATCACGAAGATCGCAGCGCCACGGAGCCGCGACCGACAATCGAATTATCTCTCGCAAAGGCGCCAAGGCCGCAAAGGTCGGAGAATAATGGCAATAATCAGTCGTAATAAATTTAACTTTCCCCCTCCGAACTTGGCGTCTTTGCGCCTTTGCGGGAGGCATTTCCGAATCCGCGCGTCTTCAAGACTTGTCACCGCGCCAGCGCGCGTAGAGCGGATCTTTGTCGACGAACGCTCGCTTGATGCCATCGAACGCGAGCCAGAATTGGTCCAGCGTCTTCTGCACGGAAGCGCGCACGGCTGCTTGTTGAGGTTCGCTGACTGCGTATCGCTCAACCGCGATTGGGCCGACTTTCATATGCTCTTCGTCGACGCCCATGTGCAGCGTCCAATAGCGAATGTCTTCAGATTCCCGGTCGAAGCCATAGTGTTTGGTCAAGCCGTTGACGACCCGGGTCATTCGCTCATTGGCGGTGCCTTCAAGGCAGAATCCCTGACAGGCGTAGAGCTCGAGCCACGAGCGCTGGAACATTAATAGCTCGCGCCAATCGAGAAATGCTTGGGTCTCAGGGGTTGGCTCAACAAGATCGAGTGCTTCCTCGCTGTAACCGCAGGCTTTGGCAAAACGGATAAAGAGTCTTTTATGACTGTCTGTGCCGGTGATCTCTCCCGTCCCCTCTTCGACCACGTTCTCGATCCACATTTTTTCCAATTCCGGATCGTCCGGGCAGCGCGCCAGCATCGCCGCGATCGGTTTGGGAAACGGCTTGGGAAAAAATAAATAAAATTGACCGATGAAGCCTTTAAGTTGCTCACGGTCCAGTTTGCCCTCTTCAATCATGCCGATAATCGGATGATTTTTAGAGTGCTTAGCCCGCACCATCTGCTGAACCTCTTTAACAAACTCGCTACTCGATTTGACCACTTGACTATTCCTCCGCGCTATTGTCACTTTGCCCGCATTGAAAGTATGCCCCCGACGTGATTCGAACACGTGGCCTCAGGATTAGGAATCCTGCGCTCTATCCACCTGAGCTACGGGGGCGCAAATACACTCGGTTTTGTCGTCAGCGTGGTTATTTGTTACCATCAATCACGAAGCCGGGTCAAATAGGTAGGCACCGGCAAGAGTTTTAACTATGCGGCAAAATCAATTGAATTCGCGAACGGGGTTTGAACCCCGCTCGCGACCAAAGGGGATGCTCGCCCCCTTGGAAACCCCATTGATTTTGTGCCCGCCTCAAGAGGCGGGGTTTTATGAGAATAAAACTTTATAATTCATGCGCGGTGCGATTTCCGGTGTGGCATGTCAGTGCGCCAATTGTCTTGGCGATCGCCCTGACGAGTTGTTCCTCTGCCGCACCGCCGTTGGCGATTCGTATGTACAATCCCAAGACCCAACAAACCCTCCACTGCACCGCCCGCAGCAAATCAGCTGAATATAATCCAATACTTGCTAACACCGTCGAAGCTTGCGCCCGGCAACTCGAAGCCAGCGGTTTTGTCCGTGATAACTAGTCTCCGATCGATCCTCTCGATCACGCGCCGCACGACCAGATGCCTGTTTGCAAGAGTTCGCCTTGACATTGCCCGGGGCGTTGCTTAACTTTAGACCTCTAAGGTCTATTATTTTAGGAGGATACATGGCCAAGAGCTTTCAGGAGATTATGGCCGAGGCGCGCAAGGAAATTCCCGAAGTGAGCGCGCAGCAAGTCAACGAATTGTTAAAAAACAACGGCAAATCGCCGATTGTCCTGGATGTTCGTGAGAGCGACGAGTGGCGTCAGGGCCACCTTGAGGGTGCTCTGCCACTGCCACGGGGTTTTCTCGAAATCAAAGTGGAAAGCGCCGTGCCGGACAAGAATGCACCGATCATCGCCTACTGCGCTGGCGGGGTGCGCTCGCTGTTGGCGGCAAAAGTAATGAAAGAAATGGGCTATCAGAATGTCTCCTCCATGGCGGGAGGGTATGCGGCGTGGAAAAACGGCGGTTTTAAGTGGGTGCAAGATTTTCAGTACACGCCAGAGCAACTGATCCGCTACAGCCGTCATTTCCTCTTGCCGGAAGTCGGCGAAGACGGCCAGGCGAAACTCTTACAAGCTAAAGTGCTGATGGTCGGGGCCGGCGGGCTTGGTTCGCCGTCTGCCTATTATTTGGCCGCGGCTGGAGTCGGCACGCTCGGCATCATCGACAATGATGTCGTCGACATTTCCAACTTGCAGCGGCAAATCCTCCACGCCAACGATCGTGTCGGCATGGCGAAAGTCGAGTCGGCGAAAAAAA
>Ga0214472_10006721_pt1 | contig 12050 bp, 12 predicted proteins | sample RVTome_6_FD_207662 | JGI IMG/M metagenome (GOLD analysis project Ga0214472, IMG submission 207662) | Soil microbial communities from uranium-contaminated site in the Upper Colorado River Basin, Wyoming, United States - RVT140D175 | ecosystem: Environmental > Terrestrial > Soil > Contaminated >...
ACGCGACCAATGGCGTGATCGCGGCATCGTGCACAGACGAAGTCGTGCACGCCATGGCGGCCAGCGGCTGCATCGCGCTCAATATCGGCATGGAATCCGGCAATCCGGACATTCTGCGCCAGGTCAAGAAACCCGGCAATGTGCAGAATTTCCTTGCCGCCGCCGAGGTCCTGCGCCGCTATGAGGCGATTCACGCGCGGGTCTTCCTGATGCTCGGCTTTCCCGGCGAGACGCTGCGCCAGATCAACGATACGATCAATGTGGCGCGCACCATGGATCTGGATTGGTGCGGCATTACCGTTTTGCAGCCGCTTCCCAACACCCCGATTTACGACGCCATGGTGGCCCAGGGCCTGATCGCGCCGGTCGGAAGCGGACAGGTCCGTTTCAACTCGGGCGGATACGGCAAGCAGGACCAGGTCGATATGGGGGTCCGGCGCTCCTCGCAGAGCTTCGAGGAAGCCTTCCGTTCGATCGACATGGACAGCGTTCCGACCCACGAGCAGCTCGACGACATCTGGTTCTTCATGAATTACCACCTGAACTTTCACCGCCTGTTCACCGAAGAGCGCCCAGGCAAGATGCGCCAGCAGATGATGAACCTGTCGACGCTGAGCGACGTGATCTCGCCGGAACACGGTTTCGCGCTTTATTTCACCTGCTATCTGCAGCACAAATTGAACGGCGCGATCGATCCGGAGCTGATCGCCCGGCTGGACCGCAAGCTTTCAGAGTCCGACTATTGGCGCGACCGGCTGAAGGCTTTCGGTCTGGCGCTCGACGACGTGAAGACGGCCGATTTCCGCAACAAGGCGATCCCGCGGCTGATGCCCGGACAGGTGCCCGTGGAGGACCGGCGCGACGATGCGCCACCGGCCATTGCCCTGCGCTCCGCGGTCCCTTTCTCCTCGTAACCGATTGGAATCCGGTATCCCGCGCGATGCATTACGATGATGAACTGGCCTGTGATGCGAGCGCGCTCGATGCGGATCGCGTCGTCGCCGCCCTGGAAACCTGCGGCTGTTTCGTTCTGCGCAATGTTTTGCCGCGCCCGGCGCTGCAGCAGGTTCTGGACGCCGCCGTCGACGAATATGCGGCGATGGAAGCGCGCTTTCAGGCGGGCGGCCTGAGCCCGCAGGAGCTTCGCCGCAATCACGGCTACGGTATTTTGCGGCCCTTCGAGGACGACCTCGTCGTGGCGGACGGAACACCAATGCGCGACGCCCTTCTCGGCCTGGTTCGGGACAGCGCGCTCGGCGCCGTCGCCGAAGGCTATCTGGGCCGGGAGGTTAGCCTGCTGCTCGAGGCCTGCCATGTCCGCCGGCAGGGACCGGGACAGCCCGGCCGGCCGGTGCCGCTGCACCAGGATTGCAGCGTCATGCGGATGCAGCACGGGCGGCTGTTGAATTTCTGGGCGCCTTTGGTCGACGGCGCGGGCGCGACGGCGCCGGGCCTGGAATTCTTTCCCAAAAGCCTGGACCGCATTCTGGAGTGTCCGCGGCGCCCGGCCTCCGGCGAATCGCGGGCGCGCATGTACAGCAATTTCGAAATCACCCGGCAGGACGTGCGCGAGGCGATCGGCGATCTCCGGCCCTGGCGTCCGGTGCTCGACCGCGGCGATGTGTTGTGCCTGGACGGATGGACCGTTCACGGTACCCATTTCGATCCCTCCATGACCAATATGCGCTACGGATTCGAGGTCCGGTTCTGTCGCGATGCGGATCTTCAGCCCGGCATGCCTGGCCGTTTCGAAGCGTTCGAGCCGAATCGGCGGCCGACATGAGGATTGCTCTGCTTGGCTGTACGGGACAGATCGGAAAGGGCCTTGCGCGCGGCCTCGCTTCGGACCATGCGCTCAGCCTTTATGCGCGGCGTCCCCAGGTCATGCGGGATCGGTTGACGGATTGGGGGCTTGCGGCCCGGGTGTTTGACCTGACGGATTTCCCGTCCGGGGATTTCGACCTGATCCTCAACGCCATCGGCGACGGTGTGCCCGGGAAAATCCGGGCGGCGGGGCCAATATTGCGAGAAACCACCGAGCGGTTCGACCGTCAATGCCTCGATCATCTGGATCGGAATCCCGCCTGCGGCTATATTTTCCTCAGCACCGGCCGGATTTACGGCGAACAGTATGAAGCCGCGGCCGGGCCGGATCCCCGCCCCCTGCCCGCGGAACGCCTTGCGGACGCGCCCTACCCCATGGCGAAGCTGGAGGCGGAATGCCGCCATCGGACCCGCGGGGCGGACCGCATCGCCGACATCCGGATTTTCGGCTATGTGAGCGATGAGATCGATCTGAACTCGGATTTCCTGGTTGCGCAAATGCTCCATGCCCTTGTCCATGAAACGGACTTCGCGACGACGGGCAGGGATTTCGTGCGCGATTATGTCGGGCCGCAGGACCTGCTTGCGCTCATCGCCCGGCTGATCGCCGCGGACATTCCCAATGGCGCCTACGATCTCGTCAGTGCGGGGCCGGCGACGAAGTTCGAACTGCTGCAGGCGCTGGCGCGCAGATTTGGGTTTCGATACACGAGCGACGGGGCGCAGCAGCCTTGCGGCGCGGCGCCGAAGACGATCTCGCGCCATACCGGCGCGCAAGCCATCGGATATGTTCCGCAAAAAACCTCCCTGGAAACCGTGCTCGGCTGCGCCGAGATGATCCGGCGGCGCATGTCCGTTCAAGGCATGCCCCCTGAAGACCGGCGGACCGCGTCATGAAGCTTCTGGTGACCGGCGCCGCGAGTTTTGTCGGCCAGGAACTCGTCAAACAGTGCGATCGCCTGGGATACGAGCATGTGGGCATCGACATTGCCGCGGCGGCTCAAGACCCGCGCACCGTCGACATCAGGGATCCCGATCTGGCGGCATCCATTCCCGAGGGACTCGACGCGGTGATCCACCTCGCGGCGATCTCGCGCGATCCGGATTGCCGCCGCGACCCGGTGGCCTGTTACGACGTCAACGTTGCCGGCACCGTCAATGTGTTCCAAGCCGCCCACGCCAGAGGGGCGCGCCAGTTCATCTTCGCCTCGAGCGAATGGGTTTATGACAGTTTCGACCCGGTCCTCGCGAAAAGCGAAGACGACCCCATCGATTGCAGCAGGCTGACATCGGACTATGCCCTGTCGAAGCTGGCGGCGGAATCCGCCTTGCGAATCCGGCATCTGCAGACCGGCATGCCGGTCACCGTGTTGCGGTTCGGCATCATTTACGGCCCCAGACCGGCGCAATGGTCGGCCGTCGAAACCCTGCTCGCGGCGGTCGCAGGCGGCGGACCGGTCACGGTGGGATCGAAGGCGACGGCGCGCTGTTTCATCCATGTGGGCGACATCGCGCGGGGCATTCTCGCCGCGATCGGCCGGCCGGGCCACGACATCATCAATCTCCAGGCCGAGGCCCCGATCTCCCTCGGCCAGATCATCGGCGGCTCGGCGGACCTGCTCGGGCTTCGCCCGGAAATCATCGAAACCGATCCCGCCCATCCGAGCATTCGCAACGTCTCCGGCGAAAAGGCGAAATTCCTGCTCGGATGGCGGCCGCGGATCGGCCTTTCGGCCGGTCTGGAATCGATCGCGGATTACCTTGACATGCGCAAATAGGGCCGGGATGACGAGAGACGCGACACCACAGGCCTGCATTCTCTGCGGCGAAGCAAACCACAGAGCGGTTTTCCGCTATGACGGACCGGATGTCTATGAACGGACCGCTGGCGTCGAGGAGACCGGTTATCTGCGCGAATGGGTCGCATGCGCCGCCTGCCGGTTTCACTATTCCCGCCATGCCCGCGATCCCGATATCCTCGACCGGCTTTACGACGACGCCTACCGGACCACCGGGGCGGCATGGCGCGGCCAGTCGGCGGAGGAGATTTTCCAGCGCGTCCTCAAGCTGCCTGCGGCGGAGTCGGAAACCGTTTCCAGATGCGCGTTCATCAAGACGGCCCTGCGCCGATTGGACGAGGACGGTCTGCATGCACTGCGTGAGGGCCGCCCCCTGCGGCTCCTCGATGTGGGCGGCGCGACCGGCGTCTTCGCCCATATGTTCCAGGATGACGACTGGCGGGCGGAAATCGTCGATCCGGGCCGACAGGGCCGGTTTATCGAGGCTTTCGGCATCGCCTATCATCAGCAGCGCTTCGACGCCGGATTCGGCGGCGGTCCCTACCAACTGGTCTCGATGATCTATATGCTGGAACATGTGCACGATCCCTTCGCGACAATCGCCCAGGCGAAGCGGGTGCTGGCGGGGGACGGGCTTTTGTATATTGAAGTGCCCGACGCGATCGCGTTCGAGAAGAAGCCGGCGGAGGACGATATTTTCAATTCCTGTCATTTGTGGATGTTCGATCCCGCAAGCCTGACGCGGTTGCTGTCCTCGTGCGGTTTCGAGCCGCTCGACCTTTGCCGCATCCGGACCCAAAGGGGTCATTTCGCCCTCACCGTGCTGGCGCGGGCGCTGTGATGCCGTTCGACCCAAAACTGGCAAACGTCGTTTGCGGCACGGCGCCCCGGATGACCGACGAACGCGGCGTCCTGACCAGGATGGCCGCCGACGGCCGAAGCTGCATTCCCGGCTTTGCCGCATCGCCCCGTCAGATCCTGCATTCGGGCACGGCGAAACGGGGAACCCTGCGCGGCCTGCATGGCCAAAGCGCGCCTTATACGGAGGCAAAACTCCTGTGTTGCCTCACCGGGCGCATGTTCTGGGTCGTTGTTGACCTGCGCGCGGCCAGCGCCACGTTCGGGCGATGGCGCGGCTATGACCTGTCGCCCGACGGCATGAACGCGCTCTATGCGCCCGCCGGTTTCGGCCATGGGTGCCTGTCCCTGACCGACGACGTCAATCTCATGATCATGGCCGACAAGGACTTTTCGCCGGATCACGGCATCGGAATCGCCTGGGACGATCCGGACCTCGCCATCGACTGGCCTCTGGCCGGCGACGCGCCCTTGATTTCAAAGGCGCACGCCGCCTTTGCGTCCTTCGCGGATTTCCGCTCCTGCCATGGCGGGTTCTAGAATGAGCGCCGGCGAGAAAATGCGTCACGCAACCAGCAGCGCAAGCGCGGAAAAATTACGCGCTCAATCGGGCCTAACGGAAGCCGGGCGCGCCGTTTTGCGCCTGCGCATCGCCATGCTTCTCATCAACGATCTGATCAAGAAAAAAGCCTTCAGGGTTCCGATCCATCTGGCGCTCGGTCATGAAGCGATTGCCGCCGCGGTTTCGGCCATGATGCAGCCCGACGACCGGCTTTTGCTGACCCACCGCAACATTCACTACAATCTGGCGCGCACGCCGTCCTTGCGCCGGGAAATCGACGAATATCGGATGCTGGAAAGCGGCCTGGCGGGCGGCCGCGACGGCGCGATGAACCTGACCAATCCCGAGGCCGGCATCGTCTACACCTCGAGCATCCTGGCCAATTGTCTTCCCGTTGCGACGGGGGTCGCCATGGGGCAGCAGGTCAACGGCGTCGAGGCGGTGACCATCGTCGTCACCGGCGACGGCGCCATGGAGGAAGGCGCGTTCTACGAAACGCTGATGATCGCCAACAGCCTGAACCTGCCGCTGATCATCCTCGTCGAAAACAACGAATGGTCGATGCATACGCGGATCGAAGAGCGGCGTTGCGCCATCGACCTTGAGAGCATGGCAAGGGCCTTCGGCATGGATTGGCATGCGCTTGCCGGCAACGATGCCGACCTGTATTGCGAGAAACTGCAGGCCATACGCCGGACCGTCCTCGCATCGGGCAGGCCCTGTCTTGTGGAAGTGGCCCTGTCGACGCTCGGAGACGTCACGGTTGCGGACGCCGCCTCCCCGTCCGGCCGCGTGATCAACTATCATCACGGCGCGGCGCCGCAGGTCTCAACGGAAGCCGGACCGCTGATCGAGGCCAGCGAACGCGACCCCGTCCATCTGGTCGCGCTGAAAACCGCGCCGCCGGATTTCGCCAGCTGCGCGCGCCAACTGCACGACGCCCTGGCGCGGGATCTGCCATGACCTATCTTGCCCATGTCAACCGGTGCATCAGCCAAGCCATCGCGGCGCGCCCTTGCTTCGTCAGTTTCGGACAGAATGTCGGCGCCGGCAGCCATCTTTCCGGTTTGACGCGCAACCTGCCGTCCGGCGGCGGGCACCGGGTCCTCAACATGCCGAATTGCGAGAATGCCCAGGTCGGCTTCGGCTTCGGGCTGATGCTGCAGGGCGTCGATTGCGCGTTTTTCTGCAAGCAGCTGGATTTCTTGCTGCTTGCCTGCGATCAGATCGTCAACACCTGGAACATGGTGCGGCTGCGCCGGCCGTCGGCTTCGTTCACCATCGTCTGCATTGTCGTCGACAGCGGGTTCGAAGGACCGCAATCGCGATTGAACGCGCTTGCGGATTTCTCCTCGCTTGCGGACATTGCCGTTTTTTCCGTCTCCAACGGTCCCGATGCGGAAGCAATCATCGACGCCCACATGGTTGCGCCGGGCTTCCGCATCATCGCCGTGAGCCAGCGGCTGTTTTCCAGCGGGATTTCTCCGGCCAAAGCGGATTTTTCCACTGTCGGGACCGGCACCGAGGCCTCCATGCTGCGGCATGAAACGGGGGACCACGCAACCATCGCGGCATTCAATTTCGCCTATCCGCAAGCAGCCGCCATCCACCGGCAGATCCAGGAAAAGGGCCTGACGGCCTCTCTGTTCTCGATCGCCGGTCTGCCGGTCGCCGATTGGCTGCCGATGCTGGCCGATGCGAAGCGGACCGGCCGGCTGATCCTCATCGACGATTCCCGGTCGCGCAACCGCGCCGCCGACGGCCTGTGCGCGGCAATCGCCGAGGCCGGCATCGCCTGCCGGATCGCACGGCTCTACCGGACGATCGACGAGCAAGACATCCGGCCCCACGCGGACCGGTTTTCGATCGACTTCGAGGAGCTGTGCCGCACCATAGACCTGTCCCCGGCTCAAAATCCCGGCATGTAACACAAAGAAGGCTCCTGATGGACGACAAGCAACGCTACCTTTTCGATCTTCAGGGATATGTCGTCCTGAAGAACGTGGTGCCGGCCGAGCGGATCAGACGGCTGAAAGAAATTCTCGACGAACTGGAAATCTGTCCCGCGGACCGGCTGCCGCCGCATGTGGTGCAAAGCAAGCCGCGGACCGAAAAGGAGCTTTACTACTCCAACATCGTCGAAGCGGCGCCGGAATTCCATGCGCTGATCGACGTTCCGGAAGTCATCGATATCGTCAGGGAGGTTTCCCTCGGCCTGTTCCGGCTGAACCACGCCTACGCGATCTATCACTGGAAGGACGCCGTCACGCCGCTGCACATGGCCGGGACGCCGATTCATCCGAAAGCCTCCTATCTGGCCAGGAACGGACAGATCTTCTCGCTGCTGACCAAGGCGGTGTTTCCGATCGCCAATCATGCGAAGGAGGACGGCTGCTTCGCCATCGTGCCGGGCTCGCACAAAGCCGAATTCGCCCGCCAGTTCGCTGACGACGACCCCATGAACCACCCGGCCCTGGTGCCGGTGCCGGCGGAACCCGGAGACGCCATCCTGTTCACCGAAGCCGCCACCCATGGCAGCTACCAGAACGTTTCAGGCCGCTGCCGGCAGTCGGTGTTTTACTGTTACAGCGTCGGCTACATGCCGGACTGGACCAAGCTGGGGCTGTCGTTCAGCGACGATCTCTACAGCCGGGTGAATGAATCGCAGGCGGAAATTCTGCGGCTGAAGATCACCTGATCCGACGCGGCCATGGCAGACTTGGCTCGAAAAGCCCTGCCGTGCCTGCAAGTAATACCAGGCCTCACAACAAATGACTCACTTGACCGGTTCTCCCTGGCTTTTGGCCAGGCGCGATTCTCGAAGTGGTACGGGTGCCATGAGAGGGTCGCAACGACGTCCAAAAGCCAAGGAGAAAATCTTGTCCATCAAATGGGTCATTTATTGTGAGGGTTGGTATAAGTGTTGGATAGCCTGCCTTGCAAAGGCCTGCCCGCCTTGCTTCGACCTGGGCGAGACGATAGTATGAACTTAAGATTGGGACCCCCGATCGGCAAATTGCGAGCACTGAGATCACGGATGGTTGGGTTGCACTGTGCCCGCGACTGGCGGAGACGATGAACTTTTCTGGAGGCTTGGCCCGGACCACTGATTCGACTCGCATCGAATCCTATTTCGCCGAAATAAACCGGCTGTGTTCGGCGGCCAGCGTGCGCGATCTCGCGGGGCTGACGATGGATCTGGAGGCCGGCTTCGACTGGTTCGAGCGCCGGGCGCGCGCGCTCCATGACGACGGCAATTCGGTCATCTTTATCGGCAATGGCGGCAGCGCCAGCATTGCCAGCCATCAGGCCACCGATTTCTCGCGCAATGGCGGGATTCGCGCCTTCGCCTTGAATGACAGTGCGGCGCTGACCTGTTTCGGCAATGATTACGGCTATGGGGAAATCTTCTCGCGCCAATTGGACATGCATGGACGCAAGGGTGATATGCTCATTGCGATCAGCAGTTCGGGGCAATCGGTCAATATCCTGAATGCCGTCGAGGCGGCGCGGGCGCGCGACATGTGGGTGGTGACCTTCAGCGGTTTCAGCCCGGACAATCCCTTGCGCGCGCTCGGCGACTTGAATTTTCACGTGAATTCCGATCAATACGGATTCATCGAAATCGCGCATCTCACGCTTATCCATGCGATCCTCGACATGCGCGTCATGGAAATGAGGCCGGAATGACGTCCGCATCCAGGTCGCGGCCCCGGCAGGCGGTGATCCTGGCCGGCGGCCGCGGCGCGCGGCTTGGCGAAATCGGCAATCGCATGCCCAAGGCCATGGTGCCCTTCGCCGGGCAACCGTTTCTCGGCTCTCTGCTGCACATGCTTCGCGGCCAGGGTTTCGAACGCGTCCTGCTTTTGCTGGGCTACAAGGCCGACCAGATCATGAACTATTGCGGCGACGGCGCGGCGTTCGGATTGCGGATCGACATTTCCGTCAGCCCGGAAGAAGACGACACCGGACGACGCGTCAAACGGGCCGAAGCGAAGCTCGATCCCGTGTTCCTGCTGATGTATTGCGACAATATCTGGCCCCTCGCCTTCGACCCGATGTGGGCTGGTTTCGTCGGCAGCGGCGCCCTGGCGCAGGTCACGGTCTATCGCAATCGGGATTCCCATAGCCGCGACAATCTGCGCGTCGGGCCGGACGGCTTCGTGGAAATCTACGACAAGACGCGCCGGGCCGAGAACCTGCGCGGCGTCGATATCGGATTTCTGATCGTCGACCGCGACGTGGTTGCGCAACTGCCGGAAGACCGCAACATGTCGTTCGAAGCGCATCTCTACCCGCGTCTCGTCGCCGACCGGCGCCTGAAAGCCCATGAGACGGACCATCGCTATTACAGCGTGAGCACTCCGGACCGGCTGGCGGAGACCGAGCGCTTTCTGACCCGCGGACCCTGCATCATCCTCGACAGGGACGGGGTCTTGAACGTCAAGCAGCCGAAAGGCACATGGGTCACCGGCCTCGATCAATGGCACTGGCTGCCGGGGGCGCTCGACGGGCTTGCGGCCCTGACACGGGCCGGCGCCCAGATCGTGGTGATCACCAACCAGGCAGGCATTGCCCGTGGCGGCCTCACCTCTGACGGCCTGACGGCGATCCACGGCCGCATGGTGGCAGAGGCCCGCGCCCAGGGCGGCGCAATCTCGGCGATCTATCATTGCCCGCATGACTGGGACAGTGGCTGCGCCTGCCGCAAGCCGAAACCGGGGATGCTGTTTCAAGCCCAACGCGACCATGCGCTCGACCTTACAGTAACCCCCTTTGTCGGCGACGACGACCGCGACGGCGACGCCGCCCGCGCCGCCGGCTGTCCCTTCATACAGGTCGATGCGGATCTGGGCCTGGCGCAAGCCGTCCCGGCGCTGCTGGACCATATCGGCCGACGGACCCGAACAGACATCAGGAGAGCTTCCCAGACGTGTCAAATCGCATCCTGATTACCGGCGTGACCGGATTTGTCGGCTCCCATATGGCCGATTTCCTGTTTCAGCGGGACCCCGACGCAGAGATCTATGCGACCAAGCGCTGGCACCTGTCCAAAATGGACAATGTGCGCCAGATCAAGGATCGCATCTACTGGATCGATTGCGACCTGACAGACCCGGTTTCGACACGCATCGCCGTCGAAAAAGCCGCACCGGACCAGATCTTCCATTTTGCGGCGGAAAGCTTCGTCTCTCCGTCCTGGTCCAATCCGCATCGCTACATGTCGGTCAATTACAACGGCACGGTCAATCTGCTCGAAGCCATGCGGCTCGCCGAATCCAGCGCCCGCCTGCTGATCCCCGGCTCCGGTGAGGAATATGGCGAGATCGAGGAAAGCGAATTGCCGATCCGGGAGACCAGCGCCCTGCGGCCGGTCAATCCTTATGCGGTCACGAAAATCGCGCAGGATCTCATCGGCTCCGTGTATTTCCGATCCTACGGCCTCAATGTGATCCGGACTCGCGCCTTCAACCATGAGGGCCCGCGCCGGGCGAACGTCTTCGGAATTCCCTGGTATGCCTATCAGATCGCCCGCGTCGAGGCCGGCCTGCAAGGTCCGGAATTGCGCGTCGGGCATATCGATGACCGGCGCAATTTCACCCATGTCGCCGACATGGTCGAGGCCTATTGGCTTGCCATGGAAAAACTGCCCGCAGGTGAATTGTTCCTGGTCGGTTCGGAGGACGAAGCATCGGTCCACACATTCCGCGAAGCCCTCGAAGCGCTGATCAGCCTGTCCCCGGCCGCGCACATCACCTATCGCATCGACCCGGAATTCGTCCGCCCGACCCAGGTTCCCCGGCTTATCGCCGACACCTCCCGGTTCCGCGAGGCCACCGGTTGGCGACCAAAAATCGCTTACGAAAAAATTCTGTCCGATACGTTAGACTATTGGCGGCAACGGGTCGCCGACGGGCGGCATTGACGGCGCCGGAACGCGGTGCGGCATTTCAAGTCTTGGATAGAACATGACCATGGACGGCGTGAAGGGTGACATGATCGACGGTGTACGCATCGTGCGGAAACGCACGATTCCGGATGAGCGGGGCGCCATCTTTCACATGCTGAAAAGCACGGATCCCGAGTTCCTGCATTTCGGAGAAATCTATTTCTCGTGCGGCTATCCCGGCGTGGTCAAAGCCTGGCATATCCACAAGCAGATGACCCTCAACAATTTCTGCGTCGTCGGCATGATCAAGCTGGTGCTCTATGACGGGCGCCCGGAATCCACGACCAAGGGCGCGCTGACGGAAATTTTCATGGGCGAGCAGAACCGGCTCCTGGTTCACATCCCACCCGGCATCACCAATGGCTACAAGGCTTTCGGCGACAAAATGGCGATCCTGGCCAATTGCGCGACCATGCCGCACGATCCGAACGAATTGATCTATATCGATCCGATGCACAACGACATTCCCTATGACTGGGACGTCAGGCATGGATGAGTTCGCCAGGGGTCCGAATTATATCGTCGCCGTCGCCCCATTCCGGATCAGCTTCGCCGGCGGCGGAACCGACCTGCCGCTGTTCTACGAACAGGAAGGCGGCGCGGTGTTTTCCTGCGCCATCAACCAGCATGTCTATGTCACCGTGAAACGGCTCGGCCCGTTCTTCGACGACAAATACCGGCTCAATTACTCGCAGACAGAAATCGTCGCCCGGGTCGAGGATATCGAAAACAGCATCATCCGCGCCTGCCTGACGCTGTTGCCGGTGCCGCCGCCGCTCTATGTGGGCGTCATCGCCGACGTGCCGGCGTCATCGGGCCTCGGCTCGTCGTCGAGCTTCGCCGTCAGCCTGCTTGCGGCCCTGCACGCCCTGCGCGGCGAACGGGTTTCGTCCGCGCAACTGGCCGAAGAGGCGGTTCAGGTCGAGATCGATATTCTGGGTCAGCCGATCGGCAAGCAGGACCAGTACGTGGCCGCCTGGGGCGGATTGAATTACCTGTCCTTCGAGACCAATGGCCGCGTCAACGTGGAGGCGCAGTCGCTGCCCAATTCCGCGAT
>Ga0214472_10006722_pt1 | contig 12049 bp, 8 predicted proteins | sample RVTome_6_FD_207662 | JGI IMG/M metagenome (GOLD analysis project Ga0214472, IMG submission 207662) | Soil microbial communities from uranium-contaminated site in the Upper Colorado River Basin, Wyoming, United States - RVT140D175 | ecosystem: Environmental > Terrestrial > Soil > Contaminated >...
GCCGGGTCAAGTCCGAACTGGCCGACCCCGACCTGGAAGTAAAGACTGATTACTCGGTTCTGCCGATAATGCATGTGCGGGTTAAGTCAGCGCGAGCGCTCGATAAATTGATCAAGAACCAAAAGGTTCTGTCGATTGACGAAAACAGACCTAATAAAACCTTCCTGACACAAAGCCTGCCGCTCATCGGGCGAACGGATAATCAAGTCGATGCCTACATCGGCGCAGGTACGACGGTGGCCGTACTCGACACCGGGGTTAACTACACAAACACCGCTTTCGGTTCCTGTTCCACGCCGGGTGGGAACTGCAAAGTTGCTTATGCGCAGGATTTTGCCTCTTCGGATGGCCAGCTTGACGATAATGGACACGGCACAAATGTCGCAGCCATCGTCCTGGGTGTTGCCCCTGGAACGAAGATTGCTGCGTTAGACGTTTTTAGCACAGACGGCTATGCATACTCCAGTGATATCATCAACGCGATTAACTGGTGCATAACCAACAAAACCACCTACAACATCGCCTCCATCAACATGAGTTTGGGTGGAGGACGTTATTACAGCCCGGTTGAACCCTCAGATTCTTGGGGCACGGCAATCCAAAGTGCAATCAATACCGGCATCCTTGTCGCTGCTGCCTCGGGCAACGAGACCTACACCGATTCGATGGGAACACCTGCCGCCTATTCCAACGTAGTTTCCGTTGGGGCGGTTTACGATGCTAACCTCGGGGGGGTGGGTTGGAGTGATTGCAACGATAATTCAACTTTTGCGGATAAGGTGACGTGTTTCTCGAATAGCGCTTCATTTCTGACCTTGCTTGCTCCAGGCGCCATCATCAATGCTGCAGGCATCTCTATGAGTGGCACTTCACAAGCTACGCCGCATGTGGCAGGGGCCGCCGCTGTTCTCCGCGCAGCCTATTCGAACGACAGCGTGAGCCAGACTGTGACACGTCTGAAACAGGGCAAGAGTGTTACCGATCCACGTAACGGAATTGTCACCCCTCGTGTGGATGTTGTCACCGCCTTGGGTAATTCGACCGATTACACACTGGTGACCAGCGTGACTCCTGCAGGGGCAGGGACCATATCTCCCACAAATGGGGCATACAGCCCAGGTACGATGGTAACTCTGACTGCGACTTCCAACTCAGGATATTCTTTCACCGGTTGGGGCGGAGATTGTTCGGGTACTGTGAACACCTGTAATGTCCTCATGGACAAAAACAGAACGGTCATCGCCGACTTTACTACCATCGTGAATCCTTTGACGAACGGAATAGTCGTCGACAATCTGTCCGACGCTGTGGATAATTTGAAACACTTCTACATCGACGTGCCAAGCGGCATGACCAGTCTGACCTTCAAAACATACGGTGGAACCGGTGATGTCGATCTCTACACCAAACGCGGCAGTCTTCCGACAACCATCGATTATGACTGCAATCCCTACCTGAACGGAAATACCGAAACCTGTACGATCACGAACCCAACAGCTGGACGTTACTACGCCACCTTGTACGCATATTCGGCCTATAGCGGTGTCAATCTGCTGGCAAGTCATGATGCCGGGAGTGGCTCGCAAACCGTGCAAATGGGCGCTAGCAGTTACAAAATCCCGGAGGGAGGCGGGCAGATTATTATTCCTGTCAATCGCCAAGGCAGCACCGCAGGCAAAGTAACCGTCAAATATGCCACTGCCAACGGAACGGCTCGAGCAGGTTATGATTATAAAAGCAAAAAGGGCACCTTGAGCTGGAGCGCCGGCGACTCTTCAAACAAGAATATCGTCGTGTCGATTATCAACGACAGGAGAAAAGAAGCCGGCGAGACATTTCGAGTCAACCTGAGCGGAATTACCGGCGCCTCCCTCGGAACCAATAAAACCGCCACTGTCAATATAATCGATAACGATTGATTTTCATTAAAGTTCCCCCCGGATCTGCCGGGGGGTATCCCTGATTTCATTCGGAGGCACCGTAGGTCCGTGCATCGGTTTTCTACCGTTCGAAGATGAGCCATGGCGACAACAAACGGAATTTCCAGGCCTGCAGCCCTTTTGAGTTTATTGCGGCGATTACAAAAACATCCCTGAATGGCTCGCCCAAATGGTGAGGTACTCTGGTTGGAATTCGAACAGAATGCGGGGCGTTCGCCAAAAAGCCGAATTATTACAGGGGGAGTCGGACAAAACGGAAGCGGAGAACAGTCGGGTAATTGTTATAAGTAATTTTCGCACGAAGAAAATCCCGCATCTCGTCTGGCGTGAATGCATTAGGCCGATATGGCCATCGACAACTTCAGCCGCATGCCCAAAAGGCGTATAAAGCTCACGGTCGGCGTCACCTATGAAACCACTTCGACCCAGATGCGCCTGGCCTTGGAAAAGAACCGGCCCCTGCTCAAGGAGCATCCGGCCATCCACCAGGAGTTCATGCTGGTGCACTTCACCGACTCCGGTCCCTCCTCCCTCGCCTTTCTCTACACTTCTTCCGCAATCTGGTCATTGCTTCTTCAGTGCCCCCATCGCTTCTTTCATTTCCCTTAGGATCCTCCTCCCCCGGGGCGTCGCCGCTTTCCCTTGGATTCATACATTGCCCGGTCGGCGTAATTGAACAGCTTCTCGGGATCGGTCCCGTCCCGTGGATAGAGGGCCAAACCGATGCTGGCTCCCACCCGAACCTTATCCCCGCCGGCAAGGGTGATGGGTTCGCTCAGCAATCCGGCGAGTTTCTCTCTGATCATCGCCGCCTCGCCGGTCTCATCCAGCGATTCGAGGATAAGAACGAATTCATCGCCTCCGACTCGCGCGACCGTATCGGCGGCCCGCACTGCGGCCCTCAGCCGATTGGCAACGGAGACGAGCAGGGCGTCGCCGGCGGCATGTCCATGGTTGTCGTTGATCTTCTTGAAGCCGTCGAGATCGAGCATCAGCAGAGCGAAGCCGCCTCCGCTGCGCTTGGCGCGCTCGATGGCACCCGAGAGGCGATCGTTGAACAGCTTCCGGTTGGCCAGTCCGGTAAGGACGTCGTGCTGGGCCTGCCTTTCGAGCAGCTGTTCGTTATCCTTCAGCCGGGCGTTGGTCTTCTCGAGCTCGCTGGTGCGTTCCGCGACGCGGGCTTCGAGCTGTCGCTCGCTTTGCCTCAGCGCCTCGACCATCAACTGCTCGGTGGCAAGGGCAGTGGCCTGCGCCTGCTCCTTTTCCAGGCGGGTGACATTGATGCGATCAGCCAGGGCGAAAGAGAGAAGGAGCATCTCCACCGCCGAGCCGATGAGCAGCGAGTTGGTGGTGAAGGGATTCGAAGGGAGCATCCCGAGATTGTGCAGGGAGATCACCCCCGCGCTCACCAGCAGAACCGTCCAGGCCAGCAGAAAATAGCGCGCCCCGGGATGCCCCTGCCGCAGGCTGGCCGCGCCGGTGACGACGACGAGTACGGAAAACAGCGTCCCGACGATATTAACCATCCACGCCGAGATCCGGTAGGGGAGAAACATGGCGGTGGGAACGATGAGCAGAAAAAGAACGGCGAGAGCGATCAGCACCCGGTCGAGCCGGGGCAACTTGTCGGCGGTCGACAGAAAGCTGCGGGCGAACATCGTGGCGAAGAGCCCGCTCGCCGAGGTTCCGACGAGAGGGGACACATTGATCCACCAAGTCCAATCCGGCCAGAGAAACTGGGCTCCCAGCCCGCTGAGGCCGGCCTGCCCCACCGCCATTGAGGCGACGAATGCCACATAGGTGAGAAACAGGCGGTCCCGCAGCGACATGTAGAGCAGCAGGTTATAGAGCAGAAGGCCGATCAGCATGCCGAAATAGAGGCTGAGTGATGAGTAGTTGGCCTGGTCGTGTTGCCACAGGGCCTCGGGCCGCCACAGGTGTACCGGCACGGAGACGGTTCCGGCTGAGGCGACCCGCAGGTAGAGCGTAAGGGGTACTCCCGGCTGCAGATCGACCGGGAAGACATGATTGCGGTGAGGAAACGGGCGGGCGGTGAAAGGGAGCAGATCCCCCGAAGCCATCTTTTCGAACCAGCCGCCGGGTTGGGGCACATAGAGTTCGATGCTGTCGGTCGATGGATAGGCGAATTCCAGGAGCCACCGGGAAGGGGCGGCGGGTTCGGCGCACAGGGTCACGCTGAACCAGAACGCCGAACGAGTCAGACCGAAATTCGCCGAGGCATTGCCTTTGACCAGGGGCTGAAAACGCTTCAGGGTCTCCGGATGCAGGATGTCGTCGAAGCTCAGACTCCGGTCCCCATCCTCCAGATAGAACAGGGCGGGGGTGAGGGGATAGCGGCCTGCCTTGCCGACCGAAAATTCCGGAGGTTGGGCTATCGCCAATCCCCAGTCGAAGAATAGGATAAAGACGGGCAGCGCGGCCATGGCGAGCCGCCACGGGCGCAGGGTCCCGGCTCTCCCCCATCCGGTCGCCGGGGATGTGAATGCTATTGTTTTTTCATGCGGATAATTCATGCCACCGACGCCGGTGATAGGATATCGCTTTGTAAGCCAGCCTTAATTTTTTAGCAAATTTCTTGCAATCAGTCATCAACTGTCAACAAGCTATCCTTTTTAAGCCGTCCTTTCAATCAATTTTGGGCTTTTCAAAGTGTTGCTCAAATGATTCTGCCATCTTCCGCGGCCTCGCTGACATCCTTTCCCTTTTTCTTCTCTTCTTGTTTCTTCCTGTCTCCGCGCATTCGGTTGCTATGGTTGGCATTCGAACAGAATGCTTATAATACTTGTGAAAGCTGCCTTTAATGGTTAGCTTTGCTGCATCTAGCTTTGCTGCATCTAATCGGAAGGCTCTTCGTTGGAAAAGTTTTTTTAGGAAGTCCGAAGAAAGCGACTTGTTATCACCTATCGAGAACGCATGTTCAGTTCAGCATGGCTCTGAAATTCAACAAGTGAGGGAGATAAAAGAATGAAAAAGCACATTGTTTACAGCCCGTTGATCAGTTTTGCAGTTCTTGCCTGTAGTCATGCTTCATATGCCGACCAGATGATTAATGATGATTTGATTGTTACCGGCAGTGAATGTGTCGGTTTCGATTGTGTGAACAATGAGAATTTTGGTTTTTCGACGATCAAGTTGAAGGAAAACAACACGCGTATCGAATTTAATGATACCTCTACTTCAGGCACGGTTTCCGACTGGCTGATCAAGGCAAACGACTCAACCAATGGAGGTGGCAATTATTTTGGTTTGACTGAAATCCAAAGCGGCGACGGCAATACCGATCCTCTTGTATTTCGTATAGATTCAGGAGCTCCGGAATTAAGCCTTTATGTCGACAATCAGGGAAATTTGCGTCTTACAACAGCTACAGCCAGAATCATCAATCTAGCCGACCCCGTAAACGATTCAGATGCGGCTAATCTGCGGACGGTAAACACAATCATCAGTACCAAGATAACTCCGGACTGGATGTCTTCAACAAGCCAGGCTCCGGCCACGACATCCGGTACGGGCTCCACGGCTCTCGGCGCGGGAGCTTCGGCGGGCAGTTATGACACAGCCATCGGTTATCAGGCCACTGTAACGGCCGACAACAGTACTGCCGTAGGGGCAAACGCAACAGTCCAATCCGCAAATGGTGTAGCAATCGGTGCAGACTCCGTCATTGAAAGCGGAGCCGAAGGAGGTACTGCTCTGGGCCAAAATGCAAGGGTGCAGAGCGGTGCGGCAAACAGTGTGGCCCTCGGTAAGGACTCTGTTTCTTCGGAACCCAATACTGTTTCAGTCGGCTCATCGGGAAACGAACGACGTATCACCAATGTCGCTGATGGTGTAAACAGCACCGACGCGGTGAACGAGAGGCAGCTTGATTCCGTATCTTCCCGTGTCGATACAAATAGTTCAAATATTCAAGCCAACAGTCAGGAAATAATCAAAAATGCAGAGGATACCGCCCGGAATCGACAGGATATTCAAGAGCTTCAGAAAGATCTTGATGATGCTGAGGCGGGCATAGCTGCTGCCGCCTCATTGGTGATAATAACACCGTCTAAACCTGGAAAAACCACTCTGAACCTGGAAAGTGCTACATATAGCGGAAATTATGGAGTGGGTCTCTCTGTCGCCCATCGTTTGAACAGTGCCGTTCTGGGGGATGACATATATCTGAATGTAGGAATTTCAACTTCAAGCGGCAATGCCTTGACTAGGGTTGGGGGAAGCTGGGAATTCTGACACCCCAAAAAATGGGGGGATAAGTGCCTTTCACCGATTACAGGAGATCATCCTTCTTGTTTTTATGAACGAAAATAATCTGTAACGGCACTAAATCATTCATCACGACAGGACATAGAGGGCATCATGATGAACAGATATATGACGGTAGTATCGGTATCAGCATTGGTTTTCATGACCGCTGTGAATTGCTGGGCAGATCAGGTTATTCCCGATGATTTGATCGTGATCGGATCTGCCTGTATCGGAACCGATTGTACGGACGGCGAAGTCTTTGGCGAGACCACCTTCAAACTCAAGGGAGATGTGGTGCAATTGGAGTTTCAGGATACGAGCCTCGGTACTTTTCCTTCAGGTGACTGGAAAATCGTTGTCAATGATCCGGATGGTTCCGGCAACGATAATTATTTCGCGGTTGAAGACGTAAACAGCGGCAACCAGGTGTTGCGAATTGATGCCGGTGCCCCATCCGAAAGCCTGCGAATTGACGGCGCCGGCAATATTCAGCTGTCTCCCCTTGGTATCAGTCAGCTTATGAATGTCGCAGATCCTGTCAATCCGACGGATGGCGTAACCCCGGGTTACGTCAATGGTCTTACGTTATCACCTGCAAATATTCCCTGGGCTTCCAGCTCAGGCAATGAATCGGTATCAGCTTCCGGGACAGGGGCTACAGTTATAGGCAGCGGTGCCTCGGCCGGGTCCCGCGATACAGCTGTTGGTTACCGTGCTACCGTTACGGCGGACAGCAGTACAGCGATCGGCGCCAATGCGACTGTTCAATCCGCAGAAGGCGTTGCGATCGGGGCAAATGCCGTCGTGGAAGTGAATGCCGCCGGCGGTACGGCCATTGGTCAGGGAGCACATGTACGATCGGGGGCGGAAAACAGTGTCGCTCTGGGGAATGATTCTGTTGCCGATGAGCCAAATACCGTTTCCGTCGGATCATCGGACAACAGGAGACGGGTCACAAAAGTTGCTGATGGAGTAAACGCAACGGATGCGGTCAACACGCAGCAGCTGAGTGGTGTTTCGAGCCGGGTGTCACGAAATAGTGCCGCCATTGCCGATAACAGGGCCGCCATAGCCGTCAACAGTCAGGCAATTCAGCAGAACAGGGATGCAATTACCAAGCTCGCGGATGAGGTGGATGATACCTTTGCCGGCATTGCAGCCCTGGCAAGCATCATCCCGATGACTCCTTCCGCTGCCGGCAGGACAACATTCAATATAGGTACGGCAAATTATGAAGGAGAAACAGCAGTGGGAATATCGATAGCCCATCGATTGCGCAGCATACTCTTTCATGATGCGATGTTTCTCAATTGCGGCATCTCTTTTGCCGGTGATGAGGTCCTTGCAGCGCTGGGTGCCGGCTGGTCCTTCTGAGAACCTGCATCATCGGTCTTCCACGTCCCTGCCGAAGTACGGACGGGGAGAGCTCTGTTATGAAGAGATTAATCCGAGTCAGAGTAAAAATTGATGTGTTCGTAAAACCTGAAATCTTCGGTTTGCGTCATTCCGGGCTTGATCCGGAATCTACATCTACCGGAAAATAATGGATTCCGGATCAAGCCCGGGATGACGTTGCTTGGGACTTTTTACCATGCCATCAAAATTCACTTTCGTTTATTTTTACTCTGACCCCTTTTAATCTTTCGGGCGAATCTAACTTCTGATCGTATGCCTGGAGGTGGAGCAGCGCGAAGGCTCATGGCGATGGCATACACGATATTTTTAGTGAAGGTCTCTCCTCTTCTGTAGATGATTGGGGACTGGAAGCTGTTTCTGAGGGATTCGGACGAAGAGGAGGCGAACAAGATTCGCGGCCATGAGCGTACGGGCCGAGCATTAGGATCGGATCCGTTTCTCGAATCCGTTGAGTTGTCTTTGATGCGAGCAGTGAAACGATGGAAAGCCGGGCGAAAGATAAAAACGAGTATGTAGGTAATACGTCACTGTATTTACTGCGCTTTGTATAGTGATAGGTACGCAGAGGCACACCATCCTTTTCGGAGTGTTGGCAACATAGACTTTTTCCGCAATATCGAACTAGTATTTCCGAATTTATTGATGGAATTGCTTTCATTCAGCAGCTAGCTAATTGTGCTTTGAAGCTCAAATGAATAATATACCAATGTTTTATAAATAGAACAGAAAGAGGCATTGTTTTTGCTGATCAATATATTGGTTAATTTTTGATGGAAACATAATCAAAACAATCAAAACAAGCGGAGGGCAGAAAAATGAAAAAGTGCTTTTTGGCAGCAAAGTTGATGTTATGTGTATTGGTCTGCTACTGCTTAATAGGGGCGTCAGTAGCAAATAGTTTAACTATCGACCCAGATTCGTATGCACCAGGTACAAACCTATCTGCAATATCACCCTTTGTCACTTTGACAACATTAGAGGGCGCTCCGGTTTATTCCGCTCCGGTTTATTCCACTCCGGGGTATCCAATTTACGACTTCGGTGACGTGGTGGCACAAGTAACGACCACAGGGTTATTAGGTTCAAACGTCTTTTCTGCGGCAGGAGACATCAATAACGAGTGGATCGGCGACCCCTTGGATCCACCTTACACGCAAGGTGCCTTAGTAATTACATTCACACAACCTGTAACTTACTTTAGTATGTTAAGTGCAGAGATAGGAATTGATGCCGGTCCAATTGTTACTGATCCGTTAAGTGTGTTTATATTCGATTCCTCTGGGGCTTTGATCCATTTTCAGGAAGAAGGTGCTGCTATTGCCCACAACGGATTTATAGATTATGGCGATGGCCCTAGACCGGCTTTCCCGGTATATTTAACTGAATATTCTGGCACTGATATCTGGCGCGTATTAATCACTGGGCAAAGTGAACCAACAACACTAGACCGGCTCACATTTAGATCAGAAACAGCCCCCGTTCCCGAGCCATCTACCATCGTTCTTCTTGTCGCTGGCCTTGCTGGGATAGGTCTGACCTCCTCCAAAAGGTCCTTATTGATTGCGGCGATAATCCGGACGTTAACTTTTACCAAATCGGTAGAGCCGAGTCGTTCGAAAGTCTGATTCTCAAGCACGCACAGAATTTTAGTCTCGGTGAGAAGAGGAAGATCGCTGATCTCGTCTAGGAAAATGGTATCGGCGTCGGCAAGATCGAAACGGCCAGGTTTTATGGCCCCGTCGCCGGTAAAGGCACCCTTTATATAGCTGAACAGCTCGCTCTCGATCAGCTCGGCGGGCAGTGTCGCGTAGTTGATCCTAATGCTAGGCCCGTACGCTCATGGCCGCGTATCTTGATCAGTAAAAGTGATTTAATCCCTCTCGAGCACAATATTAAGCAGTCTGTTTATCTCCCGCCATAGAGCTACGGTCAGATGACGGTATTTCGGAGTCATAGTCCATAACGGCAGTATCCTTCGTGTCTGTCTGTAAGGTTCCGTGTTAATAGTAACCTTACAGGCAGGTTATTTAAAATAATATGATGTCGATTTCTTCACCAAACTCGGCAGTCTTCCGACAACCACCGACTATGACTGCAAACCTAATCTGAACGGAAATACCGAAACCTGCACAATCGCGAACCAACAGCTGGACGTTACTACGCCACCTTGTAAGCATATTCGGCCTATAGCGGTGTCAATCTGCTGGCAAGTCATGATGCCGGGAGTAGTTCGCAAACCGTGCAAATGAGCGCTACCAGTTACAAAATCCCGGAGGGAGGCGGGCAGATTATTATTCCTGTCTATCGCCAAGGCGACACAACAGGCAAAGTAACCGTTAAATACGCCACGGCCAACGGATCGGCTCGAGCAGGTTATGACTATAAAAGCAAACAGGGTACCTTGAGCTGGAGTGCTGGTGACTCTTCAAGCAAGAATATCGTCGTGTCCATTATCAACGACAAGAAAAAAGAATCCAGCGAGGACTTTCGCGTCAACCTCAGCGGAATTACGGGTGCCACCCTCGGTACCAATAAAACCGCCACTGTCACTATAACCGATAACGATTGATTTCCATTAAAATCCCCCCCGGCAGAACCCGGGGGGGGAACAATTCTGACCTTAGCCCATCTTTTACAAACCTTCACCCTTGTGTTAGCAAAAAAGGAATCGGGAAAATAGGCAAGGTGTTTATTTATTTCCCTTGAATGAAAACTCGCTAAACAGGAACAGTAAAGAGCTTTTCAATCTTGCACTATCCAGGAAAGAAACATGAGAGTGAGAATCGGTCCCGCCACTGCTATTGCCATCCACAGCGCTGCTTTCAAAGGTCCAAGCCAGGAACAAGGTGTATCTGTCGAATCATTAACGAAATCCCTTCCGATAGTTCCCAACTCTGTTGTATCTTCAGGTTTAAAAAGATAAATTAGAATGTGTGTTACTTGTTCTGTTCGCTTCATACTACTTCTCGTTTAACTGGTTCATTAGTGAGACATAACTTGCCGGCCATCCGCCCTAACGACTCGACGGCCCAGCGGTTTTCTTCCGACCAAAAAGCTCCGTTGAGGCGCAGGCAGTTATTATATTTACCGCCGGAGGAAAATATCCGGCCGGGGGCAATACTGATCTTTTCTGTTTCAGCATGAGCATAAAGAGTCATCGTGTCGACATCTCCCGGCAGTTCAACCCATAACGAAAAGCCTCCGGCAGGACGGGTAACTCTGGTGCCTGCCGGAAAATACCTGCCGATGGCATCGGCCATCCGCGCCAGTTTGGTGGCATATGCTTTGCGGATGACCCGTAAATGATGGGCATAGCCGCCATTGGCAAGGAATTCGGCAACAGCCAACTGGGTTGGACTGGCTGAAGCGATATTGCTTACCAGCTTGCGATGCAAGGTTGCTTCAAGGTATTTGCCCGGGGCAATCCATCCGACCCGGTAGCCTGGCGCCAAGGTTTTTGAAAACGAGGAACAGAGCAGGATATTGTCCTTCCGATCCCAGGCCTTGGCCACGCTCGGCCGCTCATCGCTATGCCCGAGATCGCCGTTTATATCATCCTCGATCAGCGGCACCCCACTCCCGGCTAATATCTTGGCCAGTTCCTGCTTTTTGTTGTCGGTGAGGCTGCTGCCCAAAGGATTATCGAAATTGGAAATTACCAGGCAACAGGATATTTTATTGGTTCGCAGCGCATGACGCAGGCTATCGAGGTGTAAACCCTCGGTCGGCGAAGTGGGGATTTCGATGACCCGGAGGCCGAGAAGTTGCAACATCTGGATAAAATTAAAATAGATCGGTGAACCGATGGCCACCGTATCCCCGGGTTTACACAATACCTGCAGAGCCAAGAATACCGCCTCTGATGCCCCGGTGGTAATTATCAACTCATCCGGATTGAGAGTACAGCCAGCCTTCAACATCCAACGGGCTATCTGGCTGCGCAGTTGCTTGTTACCCGGCGAAGTGGCATATCCGGCACTTTCCTGGGTATGGTTACGGCAAGTCCCAGCTAAAATTCGTCCGAGCTTTTGCGCGGGAATGAGTTGCGGATCAGGTATCGCTGCCCCAAACTGCACCTTCCGATTATCGAGGGTATCTTTCATGATTCGGACCACCATATTGCTGGAGCTGATCTCCCTCGGCTCAATGTTTCTGGGACTGATCGTCGGTTCATGGGGCAGTTGCAAAGGCCTCGGGCAGACATAATATCCGGATTGCGGTCGTGCTTCGATGAGGCACCGGTCCTCAAGATGGCTGTATGCCACCTTGACCGTGTTGATGCTGACCTGCGCCTGGCGGCTCATCTCTCTGATCGAAGGCAGACGATCCCCGGTTCTGAAGGTGCCGCTGGCGACAAGATCGGCAATCCGGCTGGCCACTTCACGATATAAATGTGTTTTTTCCATAGGTTTTGTCCATTTTGT
>Ga0214472_10006723_pt1 | contig 12049 bp, 11 predicted proteins | sample RVTome_6_FD_207662 | JGI IMG/M metagenome (GOLD analysis project Ga0214472, IMG submission 207662) | Soil microbial communities from uranium-contaminated site in the Upper Colorado River Basin, Wyoming, United States - RVT140D175 | ecosystem: Environmental > Terrestrial > Soil > Contaminated >...
GAGCGAGAGCTCGTTCCATCCAAGGCCGCCGGGCTGCGGGTAATCGATCGCTGGAAGCGCCTCGGTCGACAAGACGTCGAGGTCGAGGTGGAACCACCACGGGGCGGGGAGATGTGAAACCGCCTCCGCGGCTGCGCCGGCGGGTTCGGCGGAGAGGCGGTCGCCGTCCACGAGCGCCAGGCGGTCGCCGAGCGAGGCAACTCCCTCGGCACCCAGGAATGCGGCATCGCGCGCACCGAGGATTCGGACGTCGGCAGGTGCGACGAGCGGCAGCACGGCGCCAAGCTCAGGCGACCAGGAGGCGTCGGCCATCCCAAGCGCGAACGCCAGCTCGGTGTCCGCCGCCTCGCCGGTCGATGACTGCACGGGAAGGTACGCATCCTCGTGCCCATCGACGAACAACAGGCCGACCGGCTCGTGGCTCTTCGCGGCGACGAGACACCCCAGCAGCAGGGGGCAGTCGCCGCCGATGACGAGCGGGAAATGGCCGTTGTCCAGGATCGTTGCAACCGCATTCCGGACCCGAGTCACCAGCGCGACCAATCCGTGACGATCGATGAGGTGCGTTATCGGGTCGCGTTCTGGCGAGGGGTCCGGGAGCATCACATCCCCGTAGTCGTGCACGTCCGTATGCTGCCGGAGCGCATCGACGAGCCCGACCTCTCGCAGCGTCGTGGGGGCACGAGCAACGCCGCTGATCGTCCCCGCCGAGTTCGTCGGCACACCGAGCAACCCGATCGTTCGCATCCACCGCCGAACCTACCCGATCCCTGGGTCAGATGGTGCCGAGGAAGTCGAGCACGGTCTGACGAAGCTCGTCGGCGACCGAGGGATCGGCGTAGGTGAGGATCTCGGTCCCGTGCTCCCCGGTAGCGAGCAGCACGGTCTCCTTCGGCGAAGGTGCCGCCCTGTCGAACACCGAAAGTAGGGCGGCGGCGTCCTGGTCGGACTCGCCGGCCACGAAGAGCTTCGGGACGAGCACGTCGCGGACCTGTCGTTGGACGGGAACGAGCTCGTAGAAGAATGACCTTTTACCCGGATGTCATAGCTCGGAAGGTCGGGGAGTCAACGGCTGGCCTGAATACTCATTCCGACAAGAGCTGAACTCCCTTCAGAGAATGTCGTCTCTCGAGCAACAGGCCAACCTCATGAGAAACAGTCGGTGCGAAGCGGGAGTGGATCGGGCCTGTGCGGTCGCTTCGTGAAGTCGAAGTCGTAGGAGAGGTTGATCGCATCACGGTCGCGGTCTGTCAGCTGCGTGAGCCCCCAGTTGTCCTCGATGAACCTGAGGACGCTCGAGAACTCGCCGACCTGATGGTCGATGACCCCATTCCTCGCGTACGGGGAGATGACCAGCAACGGCACACGGATCCCCAGCCCAAAGCCATCCACCTGTGGCGGGGGCACGTGATCGTAGAAGCCGCCGTAGTCGTCCCATGTGACGAAGATCGCCGTGTTCTTCCACATGGGGCTGCGCATGATCGCATCGATCACCTGCGTCGACCAGTTCTCCCCGAGACAGAAGTTGTACTGCGGGTGCTCGGACACTTCGTACCGTGGGGTGATCCACGTGACGGGAGGTAAGCGGTCCGCCCGGATGTCGCCGATGACGTCGTCCACCGGGTGCACGTGGCGGGACCACTGCTTCGTCTCCCGGATGTGCCGGATGGCCGAGTACGCAGACCAGATGTAGCCGAGCTGGTCCGGTTCGGCCGCGTAGTAGGCCCAGTCGATCCCCGCCCTCGTGAGAAGGTCTCCTTCGGTCAGGAAGTCGAAGCACGGCTGGACTTGTTTCTCGTGACCTTCCGAGTCAACGATCGTGACCGTCTGCCCGATCGGTGCGTCGCAGCCGAACGTGTTGCTCGAACGGAACCGCCCGGTGCGCCTGGGGTTGTCGTGAGCGCCCCCGGACTGCGCGGCGATCGAGTAGAGATGGTTCGGGAACGAGGGCCCCTGGGCCGAGGAGAAGAAGTTGTCGGCGAGCACGAACTCGCGGGCCCAATGCCAGTAGTTGGGAAGCTGGGATCGGTGAAGCTGTGTGTACGACCATCGGTCCGAGACCGCGCCCTGGTTGAACCCGTCCATCCTCCCGTGGTGCCACGCCTCGAGCGAGCAGGTGTAGCAGTGCGGGATGTCCTCGGAGCCGATGCTCTTGTCGGTCCCTCGGGTGAGCGGCCGCCGCACGCCTCGGTCGTAACCAAACGAAACGCCGTCCGCGCCTGGGAACGTCCCGAACAGGTTGTCGAACGTGCGGTTCTCCTTGATCAGGAAGACGACGTGCTTGATCGGCCATCGCGTCGTGCCGCGCCCGTCCGCCCTTTCGGTCGGCACCGGAGACTGGGTAGCCGGAGCGGCGCTCGTCTGTGCGGGAGTCCCCGAAGGCGAACCGTGCGGCGCAGAGGGCGCCGAGCCACATGCCGTGGCGACAAGCGCGAGCACGATCCCTCCGGCAAGCAGCGGCCGACGCACCCACTCTACCGCCCGTGACGTGGAGCGCGCGCACACCATCACCTTGCAGACTCCGTTTCTCACAGCGACGTTCCCTGGGTGTCTTCGATCGGCGCGGCAGAGCTTGCTCACCTGAGGTCTCACGATCGCCAGGCCATCCGCAATCGTATGCGTGGCCAGCGCCCGGATCTGTGGCTCTTCGGAACCTTGCGGCCTCTCCTATACTCCGCGCAGGCGCCGCCCCTTCCTTCCCCGGAAGGACGTCCCGCGTGGCAGACCGGTCGCTCGCCGTCATCGATGTGGGTTCGAACTCAGGCCGGGTCGTGGTGATCCGGATCGGTGGGCCAGGACACCTCGAGATCCTCGCCAACGGCCGGGCGCCCCTCCGCCTGGCACGGGATCTGCGCCAGGGGAACCGCATCGCTCCCGAGACGATCGAGCGCACTGCGGCCGCGCTCCGGGATTTCCGGGCCATCGCCGAGAGCGCGGGAGCCGGAACCCTGATCGCCGTCGCCACCTCCGCGGTCAGGGAGTCGGAGAACGCCGGCGAGTTCCAGGCAAGGATCGAGGCTGAGAGCGGTGTCAGCGTTCGCGTGATCAGCGGCGACGAGGAGGCGCTCTACACGTTCCTCGGAGCCGTCCACGGGCTGCCCGTCGACAGGGGCGCGGTGGCCGATCTCGGAGGCGGAAGCCTGGAGCTCACCGAATTCGACGAGCGCCGGGCCCTTCGGTCGTGGACGCTCCCCCTCGGTTCCCTCCGCCTCTCCGACCGCTTCCTGAACGGTGATCCGCCGGCAAAGGAGGAGATCGAGGAGCTGACCGAGTACGCCCGGACCACGCTTGAGGGCGCCGAGGTCGGCGAGCTCGAGCCCGGCGAGCGAGTGGTAGGCACGGGCGGGACCATCCGAAACCTCGCCAAGATGGACCAGGCGTCGAGGAGGTACCCGATCCCCCGGCTCCACGGGTACGTCCTCACCCGCAAGCGCGTGCAGGAGCTGGCCGATCTCTTGGCGTCACGCCGGCTCTCACGCCGACGGCTCATGTCCGGCCTCTCCCGGGAGCGGGCGGACTCCATCGTTGGCGGCAGCCTGGCCTTGCTCTCGTTCATGGAGCATCTGGGGGCCGCTGAGCTCACCGTTTCGAGCCAGGGCCTCCGCGAGGGGCTTGCCTTCGATGCGGTGGGGCTTCGCGAGACACCGGTTGACGAGGTCCGCAGGGCCTCGATCCTCGCCTTTGCCTCTCGCTTCTCGACCTGGGACCCCGACCGGGCCGAGCGCCGCGCCACCGTGGCGAGGAGCATCCTCCGGTCCCTCGAGCCCGAGGCTGGGGCGAGCGTGCACGAGCGGCTGACCCAGGCTACGAACCTGCTGGATATCGGGCGCAGCGTCGACTACTACCGGCGGTACCAGCACACCGCGGACATGATCACCGAGGCGGACCTCGACGGCTTCTCCCATCGGAAGCTTGCATTGCTGTCGGCGGTGGTCCGGCAAGCCGGGGACGAAGGTATGAGCGTTTCCCGCTATCGTCCCCTGCTCGGCCCAGACGACCGGGCCCAGCTCGCCCGGTCGGCAACGGTGCTGGCTTTGGCCGATGAGATCGAGCACCGCCTGCCCCCCGGCCACGGGGGGGAGGTTCACTGCGTCGTCCAGGGCAAGCGCGTGGCGCTGGAGGCCCCGGTGTACGACCCGTGGAAGAGGGAGGCCCTTGCCGGACGGTTCCGGGTCGCGTTCGGAAAGAGGCTGCTGCTACAGTCCGGTGGCGATGCGTGATGACCTCGGGCTCCCCGGCCGCCTGTTCATCGTCGAGGGTATCGATGGCTCGGGCAAGAGCACCCAGCTGAACCTGCTCCACAAGTGGCTGATCAGCCAGGGCTACCTGGTGGTGTTCAGCGAGTGGAACTCCTCCCCGATCGTGAAGGAAACGACGCGACGGGGGAAGAAACGCCGGCTGCTCTCACCCATGTCGTTCAGCCTGATCCACGCCGCGGACTTCGCCAGCCGCGTCCATTCGGTGATCCTCCCGGCACTGCAAGCGGGTACCGTCGTGCTGGCCGACCGCTACGTCTACACGGCCTTCGCTCGCGATGCCGTCCGGGGGGTGAGCCGCGATTGGTTGAACAAGCTCTACTCGTTCGCGGTGAAGCCGAGCCTGTCGTTCTACTTCGACACCCCGCTCGCGGAGTCGATCCGCCGGATCATGGACGGCCGGCCAAAGCTGAAGTATTACGAGGCCGGGATGGACATGGAGCTCTCCTCCGATCCGGAGGAGTCGTTCCGCATCTACCAGGGCCTGATCAAGCACGAGTACGAGCGGCTGGTCGACGAGTTTCAGCTGGTGCGCATGGACGCCACGGAGACGCTCATCCGCCAGCAACAACGGATGCGCGATCTGGTCCGGCCTCATCTATCGGGCGTCATGCGGTTCGACGGCGGCGAGATCCACCAAGCCCTCCGCGACGCCGACCTCCTGGGCCGCTACCTGAGCGACGGCCGAGGGAGGCTGCCACCTCCATGACCGAGCTCTCGTTCTATGGGTTCCGGCCGCCCGGTATCGAGGGGGAGTCACTTCCCGGCCGGCTGATCGTGATCGAGGCCACCGACGGCGCCGGACGGTCCACCCACGTCGCGTTGCTGAAGGAGTGGCTGGAGGACGAGGGCTATGCCGTGCTCGATACGGGCCTGCGTCGATCCGACCTGGCCGGGCCCGGCATCCAGCGGGCGAAGGGGGGCCACACGCTCGACCCCATCACGCTGAACCTGTTCTATGCCGCGGACTTCTGGGACCGGCTCGAGCGGCAGATCCTCCCGGCCCTTCGGGCCGGCATGGTCGTGCTCGCCGACCGGTACGTGTTCTCCCTGATCGCGCGTGCGACCGTCCGCGGCGTCTCACTGGAGTGGATGGAAGAGCTGTACACCTTCGCCCTCGTGCCGGACCTCGTGATCTACCTCGACATCGACGTCGAGCAACTGCTGCCGAGGGTCCTGTCCAGCACTGGATTCGACTACTGGGAGTCAGGCCAGGACTTCCTCAGGGGCTCGAACGTCTACGAGAGCTTCGTTCAGTACCAGCAGATGCTCCTGGCGGAGTTCCGGCGCTTGGCCAAGCGCCATGGGTTCACCGTGATCGACGCGCGCAGGACCGTCAGCCAGATCCACCAGACCCTCCGCTCCGTCGTCGAGGACGTGGTACGGGGGATGGAGGAGTGGTCCACCGAGAGCGCCGGCATGGAACAGGTGCATGTGGCCCGTCCGGACAAGGCTGCTCACGCCGGACACGATGGCATCGACCTCACCCGCTCAGAGCGCGCAGCACCTTCGGAGTGACGAGCCACCGAAGCGACGCCGTCCCGCGACGGAGGCCGTCCTCGAGCCAAAGGTGCGCCACCCCCCCCTTCTTCAACTCCATGGTTAGGGACGTGGGTCTGCCGGTGAGCAGGATCGAGGCGAGCTCGGAGAGGTTGGGCTCGTGTCCGACCAGGGCCAGGGAGGCGACGTCGAGGTGGGGCTCGATCACCTCGATCCCTTCGGCGGGGGAGCGGCCGGCCTCCAGAATAGGCTCCGGCTTGGGGGCCTGCCATCCCGCCTCCTCCTGGAGCAGCTCGGCCGTCCGCCAGGCGCGAGGGAACGGGCTCGACAGGACCACGTCGACGGTGGTGACGATGCGCTGGATCCCTCGGGCCGCTTTCCTGAATCTGGCCTCCCCTTCCGGGGTGAGAGGCCGCTCGCCGTCGTCTGGCCAGCGGGTCGGATCCCGGCTGAAGGCGACGGCGTGCCTGACGAGGTACAGGTCCATGGCTATGAACCCGCCCGCTTCATGACCCGGCGGACGTCGGCCCAGGCCGTTCCTCCGACGCGCCGAAGCACCTTCGGGAAGCGCCGCCGGAGCTTGGCCTTCCTCTTTCCGTAGCGCTCGGCGATCTCGCCCATGGCGAATGCCGAGGCGGGGTGGAGGTCATTCCCCTCCTCGGCCACGATGGCCTCGAAACGGGCCACCGCAACTTCGGCATCCTGGTGGGCACCGAGCAGGTCCTGGAGACGTACCGTACGGCGGATGAGCGCCCTGACCCCCTTGCCGTAGATCGGGGCCAGGAACTGGAGCGCGTACCGCAGCCGCTTGGCCCGGATGCGCAGCCGGTGGTAGTCGGCGGGTTTCGAGGTCCGGTCGATCCGACGGCCGCCCTTTCGCACCTTGCGGTACCGCTCCTTGATGAGCGACGGGGCGGCGTCAACGGCCGGCACGCGCGAGGAGGGGGATGCACCCATCGGCCCGCGCCGGAGGACGGCCGTGAGTTCGGCAAGCAGCCGCTCGTACCGCGGGGAGTCGAGGGTCTGGACCAGGTTCGCCCTCGCCTGGTCGCGGTCGGCGGAGAGCACGCCGGCCACCGCGCCCAGCGCGCGGTCGTCGAGACCCTCGGCCGGCCTCGCCCACGCCTCGACCTGTTCGATCAACACGTCGAGGTCGCGGACGGCTCCCAGCGCGGAGGCCACCCATCCCAGCTCCTCGCGAAGCCCGACCACCTCGGCCGGCAGGGCGGCCTCGAACAGGGCGATGGCCGCGCGGAGGCGACGCGTCGCCACCCGCATGTCGTGCAGCTGCTCCGGGTCCTCGCCGAGGCGCGTCCCCCCTTCCTTGCGGAGGAGGGCGGCGAAGTTCTGACGGAGCACCGCGAAGGCCAGCTCCTCGACCGAAGATTCCGAGGAGATCTCCAACGACCCAAGGTCGAGGGACCGCTGCGGGGCCAGGCCGCGTGCGAGCAGCCCGGCCTCGAACTTCGACACGGATGCCGGGGTCAGGCCGCACGCATCTCGCATCTTGCCCACGAAGTCGGCGAGGTCTGGCGTTGGCCCGCCGCTGGTTTCGACCTCCACCCTGAGGAGCCGGGCGGGCTCCCGGCCCTCGACGGGGATCGTCGTCGCGTCGAGGGCCACCTCGGCAGCCGCCGAACCGTTCGAGGAGACGAGGTACGTCTGGCGACGGGTCCGGACCTGGAACTTGGGCCTGATGGCATGGGACCCGGCGACCGCGCGGACTCGGCTCCCGACCGGCCCTTCGCTGGTCGGCAAGGTCTCCAAGCTTCCGGCCGGCACCGGCTCGGCGATCTCCGTTCGATCGCGAAGGCCGTTGGCTCCGGCCGAGAGGGACTTCATGGTGGCTTCGGTGCCGCCTTGGCCCACGCGCAGACGGAGCGAGTATCCGGCGCGGTACAGGCGCCAGTCGTCGGTGTCGGAATAGGTATCGACGAACCGCTTCGCCCCCCCTTGGGTCACGACATCCCCGGCCGCCTTCAGCCATCGCTCCACCGGCCGGGTGTCGATGGCGTCGAACTGCCACTCGACCTCCCGGTTCTCGGCGGCTTGGCTGGGAGCGGACTCCATCGGCTTCAGAGGCCGGGGGTGGGGAAACCGAAGGGAAGGATGCACACCGGCATCCCGGAAGGATAAGACTTCGGGCCGTGCCCATGGGAGGCCGTTCACCTGGCGTTCACCTTCCGAACCCGTGGGTGCGGCGGTAGCCTGCTCGTACCGCCTTGGATACGGTGTCCCACATGAAGCCTTCCCGACCGTTCGAGCCGCGGCCTGAGGTCGAGGCCGATGGGATCGCCCTTGAGGTCGAGGCCGCCGGGGCCGTGGTCTGGCGGGTCGGTCCGTATGGCGACATCGAGGTGGCCCTGATCCACCGACCCCGGTACGACGACTGGAGCTTCCCGAAGGGAAAGCTCCTCCCCGGCGAGACCCTGGAGGAGGCGGCCGTTCGCGAGGTGGGGGAGGAGACGGGCTTCCGATGCCGGATGATGAAGGTGATCGGCAGCCACCGCTATCGCGACAGTCGAGCGCGCTGGAAGGAGGTCACGTACTGGCTGATGGAGTGGGTGGAGGGACGGTTCGATCCCTCCGACGAGGTCGACCGGCTTCGGTGGATCCCGCTGACGGAGGCCGAGCGGGTGCTCACCTACGACCGGGACCACGAGCTCCTGCGGCACCTTCGGATCGATCGGTGACGGAGCCGGGTGGGCGGAGGGGCCTCACCACAACGTCAGAAGCGATTCGGCACGAACGTTTGATCGGCCATGGGCGGGCGAACGTAACCCTCGTCCCTGTGCTTCGGCGGCAGCTCGATGGGCTCGGGTGTCAGGTCCCGGTGGGGGATCAGGCTCAACAGGTGGCTGATGACGTTGAGGCGGGCCCGTTGCTTGTCGTCCGACGCGACGACGTACCACGGCGCCTGCTTGATGTCGGTGTACTTGAACATCTCGTCCTTGGCCCTGGAGTACTCGACCCACCGGGCCCGTGACTGCAGGTCGATGGGGCTCAGCTTCCAGCGCTTCGTGGGGTTCGTGAGCCGCTGCTGAAAGCGCCGTTCCTGCTCGTCATCGCTCACCGAGAACCAATACTTGATGAGGATGACTCCGGCGCGAACGAGCATCCGCTCGAACTCCGGGCACGAGCGAAGGAACTCCTGATACTCGTCTTCGGTGCAGAAGCCCATGACCCGCTCGACGCCGGCCCGGTTGTACCAGCTGCGGTCGAACAGCACCATCTCGCCGGCCGCGGGAAGGTGGCCGATGTAGCGCTGGAAGTACCACTGGTTCCTCTCGCGTTCGGTCGGCGCGGGGAGCGCCACGACCCGGCACACCCGAGGGTTCAGGCATTCCGTGATCCGCTTGATGGCGCCACCCTTGCCCGCGGCATCTCGGCCCTCGAAGATCACCACGACCTTGAGGCCCTGGGACCTGATCCACTCCTGGAGCTTCACCAGCTCGACCTGGAGCTTCCTCAGCTCTCGGGCATATTCCTTGTTCCCGAGTTTCCCCTTGGCGTTGGCCTCCTTCGTCGTTCCGGGGGCATCCGACCTGTCGGCCATGGCTTCCCTTTCGGTGGGCCACCATGCTACGCCTCGATCGTCGCGGGCTCGACGCCCGGGTACCCTCCCAACGTGGTCGAGACCCGGCATCTGTTTCTCCTCCGCCACGCCAAGTCCAGTTGGGACGATGCATCGATCGACGATCACGACCGACCGCTCGCGCCGAGGGGGCGGCGATCCGCGGCCCGGATCGCCGACTACGCGACGAAGACAGGGATCCGGCCCGACCTGATCCTCTGCTCCTCGGCGACGCGGGCTCGGCAGACGCTCGAACGGATCGCTCCGAGCCTTGGCCGGGACGCCGAGATCCGCATCGAGCGGTCGCTGTGCGGGGCGACCGAGGATCGGCTCTTGGAAAGACTGCACGCCCTCCCCGAGGAGGTCGACTCGGTGATGATGATCGGGCACAACCCCGGCGTGCAGGACCTCGCAGTCCTGCTGGCGAGAGAGGGACCGCTTCGAACCCTGCTCGAGGGCAAGTTCCCGACCGCAGGCCTGGCCTCGCTGGCCTTCGGCAGCGTTTGGTGGAAGGACCTCGATAGGAAGACCGGGGTGCTGGTCGACTTCGTGATCCCGAGGCGGTTGGGCTTACGTGCCGCCCCGGCCGACGACTACCCAGGCGCTGGCGTTGTCGCCGGCGCCGGCTGGGTCGCCGCGGCTTGGCCGGCGTCGCGCCTGGAACTACGCTTGGAGGCCGACGGTGTGGCCTCCGCGCTGGCCCCCGTGGCTGCTTCCTTCATCGCCTTGGTCTTCTTTTCGGCCTTTCTCGCCACCTTGGCCTCGGCCTTTGCGGCCTTCTTCTTCGCAGCCTTCTTCTTCTCCTTCTTCTTCGCCATGTTGCGAGCCCCCTTTTCGCATGCCACCAGCGACAACCCTGGGCGAGGGTAGCCTAACCTCACGGGCGATCTGCAGTCGCGCCAACAGCCCACTCGGGCCGGCCGCGTCGGTATGGTGATCCGATGCCGGCTCGAAAAGAGGTCCTCGAGGTCTCCGGGCGCGAGGTCATCGTCAGCAACCCGGACAAGGTGTTCTTCCCCCGCACCGACCACACGAAGCTCGATCTGGTCCGGTACTACCTGGCGGTTGCCGAGGGCGCCCTGCGCGGGGTCGCGGGCCGGCCGATGGCCCTCAAGCGCTACGTGAACGGGGCGGAAGGCGAGTTCTTCTTCCAGAAGCGGGCTCCCACATCCAGGCCCGACTGGATCGAGGTGGTCGAGCTCGCCTTCCCTTCCGGCCGCACCGCGGAGGAGATCGTGGTCCGGGATGCCGCTCAGCTCGCATGGGTGATCAATCTAGGGTGCATCGACCTCAACCCCCACCCGGTCCGCGCCGAGGACCTGGACCACCCCGACGAGCTCCGCGTCGATCTCGACCCCATCCCCGGCGTGTCCTGGCCGCAGATCCGCGACGTCGCCATGGTCACGAAGGAGGTCCTGGACGACCTGGGGATGCGAGGGTGGCCGAAGACTTCCGGGTCGCGAGGGTTCCATGTGTACTGTCGGATCGAGCCCCGCTGGACGTTCCCTGAGGTCCGCCGGGCTGCCCTGGCCTTGGCCCGGGAGGTCGAGCGCCGGGCGCCGGACCTCGCCACCAGCCGCTGGTGGAAAGAGGAACGCCACGGGGTGTTCCTCGACTACAACCAGAACGCCAAGGACCGGACGGTCGCCTCGGCGTACTCGGTGCGACCGACCCAGGATGCCCGCGTGTCCACGCCGCTGTCGTGGGACGAGGTGCCAGGGTGTGACGCGGAGGCGTTCACCGTCGACACGGTCCCCAAGCGGTTCGCCGAGCTCGGTGACCCGTTCGAGCACATGGACGATGCCGCCGATTCGCTGGAACGGCTGCTCGAGCTGTCCGCTCAGCACGAAGAGGCCGGGTTCGGCGACGCGCCGTGGCCTCCGCACTTTGCCAAGCAGGCCGGCGAGCCGCCCCGGGTCCAGCCCTCGAAGCGGCGCAAGGCGAGCGGGAAGCCCGAGCGCGAGGGCATCGTCCCTCCACCCGCGCCGGGCAAACGGGCCGGGCCGACGGGGAGGCGGCGCACGACCATGCCGCTCATCGAGGTGGCCAGGGCGGCCACCGAGGCCGAGGCCCGGGAGGGGTTGGAACGCTGGAAGGGGCGGCATCCCGAGGCATGGACGTACCTCGCTCCGCCGGACGTTCTCGTCGACTCGATGCGAGGTCGAAGCTCGACGTGGACCAGGATCCGGCTCAACCTGCGGAACGTGCCCGAGGGGGAACGCCCGCCGCAGGAGGCACTCGAGGTCGACTACGACCCGTGGGAAGGCGCGGAAGGTTGGGAGGACCGGGCTCACAGGAGATCCTGAGGTTCCTCCAACTCCTCCTTCAGGCAGGGGCCAGACCATGGGTGGGTAACCGACGGCCCAGGAGGCTTCCGATGCCCGAACTGCATAATGGTGGGATGAGCGAGCACCCAACCGAACCCCACCCGCGCCTACCCGATCCGCCCGATCCCGCCCAGGTGAGCGGCTGGCCGTCCCCGCCACCCCCGCCCCCTTCCCCGTCTCAGCCGCACCCCCCCGCTTCTCCTCCCCCAGCCGCGCGGCGGCCGGGCCGGATCGTTGCCGCCATCCTCGCCGCCCTGCTCCTGGTTGGCGCCGGGGCCGGCCTGGGGTGGGGCCTCACGAGAGACCAGGGATCCCCCAGAGCGATCGGCGGGTCCTCGAACGGCCAGGCGGCGACGAGCCTGGACGTACAGGCCATCGCGGATCGCGTCGAG
>Ga0214472_10006724_pt1 | contig 12048 bp, 10 predicted proteins | sample RVTome_6_FD_207662 | JGI IMG/M metagenome (GOLD analysis project Ga0214472, IMG submission 207662) | Soil microbial communities from uranium-contaminated site in the Upper Colorado River Basin, Wyoming, United States - RVT140D175 | ecosystem: Environmental > Terrestrial > Soil > Contaminated >...
TACTAAGTCGGACCGTCTTTTGCTGCCCGCTAGAGGGCGTGCAAATATGCTGTTGCCGAAACCTACTTCCACCAGTAGCGATAAGCGAAATAGCCGATCAGCAACGCGGTAGCAACCGCGATCCCGCCTACTGTGAAATTATACGCCATACTGACATTGCAGTTACCGGTGAGTTTGTTCGGCTCATGACTGGCACCTGTTTTTATCTCGTTCATGTTCCCGTCTCCCTAAAAATAAACACAGTGTTTGCTCCAACGTACCAGTGCAATCTGCACATTGGTGAGCGTTGGGTTTGTGGTTGGTGTAATCGACGCCATCAGGTTCGCAGGATCGCCATCGTGAGGCAGCCAGCAGGCGTGGCCGATTTCATGCGCTGCAACGAAGGCCTGATCGGTGGCTTGCGCCTCGATCACCACCCAGTTGTGGGTCGAAGCGAAACTGCAACCATTGAAGGTGGGTGTCACATCCTGAACGATGAAGATGATGATCTCGGCACCGAGACCGATAACTCGACGGAAACTGTCAGTGAATTTACAGGTCGCGGATGTGAATTCGAAATACGATCCGAGAAAGCCAAAGTCGTCGCGAAAGCCGTCGCCGTTGCAACCGATAGTCAGGCGTGAATCAGGTGGTGAAATATCGGTATGGCAGATACCGGTAAAAATCATATTGATATTGCAGGTAGTGTCATAAAATGAAATCACCGCATTCACCTGGCGTTGAATGTCGGCATCCGACGCGATGGGCGTCACTGGTGGCACGATAACACCGAAGTACATTTTTTTCCGTGGCCGAATACCGGCGAGTGAAGCCAGGAAGTCGACCAGCCCGACCAGGCGCCAGATAATTTCTGTCACCCAGTTGAGCACCATGCGGATGAAAGCACCGATGATTGGAATACTCAGGATAAGCTCGATAATGAATCCGATGACATCGAGTACAAAATTGACGATCTCACAAACAATACGCGTCACCCATTTGCCAACAGTGACGACCACCCAGGTGACGACCCTGACGACCACCCAGACAAGCCAGCATAGCCATTTGTTACAGCACAGACACCACCAGTTACAATCCTGTTCTTCGCAGGTCTCCTGAAGTTGATTGACGAATGTTTCGACCGGTTGTTCAATTTGTTCCTCGACCCATTCCTGGGTTTCTCTGCAAACGCGTCCCATGTTTCGCCTCCTGTTAAATTGATGTTTTGAGTTTATGCCCTTGTTCTAAAATGGTTTCGTTGCACAGCCTGGCGGCAAGCCGTAGCAATCGCCAGCGCGCCCATAACAGCCCCAGCAGCTTGCCACAAAGCCCTGCAAGCACAGTGCTTCCAGTCAGCAATAAAGCATGCTGGAGCGTGATGTCTGAAAAATGATTGCCGGATAGAAAGAAGGTAACCAGCATCATCGCGATAGTGAGGCTCATGAAAAAACCACTGCTTGCACAGCCGCAGGCTTTCTGTAAACCGAGTGCGAGAGCTGTGTGGTTCTGGTTTTGTGCGGGTGAATAGTGTTGCAACTGGACCTGAACGGCGGGCAAATTGCGTGTCCAGAAAGTGGACAGCAATGACTGCTTCCACAGCGCTAAGGAGGAATGATCGTGCAGTACAAGCGTGTTATCCATATTGCGCCAGCGCTCCGGTATATCGTCTGTTGGTTCGCCTTTAGCTAATGGTTGCTATCGAGCACACCCTCAGGCATTCACATATTTGTCGCGCAGCTCGCGGCGCAGTATTTTGCCGACATTGGTCTTCGGTAATTCGTCTGCAAAAATGACTTTTCTCGGTACTTTGTAATTGGTCAGGCCCTGGTGACAGAAGTCTCTTATATCTTTTTCGGTGAGGGTGGGGTCTTTTTTGACGACGATGGCCATCACTGTTTCGCCACTGCCATCATCGGGGGCACCGATAACGCCGACCTCGACCACGCCGGGGTGCTCCATGATAAAGGCTTCGACTTCGTTCGGGTAGACATTGAAGCCCGAGACCAGAATCATGTCTTTCATACGATCGACGATCTGTACGTAACCGGCTTCATCCATGAAGCCGACATCGCCGGTGTGCAGCCAGCCATCGTTGCTGAGTACGTTGCAGGTTTCCTTGGGGCGTTGCCAGTATCCCTGCATGACCTGGGGGCCGCGGATACAGATTTCGCCGTTTTCACCGAGTGCGACCGGGTTCCAGTCATTGTCCTGAATAGAGACTTCAGTGGATGAAATCGGCAGGCCGATCTTGCCGTTGTACTCTTTCAGATCCATCGGGTTGATGCAGGCGGCAGGCGAAGTTTCGGTCAGGCCGTAGGCTTCGACCAGGGTAGTGCCGGTCACATCTTTCCAGTGTTGTGCGACTACACGCTGTACTGCCATGCCGCCACCGAGGGCGAGCCTGAGAGAAGAGAAATCAATGTCCTTGAAATCAGGGTGATTGAGCAAATGATTAAACAGGGTGTTAACACCTGTGATGGCTTCGAACCTGGTGTGTTTGAGTTCTTTGACAAACCCCTTGATGTCCCGAGGGTTGGTAATGAGATAGTTCAGCCAGCCATATTTCATAAAGGTCAGGCAGTTCGCGGTGAGCGAAAAAATGTGGTACAGCGGCAGTGCAGTAATGATAGTGCCGGGCTGAGTACCCACTGCATCTTTGATCCAGGCAGAGGCCTGCTGCATATTGGCCACCATGTTCCGGTGTGTTAACACTGCGCCTTTGGCTACCCCGGTGGTGCCGCCGGTGTATTGCAGGAAAGCAATATCATGATGATTGCAGGGCACGCTTTCAAAATGGTGTTGTGCACCGAGCTTCAGCGTCTGCCTGAAATTGACCGAGCCGGGCAAAGAGTAGGCTGGCACCATTTTTTTGATGTACTTGACGACAAGATTAACCACCAGTCCTTTGGGAAATTTTACCAGGTCGCCCATCTGGGTGGTGATGACGTGTTTCACATCTGTGTCGGCGATCACTTTCTGCAATACATGACAGAAGTTATCGACAATGATAATGGCTTTCGCGCCAGAGTCTTTCAGCTGGTGTTTGAGTTCGCGCGCGGTGTACAAAGGATTGGTGTTGACCACGACAAGTCCGGCGCGGAGGATGGCAAAAATCGCAATCGGGTTCTGTAGCAGGTTGGGCATCATTACTGCGACACGATCACCTTTTTCCAGTTTGAGCTGGTTTTTTAAATAGGCCCCCAGTTGCGAGGTGTAGTCTTCCAGCTGGGCGTAGGAAAGGGTGGTACCGAAATTTGAATAGGCCGGGCGCGTGGCGTATTTTTTGACCTGCTTGTCAAAAATATCACCGACCGACGAAAACTCATCCACTGAAATGTCTTCGGGGATGCCTGCGGGATAACTCTTGAGCCAGGGCCTGTCGGTCATTGTCATTCTCCTTGATGCTGCGTCCGCCAAGATTACAGCCTCGCGCGTACAAATGCATCAGGCTATGCGTATATAAGATTTACATTATTAAAGAATAAGGTGATTGAGTGTGCGCCGGTGTCAATCATGCCGTCACGCCACCACAATGACAGTTCAGGCAGGTAGGTGAGCAATAACAACCAGAACAGCATTAGCAGAAGAAACGGCAGAGTCGAGCGGAACAGGGTGACTACAGACTTGCCAAAGCGCTGGCTGGCGATGAACAGGTTTATACCCACCGGCGGTGTGGAATAACCGATTTCGAGGTTGGCGAGAAAAATCACCCCCAGGTGTACAGGGTCAACCCCATAGCGCGTGGCCAGCGGTAAAATCAGCGGCACGACAACGATGATCGCAGAAAAAATATCCATCATCGCGCCGACCAGCAGAAGAAATAGATTCAGCAGCAATAAAAACTGCAACTGGCTGGAAATGTGGTCCTCGATCAGTGCCAGCAGTTTCATCGGTAGCTGGGCATCGATCAGCAGATTGGTCAGGCCGAGGGCGACCAGCAGGATGGCGAGCAGGCTGCCGAACAGAATGCAGGTTTGCACGCACAGGGGGTAGAGCTGGCTGTGCAGTTTGATTTCACGATAGACCACGACCTCGACAAACATCACATAAGCGGCGGTCACCGCCGCGGCTTCTATGATGGAAACATAGCCGCCAAAGATGCCCCAGACGATGCCGATCGGCAAAAACAGATCCCAAAGCGCACCGCGTGTGGCGCTGATCAGTTTGCCGATTTCAAATCTGTGGTGCACGGTTTTTGATTGTCTGCCGCGCAACATGCTGTAGAACGCGAGGATCACCAGCAGGATCAGGCCGGGCACCAGGCCGGCGAGAAACATCTGGTCGATGCCGACGCCGGCGACAATGCCGTACACCAGGATCGCCAGACTGGGTGGAAACAACAGCCCGAGTGAACCGGACGTGGTGAGCAGGCCGAGGCTGAAATTTTCACCATAGCCTTCGTTCTTCAGGATCGGATAGAGCAGGCCGCCGAGTGCGAGAATGGTGACACCCGAAGCGCCGGAGAACGCGGTAAAGAAGGCGCAGGCAGCGAGTGCGGCGATGGCGATGCCGCCAGGGAGCCAGCCCAGTGCCGCGCGGTAAAAAGTGACCAGCCGTTGGGGTGCGCCGCCGCCCGACATCATCACGCCAGCGAAAGTAAACAATGGAATCGCGAGCATACTGGGCGAACTCGCCAGCCGGTTCATTTCGATGATGAGTATGTCCGGGCTGATTTCGCTGCTGACACTCGCCAGCACACCGCCCGCTGCGAGCACGGTGAACAGCGGCGCACCGAGCAGGGCGATCAGAATGAGCAGAATAACCGCGAGCAGGATCATGGCTTTCCCGGCCGCAAACACAGCATCAGGAAATGAAAACTCAGCAATGCAAAACCCACTGGATACATCAGGGTGAAGGGCAGTGCCCAGCGTTCGTTTATCGGCGCATATTCCCATTCATCGATGCTGAACTGCACAGCGTAATAACTCATCGCCGCGCAGACCAGCGCCGAAAACACCACCAGAGGGAAACTCAGTAGATAAATCCGGCGTGCGCTCAACAGCGGTGTCAGGGCGTCGATCTTGATATGGCGCATTTGCGGTGTCGCCAGCACAGCGCCGAAACCGCCAGACATGATCAGCAGATTACGGCTGATGACCTCGATTTCCGGGTAACCATAATCAAAAAAATTGCGGATAAAAATCTGCAGCAACATCAGGGCAAGCAATAACAGCAGACTGCCAGCGGCGAACACGCCCTCGATGCGGATCAGGGTGCGTTCAACAGCGAGTAGCCAGTTCATGTCCTGGGATTATTTCTGGACGGCCTGGTGCTTGCTGCGATAATCGCTGACCAGCTCGCGTGCCCGGTTGAAGAATTCGGCGGAGATGTAACCGGTGTTTACCAGATAAGCGGCAGCGCGGTCACGAATATCGTGCAACTGTTTAATATCGGCATCGCTCCAGTCCCAGAGAAACTGAATGCCGTTTTGCTCGAGCAGGGTGATGCTTCTCTGGTTTTGAATACGCGCATCTTCCCGGATCTCATCGCTGGCGCGCTTGCCCGTTTCTCTGACTAGCTGCTGCAGATCGGCTGGCAGTTTGTCAAAAAATTCATTGCTGATAATGAGTCCGCCGATGGCATTGGTGAAGGGGATTTTGGTAGCGTAATTCAGCTTGCTATACCATTGCAGGGCAATGGCACCGAAGGTCGAAATGTAAACCGTATCGATACTGCTGTGGCTTGCAGAAAGCTGGGCATAGACATCAATAATGGATAGCGGCACGGGTGCGATGTCCGAGGCGGAAAAAAAGGCTTCGCCCAGCGGATCGCCCTGCCAGAGCCAGATACGGCTTTTACGGATATCGTCAATCGATTCGATTTTGTGTTTGGAAAAAATATGGATAAAACCCACTTCGGGCCAGCCGAGCAGTTCAAAACCGTTTTCACGGAAGCCGCTGCTGATGTCGGGCATTAACTGGTTGCGCACATAATCTGATTCGTTGGTATTTCTGAACAGAAATGGCACTTCGAGTACACGCGCCGAAGAATAAATTCGACCAATGCCATAGCCGGTAAACATGCCGCCGTGTAACTGGCCCTTGCGAATTTTGCGTAACACGTCGGGTTCATCACCCATGACGCCACCGGAATACATTTTAATTTTGATACGGCCGTGGCTCCGGGTCTCGACTGCTTCGATCCAGCGATCGAGGATGTTGGACCAGGCCGTGCCCGTGGGCATCAGGGTGGCGAATTTCAGGACATAGGTTTCTGCGCTGACCGACTGGAATGAAACCAGTAAACAGAAAAGCGTGAGCAGTCTTAGAACCATTCGCTGGTCTGCCGGGTCTGGAGTAGATGTGCAGCTTTGCGTTTTGCGATCTGGTTGATCAGGGCCAGCTCGGGATAGAGATCATCGGGGGCATCCAGAATCTTGTTCAGGCGTTTGTCAAAATCTTCATGGTCGAGTTGCTGGCGGGCCAGGTACTGGGCCTGCAATAAATCTGGCATCAGCAGTTTATTATTAGTGATTTCACGCGCGCGGTCGAAATGTTCGCGCGATTTTTTGTAGTTACCGCCCAGCATGGGTGAGCGGCTACCGTAGTAAACGCCGAAATACATGTGCGCGCCGCCGTAATAATAATCTTCCTGTAGATCGAGTACACGTTGCATCAGGGCGGTGGGGCGCGGTAACTGCGCGAGACTATCAGCGCTGTCACGGTGCAGGTCGATCCATTTGGCCCAGTTGCTCGCGCTCCAGAACATGGCGGCGACATCGTCGGCGCCCATATTTTTCACCTGTTGTTCGTAATCAGCAATGGTGGTGGTTTTGAGATGGCTGGCGCCCTTGATTTCCAGCGCTTTGATGCCATGGTTAAGCCCACGGATATAAAACGCGGCGGCGCGTTTTGGCCGCTTGTCCTCGTTGAACCCATAGGCGAGGCCGTAATAGGCCTGGGCTGCATAGGTGTGCAGGGTGGCATTCTCAGGATCGATGTTGATCATGCCTTCGAGCATTTCGATATTGGTGGGGATCGAGTCCTCGGCGAGGTCGAGATCGGTCTCACGATTGAGTGCGTCAATGCCGCCTGCGATCATCGGCGTCGAAGCGCGCACCAGCATCTGGTTGAAGGAGCAGGCACTCAGCATGAGAAGCAGGAGTGGGATGCAAAGTAAGCGCATGTATAGAACTCCAGTGGTGTGACTGCGTGAGCGCGACTGCAGAGCTGTGAGCATAACTTAAAAGCCGGCTGATTTCCTGTGCAGAGTTTACTAACAAGGCGCATGGAAAGGATGTCCTTCAATCAGGACCGTCAGCAGCAGGGATGCTGCTGTCGAGCGTACACGGATGTATTCTCAGCGTGTCTTGATTGAAGGACATCCTTTCCATGTGACTCAATAGTACAACCGGGCACCCGGCGGGCTTATTTTAGTTCCATCGCCATCGCATCGATGTCGTGTTGATGCAGCGAATTTAAATTCCGGTACATCTCGGCGGTGTTACGGTATGGCCCGATGCGCACCCGGTACCAGTCTTCGCCGTTGAGGGTCACGCTCTGGATACTGGGTTCAAATCCGAGCAGTGCGAGGCGTGCCTTGAGTCTGTCAGCATCGCTCCGGCTGCGTAAGGAGCCAGCCTGCAAAATGTATTGCTTGTTACCTGTCGCTGTGTTGCTGCCAGAACTGCTCGTGCTCTTTCCCGGCATCGTGGTTTCGGCATCGGGGATCAGTACTTCCAGCTCGGGCAGGATGGTATAGAAATTAAACCGCGGTTCTCTGGATTTTTTTTCTTCGGGGGTTTTTTCAGCAGTTTTTTTATCTTCCTTGTCATTGCTGTTATTGCGCAACTTGTTGAGTTCCTGCTGCACCGCAGCGCCAAAACTGGTGTTATTGTCCGGCTGTTTGTCGAGATAGACAATCAGGGTAGCGAACAGGCCCAGCGCCAGGCCGGCGAGAAACCAGACGAAGCCGGGCCGCGGTTTTTTTTCACGGCCGTTGCTGCGACCTTTGTAGTCGGTCGGCATTACATGCTCTCCGGGGCACTGACCCCGAGCAGGTTGAGCCCGTTGTGCAGTACCTGGCGGGTAGCGCTGATCAGGTTGAGGCGGGCATTGCGCAGTTTGATATCATCGGTAATAAAGGCGTGTGCGTTATAGTAACTGTGAAACGCGTTGGCGAGCTCGCGCAGATAATGTGCCAGTGCGTGCGGCTCAGCTTTGACCGCGGCTTTTTCCAGTACCTCGGGATAGGCCGCCAGTTTGGTGATGATCTCGTTTTCATGCACTTCAGTGAGTAGATCGAGGTTGTCATTGCCGGCCGTGATGTCATGCGCCAGCTGTTTTTCTGCCAGCTGGCGCAGCACGCTGCAAACCCGCGCGTGCGCGTACTGGATGTAATACACCGGGTTGTCATTGCTCTGGGATTTTGCCAGATCCAGGTCGAAATCCATGTGCTGTTCGCACTTGCGCATCACGTAAAAGAAACGCGCGGCATCTTTGCCGACTTCTTCGCGCAGTTCGCGCAGGGTGACAAAAGAACCGGAACGCGTAGACATCTGGATGCGTTCAGCGCCGCGATACAAAATGGCAAACTGCACCAGCAGAATGTCGATCTTGTTGTCGTCTTTACCCAGCGCCCTGATCGCGGCTTTGACGCGCGCCACATAACCGTGGTGGTCTGCGCCCCAGATATTGATCAGGCGATCATAACCGCGCTCGAACTTGTCGAGATGGTAGGCGATGTCGGAAGCAAAATAGGTGGTCTGGCCGTTATCTCGGACCACGACGCGGTCTTTCTCGTCACCGAATGCAGTCGACCGAAACCAGAGCGCGCCCTTGTCTTCGTACACATGGCCGCTGGCCTGTAACTGTATGATCGCCTTGTCGATCAGGCCGCGGTCGGCGAGCGACTGTTCGGAATACCAGGTCTGATAGTGCACACCAAACTCGGCGAGGTCATGGCGGATATCGTCGAGGATCGAATTCAGCGCAGCAGCGAAAACAATTTTGTAATCGTCTGCGAGCAACTGGCGTGCGCGCACGATCAGCGCATCGATGTGTTCGTCCTTGTCGCCACCATCGGGCTCATCGACAGGAATATCGGCCAGTACGGTCGATGCCTTGTGTACGAATGCATCTTTGTGTTGTTTTTTTAATGCACGTGCGATGTCATAAATATAGTTTTCGCTTTTGTAACCATTGCTCGGGAACGGGATATCGACACCGTTTTCCTGCAGATAGCGGAACCAGACACTGACCGCGAGAATGTTCATCTGGCGTCCGGCATCGTTGACATAATATTCGCAATCGACATCAAAGCCGACGGCGCGCATCAGCGAGGCGACCGTGGCACCGTAGGCGGCACCGCGTCCGTGGCCGACGTGCAGGGGGCCGGTGGGATTGGCGGAAACAAATTCGAGCTGGATTTTTTCGCCGACACCGATCTGCGAGCGGCCGAAGTTTTCGCCCTGTTCGAGGATCTCGCGGACCACGTTCAGCGCGGTAGCGCTGGTGAGATAAAAATTGATAAACCCGGGGCCGGCGATTTCGGTTTTCGCCAGCACCTTGTCAGCCGGCAGAGCGGCGACAATTTTTTCCGCCAGCGCGCGCGGTGCCATGCCCGCCGGCCTGGCCAGCGCCATAGCGATATTGCAGGCGAAATCACCGTGGCTGAGATCGCGGCTACGGGTGACCACGATCTCGGGCGAGAGCTCGCTATCGAACACGCCGTCGCGCTGCAATTGGGCCAGAGCCAGCTGGAGCAGTTTTTCGATGGTTTCTTTCAAGACAGATCCGGGCAGTAATGATCAGGAGCGGCAGTTTAACAGCGAACAAAGAGCAATGAATAATGAATAATGAAAGCTATACAGGACAAAACCGGGGTTTTTAAATTTTTCATTATTCATTATTCATTTTTCATTGTGTTTCTAGTAGGTGTCGTAAGGATCGACATCCAGCGACCAGCGCACCGCGCGCGCCTGCCTGAGCGCCTGTAACTGCGGCAGCCAGTGCTGTAACACCCGATGCAGCGGCCTGCGATCGTCGGCCTGCAACATGATCTGGCTGCGAAAGCGCCCGGCGCGGCGTTCCATGGGGGCTTTCACCGGGCCGAAAATGGACAGTCCAGCGGTATCTGTCTGGCCGAGCAATTCGCGCGCGGCGCGCATGAAGGCATCGCCCGCGTTCTGTTTCACCGCCTCACAGCGCAGCATCACCAGATGGCTGAAGGGTGCCAGCGCAGCCTGTTCGCGTTCTCTGAGTGCGGCTTCGGCAAAGCCTTCGTAGCCGTGGTGCAGCAGGGTCTGGAGCAGCGGGTGGTCGGGGTGGTGGGTCTGGACGATGACTTCACCGGGTTTTTCCGCGCGTCCGGCGCGGCCTGCGACCTGAATGATCAGCTGCGCGAGATGCTCGGCAGCGCGGAAATCGGAACTGTGCAAGGACTGGTCGGCATCGAGCACCGCCACCAGGGTCAGGTTGGGAAAATCGTGGCCCTTGGCGAGCATCTGGGTGCCGACCAGAATGCCACTTTCACCGCTGTGCGCATCCGCCAGCTTGGCCTGCAGGCTGCCTTTGCGTCGTGTCGTGTCGCGATCGATGCGGCTGATCGTGGTCTCGGCAAACAGGGTACGCAAATGGTTTTCGATGCGCTCGGTGCCGGCGCCGATGGCGACCAGCTCGCTCGCGCCGCAGTCTGCACAGACCAGCGGTGCGCGGCTTTCAGCGCCGCAGTGATGGCAGTGCAGTTGTTGTTTGTGCTGGTGATAAGTCATATGCGCATCGCAGCGCGCGCATTGTGTGGTCCAGCCGCAGGCATGGCAGAGCAACAAGGGTGCAAAGCCGCGACGGTTGAGAAACAGCAGCACCTGGCCCTGGTTGTGCAGATGCTGTTTGATGCGATCGATCAGCAGCGTGGAGAGCCCTTCTTCGAGTTTCTGCTTGCGCAGATCCATCAGCTCGATACGCACCTTGCGGCTGTTGCCCGCGCGCTGTGTCAGTTTGTGCAGGCTATAACGCTGGCGCGCAACATTGTGCAGGCTTTCCAGTGAAGGCGTGGCCGAACCGAGCACCACCGGGATACCGGCCTTTTGCGCGCGCACCAGGGCAAGGTCACGCGCGTTATAGCGAAAACCGTCCTGCTGTTTATAAGAGCCGTCGTGTTCTTCGTCGAGCACGATCAGGCCGAGCTCGGGCAGCGTGGTAAAAATCGCCGAACGTGTGCCGATCAGCAAACGCGCTTCGCCACTGGCGCAGGCCTGCCAGGCAGCGAAACGCTGGTTATCATTCAGGGCTGAGTGCAGCATCGCGACCGGCACCGCGAAGCGTTTCTGAAAACGCTCGCTGAGCTGCGGAGTGAGGCTTATTTCGGGCACCAGCACCAGTACCTGCTGGCCGGCGGCGAGCACTGCTGCGGCCAGTGCGAGATAGACTTCGGTTTTGCCGCTGCCGGTAATGCCGTGCAGCAGATGGATTTTGTGTTCGCCGAGACTGGCCTGGATCTGGTTGACACTGTCCTGCTGCTCGCTGTTGAGCATGGGCGCAGAATCGTTTTCCGGGATGATCGAAGCCAGCGCTGAGCCCTGCTGTTCGACCGCAAGCTTTTTTTCCAGCAGGCCGCGCAACGCAGCACGCCAGTTATCGGTGAGGGTATTGAGCTGCTCCGCGTCGAGACCCTGAGCGTGTTGATTTAGTAATTGCAGCAGCTGCAGCTGTTTGGGTGCGCGCTTCAGTTGCGCGGTGATGGCGCTATCATCAGCCTGCGCGGTCGCCTGCCAGTAGCTCAGGCTGATGGTATCGTTGTCGCGGCCTTCGCGCAGGGCGGCGGGCAGGGCGGCATTGACGACTTCGCCCAGCGGGTGATGGTAATAGCTGGCGGCCCACTGCAGGAGTTCGAGCAGTTCGCTGCCCAGCACCGGGACTGTATCCAGCACCGCGAGCAGCGGTTTCAGCTTGCTCGCCGGGTAATCACTCTGACTGCGCAGCTCGAGCGCCAGCCCGACCAGCTGTTGCCGGCCGAAAGGCACACGCACCCGGCAGCCGGGCCTGAGCTGCTCGGGATCAATCTGGGTCGGAATCAGATAGTCAAAGCTGCCGTACAAAGGGGTCGGTACTGCGACGCGGAGAATACGCA
>Ga0214472_10006725_pt1 | contig 12047 bp, 11 predicted proteins | sample RVTome_6_FD_207662 | JGI IMG/M metagenome (GOLD analysis project Ga0214472, IMG submission 207662) | Soil microbial communities from uranium-contaminated site in the Upper Colorado River Basin, Wyoming, United States - RVT140D175 | ecosystem: Environmental > Terrestrial > Soil > Contaminated >...
ATCGGCCTGTCCGGTTTCTTCTCCGGCTCGGAGACCGCGATCGTCGCACTCCCCCGAGAACGCTCGGCGCAACTCGCCGACCGCGGAACCCGCGGCATGAGGCTGGCGAGTCTCGTCGACGATCTCGAGGCAACGCTCGGCACACTCCTCGTGGCGAACAACTTCGTGAACATCCTCGGTGCGTCGGTGGCTGCCGCGCTCACGATCGACCTCCTCGGCGTGTTCGTCGACGGTGCCAGCGCCGAGACGTTGGGACCCTGGGTCTCGACACTCGTCGTCACCGCCGTCGTGCTGATTGTTGGCGAGATCACACCGAAGACATTGGCGGCGCGACGGCCGGAGCGGTTCGGAATGTTCGTGGCACCGACCATCTGGTGGCTGGGACGCTTCATCGGTCCCATCCCGAGGGCTTTCGTCGGGCTCAGCCGCTCGATCCTGCGCATATTCGGGGTGGAAGCCGGCGACGGCGCGGCGGTCACAGAGGCCGACATCAAGGCGTTGGCGTTGCTCAGCGAAGAGGCCGGCCACATCGGGCCAGAAGAACGTGAGATCCTCGAGTCGCTCTTCGAGATGGCCGATCGCCCCGTCCGGGAGGTGATGACCCCGCGACTGGAGGTCACGGCGCTGGGGCTGGGAGCCACGGAAGAGGAGGCGCGTCAGGCGATCAACGCCTCGGCCCACTCGCGCTTCCCCGTCGTGGCCACCGGCGGGACACTCGACGACACCGTCGGGATCCTGTACGCCAAGGATCTCTTCCGTGCGAAGACGCCCGGCGGAACCATCGACCGATTCCTGCGCGACCCCGTCTACCTGCCCGAGTCGATGCCGATCCTGGCCGCGCTCCAGCAGCTCCGCCGCCAGCGCATCTCGTTCGGGGTCGTTCTCGACGAACACGGCGGAGTCGACGGAATCGTCACGGTGAAGGACCTGATCGCCGAGTTGGTCGGCGAGATCCAGGACGAGTACGACCCGCGCGAGCCGACCGTATTCCGGTTGGGCGACGGCATCTGGATGGTGGAAGGGCGAGTTGGCGTGGAGGAGTTAGCCTCGGAAATCGGACGGCGGCTACCCGTGGGACCGTTCTCGAGTGTCGGCGGACTGTATCTGTGGGTGGCAGGCACCATCCCCGCCGCCGGCCAGTCCGTGATGGTCGACGGGATACGCCTCACCGTTCTGCGGATGGACCGCAAGAGAATCGACCGGCTGAGGGTTGAAATCGTCGAGGACGACGAGGGCACCCACGCATCATCCCTCACCGCCACGTAGTGCAGGCAGCCGCCCGCCAATGGCGGCGCAGTGAGAGCTTCAGCCCGAGCCGAAACGGAAGTTGCCTTCCCCCAGGCTCGAACGCAGGGTGTCGACCCGCGCTCGCATCTGCGCCTCCACCTCAGCCAGGGAGACAGCCGTGCCGTCGTCGAGCGTAACAACGGGATCGAGCGGGTCCGATGACACCTCAGCGAGCTTCTCCCTCGCCTCGCGCGTCTTGCCGAGTGCGAAAGCCGCCTTCTGCAACCAGCGTGATTCGGTCTCCCGAAGTCGGTCGAGCTTGCGTTGTGTCTGTCGGTCGACGGTCGCCACACCCCGTCCCTTCATGGTCCAGCCCCATACCCTGGTCGGAGGCAGGTGAAACTGGCAAACCGTCAGAACCGCGGCGTGCGACCGGTCCTCGAGGTGGTGTCGAGACACCGGGAAGGGGGGCCGCCCTGCCGGCGACCCCTGGCCCCTCACTTCTTCCTGGTCGGCTTCAGTCGTGAACTCAGAGACACCCCGAGTAACCCTGGTGATCGCCGGGAATGTGTCCCCCGTGACCCAAGCTACCAGCCTTCGCCAAAACGACGATGTGGTGCTGGGCGTAGTCGGAGTGGCCCGGATCACCGCTGTCGTTACAGGGTGGAGCAGAGTGTGCAGACGCTCCCATCGCCAGAGTCATCGTGGCGAGAACCGCCACGGTTGCCACGGCAATTCGTTTCCTCATGTCGACCTCCCTCATCGTTGACCACGTTTCGTGGTCCACATGCAAACGTACCCGGTTGGTGCGAGACATGGCGGCCGCGCTCCGGAATCGATGAGTCACTGGATGGTCCGGGCGCTCGGCGGTATGCGCGGATTGGTCTTCTCTGCCACCGCACATGCGAGCCCAAGGTGGGGATGATGCGGCAGGATCCATCTGGCAGGGGATCGGACAGCGGATCGCCACCGCCATCGCGAGCGGAGGCTCGCCCCTCGCGGTCTCAACCCGTCCGCAGTTCGCTCCTACATCCCGGCGACCTGGCCGGATGGAACCATCTCGGCCCAGCTGCGGGCCGAGCGGTGGATGACGGCTGCCACTGCCTCGGGATCCCTCATCACGACGGGATGGTCGGAGGGGAACTCCACCACCGGAACACCGAAGTGCGAGGCAGAGGCACGCTGGTCGACCGCGGCTATCACGCCGTCGTGGAGAGTGACGATCCAGACACCGGGAGGGAGCCTGAAACCCTTCCATTCCCGGGCATCGAAGCGTCTCAGCTCGACGGCGGACTCCTCCAGCACCCGCCGGGTGGGTCGCATGAGGGTCGCCCCGGCCACTGCCTGGGCGGACTCCCGCCTCAGCTGGGCGCGCTGGGCGCCCACGGTGATGGGCGAGGCGGGTGCGAGCAGGTAGGGAGCCGCCGCCGTCATGATCTGGAGGCGGGGACGCACCCAGTATGCGGAAGTGGCGATCGCCACGAAACCGGTGAACTCGTCCCGACCCGACTGACGGATGACAGCGAGAGACACCGGCCCGCCCATGGAATGACCGACCAGGATGGGGCAGACGAGTCCGGCATCGGCGATGGCGGCGTTGACCGCCTCGGCAGCCAGGTCGAAGGTGAATGGTGCCTCGAGGATGGAACGACCATGACCTGGGAGATCGACGACCAGAGCGGTGCGGTCGGTGTGCCCGATCAACGACCACCACACCGAGTCGGCTGACCGTCCCCAGCCGTGGACCAGGACCAGCGGCGGTGCCGGGTCTGTGCCGATCACCAGCCGATAGGAGAGCCGGCCCCACGCGGTGGGCAGCGTCCGCACCTCACCTGGAAGATGAAGCGGTGAAGTCCATCGGATGCTGAGCTCGTTCACGGCATGTCGATACGCACCCCACAGAGCGATCGCTGCCGCCCCCGGCAGCGCCGTCAGCGCAAGGGACCTGCTGGTCTGCATCACGCCTCTGTATCGGCAGCAGCGGCCAACAAGCGGATAGACCTTCCGGCCCAAAGGGAAGGCAGCACCAACGCCGGGGACACTGCCGAGCTACAGGCAGGATGGACACCTGTCGAGGTCGCCGACGCGGTCATGCCGGAGCGGAGCCGTAACTCTCCCGAAAGTCGGGCAACCGTCGAAACCTCCGCGGACAGGGCTCGGGACTCTCGCCGGCGATTTCTGGAGCCGCCGCCGGCGAGGGATGGACCGCTGCGGTGACACCCGTCGCCCACGCCAACCGGGGAGGTCAGAACTTGTCGAGGCCTTCCGATCGCAGGATCAACTGCGGAAGTCCCGATTCCTCATCGACCCGACGCTCGTGATCGACGAATCCGCGGTTCCGGTAGAACCGCATTGCGTTCTCGTTCGCCTCGAACACCTCGACAAACACCGGGGCGAATCGCTGTCGGGCGTGCTCGACGAGTGCTCGGCCATGACCCTCCCCCTGGTGATCAGGGTGCGTGAAGAGCCCTCCGATCAGATCGTCGAGCAGCGACATGAAGGCGACCACCTCACCGTCGTCCTCGACTACCCAGGTGTCGGCGATGGGCATCAGCTCCTCTCGGACCACGGGCTCCATCGCACGCCAGTGCGCTGCCGGCAGGAATGACTGGCCAGGGATGGTGGAGGCGAGCCACACTCGAATCACATCGTCCAAGTCATCGGGCTGGAAGGCGCGGATCATCAACGGAGCGTATTGGCCGACAGGCTTCCCGTGCCATGGTTATCCGAATGCCGCGGGGGGATCGGCTCTTGCGCCGCGTTCATACGGTGCGACCTGAGTGACCCACCGGCTTGATGTGAGCGAACATGCTGCGGGCATTCCAAGTCGGGAAGGCGCGGATCAGCCACGACGGGCCGTGGAGTTGGATGCGGCGGTCGCGGAGGGCCGCGGCCCAACTGAGCTGGCCGGCGTGCCACTTGACGAACGCTTCGGCTTCTGCGGTGACGTACAGGTCCTCGTCCAGGCCGGAGTACGTCCTGCAGATCTCGGTGTCGGCGGCCTCGATCAGCAGCCAGTACCGCTCGGGATGCTGGAGACCGGTGAAGTCGAACTGGATCACGACGCGTCGATCCGGGAGCCGGTCTCGGCGCATGGCGTTGCACATCGACCACAAAGCCACAAATGGATCGAGGTTCTGCGGGGCGATCTCGAGCCAGCGTGCGCCCCACTCGCCGAGCGACACGCAGACTTTGAACAGGTCATTACCGGCCGCAGTCAGCCCGTAGTAGCGCCCACGTCCGCCAGGTTTGGGCGCGGACTCAACGATGCCGAGCCGTTCCAATTGCTTGAGCCGCTGTGAGAGCAGGGTGCGGGAGAGTCCCGGCGCACCCTCCAGGATTTGGCTGAAGCTTCCGCAGCCCAAGTACAGGTTGCGGACGATCAGTGGTGTCCAACGCTCTGAGAAGATCTCGGCGCCACGGGCGATGGGGCAGTACTGGCCATAGGTCCGCATGACGCCATTGTCACCTACCCACGGTCGCTCCTGAAGTCCAGATTCTTGACTTAACAGCCTCCGTCCACCGTGGTGCGATGGAAGCGTCGATGGGGACGAACCCGACGACCAACCCACCCGAGCGCAGAGGCGACGACCATGGAGATAGACGAGTTCCAGGGCCAGACCATCACGGCTGACCACGCCGACTACGACACCGCCCGAGCCGTATGGAACGGCGCCATCGACCGCTACCCGCGACTGATCGCCCGCTGCAGCGGGCCCGCCGACGTGGCGACTGCCATGCGCTTCGCCCGCGAGCATGACCTGGAGATCGCGGTACGAGGCGGGGGCCACAACGTGGCCGGCACCGCCGTGTGCGACGACGGGATGGTCGTCGACCTCTCGGCGATGCGGGCCGTCCGGGTCGATCCCGGTAGCGGCACGGCCCTGGTGCAGGGTGGCGCGCTGTGGAGCGACGTCGACCACGCGGCACAGGCCCACGGTCTGGCCACCACCGGCGGCATCGTCAGCCACACCGGCGTCGCAGGACTCACCCTTGGCGGGGGTATCGGCTGGCTCATGCGCAAGCACGGTCTCACGGTCGACAACCTGCTCGCCGCCGACGTGGTGACCGCCGACGGCGAACTGCTGCGTGCATCCGAGAACGAGCATCCCGATCTCTTCTGGGCGCTGCGCGGAGGAGGCGGCAACTTCGGCGTGGTCACCTCCTTCGAGTTCCAGCTCCACCCGGTCGGACCCGACGTCCTGGCCGGCCCCATCCTCTGGGACGCCGGTGACACTGACGAGGTCCTCCGTTTCTACCGCGACTTCGTACGCGACGCCCCCGACGAACTCGGCACGGTCGTGCGATTCGGCACCGCCCCACCACTTCCGGTCATCCCCGAAGAACTGCACTGGCGCCCGGTCACATTGGTGGGCGCCTGCTACGCCGGACCGGTTGAAGACGCTGACGAGGTGCTCCGCCCCTTGCGCGCCTTCGGGAGGCCCCTCCTCGATCTGATCGCACCCACGCCCTACGTGAACCACCAGAGCGCCCTCGACTCCACGGTGCTGCACGGCTGGCACTACTACTGGAAGTCGACGTACCTCCCCGAGCTTGGCGGCGACCTGATCGATGTGATCGCCGAGAACGCGTTCGCATACACGTCACCACGGTCGTACGCGGTCATGTTCCACCTGGGAGGTGCCGTCGGCCGCGTGCCGGAATCCGCCACCGCGTTCGGGAACCGACAGGCGTCGCACGCCGTCACCCTCGACGGCGTGTGGCGCTCCGGCGAGGACTACGCCGACCGAGACATCGCCTGGACCAGACGCTTCTTCGCCGCCCTCGACAGCTACCGCGAGGGCGTCTACGTCAACTTCCTCGGCGCCGACGAAGACCCCGACCGAATCCGCGACGCCTACGGCACCGCCACCTACCACCGGCTGGTTGACATGAAGACCAAGTACGACCCCGACAATGTCTTCCACCACAACCAGAACATCCGCCCGGGTTTCGAGTGAACAGCCTCCCCGTCGAGACACGCCGCCCACGTCCCTGGCGCCGGCAATGCAGCGACTATCAAACCGGAGTCTTCACCACCGACGCGGGGGTGTGAGGCGTCACGCGACCAGCGGGGTCAGGCGGGCGTCAAGGACTCCTCGAACCTCGTGATCGTCGTGGCGCTGGGTCGGGGCCGGTGTGATGGCGACGGAAACCCTCGAGTCGTCCTGATCGCGTCGATGCGGCGGTCACACGTAGAAATCGCGTAATGTGGTTCAGTCCTGTCTCGTGCGGAGCTATCAACGACCCATTGAGCGCGGTCTGGTGGCGGCCGCGCTCTTTGTTGCGCTCAAGCAGGTGGATCCTGAGAGGCCAGTCGGATCTGAACATCAAGCGAAGGCTCTTCGGTCGACCCTTCGCAACTGCCGAGGAGGGGCATCAGCTCCTACCCAAGCGCCTCGCCCTCCCGGTGTTCGCCTCCGATCCATTGTCTTCCGTTGCCTACGCCACGGAAGAGGCGATGTTGGTTCTGGCCCTTGCCGGGACAGCCGCATTCAGCCTGTTGACACCGATCTCCCTGGCCATAGCCACGTTGCTCCTGATTGTGATCGTGTCGTACCGCCAGACGATCAGGGCATATCCCGACGGTGGCGGTGCGTTCATAGTGGCCAACGACAACCTGGGGATCCGCACCGGCACCGTGGCGGCCTCGGCGCTGCTGACCGACTATGTGCTTACGGTGTCCGTGTCGGTCGCTGCCGGTGTAGCTGCCATCACCTCCGCTGCTCCTGATCTGATCCCGTGGAGAGTGGAGTTGGCGCTGGGCTTCGTTGCCCTTCTCACCGTCGCCAATCTTCGTGGTGTGAGAGAGGCCTCCACGCTTTTCGCCGCGCCAACGTATCTGTTCGTCGTCACGGTGGGGATCATGTTGATCACCGGGTTTGTCGAGTGTTTCGATGGTGAGTGCCCCAGCGCAGTCTCCTCAGGGCTCGAAATGGACGGCGAGGTGGGGGCGATCGGGCTGTTCTTGGTGCTACGGGCGTTCGCCTCCGGATCCACAGCCCTGACCGGCGTCGAGGCAATCGCCAACGGAGTCCAGGCTTTCAAGGAGCCCAAGTCGCACAATGCGGCAACAACGCTCGGAATCATGGGCGCGATCTCCATCTCCATGTTCCTCGGGATCTCCACCCTTGCTCGCTGGTTCGACGTGCGAATCTCCGAGGAGACGATCGACGAATTCGGGACGGTGATCTCCCAGATCGGACGGGCTGTGTTCGACGGTGGTTTCGGCTTCTACGCGCTTCAGGTGTTCACCGCCGCAATTCTGGTTCTGGCCGCCAACACCGCCTACCAGGATTTTCCGCGGCTGTCCGCCATCCTCGCCAGACACAAGCTGACTCCCCGCCAGTATCTCAACCGGGGCGATCGGCTCGTCTTCTCGAACGGGATCATCACTCTGGCTGTCGTCGCGGCCGCCCTGCTCATGATCTTCGACGCTGAGGTGAGCAGGCTGATCCAGCTCTACGTGGTCGGAGTCTTCACGGCTTTCACTTTGAGTCAGGCGGGCATGGTTCGCCACTGGCTCCGCACAAAGGAACCGCGATGGCAGCGTTCGGTCGCGATAAACGCCGTCGGAGCGGCGACGACCGGGGTGGTGTTGGTGGTCATCGCCACCGTGAAGTTCGTACACGGGGCGTGGCTGGTGATTGTGGCGGTGCCTCTCCTCGTCGCCCTGATGTTGAGCATCCGCCGTCACTACCTGAGTGTCGCCAGTCAGCTGAAGCGAGTCCCTATCGAGGCGGTACCTCAGCCCACGCGGATCCTGGTATTGGTGGCACACCACGACGAAGGAACCGATAGGGCCCTCCGATACGCTGAGTTGCTCGGTGCCGAGGCAATCACCTGCGTCCATGCCGAAGAGCCCCGATCGGACGACCTGATCTACACCTGGGACACTGCCCACCCCGGCCATGCTCTGGAGGTTCTACCGGGTGAGAAGGAGTCGATCTCGCAACGTGTCGTGAACCGGGTACGGCAGGAACGTGAAACCCACCCCGATACGAGGATCACCGTCATTCTGGCTGACCGGGTGCGGATCCGATCAATCCTTGCTCCATTCGCCCATCGACACAGCCTCGCCATCAAGTCACGATTGCTTCTCGAGCCAGACGTGGTCGTGACCGACCTGAACGTCCTCCATCGCTCGAGACGGAGTCGCCTGCAAGCAGTACCGGTCGGGCGTATCGAGCAGGTGGTCCTCATCTCCGACATGACGCGGCCGATCCGCGAGGCCCTGACCTACGCCCAATCTCTCGGTCCGCCGGTGACGGCAGTCCACATCGACGTGGACTCGGCCCAAAGGGCGAGATTGGAACGGCAGTGGCGGGAGGCTGGGTATGAGTTCGAACTCGAGGTGATCGCCAGTCCTTTTCGGAGCATCGTCGACCCGCTTGTCATGTACCTGCGGGAGAGGCGCCGTGTAGCGACACCGGGCACTCTCATCTCGGCCGTGATCCCCGAGTTCGTGGTGCCCGGGCGGGTCACGAAACTTCTCCACAACCAGACCGGACTGGCGATCAAAGGTGTGCTGGCGGCGGAACCCGGAATCGCGGTGACAAGCGTGCCATTCCATCTGCTCCCCGAGAGCGAGCAGCGAGAGCAGGTGAGAGAGTCGGGTCAGACCTGACCGTTTGATCCCACGCCGCTTCGAAGCTGTTGGCTGCTTGTCTCGGATGGGACGGGTCATGTCTTCTTCAGAGAGGCGAATCTCGCCGACGTGGTCGACGGGGCGCCGACCGGCCTGGAAAGTGGACAGGAGCGGGTGGCGATCGACGTCCGCCACACCCTCCCCCTTGTGCAGACCGACCCCACACTGCTCGGGCGAGTATGGACTGGTTCCCACACGCGGCGCAGACCAGACTGACAACGCTGAGCTCGAGATGCCGATAGAGCGATCAGGCACCTGTTGCGAATCATTGGCGACTCGCTTGGGTCCCTGCGCCGCCATAGCCTGAATGTGATGAGCGACCACGGTCACCACACCTCAGGTGAGAGCTGGATGGACAGTCTCCGTCATCGACTCGGACATGCGTTGGCTCACAACCACGAACAAGCTCCCGCGTCTGCGATTCTCGACACTGGGGCGGTGGGGATACGGGCGACCAAGATGTCTCTAGCCGGCCTCGGCATCACAGCGCTGTTCCAGGCAGTCATTGTTGTGATCAGCGGGTCGGTGGCCTTGCTGTCAGACACTCTCCACAATCTCACCGACGCGCTCACCGCGATACCACTCTGGATCGCCTTTGCAGTAGGCCGCAGGCCCGCCACCCAGCGTTACACCTACGGATTCAATCGAGCCGAGGACTGGGCTGGGCTGGTCATCGTGACCGCGATTGCAGCGTCGGCGGGTTTGGTGATCTGGGAGTCGAGTCAGAGGCTGATCGAGCCACGCCTCATCGATCAGGTCCTCTGGGTGATCGCGGCCGGTGTTGTTGGAGCGCTCGGGAATGAGCTGGTTGCCCGCTATCGGATTCGGGTTGGCCGGTCGATCGGATCGGAGGCGCTCATCACCGACGGACGCCACGCCCGGACAGACGCTCTCACGTCGCTGGCTGTCGTGGCAGCGGGGGTCGGTGCAGCGCTCGGGCAAGAGTGGGTCGACCCGGTTGCGGGTCTCGCAGTTGCCGTTCCCATCCTGTGGCAGCTCGCCCGATCGGCACGGCGCATCTTCCGCAGGCTCATTGACGGCATCGAGCCTGAGGTGGTCGAAACCGCAGCGTCGACGATCGCCAAGGTCGAGGGTGTTGACTCGGTCGACGATCTACGCGTGAGGTGGCACGGCCACCAACTACGGATCGCAGCATCGATATCGGTCGCGCCCGCGTTGACCGTCAAGGATGGCCACGACATCGCCCACACGGTCGAACACGAACTCCACCATGCTTTCTCGACGCCCATCGTCGCCACTGTTCACGTCGAACCCAGCGACCACCCCGACCGACACGACATCACTGCCCACCACGTACACGTAGCCGACCCAGAATCTGGACGCGGGCAAACGCGGGATGTATGAGGTGACCACGAGTCGCTCGACAGACGATCCCCGAATTGCCTTATTGAGATTGGGTCCGGGAGGACACCCAGGGACGACTCTGACTCCAGCGTGGCCGGCTCACACCCGGTACACCGGCTCTTCGGATAAGTCACTTCCCGGACCCAGCACCAACTCTACGACCGACTCCTCAGTGCCGCCAGAACGTGCCCGAAACAGCATTTGCGCGAGGAGGCATCGATACGCGCCACGAACCTTGATAATGCAGCGAGTGGCCACAGAGAATCGATCCAGCGTCTGTTCGCGGGTTCTTCATGCATTGCGTTGTATCGGGGTGGTCGGCGTCGAGAGGGTTACGGCCGCATCAGGTGTAGCCCGAGGCGAAGTCGAAGCGTGCCTGCAGCAGCTCGCAAATGACGATTCAGCCATGCTCACGCCTGACCCGTTCGGCGGTTGGAGCGTGACTGACGCCGGTCGCTCGGCTGACGACGAGTGGCTCGCACGTGAACTCGATGTCCTCGGTGCCAGAGGGCTCGTGCTCGGCTGCTACGACCGGTTCCTCAGTCTGAACCCAGCGTTGCTACAGATATGTAGCGACTGGCAAATGCTGCGGATCGGCAACACTCCGAGCCTCAACGACCACACGGACGCCGACTACGACACCAAGGTCTTATCTCGTCTCATGCGAGTCGACGAGTCGGCACAGGAGCTGTGTGGCGAACTGACCGAGACGCTGGAGCGCTTCGGCGCCTATCGATTGAGGCTGTCATCGGCGCTGGAACAGGCGATGGCGGGCAACCACGCGTACGTCGCCGACAGACTCGACTCGTACCACACGACCTGGTTTCAGCTACACGAGGATCTACTCACCAGTCTGGGAGTGTCGAGAGACGAAGAGCGACGGAACTCGGAGCGGAACGACTGACTCGCTCATCGTCGGCACTCGGCACTGGCAACGCATCATCTGGAAGGGTGTCCACTCCCCGGCCTGGCAGGCCGTTGCAGTGCTTGTACTTGAGACCTGATCCGCACGGGCAGCGCTCGTTGCGACCGATCTTCACCCCAAACTCCTCGGGCGTCGTTCGTCCGCTCCCGGCCGCGGCTCCAGCTTGTCGACAATGGCCAAGGAATTCTGGAGGTCGCCGGTTGTCTCAAGCCGGTGGTTGACGCCGTTTGCCTCAGGAGCACATTGGGCGGCCAGCCGGGTCGTCTCCTCAATCGGGCTTCCATCGGCGTCCAACAGGGTGAACGTGTGAGCTGCGCCTTCGATCCACAGCGCAGGTTCACCCTCCGCCGTGAGCCTCTGCACACCGGTCTCTGGTCCAATTGACTTCTCCGCGACCTCCGTCGGAGGCACCCGTGCTGAGTCGCGACACGCCCAGAACGCCGGACACATCAGGGCACCGCCAACCTTGAGCCTTCGACAACCGGCCCAAGAACGCTCGGTCTCCGACCACAGCCGAACAGTCCTCAACCGACGCCCACGCCTGCAAGCGTCATGGGAGCGATTCCGGTAGCGTCCTATGAGGAGCTGATTCGGCGTACGAAGAGCTGCTTGACGTGGCAGACATGACCACCATCAATCTCGTAACGCTCATCGATGCACCCGCCGACATATGCTTCGACTTGGCACGTGACGTCGAAGCCCATATCGCCTCCACTGCTGGGTCGAGGGAACGGGCAGTGGCAGGTGTCACTTCGGGGTTGCTCGGAGCCGGCGACCAAGTCAGGTGGCAAGCTGAACACCTCGGCCTCCGGTGGAAACTGACTTCACGGATCACCGAGTTCGACCGGCCGCGGCGTTTTGTCGATGAACAAGTTCGGGGAC
>Ga0214472_10006726_pt1 | contig 12047 bp, 8 predicted proteins | sample RVTome_6_FD_207662 | JGI IMG/M metagenome (GOLD analysis project Ga0214472, IMG submission 207662) | Soil microbial communities from uranium-contaminated site in the Upper Colorado River Basin, Wyoming, United States - RVT140D175 | ecosystem: Environmental > Terrestrial > Soil > Contaminated >...
TATCCGACGATAAATCGCCAGACACTCAACACGTTGGGCCCGTTTGCTTATGTGTTGTTATTCAGTTTTCAAGGATCGTGCTCAGGCTTTCTTAACGACCGAAAGCCCCGCGGTACTAGTTCCGCGAAGAGCTGGCTATTCTAACACAACCGAAATATTCGGTCAATGTTTTTCTTTGCTGTTTTATATTTTTGATTCAGCTCGATACCGAAACGGACAGTTCATGTCCGCCACCGGTTTCGTGTGTCTCAAAGACCGCGGCAAACTACTTTATTGCCTCGGTGCCGTCAAGGGGAAAATGACATACATGTAATATTTTAAAGCTACAACATCTTATATGTCAAATCGGAACAGACAGAATCCCATCTATTATGTTAAATATATGTCTTCTTTATGTGTCCCACAATAGTAAATTAGTATCTGGAATTTTCAATAAGACTTTTTCGAGTCAATTTGAAGGCATATAGAAAAAGAAATTTAGAGGGGAGCATGGATTATTCTGAGAGTTTGTTAGTTCACTTTAGAAGAGTTGAATTGCTGAGAGCAGAAACGCTGGATTGTCATGGCATTGACTTGTCTTCGAGGCAATTGTGTGATTTGGAATTATTGCTCAATCGCGGATTTTTCCCATTAAGCGGCTATCTGAACAGGAGCGATTACGATGCGGTAATAGAAACGATGAGACTCGTCGATGGTACCGTCTGGCCGATACCCATATACTTGGATGTTGATGAGCAAACTGTCGACAAACTAAGGGTTGGTATGCGTGTTGCTTTAAATGATCAGGAAGGCTTTTTGTTAGCTATTTTAACCATAGACGATATATGGCAACCTGATAAAAAAAAGGAAGCATATGCCATTTACGGAACTGACGACCCGGCTGTGCATCCCGGGGTTATGGCACTTTACAACAGGGTCAACGATTGGTATGTAGGAGGTTGTCTTGAGGGCGTAAGTCTCCCAATACACTATGATTTTCAGCATTTAAGATTAAGTCCATCCGAAACTGTACGAGCTTTCACTATGAATGGGTGGCGGAGGGTTCTTGGATTTCACACTGATGAATATCTACATTGTGCTCATCGCGAGATGGTAATTACCGCTGCGAGAGAGGCGGGGACCGCGATTTTTCTTCAGCCGGTGGCGGATCTCAGCCACCCTGGTAATCTTGAATATTATACTCAGATTCGATGCTATCAGGCTTTTACTACTAAATTTCCTCCCAACATGATCAAGCTCGGGCTAACCCCTTTTGCCAGCCGAAAAGCAGGACCAAAGGAAGCATTATGGCAAGCCATTATCCGCAAAAATTTCGGTTGCAGTCACTTTATGGTCGCTGACGATCATGCCGATCCTCAAGCGGGAAGCGATGACGATAAGAGGTTCTATCCTAGGGGGGATGCCCAGAAATTGGTTGCTGATTTTACCGCTGAAACTGGTATTACGATGGTACCTCAACGGGAAATGGGGTATCACCGAAGCCTGAAAAAGTACGTCATATTGGACGAAGTGCCAGGAGATGAAGTTGCCACAATATCTTCCCGGGAATTGAGACGCAGAATGATACGTGGTGAGGAAGTCCCAAGTTGGTTCTCCTATCCGGAAGTTGTAGATCAGTTGCAATGTTCCTTCCCACCACGTTCAAAACAGGGTTTTACTATCTTTATGACCGGCTTTTCCGGCTCCGGAAAATCAACCATCGCCAAGGTATTGTTGGTCAAATTTATGGAGATGTGCGACCGACCGGTTACTTTGCTTGATGGCGATATTGTCCGGAAAAATCTTTCATCTGAGCTCAGTTATTCACGCCAGCATCGGAACCTTAATATTACCCGTATAGGCTTTGTTGCCAGCGAAATCACCAAAAATGGAGGTATCGCCCTTTGCGCTCCTATCGCACCTTATGAGGAGTCACGTCAGGCAAATCGAGAGTTGATCTCTCGTTATGGCGGCTACATCGAAGTGCATGTTGCAACACCTCTCGAGGTTTGTGAGCAACGTGATCGAAAAGGCTTGTACGCTAAGGCAAGAGCGGGAAAGGTGAAAGGGGTCACTGGGATAACCGATCCATATATACCACCGTCAAATCCTGAGCTAACCATTGATACCACCAATATTACGCCAATGGAAGCTGTCCAGGAAATTCTGCTTTACCTGGAAGAGCAAGGGTATATTGTCTAAAGGTTCAACGAACCTTAACATTGAAAATATTAGCGGGCTATAGTGAGTCTATGCACGGCTGCCTGGTGAACGTTTACTGTATTTTAAAGGAATTAATCAACTGGATTCCAGTATATTATAGGTTGATGTGGTAGCCAGGGTTGCTTAGTTTTGATTTCATGATATTATGTTGAGCAATTTAATCTTGGTACGAGTGTGCTCAATCTTATCTATTTTCCTATTTGAGGAAGTTATGAATATAACGGTTTTTGGAGTAGGGTATGTCGGTTTGGTACAGGCCGTGGTGCTTGCCGATGTCGGACATAATGTGTGCTGCGTTGATGTTGATGAAAAGAAGATAGAGGATTTGAAGAACGGCGAAATCCCTATCTACGAACCTGGTTTATCGGATTTGCTGGTAAGCAATTACGAAAAAAAACGGATTGATTTCACAACCGATTCCTGCAGGGGTATCGAGCATGCAGAAGTTCAGTTTATCGCTGTTGGTACTCCTCCGGATGAAGATGGAAGTGCGGATCTACAGTATGTACTTGCCGTAGCCGGAAAGATAGCCACCCATATGGATGAAGGTAAAATTGTTGTCACAAAATCAACCGTACCTGTAGGCACATCCGATAAGGTCAGAGCGCATATGACTGCCATTCTCAAAGAAAGGCAATTAGATTTTTCATTCCATGTTGCATCAAATCCCGAATTTTTAAAAGAAGGGTCTGCGCTTGATGATTGTATGCGTCCCGAGAGGATTATCATCGGCACTGACAGTAGTGATGTTGAAGAAATAATTCGAGAGATATACGAACCATTTAGTCGCAATAGAGATAAAATTATGGTTATGGACGTGCGCAGCGCCGAGTTCACCAAATATGCGGCAAACTGCTTATTGGCCACCAAAATTTCCTTTATGAATGAGATGTCCAACCTGGCGGAACGGATGGGGGTGGATATTGAGCAAGTCAGGCGCGGCATTGGTTCGGACTCCAGAATAGGCTATCAATTTATATATCCGGGCTGCGGTTATGGAGGGTCCTGCTTTCCCAAGGATGTGCGGGCTCTTGAGCGATCTGCAAAGGATATCGGCTATGACGCCAAAATTCTTCGTGCCGTTGAAAGTGTTAATTTTAAACAGAAAGAAAAGCTTTTCGAGCATGTTTCATCTTTCTATAATAACGATCTTACCGGACGCACTATCGCATTGTGGGGTCTTTCCTTTAAGCCAAATACCGATGACATGCGGGAAGCTTCCAGTAGAGTACTAATGGAAGCGTTGTGGAAGGCAGGTGTCAAAATACAGGCCTATGATCCCGAAGCAATGGAAGAAGCCCAGCGTATTTATGGTTCCAGAGATGATTTTACCTTGATGGGAACCAAGGAGTCAGCCCTGCGTGGTGCAGACGCCTTGGTTATTGTGACAGAATGGAAAAGTTTCCGGGTACCGGATTTTGGGAAAATGTTCGAAGAGCTGCGTGATAAAGTAATCTTTGATGGCAGAAATCTCTATGACCCTGCCCGGGTAGAAGACATGGGACTGGCCTATTACGGAATTGGCCGCGGCCGATCAATCAAAAAAATCATATGAATTTCTATAGAACAAGAGACTGTGTGAAATGAGAAAAAAAGCACTTATAACCGGCGTAACCGGCCAGGATGGAGCATATCTGTCAGAGTTTCTCCTCAATAAAGGCTACGAAGTACATGGAATAAAGAGGAGGGCATCTCTTTTTAACACTGATCGTATCGACCATCTTTATCAGGATCCGCATGTAGGCGATCGGAAATTTATTCTTCATCATGGGGACTTGACCGATTCTTCCAGTCTTATTCACATTATAGGTAAGGTGCTGCCCGACGAGATCTATAATCTTGCCGCTCAATCTCATGTTGCTGTCTCTTTTGAAGAACCTGAATATACAGCTAATTCCGATGCGTTGGGAACTCTCAGGGTACTAGAGGCTATCCGGATTCTGGGACTGACCGAAAAGACGAAATTCTACCAGGCCTCAACCTCGGAGTTATTCGGGAAAGTGCAGGAAACACCCCAAACCGAAAAAACTCCTTTTTATCCGCGTTCGCCGTATGCAGTGGCCAAAATGTATGCCTACTGGATAGTCGTCAACTATCGGGAAGCCTATAACATGTACGCCTGCAATGGGATTCTTTTTAACCATGAGTCGCCGCTAAGGGGTGAAACTTTCGTCACCAGGAAAATTACCAGGGCACTTGCCAGAATTTATCTGGGCTTACAGGATTGTGTCCATCTTGGAAATCTTGATGCAAAACGCGACTGGGGACATGCCCGCGACTATGTGCAGATGCAATGGTTGATGCTGCAGCAGGATAAGCCTGAGGATTTTGTCATTGCCACCGGAGAACAGCATTCGGTTCGGGATTTTGTCAATGCCGCGGCAGCTGAAATTGGCGTAAAATTACGATGGGAGGGCATAGGCGTAGATGAAACAGGAACTATTGACAATGTCTCCAATATTGGAACTGAAGCGAATGCAATGAAAGTTGGTGACACCATTGTTCGGGTTGATCCTAGGTATTTCAGACCGACCGAAGTTGAAACGCTGCTTGGTGATCCTGGAAAGGCAAAAGAAAAACTCGGATGGGTACCAAAGACAACATTTGCCGAGCTGGTTTCCGAGATGATGCATTCCGATCTGGTGGAGGCCAGAAGAGATGAACTTTGCAAGAGCGAAGGTTTTACTGTGCTCAATCACCACGAATAGAGAATGTAAATGGCTCCTCACGAAAAAATCTTTGTAGCCGGGCATCGTGGCATGGTTGGTTCGGCTATCGTTCGGCAGTTGAATAAACTTGGCTGTCAAAATATTGTTACCCGATCTCATGGGGAACTGGATTTGACAGATCAGGCGGCGGTACGTCAATTTTTTCAGACTGAAAAGGTGGATAGGGTGGTTCTTGCCGCGGCTAAAGTGGGCGGGATCCATGCTAATAATATCTACCGAGCCGATTTTATCTATGTCAACCTGATGATTCAGGCCAATGTGATCCATCAGGCGTTCAAGGCAGGGGTGCAAAACCTGCTGTTTTTAGGCAGCTCCTGTATCTATCCAAAATTATCGCAGCAACCGATAAAAGAGGAGTATCTTTTAACCGGAAAACTCGAGCCGACCAACGAGCCCTATGCGATAGCTAAAATTGCCGGCATCAAAATGTGTGAATCTTACAACCGCCAGTACAAGACTCGCTACCGCTCGGTAATGCCGACAAATCTTTTTGGTCCAGAGGATAACTATCATCTGGAAAACAGCCATGTTATTCCGGCTATGATTCGTAAGTATCATCTGGCCAAGCTGGCAATGAATGGTGACGTTGATGCAATTATTGCCGATGAGAGACACTACGGCTTAATTCCGGAGGATATCAGGCAGGCCATTGGCTATATTGCCGATACAAAGAGTCTTCAGAGAGATCATGCTCCCAAAGTCATCCTTTGGGGAACCGGTTCACCACGACGGGAATTCCTTCATGTGGATGATATGGCTGCGGCCTGTATCCATGTAATGAATCTCGATCAATCGTGCTTCTCCGGCGATAATCCGTCTTTTTTAAATGTCGGCACGGGTGAGGACATCACCATCCGGGAGACTGCTGAGTGTATTGCCGAACTGGTCGGGTTTACCGGAGAAACTATTTATAATTCCAATCAGCCGGACGGCACCCCGCGCAAGTTACTCGATACCACAAGGATTAACAGCCTTGGCTGGAAACCCCGCTTTGATTTCAGGCAAGGTTTGGAGGATGCTTACCTGTCTTATAAAAAGGCGATGACTACTTCCTGACTCATTGGTTCGTTATATTAACTTCATTTTATTCCTCAATACTTCTCCGGAACCGGCGGATCATGTCATTGCGGATCATTTCGTGATCCAGCTTGAAGATAACTTTGGGAAACAGAAGTTCCATGACTCCCGAATCAAAAATTCGTTTCACTTCATACTCGTCGTGGGCAACATCTTTTTTATACATGTAGTTGAGCCATGAACGGTTGGTGTGGATTATAAATTCAACGCGCATGCCGCCCAACCTGGCAAAAAATTTCATCATTTCAGTTTTGGTGCTGGAGCCTATCGCTGTAGCTCTGTAAGAAGTTGAACCAGTCAGGGTGTCGGAAATATCTTCAAGTACCATAAAGCTGTCAGCTTTTGAAGCGGATCGTGTCAGGTGGTTTTGGAAGGTTTTGATATCAGCGACGGAATCCAGCACGGCCATTAGACCGAGTTCGTCATCGACGGCTACAGCTGGATTTTTTTCGTTTTTACGTAGCAATTTAAGTACCTTTGCCTCCGGAGGCTTTTTGCGGATAGAAACATAGATGGGGATATCTCGATTTCCGGCTGTGAAACGGCGGCGTTTGAGCAGGGTAAGCTTTGAACCTTTGGCGAGCTTGACTTCCTGACCTTGTTTTGCGGTAAGAACCCTGACGTCGGTGCAGCAAAAAGTATCTTCAGAGTGTTTCGAATGCAGGTAGACAATGTCATGTTCACCGATTTTCAGGTTTTTGCTCCATACATAATCATTGAGAAAATGGAGGAAATTGGAAAACTTTTCTTCAATTCCCGTTTCCCGTTCCCGCTGATCAATGCTCCCTGCAAGATTCATCAGCACCAATTTTCGCCTTGCCTCGAAACGGGCTTTTTTGTGGTATCTGTCATCGAACATGATGAGGAGAAGGGTAACCGGATCATTGGCCACCTCGATTTCATTAGTGGTTGCTACAAAAGAGGTGTAAGGTTGCAAAATCTTAGCTTTAAGAGAGTTGACCACTGCGTCGGCAGTACGCGCATATTCGTGAACCCTGGCTTCGATTTCCCGAGACGTTCCATTCAAACCAAACATATTACCGAGCAGCAAACAGGCACGTTGACTGCGATTCCTCTGTTTGTCCGGGCGCTTCAATAGTTCAGTGAGCTGGGCAAAACTGGAAATCTCCAGGAATTCAAAGATCTGACTGCGGAGAGCTCGATATTTGGTAGTGTTGATTCGCTCCCGGCAAAGATTTTTGACCCACTTCCTGGTGTGGGGAGAGAAAGGTTTTGTTATATAAACATTGTCCTCGACCGCAAGCGGACCATGCTGCAGTAGCGAGGTGAATACACTGTCTTCACTGATAACTGACATTAATTATTCCTGTACCAACTTAAAATTATGAGCTGTTGACTTGTAATTACTCACTGATTTGAATTTCTTCCTCCCGGTTCCAGCGGCTATTCTACCGACTATTGCATATATAAACAGCGAAAAAGATGATAACAGTGAAGAATAACCTTATAAAAAGATGAATGAAAATCGTACTTGAGTTATAATCCATTTTTTGTTACGGCAAGGCAAGACATTTGTTTCGCGGCGCAACCTTGCGTTTATCATTTTAATTTCTCAAGTGGAACCGAGTATGTTCAGAAATTTTAGTATCGTGCCGAATATTATGTTTGGCAGAGGTTCATTTAATCAACTTAGTGATATTATCAATCCTCATCGGATATCTCCTGATTCCTATTTTGTTTTTGTTTTAGATGATGTATTCAAGGGAAAACCTCTGGAGAGCAGGCTGCCATTGCAGGGCAACGATTTGTTGCTGCAGGTAAATGTCGATGATGAACCTAAGACCAGTTATATAGATACACTCGTTCAGCAAATTCGAGACTATAGTGCTGTTAAACCGGACGGCATCGTAGGGATCGGCGGTGGAGCTACCATGGATATCGCCAAAGCTCTTTCTCTGATGTTGAACAATCCGGGATCATCTGCCGATTACCAGGGTTGGGATCTGATCAATAATCCCTCTGTTTACCATGTAGCTGTGCCCACTCTTGCCGGAACCGGTGCCGAAATCTCCCGGACAACCATTCTTACGGGACCAGTGAAAAAACTCGGAATAAATTCAGATCATACTTTATTTCACCAGATTGTTCTCGATCCCGAGCTGCTTGCCGGTGTACCGAAGGACCAGTGGTTTTATACCGGAATGGACTGCTATATTCACGACGTCGAATCTCTGAATGGTACTTTTATCAATGAGTTCAGCAAAGCGTATGGTGAAAAGTCGATCGACCTGTGCAGGCAGGTTTTCCTGGAGGATCATCCTGAAAAAGACGATAAGCTGATGATGGCCTCCTATTTCGGGGGGATGAGCATCGCCTATTCCCAAGTTGGAGCATGTCATGCTCTCTCTTATGGGCTCTCCTATGTACTTGGAATTCATCATGGTATTGGTTGCTGCATCGCCTTTGATTATTTAGAGGAAATTTATCCGGAAGGTGTGCATGAATTCCGGAAGATGATGGAAAAACATCAGATAAATCTACCGAGAAACCTTACCGTTAATATGGATCGGGAAGCTCTCGAACTGATGGTGACAACTGCTCTGAATCTTGTGCCGCTTTGGGAAAACTGCCTGGGGCCGGACTGGCAGAACCAGATGACCCGTGAACGGTGTCTCGAACTCTACCGTCGAATGTAATTTTGTCTGATTTTGCTCGGAATGCACATCACAGTAGATCACCTGGCCGGGCTGCATCCTGTTGGATTGGGGTAAAAAGGGCTCTGCCCATCGTTCTCGGCTATGTACCTATTGGTTTTGCTTACGGGGTATTAGCTGAGAAAAGTGGTATATCCGGTGCCAATACGTTATTGATGTCGCTTATCGTTTTTGCCGGCTCGGCTCAATTTATCGCCGTTGGCTTATTTGCCGGCGGAACCGGGCCTGCAGCGGTGATACTCACTACTTTTGTCGTAAACCTGCGGCATATGTTGATGGCAGCATCGCTTGCGCCCTATCTTTCCGGCTGGAAAAAGCGATATCTGGCCTTTTTCTCCTATGAACTGACAGATGAAACCTTTGCTCTGCATTCATCGGCAGCGGGAAAATTGAATGAATGTAGATTGGAGGCCCTATCTCTTAATCTTACTGCGCAGATTTCCTGGGTATTTGGGACCTTATTGGGCATAATCGCTTCCGGTGTGATAGGTGACATAAAACCGTTGGGATTGGATTATGCTCTGGCCGCGATGTTTATAGGTCTTTTAGTTGGGCAATGTGAATCTCCGGTCCGGGTTATAACTGCGATTCTATCAGGAGCGATTGCCACGCTTTTATATCTTGTCGGTTGGCATCAGTTTTATGTTATTGCCGCAACAATTGCCGGGGCTACCCTGGGTCTGTGGGTTGAACTGTGGATCAAACGCTGATCTTTTGGACCATCGTGGGGATGGCGATTGTCACCTATCTGCCCCGATTGCTGCCCACGCTTTTCTTAAGTGGAAAAACCCTGCGACCTATTTTTGCTTCCTGGCTGCGACTTGTCCCTCCAGCCGTTCTTGCTGCAATGCTTGTTCCATCACTTCTTGTACCGGAAAAGTCAATCGATTTAGGTTTTGATAATCTATTTTTCTGGGCAGCTCTCATTGCTTTTCCTATAGCCTGGAAATGGAACAGTCTTTTTGCAACGGTAATAGTCGGGATGGGGTTGGTCGCCCTAGGCAGGTATTTCGGTTGGGGAATGTAGTACTTCATGATTGACATTCTCTCTGCTCCAGATCGGGCGAAAATTGTCCAGCCTCTGCTGCAATGGTTTCGGTACACCAACCGTGACCTTCCCTGGCGTCGTACTTACAACCCATATCATGTATGGATTTCCGAGATCATGCTCCAGCAGACCCAGATGGATCGCGGTGTAGCCTACTTTTTACGATGGATAAAGCGGTTCCCTGATGTACAGGCAGTGGCAGTAGCAGAAGAACAGGAAATTCTCAAGTATTGGGAAGGTCTCGGTTATTACGCCAGGGCCAGGAATCTGCACAAGGCCGCAAAGATGATCATCAGTGGTTTTCGAGGAGAGGTACCCTGTGAATATGTGCAGTTACTGACGTTGCCAGGTATCGGACCATATATTGCGGCGGCTATAGCCAGTGTAGCGGGAAATTATGATATTCCAGTGATTGATGCCAATGTGACAAGGGTTTATGCACGGCTTTTTAATATAGATACACCTGTTAAAGAAAGGCAGGCGCAACGGTATGTGCATAAAATTGCAGAACATCTTCTGCCAAAAGGGCAAGCAAGAGCGTTTAATCAGGCATTAATGGATTTTGGTGGGCTGGTTTGTACACCCAAAAAACCACATTGTAATGAATGTCCCATTACTAAGTCATGCCGGGCCTTGCATATGGGAACTGTCCAAATTCGACCAGTGCTCGAAAAAAAGAGAAAGATTATTACCCAACATAAGGTGGCAGGTCTTATACAATGGGAAAGAAAGATTTTCATTCAGCAGCGTAAGGCAAGTGATATCTGGGGCGGTCTTTGGGAGTTTCCCGGCGGTCAAGTTACTGAAGGCGAGGTCGGTTATGAAGGAAAAACCAGTCTCCTGGTTGCTGAAAAAATTTTTTCAGATATCGGACTGTCTGTGGCTCTCGTAAAACCTATCGCAAGGATTACTCACCAGTATACCCATCATAAAATAATTCTTCACTGCTTTCTTTGTAATCTTGAAGGTAATCGATTTGAACCCGTCCTGAATTCAGCGGCGAACTTTCGCTGGGTCTTTTCGGAAGATCTTAAACAATTCGCCTTTCCTGCAGGTCCCAGAAAACTTCTTGAATATATAAGGACAAACCAGCCGGATCTTCTGTTTCCTTAAATTTGAGGCTTGTCAGCCAGATAAAGAAGCTCGACAGGACAATGATCAGAGCCCAAAACATCTTTTAGAATAGTTGCGCTTTTCACCCTTGTTTTCGCGACCTGATCCACACAAAAATAGTCAATGCGCCACCCAATATTCTTGGAACGGGCACTGAAGCGATAACTCCACCAGGTATACTGGTCCGGTTCCTGATTGAAAATTCGAAAGGTATCGACATAGCCTGCTTCGACAAAAGTGTCCATCCAGGCTCTTTCTTCAGGGGTGAACCCCGCATTTTTAATGTTGGTTTTCGGGTTTTTTAAGTCAATTTCCTTGTGGGCTACATTAAAGTCGCCACAAAGAATAACGACCTTCCTGGCCTCAAGTTCCTTGGCAAAAACGGTCAGTCTTTGATTGAAACGCAGCTTATAATCAAGTCGTTTCAATTGGTCTCCGCTATTGGGAAAGTAAATGTTTATCAGAAAAAAACTATCAAATTCCAGTGTGAGGACCCTGCCTTCGCAGTCGAATTCAGGATCGCCTAAACCATAATGTACCGCTATCGGCTCAATGCGACTGTAGAAAGCTACACCGGAATATCCTTTACGTTCGGCACTATGCCAATAAGATGTATAGCCGGGGATATTTTTTAGTTCTTCGGAAAGTTGTTCCGGTTGTGCTTTGGTTTCCTGCAGGCAGATGATATCTGCGTCAAATTCCGGCAGCGTGGAGATAAAGCCCTTTTTCTCAAGAGCCCGGATGCCATTGACATTCCAGGAAACAAATTTCAATGCGTTATTTTTTACCATTTTGAATCCAGGTATTTTGCGGGAACGTACACCTTTCCGAGGACACTTTTTTTCTAACGGGCAAATATCACAATGAGGACTGACAGGTCTGCAGATCGATTGACCAAAGGCAACAAGTATGGAATTAATTCCGATCCAATGTTTTTCAGGCAGTTTCGCACGCAAGGTCATTTCGGTTTTCAGCGGAGTATCTGTTGTTACATATTCCCAAATGTTCATTATCCTGTGGACATGGGTATCGACACAAATAGCTGGTTTCTTAAAGGCAACACTCATTACCAGGTTAGCGGTTTTCCTGCCGACTCCGGGCAAAGAGATAAGTTCTTCGATGGTTTCAGGTACTTTGCCACCGAATTCATTCAGCTTTTCAGGCAACTTAAACAGGTGCTTGGCCTTGGTTTTGTAGAAGCCA
>Ga0214472_10006727_pt1 | contig 12047 bp, 9 predicted proteins | sample RVTome_6_FD_207662 | JGI IMG/M metagenome (GOLD analysis project Ga0214472, IMG submission 207662) | Soil microbial communities from uranium-contaminated site in the Upper Colorado River Basin, Wyoming, United States - RVT140D175 | ecosystem: Environmental > Terrestrial > Soil > Contaminated >...
CGCCGTGCGGCGGTCACGCCACGAGACCGGCCAGGGCGTCCACGGTGCCGCGCAGCGCCCCCCGGTTGCGGTCGATGAGCGCCCTGGCCCTCGCCCCGATGGCGGCCCGGCGCGGCTCGTCGGCCAGCAGCGCCGCGACCTGGTCCGCCAGCTCGTCCGCCGAGGCCACCTGGACCAGCGCGCCCTCGGCGAGGAACTCGTCCGCCACCTCCTGGAAGTTCTCCATGTGGGGGCCGACGATGACGGCCTTCCCCGCCACCGCCGCCTCGAGCACGTTGTGGCCGCCGGCGGGGACCAGGCTCCCGCCCACGAACACGATCGAGGCGAGGGAATAGACCTGGGCCAGCTCCCCCAGCGTGTCGAGCACCAGCACGTCCTCGTCGCTCCAGGGCCGCGACAGCGTGGTGCGGCGCGCGCCGCGCAGGCCGGCGGCCTCCACGATCTTCGCCACCTCGCCGAACCTCTCGGGATGGCGGGGGGCGAGCAACAGCCGGACGCCCGGCACGCTCCGCCGCACCGCGCGCAGGGCCCGCAGGACCATCTCTTCCTCGCCCGCGGCCGTGCTCCCCGCCACCCAGAGCGGGCCGCCGCCGCCGATGAGGCGGGCCAGAGACTCCGGCGGTAGCACCTCGCCCAGGGAATCGAACTTCAGGTTGCCCGTCACCTTCACCTTCTCCGGCGGCGCGCCCATGGCCCTGACCCGGCGGGCGTGGGCCTCGCCCTGCATGAGGAACACGTCGACCTCCGCCAGGACCGGCTTCAAGAAGGCGCGAATCCGCCGGTAGCGCGGGAAGGACCGCGGCGAGATGCGGCCGTTCACCAGGGCCACCCGCGTCCCGCGCCGCCGGGCCTCGTGGATCAGGTTCGGCCAGATCTCGGTCTCGACCAGGACGAGCAGGGCGGGGTCGACCGCCCGCAGGGCCCGGCGGACGGGTCCCGGCCAGTCGAAAGGCGCGAACAGCAGCCCGTCCGCGGCGCCCACGCTGCGGCGCGCGACGGCGTTGCCGGTGGCGGTGGTCGTGGACACGTAGATGCGGCGGCCCGGGAACCGCTCCTTCAGCGGGCCCACCAGGGCCCGCGCCGCGAGCACCTCGCCCACCGACACCGCGTGGATCCAGATGGAGCGCGTGCCGCTCCCGTTGAGGGGGGCCGGGAAGCGGCCCATGCGCTCGCGGAACGAGGCCAGGTACTTGCCCGTGGAACGGCCCTTCCAGAGATAGTAGGGGAGCGCCAGGACGAAGCCGATCGCCAGCAGGACGCTGTAGACGAGGTACAAATCGCTCACCGGGCGCGCCGGAGCGCCCGCAAAGCGGAGAGTATATCGTGCGCCCTCGGCGGCCGGTTAACCCGGTTCCCCGAGTCTTGACCGTGTCGCGCGCGCTCGGATAGACTCGACGTTCCCCCAAACGTCAGGAGGATCGCGCATGGCCATACGCGTCGGCATCAACGGCTTCGGTCGGATCGGGCGGAACATCCTGAGGGCCGCCCTGCACGACAAGGACCTCGAGTTCGTGGCCGTCAACGACATCACCGACGCCGCCACCCTCGCGCACCTCCTGAAGTACGACTCCATCCTGGGCAACCTGGACGAGGACGTGAAGGCGGAGGGGGACACCATCCGCGTGGCGGGCCGCGCGGTCAAGGTCCTGGCCGTGAGGAGCCCCGCGGAGCTGCCCTGGAAGTCGCTGGGCGCGGATTACGTCGTCGAGTCCACGGGCCTGTTCACCGAGGCCGAGAAGGCGAAGGCGCACCTCCAGGCCGGGGCGCGCAAGGTGATCATCTCCGCCCCCGCCAAGAACGAGGACATCACGATCGTCATGGGCGTGAACCACGAGAAGTACGACCCCGCGAAGCACAACATCGTGTCCAACGCCTCCTGCACGACGAACTGCCTGGCCCCGCTGGCCAAGGTCTTGAACGACGGCTTCGGGATCGTGAAGGGCCAGATGACGACCATCCACTCCTACACCAACGACCAGAAGATCCTGGACCTGCCCCACAAGGACCTGCGCCGCGCGCGCGCGGCCGCCCAGTCCATGATCCCCACGTCCACCGGGGCGGCCAAGGCCATCTACCTGGCCATCCCCGAGCTGAAGGGGAAGCTCGACGGCGTCGCCATCCGCGTGCCGACGCCCAACGTCTCGGTGGTGGACCTCACCTGCGTGCTGGCCAGGACGGCGTCGGCCGAGGACATCAACGGCGCCCTGAAGAAGGCCGCCGCCGGGCCCATGAAGGGGATCCTCGAGGTGACCGAGGAGGAGCTGGTCTCGATCGACTTCCGCGGCAACCCCGCCTCCTCGATCGTGGACGCGCCGCTCACGAAGGTCGTGGACGGCACGCTGGCCAAGGTCTTCGCCTGGTACGACAACGAGTGGGGCTTCTCGAACCGCATGAAGGACCTGCTCCACTACATGGCCCAGCGCGACGGCGCCCGGGCCTAGGGACGCACCACCTGGCCAAGCTGACCGTCAAGGACCTGCGCGAGCTCAGGGGCCGGCGGGTCTTCGTCCGCGCGGACTACAACGTCCCCCTCGAGAACCGGGCCATCACCGACGACACGCGCATCCGGGCGTCGCTGCCCACCCTCGAGCACCTGCTGAAGGCGGGGGCGCGCCTCGTCCTCGCCTCCCACCTGGGCCGGCCCAGGAAGGGCCCGTCGCCGGACCTGAGCCTGAAGCCGGTCGCCGACAGGCTGTCGGAGCTCCTGGGCCGCCCGGTGCCCCTGGCCCCCGACTGCGTGGGCCCCGCGGTGAAGGCCATGGCCGGCGCGCTGCCCGAGCGGGGCGTGATGCTGCTCGAGAACGTCCGCTTCCACCCGGAGGAGGAGAAGAACGACGACGCCTTCGCCGCGCGCCTGATCGAGGACACGGGCTGCGAGGTGTTCGTCAACGACGCCTTCGGCGCCGCGCACCGGGCGCACGCCTCGACCGAGGGCGTGTCACGGCACGTCGAGACCTCCGTGGCCGGCCTGCTGATGGAGCGGGAGCTGCGCTACCTGGGCCTGGCCCTCGAGGCCCCCGAGCGTCCCTTCGTGGCCGCGCTGGGCGGGGCCAAGGTGGGGGACAAGATCCAGGTCATCGAAAACCTGCTGCCGAGAGTGGACACGCTGCTCGTGGGCGGGGGCATGGCCTATACCTTCTTCCGCGCCCAGGGCCTCGCCACCGGCAAGAGCCTCGTGGAGGAGGACAAGGTCCCGCTGGCGAAGGAGCTACTGGCCAAGGGGAAGGGGAAGATCCGCCTGCCCACGGACCACGTGGTGGCCGCGGCGTTCAAGGAAGACGCGGAGCACCGGACCATGGGCGTGACCGAGATCCCCGAAGGCTGGATGGGCCTCGACATCGGCCCCATCACGCGGATGGCCTTCACCGAGGAGGTGCGCGACGCGAAGATCGTCTTCTGGAACGGCCCCATGGGCGTCTTCGAGATGAAGCCCTTCGCGGAGGGGACGCTGGCCATGGCCCGGGCCCTGGCCGACAGCAAGGGGACGACCATCGTGGGCGGCGGCGACAGCGTGGCCGCGGTCACGCAGATGGGCGTGGCCGACCGCATCGACCACGTGTCCACCGGCGGCGGGGCCTCCCTGGAGTTCCTGAGCGGCGAGCCGCTGCCCGGCGTGGCCTGCCTGAAGGACGCGCCCTAGACCGATGCGCCGCGACCTGATGGCGGGCAATTGGAAGATGTACAAAACGGTGGCCGAGGCCGTGGAGCTGGCCACGGCCCTGCGCGCCGGCCTCGAGGCGCGGCCGCCCGACGTGGACGTGGTCGTCTGCCCGCCCTTCACCGCCCTGCACGCGGTGGCCCAGGTCCTCAAGGGCAGCCGGATCGCGCTCGGGGCGCAGGACATGCATTGGGAGCGCGAAGGCGCGTTCACGGGCGAGGTCTCGCCGCTGATGCTCAAGGACGTCGGCTGTCAGTACGTGATCCTGGCCCACTCCGAGCGGCGGCAGATGTTCGGGGAGACCGACGAGGGCGCCAGCCGCAAGGCCCGGGCCGCGATGGACCACGGGCTCGTGCCGATCCTCTGCGTCGGCGAGAGCCTGGCGGAGCGCGAGTCGTCGAGGACGCTCGAGATCATCGGGCGGCAGGTGGAGAAGGCCCTGCGCCAGCTCACGCCGGAGGAGGTGGCCCGGATCGTGGCCGCCTACGAGCCGGTGTGGGCCATCGGCACCGGCCGCGCGGCGACGCCCGAGCAGGCGCAGGAGGTTCAGTCGTTCATCCGGAAGCAGGTGGCGCGCTCGCACGGCGAGGCGCCGGCCGAGGCCGTGCGCATCCTCTACGGCGGCAGCGTCAAGCCCGACAACGTCCGCGCCCTCATGGCCCAGGGCGACATCGACGGCGCGCTGGTGGGGGGGGCCTGCCTGCAGGCGGACTCCTTCCTCAGGATCGTCGGCTTCTCCACGGACTGACGGCCCCGCATCGGGCTGTAGACCCCGGGCCCGCGCCCGCCCTGATGAGTCAAATGATCCAGGGACGCGCTTCGCGCCGTCGGCTAGAGTCAACCGGCCGGAACGAGCGCAGCTTGCCTCGGTGGCGGCTGTGGCTCGTTTGCGGGATCGGGGTGAGGCATGACCCAGCCCAGCGCGCGGAGCGGTGACGCGTACCCGGAGCCGGCCCGCGGGCGCGAGACGGAGTGGAGCCGCCGGTTCGCCGCCCTGACGCTGGCCTGGCTGGGGTTCGAGACGGCCTCGGGCCTCGGCATCTGGCTCCTGCCCTTCGGTGTCCCGGTCCAGTGGACCGTGATCGTCCACACCGGCATCGGGGTCGCGTTCCTGGGGCCCGCGCTCGTCTACCAGTGGGAGCATCTGCGTGCCTACTGGCCGCGGCCCGGGGGAGCCGTGAAATGGATGGGCTACCTCGCCATCCTGGCCACCTCGGCCGCGCTCCTCTCGGGGCTCGTCCTCACCGCCCAGGCGCTCTGGGGCCGCCGCATCTCCTACACCTGGGACCGCGTGCACCTCGTCTCGACCTTCGCCCTCCTGGCTTTCGCCGCGCCGCACGTCGTGGTGACGCTGGTGCGGGATCGGGCGGCGGCGCGCAAGCTGGGCCTCCGGGCGCTGCGCGCCGCGTCGTCCCGGACCCTGGCGGGGGCGGGGGCGGGGTTCGTGCTGATGCTGCTGCCGGCGGCCGCGCTCTGGGCCTTGTACCCGGGGGACCCCCTGCGCAACGAGTTCCCGCCGGACTACTCCTGGAAGTATGGACCGAGCCGCCCGTTTGCCCCGAGCCTGGCCATGACCGCCACCGGGAGCGCCTACGACGCGCGCAGCCTCGCCGGCTCCGAGTCGTGCGGGACGGCGGGCTGCCACGAGCAGATCGCGGCCGAGTGGCGCGTCAGCGCGCACCGCTGGTCGGCCATGGACCCGGGCTTCCAGCGGATCCAGGAGGAGATGGCGCGACAGAACGGTCCCGAGTCCACGCGGTACTGCGGCGGCTGCCACGACCCGATCTCCCTCTTCTCCGGCACCAAGAACATATTCACCGCCGAGCTCACCAGCCTGGCCGGCTACCAGGAGGGCGTCTCCTGCCTCTCCTGCCACTCCATCCGCCGGACCGACGTGAAGGGCAACGCGAACTTCGTGATCGCGCAGCCCCGGAGGTACCTGTTCGAGCTGCGCGAGGGCCGGGCGGCCCACGCGGTCCGTGACTTCCTCATCCGCGCCTACCCCTGGCAGCACACCGCGGACCTGTCCAAGCGCCTCTTCAAGACCCCCGAGTACTGCGCGGCCTGCCACAAGCAGTTCATCGACCAGGAGGTCAACAACGTCGGCTGGGTGCAGCTCCAGAACCAGTACGACAACTGGCGCGTCAGCCGCTGGAACCACCCGGGGGACCCCTCGCGGACGATCGAGTGCCGCGAGTGTCACATGCCGCTCGTGGCCTCGCGGGATCCCGCCTCCGGCGACGGCCTCGACTACAACCGCCGCGACGGCGACGGAATGCACCGCAGCCACCGCTTCCTGGGCGCGAACCAGGCGGTGCCCCTCCTGCTCAAGCTGCCGGGGGCGGAGGAGCAGGTGAGGCTCGTCGAGCGCTGGCTCCGCGGGGAGTACGAGATCCCCGAGATCGCCGGCAAGTGGACGAAGGGCCCCGCGGTGGCCATCGAGCTGGAGTCGCCGGCGGAAGCGGCGGCGGGCGAGCCGATCACCGTCCGGGCGATCGTGACTTCGAACAAGGTCGGCCACGACTACCCCACCGGCCCCCTCGACATCATCCAATCCTGGGTGGAGCTCCAGGTCACGGATCCGGCGGGGCGCGTGGTCCACGCGTCCGGCCGGCGCGACGAGCGGCACTTCATCGAGCCCGGCACCTTCATGTTCAAGGCGGAGCCCGTGGACCAGTACGGCAACCTCATCGACCGGCACAACCTGTGGGAGATGGTCGGGGTGCGCTACCGCCGCTCGCTCTTCCCCGGCTTCTCGGACAGCGCCGAGTACAGCTTCCCCTGCCCCGGCGACGCGGGAAAGGGGTCGCCCGCCCTGCAGGGCCGGGACTTCCGCTTCCCGGCGCCCGGTAGCCCCGGGGCGGAGCTGACGGTGACGGCGCGGCTGCTCTACCGCAAGGTCGACCAGTACCTGCTCAACTTCATGTTCGGAGAGAAATCGGGCCTGACCATGCCCGTGACCGAGATGGCGCGCGCCCAGGCTCGCATCCGCGTGAGGCCGCGGGAAGGGGCCCGCGCCGCCGCCGGGTCCCCGGCCGGGCGCCTGGCCGCGATGGGGCCGTGACCGGGACGGGGCGGGCGCCGTCCCCGTCCCATCGCCGGCGCGCCGCGCGCTGGATGGCCGCGGGGACCTCGCTCTTCGTGCTGCTGACGGTGGGTGTGTTCGCCGCGCGGCCGCGGCGGACCGCGTACGTGCCAGGCCGCGAGGCCGACACCAGCGCGGAGATCACCCGGTCGCTGGAACGCGGCCTCCCGGGCCCCGTGGGGGTCGCCTTCCACGAGGCGGCGGCGGCGGCCGGGCTGCTCTTCGAGCACTTCCACGGGCGGCGCTCCTCCCAGCTCCCGGAAGACATGGGCTCGGGGCTGGCCTGGGGCGACTACGACGGCGACGGGCACACCGACCTCTTCGTGGTCAACGAATCGGGACCGCTGACCCTCTCCGCGGACGAGCTGGCCCGGTCGCCGGCGCACGCGCGGCTCTTCCGCAACCGGGGCGACGGGACGTTCGAGGACGTCACCGAGGCGGGCGGCGTGGCGGTGCGGGGGCTGGGGATGGGGGCGGCCTGGGGCGACTACGACGGCGACGGCGACCTCGACCTCTTCGTCACCCGGTACGGGACGAACCTGCTGTTCCGCAACGAAGGGGGCGGGCGCTTCCGCGACGTCTCGGCCCAGACGCGCGTGGGCGTCCCGCGAGGCTTCTGGACCGGCATCTCCCTGGCCGATTACGACCGGGACGGCGACCTGGACGCCTACGTCTGCGGGTACGTGCGCTACCGCGAGGACCCGGGCAAGGCAGGGCAGACGAGCCGGCATTACCAGGGGGTCGTGCCGTACACGCTCAACCCGTCGAGCTACGCGCCGGAGAGGAACCTGCTCCTCCGCAACGACGGCGGCGTCTTCGTGGACGCGGCCGGCCCGGCCGGGGTCCACAACAGCAGCGGGCGCTCGCTGTCGGCCTCCTGGTGCGACTTCGACGGGGACGGGTGGCCGGACCTCTACGTGGCCAACGACGTATCCGACAACGCCATGTTCCTGAACCTGGGGGACGGACGGTTCCGCGACATCAGCCACTCCGCGTGGGTGGCCGACCCGCGGGGCGCCATGGGACTGGGCGTCGGCGACTGGGAGAACGACGGCGACCTCGACATCTTCATCACCCACTGGATCGCCCAGGAGAACGCGCTCTACGCCGACGAGAGCCGCTCCATGAAGCTGACATCCGCTGCCCCCCTGCGCTTCGTCGACCAGGCCGACGTGTTCGGCCTCGGGCAGGTCGCCCTCGGCGCCATCGGCTGGGGCACGGGCTTCCTCGACTTCGACAACGACGGGTGGCTCGACCTCTATGCGGTCAACGGCAGCACCTTCCAGGAGGAGACCGACCCGTCCCGTCTCGTCCCCATGCGCAGCTTCCTCTTCTGGAACTCGGGCGGCCACGGCTTCTTCGAGATCGGGGAGCGGTCCGGCGAGCCGTTCGCGGTGCCCGCCGTCGGCCGCGGGGCGGGCGTCGCCGACTACGACGACGACGGCGACCTGGACGTCGCCATCGCCATCCACGGCGGGGCGTTGCGCCTCGCCCGCAACGAGGGCGGCAACCGCCGGGGGTGGCTCCGGCTCGTGCTGCGCGCATCTCCGGCGAAAGGAGGGCGGGTGGCGGACCGGGCTCCGCGGCACTCGACGACCTTCGCGGCCGGCGCCGTGGTGCGCCTGACCTCCGCGGGCAATTCACAGATGCGCGTCGTCGGCGGCCAGTCGTCCTACCTCAGCCAGGAGCCGCCCGGCGAGGTCTTCTTCGGCACGGGCGAGGCCTCGCGCATCGACCGGCTCGAGGTGCGCTGGCCGAGCGGCCGGGTCCAGTCCTTCGCGGGCCTTCCCGTCCGGTCGACGATCCGGATCCTCGAGGGCGGCGCGCCGGAGGTGGTGGCGAGCGGGCGATGAAACGCGGCAGGCTGGCCTGGCTCATCTCGCTGGCCGTGGGAGGGGCGGCGCTGGCCGCCTGCCGGGGCCCGGCCCGGGAGGCGGCGGCCGGCGCCCAGGACTCGGCGCGGCAACGGGTGCTCGCGTTCTGGAGCCGCTTCCATGGCGCCACCGAGGCCCGCACGCGGCGCGACCTCGGCACGGCCGCGCGCCTCTACGAGGAGGCCCTCCTCCTCGATCCCGGTCACGAGGATGCCCTCTACTACCTCGGCCAGTGCCGGCGCGAGATGGGCCAGCCGGAAGCGGCGCGGGCCGCCTTCGAGCGGCTGGTCGAGTCCAACCCCATGAGCGCCCGCGGGCATCTCTCGCTGGGCGCGCTGCTGGCCTCGCCCGACCCGGGCGAGCCCATGGTGCTGGCGGAGGCGGAGCGCCACCTGCGGCGCGCGCACGAGATCAACGGCGAGGAGACCGGGCCGGTGGTCCGGCTGGGCGAGATCGCGCTGGTGGCGGGAAGGCCCGCAGAGGCCCGGGGCTGGTTCGAAGCGGCGCTGCGGACGAACCCCAAGAGCGTCGAGGCCGCATTCCTCGCCGGATATCTCGCCTGGGAGGAGGGCCGCCCGACGGCCTCCATCCTCCGGCGGCTGCGGGAAGCGGCGCGGGTGGAGGCGCCGGTCAAGGGTGTGCTCAACGAGGGGGACCGCCGAGGCTCGCGGCGCAGCGCGGCCCCGCCGCTCTCGAGCCCGCTCGGCCGTCTCCTGTTCGGCGAGCCGGTGGAGACGCTGCGCGTCCGGGTGGCGGCCGGGCAGCCCCTCCTGGACGCCGGCGTGCTCGAGCAATGGCGTGCGGTGCGGCGCCTGCGCCGGGCCCACGAGAGGCGCGCGGCCGCGAATGGGCCCGCGCCGCGCGATGGCCGAATGGCGCGCCGCCGCTTCTATTGACGCACGCCCGAGACCGTCACCGCGGTACGGAGGTCAGCGGCGTGTCGAAGGTGAAGCCCGTGGCGGGCTCCAGGGCCACCGCCTTGCCGGCCAGGGCGCCCCAGCCGCCGGTCTGGGCAATCAGCACCGAGCCGGACTGACCCGCGACGCCGGGGAGCGCAGCCGTGTTCAAGACGAGGGTAGCCCGGGCGTTGAGCACGAGAGGCTCGGCGTGCACCAGAACGCCGCCGCCGTCGTAGAAGTCGATGTTCCCCGCCACGCTCGTCGTCCTCAGGTTCTGGACCACCAGCACCGTCGTCTGCGAGGACGAGTTGTTGAAGCGCGGCACCGCGTAGGTCGTGTCGAAGAACTCCACCTCGTACTGGTCGGCGGAGCCGAGGGCCGTCCCCGCCGGGCCCTGCACCCTCAGGTATTCATCTGCCGTCGCCGCGGCGACCCAGCGCACCCCGACGGCGCGGGAGCTGCCCTCGAGCGTCGAGGCGGCCTGCAGGACCGTCCCGGCGGCGTTCACCCTGTCCAGGTGGCCGCAGACGCCGGCCAGGCAGATCGGGCCGTCGGTCGCGGACCAGAAGACGCCGCTGATGCCGGAGACCCGCGCCTCGTAGGAGTGCCGGTCGCGGACGCGGACCTGGAGCCAGTCCTGGTCGGCCGGGGAGCCGGTGGCCTGCAGGTCGTGGATCTGGCTGGCGCCGTGCACGAGCCCGTTGGGGTTGTTCACCGGCCCGTCGTCGTTGTTGAGCGTGCCCAGGTCCCACCTGTCGTTGGCGAAGGCCGGCGGGACGGCGAGGAGCGTCGCCAGGGCGCCAATGAGCGCGGCGCGGTGCATGCACCACCTCCAGGAGGAGGCACAGTACGTCCCGCGCCGGGGGGCCGTCAACACGACGCCGACGGATCGACGGCCCTCCCGGAGCGGATGCCCGTTAGCTCTTCTCCGCCAGGAGCGCCTTCGCCTTGCCCCTCACGTACCCGTAGGTCGGGGACAGCCCGTTGTAGTCCGCCGCCCTCGCCGCCACCTCGCGGGCCTTCGCGGCCTCGCCCTTGCCCTGCAGCGCCACCGCCAGCAGGTAGAGCACCCGCGGGTCCTGCTGGTTGGCCTGCTCCAGCTCCGCGGCCGCCGCGGCGTGGTCCTTCGCTTCCAGGGCCACGCGGCCGGCCAGCTCGTGCTGCTGCCACACCTCGAACGGGATGCGCTTGGCCGCGACCGCGGCGGCGTAGGCCTGCGACTTCGCCTTGGCGGCGGCCATGTCCTTCTTCGCGAGGGCGACCCTCGCCTCGTCGAAGAGGTGCTGCCGGCGCGTGGCCTCCTTGACCTCCGCGGGCACGTCGGCCGCGTCCATGGCCGCGACCTGGTCCTTGTAACGGGCGAGGGCCTCGTCGGCGCGGCCCCCCTCGAGCAGGATGTCGCCGATCTGGTTCCAGTCCCCCGAGAGCGTCGCCTTGTCGCCCGCCGCCTTGGCGATGGCCGCGCCCTTCTCGATCTCCGCCACGGCCTTGTCGGTGGCGCCCTCGTGCAGGTAGGACATCGCGGTCCAGAAGTGGGCCTGCCGCCTCTCGCCGTCGTTGCGGGCGATCGCGGTCAGCCGGGCGAAGGCCTGCCGCGCCTGCTCGCCCTGCCCCATGAACATCCGGTTGTTGCCGATGCCGACCCAGGAGGCCACGAAGTTCTTGTCGATGGCCAGGGCCTTCTCGTAGTTCTTGATCGAGTCCTCGAACCGGCCCATCTTCATGAGGAGCTCGGCGTACGAGTCGTAGGGGTTCGGGTCGCCGGGGATGAGCTCGATGTACTTCTTGAAGGCCCGCTCCGCCTCCGGGTACTTGTAGAGGAAGCGGTAGGCGTAGCCCATCTGGTTGTAGGGCTGCGAGAAGGACGGGTTGATGGCGGTGGCCTTCTCGTACTCCGCGACCGCGGCCGCGTACTCCTGCCTCCCGAAGTGGTAACCGCCCAGGAGGTTGTGGGCGCGCTCGTCGTTGGGATACGCCGCCACCAGCTTGGTGAGGCTCTCCCGCTGGCGGTCCACGTCGCCCTTGGCCCCCGCGTCCGCGCCGGCGATCATCAGCCGCTCGGGCTCCGAGACCTTCCCCGAGAGGACGACGGCCTGGCCGAGCGCGTCGAAGAACTCCTTCGCGGTGCCCGCGGTGTTGGCGAGCCCGAGATGGGCGAGCGCGAACGTCTTGTCCTTGCCCAGCGCCTGCGCGTAGAGGTCGCGCCCGTCCGTGACCCGGAGCTTCTCCGCCAGGTCGCGGCCCTTCACGTAGAGCTGCCGCGCCTCTTCCGACGACGTGGTGATCGGGATCTTCTCGTCCCCGGCGCGGGCCAGGCCGGTGGCCGCGAGGGCGAGCAACGCGCCCAACGCGATCCGCCGTACGTGTGTCTTGGTCGTCATTCTTTCCTCCTCATCGTTTCTACGGGGGACGATACTACGCGGAGCACGCGGAGGTTCGCGTTCTCGACCCTTGGCGGTGTAAAAAGAAGTCATCGGCGGACGGGTCAAACCACTGGATGGGCTCGGCCCATCGAGCCCGTCTTCGTGCGA
>Ga0214472_10006729_pt1 | contig 12045 bp, 7 predicted proteins | sample RVTome_6_FD_207662 | JGI IMG/M metagenome (GOLD analysis project Ga0214472, IMG submission 207662) | Soil microbial communities from uranium-contaminated site in the Upper Colorado River Basin, Wyoming, United States - RVT140D175 | ecosystem: Environmental > Terrestrial > Soil > Contaminated >...
GTCGAGAACAGTCTCCAGGTACGCGTTATGGGGCTGCCCGGTCCACAGAATTCCCTTGCGCATGGCGTCGGACCAGTTGATCGACCCGAGGCCGCTGCCGTAAACCGGGCTGCGCAGCACCTCGGGCAGCAGCGGCAGCCAGATTCCCTCGATGCGCCCCGCGCTGATCGCGTCGAGCCCGCCTCCGGCCCCGGTCTCCACGCGGTCATAGACCGCTCCGGGAAGGAGCAACAGCGCGACCGCGGCCAGGAACCCGAAAAAGACCAGGGTTTTTGCGCTGCGGTGCCAGAGCAGAAACAAGACGTTGACCACGATGAAACCGAAGAACGCGGCGCGCGAGAACGTAAGCACCAGCGCAACGACCACCAGCCCCATCGACGCCAGCAGCGCGAGCCTCAACCCGGTTTCCTTCGATTCGGCCCAGGTGAAGAGCAGCAGCGCGTAGGCGACCGCGTAGAGGCGCCCGAGGTCATTCGCGTGCATCCCGAGCGCCGACAGGGTTTGGCGCGCGTCGCTGCCCGCCAGCTTGTCAAGCGTGACTCCCAACAGGACGACGAACACGATGACCATCAACGCCACGAGCCAGATCGAGATCACCATGGGGACCAGGAACTTTTCCGGGTTTTCGGACTTCGACGCCGCGGCCCCGACCAGCAGCGCGAATACCACCAGCAGCAGCGGCCTGAACACCAGATCGCGGACGTAACCGAACGCGCTGTCGAACTGGAGCGCGTCGTGGTGCATGAACAAGACGGGCGCGATGTCGCCAATATGGCGCGAACCCAGTGCGCCGGCGACGAGGAACGGCACGATGTACAGCCAAAGCAGCGGGCGCGGCATGAAACGACGGATGCTGCCGTCGGCGAGCCCTTGCAGCAGGCACGAGCCAAGCGTCGCGACCAGCAGCAGGTTGAGGGGATTGAGGCCGGTGATGCCGAGCATCGCGTGCGGGAAAACGCTGCTGTTCGAAACCGGCATCAACAGGATGAGCAGCACCACGCCGATGCGAAAGTCGCGCAGGATGAAAGCGCAGCCGAGCAGCGAGACGCATAGATACAGTGCGTTCATGCCGGCGACGGCGACCGCCGATCCCCAGAAGGCGCCGAGCAGCGCGAGGCCCCCGAGCGCGCAAATCCTGGAGCCGATCCGGCGCCATGACCGCAGGTCTTCCGGGAAGCGGTCGTCGAGGAGGGCTGCGGCCATCGCCTTTGGACGTCCCGGCCTCAGGAAGAGCGGGACCCGAGGAGCCTGTGAACTTCGCCCTGCCGCATCCCAGCAAGCAGCGCGCTGATGAATTCCTCCTGCCCGTTGAAAGCCTGTGCCGGATTCGAAGAGATGCTGGATACCCTGACCAGCATGCCGTCCGGGATGCGGCCGGACAATCCATGCTCGAGCTGCACCATGAGCCGCTCCAGCCGCCCAAGGACCACGCGGTCCCCCATGGTGAACCAGTAGGTCACGGGTTCCGAGCGCGGGCCGCGCACGGCGAGCATGCGCGTCACGGGAATCGTTTTTTCCCGCAAGCGCAGAGGCTCCTGCAGAACGTTTCTGATCTCGAATCCCTGCGCCGTATAGCACACCTCCTGCCGATGCGCCTTCAATGCGTCGCTCTGATCGCCGCCGTGGGCGATCGTCAGCATCATGCGCTCGCCCCGCGCGTTGACGTACGTGCGGCTCACGATCTGGTCGTAGAGCCGCGCCAGATTGGCCTGCACATCGGGCGCCGGAACGATCGGCACGATGAGCGGGTCGATGCTCCAGTCGCCGAAGGAGCGAGGAATGATCCGTTCGAGCCCGAGATCCACCGGCGGCGCAGCAGGCGAGGGTCTGAGCGCAAGCGCCGCGCCGGCGGAGAGCACCATGGCCGCGCCCGCCAGCAGAAATTTCCGCTCGAAGCGCTTCATGGCCGGACCCGTGACGGCCTGTAAGCGGGCATTTGCCGCAGGAGCGCGTCGACGCCGAGCAGCAGCAGCAGCGCCGCCGCGAACAACGCCATGCCCGCGGATCCGTGAAAGAAGCTCTGTCCCGCCCCATCCCCGAAGTGAAAAGTGATCAGGACCAGGGCCAGCACCCGCAGGAGGTTCGCCGCGAGCGCGATCGGCACGATGCTCGCCAGCAGCACGACGGTGCGCGCGAGGTTGCCGGCGGCGGTCATATGGAGATACAGGAGGCCCAGCGCGGCCAGGCTGAAGATCGAGTTCAGCCCGGCGCAGGCGTCGGCGATCAGCAGCTGGTATTGCCCGATGCTGAGCACCACCCCGGAGCGCGCAATCGGATACCCGAGCGCGTAAAGCAAGGACTCGACCGCTTGCGCGACCAGGCTCTTCAACGGCCCGGTCATGGACACGATGACAAAACCGGGAAGCGGCACGAGAAATACGAGGAAGAAAAGCGCAAACCACAGCCTGCGCAGCGCGTGCCATCCCCCGAGAAGCAGGACCGTGCCGGCGAAGACCGGAACGTGCGAGCCGACTTCGAACAGCGCCACGCTTTGCGAGCGGCCGACGATGTAGAGCGCCAGCCCCAGCGCCAGCACGATGCTTCCCGCGAGCGCGGCGCCGCCTGCGGGCTCGCCGGCAAAGGCGGCACGCTGCCGCCACGCGAGCCACGCCACCAACGCGAGGACGATCGGCCCGTGGGCATAAGCCTCTTCCTGCCACAGGCCGCGCGCCAAGTCGATGTACGTAGGCACGTACATCACCGCCAGGCCCGACAGCACGGGCAGCCAGCGGCGCGGGCCCCGCATCTCCCGTCCCGGAAGGATCCGCTGGACCAGAACCGGGGACATGCCGGTCCTCCCGGTTCAGAACGCGTTGAGCACGGTGCCGAGGATGCGGGCCCCGGTATCGCTCAACTGCCGGACTACGCCGGCCGTGTCGGCGAGGCGGGTGTGGTTCCTGCGCGCGAGCACCATGGCGCTGCCCGCCTGGAAAGTCACGCTCTGCGCATCCGCGTAGCGCGTGGCGGGCGGCGTGTCGATGAAGATGACGTCGAACTCGGTCCGCAATTCCTGCAGCAGACCGGCGAGCGCGCGGCGCGAGAGCAACTCCTGCGGATTGGGCGGGCGCGCACCGGCGGGCAGAAGCGAAAGCGTGCCGAACTGCGGCACCGGCACCACCGCGCTGCGATCGGCACGACCGGCGAGGATCGCCGAAAGGCCGATCCGGTCAGGGACGTCGAAGATGCGGTGCTGCCGCGGGGCGCGCAGGTCGGCGTCGATCAGCAGGGTGCGCTCGCCGAGCTGCGAAAAAACGGCGGCCAGGTTGGCGGCCACGTAACTGCGCCCTTCGCCCGGGCCCGGGCTGACGATCGCCAGCACCCGGTGCCGGACCCCGGCGTTGGACCAGCGGATCGAGAGCTGGGTGCGCAGCGCGCGCAGCTCCTCGGCGCGCGGGTGAAACGGCTCGTACGCGACCACGATTTCGGTGCTGATGCCGCCCGTGCCGGGCAGCAGGTGGGGAAAGTCGTACTGCTTCGCGAGCGCGCTTTGCAGGTCGTCTTGCGTGATCAGCCCCACGCGCAGCGCCGCTTCGCCGAAGCGCAACCCCTGGCTCTGCTGCAGTTGCAGCACCCGCTCGATGTCCTGCGCGCCGAGCTTGCCTTGTGCCGCGAGGATGCTGCCGATGCGGCGGTCCTCGCGCGCGATCACGCGGCTCGCCCCTTCGATCGGCAGGACGTTTTCCTGGGATTGCATCGGCATGGCTCAGCCAGGAGCCGGCAGGGCGCGCCGCGCGGCGCCCGCATCGCCGAGATAGGCGGTGCCGGATTGCCGGGCGTTGAGGACGGTCAGCAGAGGCACGTCCAGCCCCTGGGCGAGATCGTCGCTCGAGCGCACCCGCCGGTCGAGCAACTCGGCCAGGATGACGATGCCGAGGCCGAGCATCGTTCCCACAACCACCGATACGGCGATGTTGAGGACGGTCTTGGGATGGGAGGGCCTGAGCGGCGCGACCGCCGCGTTGAGCACCGTGACGTTGGCTTGGCTGGCGCGGCTGTCGACCTGGCTCACGACGTAGCGCTGCATGGCCGTGTCGTAGGCCGCCTGGGCGGATCCCACGTTGCGCACCAGCACCGTCAGCTCATTGCGATCTTCCTTGCTCTCGAGCACCTGTGCGCGCTGCGCCGCCAGAGCGTTCCTGAGCTCCGCCTCGTTCTGGCGGCTCTGGCGCGTGGAATTCTCGATCCCCTCCACGACCTTGTGCATCTCGGTGTCGAGTCTCTCGCGCAGGCTCCGGTTCTCGGACAGCAGGCGCTGGACCGCCGGATAATTGGGCCCGTACTGCGTCGCCAGCTCCTGCAGCTTCGCTTCCCCGTGCAGCACATCCTCCTTCAGCCGCTGGATGAACGGATTGGCAAGGATCTCCGGTACCTTGTCCACGCGCCCGCCGGCCTTGACAAACGCGCGCGCCTGCCGCAGCCGGGTTTCCCACTCGAGCGTGCGTTCCTGCGCTTTCGCCACCTGGACCGACAGCTCTCCCAGGCGAATGTTGTCGATGTCGTTGCGCTCGTCGGCCGAGACGATTCCCTTCTGCCTGTGATAATCCGTGAGCCTGGACTGGGCCTGCTCCAGATTGGCACGCAGGCTCTTCAGCTGCTCGTCGAACCATGCCGCCGCCTGCCGCGTCGGTTCCACGCGTAGCTCGAGCGTGGTATCGAGATAGGCCCTGGCGAACGCGTTGGCGACCGTCGCCGAAAAGCGGGGATCCCTGGATGAAAAGCTCACGTGGATGACGCTGCTCTGCGAGGTTTCCACCTTGAGAGATCGGCGCAGATTCTGCACCAGCCAATCCTCGATCGATCCTGCGCCCCCCGCCGCTTCCTCGAACGCCGCCCGTGCGGCTGCGCTCTCCGCAAGCTTCAGCTCCCGCACCACCTTGCGCGCGACTTTTTCGCTGGTGAGGATGTCCACCTGCGTCTGCAGGTAGCCGATCCGCTCCAGCGGCTGCATGAAGGGCTGCAGGACATTGCTCAGCGACTGCTCCTCCTTGGCGTCCACCACCAGCGAGACGCTCGCCTTGTAGGTCTTCGGCAGCGCGAGGCTTACCACGGTCGCGGCGAGGACGGTGGCGCCCAGCATCAGCGCAAACACGCCGCAGCGCGCCCGCAATGCCGAGAGAAACAGGTGCAGGTTCATCCTCTAGAACAAGCTTTCCTTGACATACACCACGTCATCGGCCTGCACTGCGTCGGCCAGCTGCACGTCGAGCTTGCGCAGCGTCCCATCGGGCATCCGGCGGTGGATCCTGAGCCCGCGCGTGGTGCCGCGCGGCGTCAATCCGCCGCCCAGGGAAAGCGCATGCATCACGGTCATGTCGGGCTCGAGCCGGTAGGCGCCCGCGCGCTGCACCTCGCCGTAAATGTAGAAAACGGGCGCGCGCGGCACGAAAATCGTGTCGCCGTTGCGCACCTCGATGTCCGGCGACAGGTCGCCGCTGCGATACATCCCCGGCACGTCGACCTCCCGCTTCGCCATCTTGCCGTCCCGCTCGGACACCACGGTCACGGTGTGATCGCCGGTCGGGCTGATGCCGCCGGCGAGCGCCAGGATGTCGGTCAGCTTCAGGCTGGGGTCGTCGAGCGCATAGCGCCCGGGGCGGCCGACGTGACCGAGCACCGATACCTGGCGGCTGCGCACCTGCACGAGCGCAACACTCACCTGCGGATCATTCATGAATTTTCCCTGCTTCAGCTCCGCGGCGATGCGCGCCGCCGCGCCTGCGGGCGTCAGCCCGCTCACCGCGACCTCGCCGATCAGCGGATACAGGATGGCGCCCCGCTCGGAGACGCGCGTCTCGGCGCTGAGATCCGGGTTCTGGAAGATGGTCACGCGTATGGTGTCGCCCGGGCCGAGCGTCTCGCGGGAATCGGCTTCACTCTGGATCGCGAACGCGAGCAGCGCGACTGCGGCCAGCGCAACGAACCACCGTGATGGGCGCCGGGTCATCATTCGGTCGCGCAGGCCTACCTCAGCCCTGCGACCCCCCTCTCGATGTGCCCGTCATTCACGCCGCCCGGCGCCGCGCTCGCGGGAGCGGGCCGCTGCGGAGGTGCGGGCTTGAATTCTCCCAAGTACTCGATCTTCGCCTGCGCGCGCAGTTTCCCCACCTCGGCCCGGGCGAGCTCGAGCCGCTCGCGGCTGAGCAGGTATCGCTCGATGAGCGGCGCGGCCTGTTGCCCGCTCAGCGGCGCTTCCTCGGACCGCAACACCTGCACGACCGATGCGCCGCGCGGGGTCGAAAACGCGGCGATCTGCCCGTCGCGCATCTCGAGCACCCGGGGCAGGATTTCCAGCGGTATCTGCTCCGCGGGCTTGCTCGCGGTCACGACGTTGAACGGCAGCTCGCGCGACTTGAGCCACCCCGCGACCTCGTCCATGCTCTTCGCTGCGGCGGCCGCGGCTTGCAGCGCGACCAGCTTCTCCTGCGGCGCGGCCGCGACGAGCTCATGCAGGTGGTAGATGCGCCGCCGCTCGAACAATGCCGGGTTCTCCTTGTAGAACGTCCCGATTTCATCCTGGCTCTGCGCGGGTGCAGCGGCGACGACGCGGTCGATGTAGGCTCGCGCCAGGATCTGCCGCTTCGCGTCCTCGATCGCCTGCATGACCTGCGGATCGCGATCCAGCTTGGCTTTCAGCGCCTGCTGCACCATCAGCTCCTGGTCGATGACCCGCTGCAGGGCCTGTGCAGCCGCCTCCCCGGCCTCGCCGGGCGGGATATCGTTGCCGCGCGCGATCGTGCCGTTGACCCGGTGCACCGAGATCTCCTCGCCGTTGACGATCGCGGCGATCTGGCCGGAGGCTTTCTGCGCCTCCGTCCTGCCGCACGCGGACAGAGCCACCATGATCGCCATCAGCACCGCCCAACAAGTTTGCAGCCGCATGCAACCCAGACTAAACGCGCAACGTTTGTAGGCGACTTCTGCGTCTAGTCCGATCGGACTACGCGGGAGCCTGCCGAGAAGGGAGAAACAGCCGGTCCGCATCGCCGCGGACCGGGCGCCGCGTGGATCAGCCGGCCATCAGGCCGTTCGTCTTGCGCTTCGCGATGAAGCCCAGCACCGCCAGGCCGGCGAGCAGCATCGCCCACTCGCCGGGCTCGGGTACCGCCGCGATGGAGAACTGATATTCGCCGCCCAGGTCCCCGTTGGCGATTCCCGATACTCCTACGGAATAACTGCCCGAAAGGAAGGCGCCCGACAGATCGATCATGCTGCCGTTCGACAACGAAGACTCGCCGATCACCGAGCCGTCAGCGGAATAGAACGTGAGCATCAGATTGCTGATCGACGTCTGCTCAGCCGACGTTCCAACCGCGCTGGCGAATACTGTCTGGTACTGGGCTCCCACCGTGAAATTATAGATATCCGCGAACGTCGAACCCGCGGCGTGAAATGCGGTCTCTTGCTGGACCGTCGGTGACAGGGTGTCCAATTCGTAAGTTGTCGCCTGGGCAGACCCCATCCATCCCACTGATGCCGCAACCACCATCGCAAGCTTCTTGAGCAGATTCATTTTGCCTCCAGAGGCGCAAGTAAGGTCGTTGCAGCAGCCTATCTACGCTCTGTTACACAACCGGGATCTGAGGGTCGGCCGGGCGCCCTCCATTCAGACCATGATTTCTCCCCTCGATCCCCCGGAGAGCCGCCGCGGCTGAAAGCTCGGTAGTCCGATTGGCGCAGTGATTGGCGCAGTGCTCGCCAAACGATTCGTCGAGCGAATTTTTCTCAGTCACGCGGACGACAACTCTCGCGCGCTCCGCGCCTAGGGGATTTCCTGAGTGAAGTACTGCTCGTCGCTCTTTAGCAACGCAGGATTGCATCACGTTTTCTCACAAAAATCTCGACCTTGTGATGAATGCCCGCCGCCTCTCGCGTACTCGACTTGTAGCATTCGCGCACTTTTTATGTAGTGCAGCAACTACATCGTGTGGCTGCGCGAATGACCTTCGAGGCGAAAATGTACGGAAAAAATTACCGCAATGGCTTCCTCAGTGCGCTCCTCCTGGTCGCGGCCTTGCCTTGCATGAGCGCCGCGGCGCTCGCAGTGACGGCGGAATACGCCGGCCAGGACGTGGGAGCTCCGGTGCTGGCCGGGCAGACGAGCGTGGTCACCACGGGCAGCGCCTACGACGTGACGGCGGCGGGGCGGGACATCTACGGGACAGCAGACCAGTTTCATTTCGCCTACAAGATGCAGAGCGGGGACTTCGATGTGCGTGTGCGAGTGTCCTCGCTGACGGCGGTGCACCCGTGGAGCAAGGCGGGACTGATGGCGCGCGAGAGCATGGACCCGGGCAGCCGGCACGTGTCGGTGTTTGCCACGCCCGCGAAGGGCTACGAGTTCCAGCAGCGCGCCGAGACCGGCGTGCTCGCGCAGAAGATCGACAGCACGACGCGCGTGAGCTACCCGAACACCTGGGTGCGGCTCAAGCGCGCAGGCAATGTGTTCACCTCCTATACCAGTGCCGACGGCGCCAACTGGGTACCGCTGGGCACGGCCACGCTCGCGCTCCCCGGCTCGGTCTTCCTGGGCATGGCGGTATCCAGTCATAAAGAGAGCGAGCGCGTCGCCGCCCGGTTCCGCGACCTGGCGGTGACGGCGGAATACGCGGACCTGGACGTGGGGTCCCCGGCGCTCGCCGGGCGCACGACGGTGATCACAGCGGGCAGCGCCTATGACGTGACCGCGGCGGGCAGCGACATTTACGGGACGGCGGACCAGTTCCATTTCGCTTACAGGGTACACGGCGGGGACTTCGACCTGCGGGTGCGCGTGGCGTCCCTGACGGCGGTGAACGTGTGGAGCAAGGCGGGGCTGATGGCGCGCGAGAGCATGGACCCGGGCAGCCGGCACGTGTCGGTGTTTGCCACGCCTGCGGGAGGCTATGAGTTCCAGTCCCGTGCCGAAACCGGCGTGTTCGTGCAGAAGATGGACAGCGTCGCGCAGGTCAGCTACCCGAACACGTGGGTGCGGCTCAAGCGCGCGGGGGACGTGTTTACCTCCTACACCAGCACCGATGGCGTGACTTGGGCGCAGCTGGGTACAGCGACGCTTGCGCTGCCGGGCTCGGTCTCCGTGGGCATGGCGGCGACCAGCCACGACGTGAGCCAGAGCGTGGTGGCCCAGTTCCGGGAGCTCGGGATCGTAGATACGACCACGACTCCTCCCCCCGTCATCGTGGACACTCAAGCACCGGCCATCACCGGTGTCTTGGCCTCCGGGAGCACTTCCAGCAGCGCTACCATCTCCTGGACCACCGACGAGCTCAGCGACACGCAGGTGGAGTTCGGAGTGACCACGGCCTACGGCTCGACCAGCGCGCTCAACGCGAGCCTGCTGACCGCCCACTTCCAGGGGTTGACCGGGCTTGCAGCCAAGACCTTGTACCACTACCGCGTCAAATCGCGCGACGCCGCGGGAAACCTGGCGATTTCGGGGGACTTCACCTTCACCACCTCCGCGCCGCCCGACATAAGCCCTCCCTCAGTCTCGATCAGCGCGCCGGCCAATGGAGCCATGGTCTCCGGCACCATTTCCGTGACGGCCTCAGCCTCCGATGACACGGCCGTCGTGGGGGTGCAGTTCAAGCTCGACGGCGCCAACCTCGGGGTGGAGGCTACAACTTCGCCGTATTCCGTCTCCTGGAACACGAGCTTGACCATCGACGGAGCGCATAGCCTGACGGCCGTGGCGCGCGACGCGAGCGGAAACGCCGCCACCTCCACGGCCGTCCTCGTGACCGTGGACCGGCTATCTCCCACGATCAGCGCTGTCTCGGCCTCCCAGGTCACTTCCACCAGCGCCAGCATCTCCTGGAGCACCGACGAGCTCAGCGACACCCAGGTGGAGTATGGAGTCACTACGGCCTACGGCTCGACCAGCGCACTCACGAGCCTGCTGACCACCCACTCCCAGGGGCTGACCGGGCTTGCAGCCGAGACCTTGTACCACTACCGCGTCAAATCGCGCGACGCCGCGGGAAACCTGGCGGTCTCGGGCGACTTCACCTTTACTACACTGGTTGCGCAGACAACCCTGCCCACGCAGGGTGCCAGGGCGATTGCAACCTTCGAATCGTTGGGACTGTACTGGACGCCGCCGGCCAATCCGGGAGCCGCCGGCTGCACGGTCCGCTACCGGAAAGCCGGGGAATCGGCCTGGAAGGACGGGTTGGCGATGTGGTACGACGCGCGCAACAACGAGTGCCGCGGAAGCCTGGTGTATCTGAGCCCGGGCACGAACTACGACGTGCAGTTCGCGATGCCGGGCCAGGCCCCCGTCGCGCAGATCACGGCCAATACCTGGAGCGAGACCTTCCCCATCGCCCAGACCGTGAATCTGGCGAACGGCATCATCTCGCAGACTCTCGCTATCACGCAGGGCGGAACTCCCGGCGGCTACGTGCTCTACACTGTTCCGCCCGGCGGCCAGACGACCATCGACGTGGCCAACGCGCAGTTGAACAACGTCACGATCTCGGCATCCTACGTAATCGTGCGCGGACTGACACTGCGTGGGGCGCAGCGGCACGCCATCGTGCTGCTCGACGGCGCTCACGACATCGTGCTCGAGGACAACGACATCAGCGGTTGGGGGGCCTACTCCTACACCAACAGCGCCGGGTGGCAGATTGGGGTGGACTGGGCCACCTGGGGCTCCGGCGCGACGGGCGTCTACGCTGATTGTTCCGCTACCCCGGGCGCGGGCAGGGAGCGGATCATCATCCAGCGCAACCGCATCCACCACCCGCGTTACGGGTCCAGCAGCTGGGATTGGGGCCACTCGTCGGGGCCCCAGGCCGTCGGCTTCCTAAATTGCGGCGGCAACAACGTCTTCCGCTACAACGAGGTCTATAGCGGCGACGAGCAGCATTACTTCAACGACGGCATCGGCGGCGCGGAAAACTTCTCCGCCACGGGATTCCCCGGCCCAGACTCGGACATCTACGGCAACATCATCATGAACTCGTGGGAGGACGGCCTCGAGATCGAGGGCGGCGGCCGCAACGTGCGCGTCTGGGGCAATTACCTCGACAGGACGACGACCGGCATATCGAGCACCGCGAATCATTGGGGGCCGCTCTATATCTTCCGCAACGTGTACAACCGCAGCCGGCAGTTCTCGCAGGTCCCGCTGGATAATGACGAGCGGCTATACGCTTTCAAGTCCGGCAATGGCGGGACCTTCGGCGCCGGCCGCAGGTATGTCTTCCACAACACCCTGCTACAGGCCCCGCCGCCTCCGGGCAGCATCTATCCTCAGGGAGCCGGTGTTGGGATCAGCGCCCCCAATTCGAATTCTCCGCTGACCAACACGGTGTCCCGCAACAATATCTTGCAGGTCTGGCAATCGAGGTCATCTTCCATCTCCGATTACGGGACCGGCAACACGAGCAACGACTTTGACTACGACCTCTACAACGGACGCATCGAGGCCTATGCGGGCGCGGAGTCGCACGGGATTGCCGGCACGCCCGTCTATGCAGGGGGAAACGGCTGGTCCAGCGAGTCCGGCGGGCTCTACGCGCTCGCCCCGACGAGCCCGGGCTACGACCGCGGGGCGCGGCTGCCAAACTTCAACGATGACTACCTCGGGGCCGGGCCCGACGTCGGGGCCCACGAGGCGGGTAGCCCGGCCATGCGCTTCGGGGTAAGCGCGGGTTGGGCAGTTGCGGAATACGCCGGCCAGGACGTGGGGGCTCCGGCGCTGGCCGGGCAGACGAGCGTGATCACCGCGGGCAGCGCCTATGACGTGACCGCGGCGGGCAGCGACATCTACGCGACCTCGGACCAGTTCCACTTCGCCTACAAGGCGCAGAGCGGGGACTTCGACCTGCGGGTGCGCGTGGCGTCCCTGACGGCGGTGAACGTGTGGAGCAAGGCGGGGCTGATGGCGCGCGAGAGCATGGACCCGGGCAGCCGGCACGTGTCGGTGTTTGCCACGCCCGCGGGAGGTTACGAGTTCCAGGCCCGTGCCGAAACCGGCGTGTTCGTGCAGAAGTTGGACAGCGCCACGCAAGTCAGCTATCCGAACACCTGGGTGCGGCT
>Ga0214472_10006730_pt1 | contig 12045 bp, 10 predicted proteins | sample RVTome_6_FD_207662 | JGI IMG/M metagenome (GOLD analysis project Ga0214472, IMG submission 207662) | Soil microbial communities from uranium-contaminated site in the Upper Colorado River Basin, Wyoming, United States - RVT140D175 | ecosystem: Environmental > Terrestrial > Soil > Contaminated >...
CCCATGGGACCGCCGGACGCTTACATCTCGGATGGCTTCCTTTCGTGCTTCCCTGGTGAAGCCGCCCGTGGTGATCAGGAGGCCTTTGTCCGCGCGGCCGATCATGGCTCCTCGAAAGTCGCGGACGGTGTCTGGTCCGATGTTCCCCCGGTAGCGCTTGCTCTGGAACAGGACATTGAAGCTGATCAGGCCCCCGATCCTGATCGTGCCTCGGCCATCGATACCGCCGTCTCCGGAGCGTCCTGTCACCTCGACCTCGATGAATCCCGACTCGCGCAGCAGACGCTGGCAGAGCCTTTCGAATCCAGTAGGGGCCATTGTCTGCAGCAAGTCGAGGAGCTGCTCTCTCCAGTCTCGGCCATCTCGAGCCGGTTCACCCTCTTCGGCAGGAGTCGGCTTCTTGACTTCTCTGGCCTGGCGGGCTTCGCGCTGCTTCTGCTGGACGGTCTTCACAACGGCCCGGGCGTCGACGGATGTCGCTTTCTGGCCGGCAGCGGTCAGGGCCCATACGCCTCGTTCTGAGTTTTCGATCAGGCCGTAGTTCTTCAGGTAGTTACGAGCCCAGGCCGTCCGGTACTCAACCTCTGTCTGGCTCCCTTGGCCATGTGGCAGCTCCGCGACCTCTGTGGGGATCTTCATGTCGCTTACGATTTCGTCGACGAGCTCGTGAATCGAGGCGCTTCCTCCGAGCTTGTGAAGGGCCCGAAGCGTCGGGTTAATCAGCTTGTCGAAGGTCGGGACGTCGTCCTTTGTGGCCATGCTGTGCCCTGTCCGCTACTGCGTGCGGAAGCTCTCGAGGAAGCGATCGATCGTTCTGAGGAGGGCCTGCTGGTCTCTTCGGGGGAGCCGGTCGATCTCCTGGAGGCGGCGTGCGAGGCGCCGATTCTTGATGGGGGCTCCATTGCCCTTGGTCTTTTCGAGCCCGAGGAGCTCCTCGGCGCTGATGCCGAGGATGTGTGTGAGCTTGATGATCAGCTCGCCGTGCAGGCGCAGCTCTCCGCGCTCGTAGTCGGAGACGACGGGCTGGGCGAGGCCCAGCTTTTCGGCCAGCTCGACCTGTGTGAGGCCGCGCTCGCGTCGGATGCGCGCGAGCCGCTGCCCGATCGTCTCGGTCTCGGTCTGCGTGTGCCGGGGTGTCTTCGTACGGGGTCGAGCCACGACGTGGGTCTCCACGGAAGCCGTGGCGATTGTAGGGGTGGTTTCCGAGGCGACCGTGCCGAGCATTGCGCAAACCTCTTGACGAGTATACCAATACCCTATAATCTCGGACCACCTCTCCGGTACCGTTCCGGAGATCTCCCAACGGTCCATGGGGGTCTTGACAGGGTTTTCGAGAAAGGGGGTTTGAAGCATGGCACGCATCCCCGACGAGGAGATCCAGCGGCTCAAGCGCGAGGTGTCCTTGGAGCGGCTGGTGGAAGCCTCGGGGGTGGAGCTGCGACGCCACGGGGCGAACCTGGTCGGGCGCTGCCCGTGGCACGAGGACAAGGGCCCGAGCCTCGTGGTGACGCCCTCGAAGAACCTGTGGCACTGCCTGGGAGCCTGTCAGCAGGGCGGGAGCGTCATTGACTGGGTGATGAAGGCAAGAGGCGTGAGCTTCCGTCACGCGGTCGAGATCCTCAGGAACGACGCGCCACTCGCCCCCACAAACGGGAATCGCCGGCGCGTCCTCCCGAGCCCGGTCGAGACCGACGCCGAGGACCGTGAGGTGCTCGCCCAGGTCGTCGCCTACTACCACGAGACACTGAAACAGAGCCCCGAGGCCCTGGGGTACCTCGAGAGCCGTGGCCTGCGGTCCTCGGAAGCCATCTCTCACTTCCAGCTCGGCTTTGCGAACCGGACCCTCGGGTACCGCCTGCCCGGTCCGAAGGCACGCGAGCGGCTGCAGCGGCTGGGTGTGATCCGGGAGAGCGGGCACGAGCACTTCAACGGCTCGCTGGTGATCCCCATCTTCGGGGAGGCGGGAGAGGTCCTCGGGATGTACGGGAGGAAGGTGACGCCCGAGTACCGGCTGCGCAAGGGCACGCCTCTTCACCTGTACCTCCCGGGCCCGCACCGCGGCCTCTTCAACACTTCTGCTCTCCGAGCGAGCCGGACGGTGATCCTGTGCGAGGCGCTGATCGACGCGCTCACCTTCTGGTGCGCGGGCTTTCGGAACGTCACGGCGAGCTACGGTGTCGAGGGCTTCACCGCCGATCACCTCTCGACCTTCGAACGCCACGGGACCGGGCGCGTGCTGATCGCCTACGACCGTGACGAGGCGGGGGAGCGGGCCGCGGCGTCTCTCTCTGAGAAGCTGATGGCGATGGGGATCGAGTGCTTCCGGATCCAGTTTCCGAAAGGGATGGACGCGAACGAGTACGCCCTCAAGGTGACGCCAGCCGAGAAGAGCCTGGGGGTGCTCGTCCGCAACGCCGTCTGGCTCGGCAAGGGCAAGCGGACGGTCGTGCTCGATAGGGACTTCACCGTCGAGGCCGAGGAGCCGCCGTCGGAGCCGTCCGAGACCGCAGGGGGAACAGAGCCCGCAGCGGAAACGGCCGATCGCGCGCCCGCGGAAGCGCCTTCTTCTTTAGCTGCCTTAGCCGCTAAGAAAGAAACGCTGGCGGATACGACTGCGGACGAGGTCACGCTCACCTTCGGGGACCGGCGCTACCGCGTCCGGGGCCTCTCGAAGAACCTCTCCTACGACTGCCTGCGGGTGAACCTCCTCGCCTCGCGCGAGGAGGGCATCCACGTGGACACGCTCGACCTCTACTCGGCCCGCCACCGGGCGGCTTTCGTCAAGCAGGCAGCGGCCGAACTCGGGGCGAGCGAGGAGACGGTCAAGAAGGACCTGGGCAGGATTCTCCTGGCCCTCGAGGAGCAGCAGGAGGAGCGGATCCGCCAGGCGCTCGAGCCGAAGACGAACGAGGTCAGCCTGACGCCAGCCGAGCGTGAGGCGGCGATGGAGCTTCTCTCGGACCCGCGGCTCCTCGACCGGATCCTCGCCGACTTCGAGTCCTGCGGTGTCGTGGGCGAGGAGACGAACAAGCTCACCGCCTACCTGGCGGCCGTCTCGCGCAAGCTCGAGGAGCCCCTCGCCGTCATCGTCCAGTCGGGCTCGGCCGCGGGGAAGTCCTCGCTCATGGAGGCGGCACTCGCCTTCGTCCCCGAGGAGGAGCGGGTCAAGTACTCGGCCATGACCGGGCAGAGCCTCTTCTACATGGGCGAGACGGACCTCAAGCACAAGGTCCTCGCGATCGTCGAGGAGCAGGGGGCCGAGAGGGCGACCTACGCCCTCAAGCTCCTGCAGAGCGAGGGCGAGCTCACGATCGCCTCGACGGGGAAGGACCCGGCGAGCGGCCGTCTCGTGACCCAGGAGTACCGGGTGTGCGGTCCGGTGATGATCTTCCTCACGACGACGGCCATCGAGGTCGACGAGGAGCTCCTCAACCGCTGCGTCGTCCTCACCGTGGACGAGGACCGGGAGCAGACCCGCGCCATCCATCGCCTGCAGCGCGAGCGGCAGACGCTCGAGGGCCTCCTGGCTCGCAAGGACCGCGAAGCCGTCCTCAAGGTCCACCAGGACGCGCAGCGGCTGCTGCGTCCCGTCCTCGTCGCCAACCCCTACGCCCGGCACCTGACCTTCCTCGACGACCGCACGCGCACGAGGCGGGACCACGTGAAGTACCTGACGCTCATCCGGGCCATTGCCCTCCTGCACCAGTACCAGCGGCCGGTGCGGACGGTGGAGCACCGGGGCGAGGCCGTGGCGTACCTCGAGGTCACCCTCGAGGACATCGCCGTCGCCAACCGCCTCGCCCACCAGGTCCTCGGCCGCTCGCTCGACGAGCTGCCGCCCCAGACACGCCGCCTGCTCTTCGCGCTCGACCGCATGGTGGGCGAGGCCTGCGCCAGGCAGCAGATCGACCGGAAGGACGTCCACTTCAGCCGCCGCGCCATCCGGGAGGCCACGGGCTGGAGCCACACGCAGGTGAGGGTGCACCTCGAGCGCCTGGTCGAGCTCGAGTACGTGCTCGTCCACCGCGGCGGCCGTGGCCAGAGCTTCGAGTACGAGCTTCTCTACGATGGCCGCGGCGAGGACGGGGCACCCTTCCTCGCGGGCCTCATCGATGTCGAAGCACTGAAAAAAGCACCCTACGACGGCGACCTGGCGGGGTCAAAGGGCCACCTGGCGGGGGGGTGGCGGGGCCAAAACGGCCCCAAAACGGGGGGGTGGCGGGGTGAGCCGAGCTCACTTTCAGCCAGGCAGGGCCAGCCACACTCGACCTTAGCCGCCAGGAGCCACGAAAACGCGTCTTCGGACGCGGTGGTGGAGTCCCGTCCTAACGTAGTCGCCGTGCGCTGATGCGGGGCAAGAGGCGCCGCGGGCCGCTTCATCTCCCGGACCCGGGGAGAGATCCCGAGGGCCTCGCTGCTCACATCGTCGACTACCTCGAGTGGATCCGGTCGAGGAACTTCTCCGAGCGCACGGTCGCTTCGCGGATCCAGATGCTGCGTGCCTTCGCCACCTGGTGCGCCGATCGAGGTGTGACGCGCTCGTGCGAAGTCACGCGGCCGATCCTCGAGCGCTACCAGCGCTGGCTCTTCCACTACAGAAAGACCGACGGCCGACCGCTCACCTTCCACACGCAGCAGATCCGCCTCGTCTCGATCCGGGCCTTCTTCAAGCACCTCGCGCGGCAGAACCGGATCCTGTCGAACCCCGCCTCGGACCTCGACCTTCCGCGCCGCGAGAGGCGCCTCCCGCGCGAGAGCCTGACGCCGCAGGAGGCCGAGCGGGTCCTGGCCCAGCCCGACGTGACGAAGCCGCTGGGGCTGCGGGACCGCGCCATCCTCGAGACCTTCTACTCGACGGGCCTCAGGCGCATGGAGCTCGCGAACCTGGGCGTCTACGACCTCGATGCCGAGCGTGGGACGCTCACGGTCCGCCAGGGCAAGGGCAAGAAGGACCGTGTCGTCCCGATCGGGGAGCGCGCGGTCGCGTGGATCGAGAAGTACCGCCAGGAGGCACGTCCCGAGCTCGTGAGCGGGCCGGACACAAAGGCGCTCTTCCTCAACGAGCTCGGCGAGCCGATCGGCCTCGACTGGCTCTCGATCCTGGTGCGCCGCTACGTCGAGAGAGCACGTGTGGGGAAGACGGGGTCATGCCACCTCTTCCGGCACACGCTCGCCACGGTGATGCTCCAGGGCGGCGCCGACGTGCGCTACATCCAGGAGATGCTCGGCCACGAGCGGCTCGACACGACCCAGGTCTACACCCAGGTCTCGATCCGCACGCTCAAGGCCATCCATAACGCCACCCACCCCGCGGCGCGGCTGAAGAAGAAGGACGTCGCCGACGACATCACCAGCGCCGTCCTGCGCGCCCGACCCGAAGATCCAGATCTTGCACAGCCTTAGCTGCCGGGGCCTTCGAGGAGCGCGCCGAGCGTGAAGGGCGCGGTAGAATCAGGGGTGAGGACAGGCAGATGACGACCGCAGTCAAGGCGATCTACGAGGACGGGGTACTCAAGCCAAAGTCACCTCTCCAGCTCGAGGAGCACACCGAGGTGGAGGTGCTGGTGACGCCGGTCGCTCGCGCCGCAGGCAAGGTCGAGGGCAAGCTGTCCGACTACCTGCGCGCCCTGCCGCCGGGCACCCGGAGCAAGGAAGACATCGACCAGCAGATACGCGAAGAACGCGACTCCTGGTCTTGATGCGCCTGTACCTCGACGCCAACCCAATCATCTACAGCATCGAGGGCGTGCCCACTTTTCGTCAGGCGGCGCTCGACTGGATCGAGCGAGCTGAGACGGGCGACGGGGTCGTGATCACCTCACGGCTTTCCCGGCTCGAATGCCGCGTGAAGCCGCTGCGAGACGACAACGCAAAGCTGCTCGAGCTCTTCGAGGGCTTCTTCACCCGGGAAGGCGTCGAACTCGTGGAGATCACCGCCGAGGTGATCGAGGCGGCAACACAGCTTCGTGCAAGCCACAACTTCCGAGCGCCCGACGCCATTCATCTGGCCAGCGCCCTGCTCGTAAAGGCCGATGTCTTCCTGACCGCAGACCGGAACCTGGCCCGCTGTCCGGACCTCAAAGTCGAAGTCCTGGCCGGACCTCGCGACGTTTCATAAAGCGGTAGAATCCCCCTGACTGACCCGCACAAGAGCGGGGGCTCCTTGGAAACCTAAGGGATGCGCCGCCCCTCAGCCGGCGCCGCGATGGTGTAGGCGGAAACTCGCCTCTGGGGTTTGAGGGCCTTCTCGAGGACTCGCGACCGGGTCCGACGCTGCTAAACGACACGACGCACCGGGCTTCTGGTGGTCTGGTGTGACGGGGAAGCGTCGGAGTCGGTCCTAGCCCGCTACTTCGATCCCAAACTCGGTCGATTCCTCACACAGGACAGCTATCTCGGCCAGATCGATGAGCCGCCGTCTCTCCACCGCTATCTCTACGCCAACGCCAACCCGCTCTTCTTCACCGACCCCACCGGCCACTACAGCCGCGCGGAGTTCGCGAGCGACCTCAAGTGGGGGAAGGACTTCGCCAGTGCGTTCTTCGGTGACCTCGCGGAGAACGCGGGCCGGCGCGCCGTCAAGGTGGGAGAGGCGGTCGTTACGAACGCGGCCCACATGGTCGTGGAAACGGGCGCTCAGGCCCACGACGTCTTGGTCCTGGCCGCCGACGCGGCGAAGCGCACGGCGACCGGCGAAGGCTTTGACGAGATCAACCTCTGGAGCGAGACGGCAAGGGCATCGGGCGAGGCGTTCGCCGAAGGCAAGAGCACGTCCGATGTCATCCTGGGGAACGTCAAGAACGTCGCCGTCTCGACGCTGAGCGCGGGTATCGTTCCGACCGTCCAGGAACAGTACAGTGCACTCGCGGACTTCGCTGCCGGGAAGGCCACGATTGAGGATGTCGAGGACCGCCTGGCCAATGCTGCCGGCGGTGCCATCCTCAACGCGGGCTTGGCGTCGTACGCGTCGGCGAGGCTCGGGTACGGATGGCGCGGCCAGCCGCTCTCTGCGGAGGTCGCCCAGCTGGCTCAGCGCGGAAGCTCGATCGCCAAAGGCGTCAAAGGGCTAGCCGAACGTGGCTTCGAGCGGCTGCATGAGGGAATCGGTAGGAACGATTTCACGACTATAGGGCGCATAGAGCCACGCGTCCGCTCTGAGTCTGTAAGCACTCTCAAGTCGATCCGGCGCCACACGGAGCGCCTTGTCCGCGGGAATGTCAAAGCGTCGAACCCGGCAATAGCGCGACAAGTTCGTTCAATCCAACGTGCAATATCGCGCGAGCAGTTTGGCCGTGCTGGTACTCGCTACCATTCCTTGAACTTCCGTTTGGTGCGGGAGGCGCAAGCCAAGGGCTTCTTGCGAGATGTCATAGTGGATCGGTCGGTGCAGACGCCGCTGGGCATTCGCCGAAGTCGGAGACCCGACTATAGGGTCACGAACGGAGAGATCCTCGACATCAAGCCTTGGCGCAACAATCCGAAGGCTTTCGATCTCACGGATCAGTTCCAGGATCTACTTGGCGCGACTGGTGAAATGCCGATACCTCTGTACTACAGACTATGGTGATCGAGAGGCTTCTTGGCCAGCGAGGCGATGCTCGAGAGATTCTGCGGCTCCCGGGCGACGGCTACGTGGACATCAGCGACGCGGAGTGGGGTGAATTAGAGATCCTGCGGGATCTAACCTTCCACCGGGTAGTACTGGCCCAGCAAGAGATTGCAGTCAATTTCGTGGACTGCCTGTTTCGAGAATCACGGTTCCGGGGTCTTCATTCGACCGGCCACTTCTGGGGGGCCGGCAACAGGTGGGAGCGATGTGATCTCTCCGGGATTAACCTCGCGGACGTCATTTCCCCGGCAAACGTCTTTGAGCAATGTGCGTTTGAAGACGTGTCGCTTGTGGGCTACAAGCCTGCGAAGACGGTCTTCCGACGATGTCGCTTCAGCCGCTTGAGACTAGAAGGATTCAGAGTCGTGGATAACGCGACGTTGAAGGGAGATCCTGATCTCGAGAGACGTGGCGCACGGGTCGCGTTTGTCCAGTGTGAATTCGACCAACCCTATTTCTCCAAGTGCTTCTTCGAGGGAGTGGCCTTCGATGGCTGCCAAGTGAGCGGAGCCGTGGTGGAGGCCTGCGACTTCCGCGGTGTCATCACGGATCAACCTTGGTGGAAAGCTGATGAGCGCAGCGGCGATCCGTTTATTGCGTTCTTGCAGGAGCTCATCGATGTGACGGCCGAGAGGCTCGGCAAAGAGAGCGCGAGTTACGACGCCCTCGATGGCTACCGTCGCGACTATGTGTCGGGACGCACGACGAGTCGGGACTACTCGGCAGTGCTCTATGGAGGTCAGGTGCCCGATCGTGAGCTCGACCTACTGGAGGAGATATTCGACGACATCGAGGGCCGATATCCCTTTTGATCAGTGCCCGTTCGCCGCGTCAGCGAGCATCGGTGCGCGCGCTGATCACGCCGCGCGCAGGGTGCCCCAGATGGGAGCGCGCGTCGTGCCAGCGCGCGGGCTTCATTTAGGTGCCGACGGCTGCGTGTCCTGGTGTCTGGTCCTTGCGGCTGAGGCTCGCGCCTACGCCGAGAACGAAGTGTTCCGCTGATGCCGTCGAGGCTTTCGTACCGTGAGGGGGACTGTTTTGCGCTGCCGCTGCGGGCGGGGGGCTTCGCGCGGGGTGTCGTGGTGCGTCTCGATCGAAAGGGGATTGTCTTGGGGTATTTCTTCGGGCCAAGGCTAGCATCTCTCTCTGAAGCCACGATTGACGACACGCTGCGTCCAGAGAAGGCGGTTCTCTTGGCGCGGTTTGGCGACTTGGGGCTCCAGAAGGGAGAGTGGCGCGTCATCGGTCACATTGATCCTTGGGACCGAGAGGCCTGGAGAATTCCGGGGTTTCTCCACCTCGATGAGAGAGGGGATCGGGGGTTCGTTCGGTACTACGATGATTCCCTTCGATTTGTCCGGGAGGAGCGCGTGACCGGCTCTGCCATCAGCCTGCACGCTCCACGGGACGCGCTGCTGGGGTACGGAGCAGCCGAAATCCGCCTGACCAAGCTACTGGCGTAACTGTCGAAGGTGCGCGCGCTGATCACGCCGCGCGCAGGGTGTCCCAGCTGGGAGCGCGCGACGTGCCAGCGCGCGGTCTTCGATTAGGTGCCGTCGGCGGCCTGTCCTTGTGTCCTGGTCCTCGGCTGAGGGGTCGCGCCTCCGCCGAGAACGAAGTCTTCCGCAAAGCTGCGCCTGATCGTCGCGGCGCTTGCAGGGGATGGGCTTCCCGGTGCCCGCGGCTGCGCCAGCCGCGGGCGCTCTGCTGAGGCAAGCGCCGCGCCGGGCGCAGCTTCAAGCTCGGGGCGGCTAAGGACGGCGCGCGAGGCCCGGGCTGGCGCGCCGGTCGTCACCAATCGCCCCTCATACGGAAGATTCGTTCTCGTCTCCGGCGCGCCCCATGGCCGCGTACCTCTGGTGTCCATCCGGGCCGCCGCCGGCACGAACGGCCTCCGCCGCGCCTGACCGGTCGCCGTCACTGCGCGCGCAACCTTGCCGGGGACCGTGAGCGCGCTCGTGCCGGCGCCCGCCGCCGCGCCTGGCTGGGTCCCGTCGTATGCGTTCGCTAGTGACCGGTCGATCGCGCAACCTTACCGACGGTTCGTGCGCGCTCGAGCCCCCGCGCGCCCGCGGTGGTAGCTGCTGCTGGGCCAGGGCGAGCTTCCATTACGACTATACGGATGGTATAGTTAGTCTGTGAGAGCGGGCGACCTGAAGAGAAGGAGGGCGGCATTAGGCCTGACGCAACTCAGTCTTGCCCAGCGGCTGGGTGTCGCGGCGAACACCGTGGCGCGCTGGGAGCGCGGTGAGCTTCCGGTAACACCTCAAGCATCGAAGCTACTTGGAGTCCTCGAGGGGATCGCCGAAACGGAGGAGAAGGTGAGGCCTACACCCGAAGCCCTGAGCCGACTTGGTGAAGCACTGACCCGCGCTGGTCTAACTGTCGACGAGGAGGACGCCGCGGTGTTTCTCAGTGAGAGCCAGACGGCCGAGCGTCTTGGAATCTCGCGACCAGAGGTACAGCGACTCGAAACCGATGGGAAGCTGAAGCCTCTCCGTCAACCCTTCGGTACGTCAAGGCCTGGTGCGCTTGTCGTGACCGACAACGGTGAGCGGGTGTATCCGGAGGAGCAGGTATCGAAGCTGGTCAAGAGCCGTAGCCGCAAGCGCAGGTGACGATCACGCGAGGCTCGGCACTCCGCCTGATCAAGCGAATCTGGTCGCGACTCGTGGAGATCGTCGTGGGTCAGCTTGTGTGCGCTTGCTCTGAAAGATACGCGAGTGGCGATCTGCTTAGCGGCTTCATGACGATCCGCGAACGATGCCCTGCGCTCAACGCCGTCTTCCTTCCGGATGAAATCTGGCCGGCATTTCTAGAAGCTGCGCGCCAGACACCCGATAAGGCACTGCACCAGTCGATGCTGGTGCTTGCTTTTCAGCGGGGGCACCTGGACGCCGTCACGGAACCCGCGCACCGTTTTCTGCTTGTGGATGGCCGCGTGAAACCGGGACTGCGGAAGAAGTACGCACAGGACCTACGTGAGCGATGGCTTTTCGAAACTGGAATCCTCGAGAGGCATCAGGAGGCCCGGCGTTTCATGGGACCTCTGGTCGAGCTTCTGTTTGCCCGGTGGCTTGAGAGGCGATCGTGGCGGATCACTAGCCTCGATGCGTTTCAAGAGGGGCCTGACATCGCGGCCGAACACGGGACGCAGGGGGCCGCGTCGTTTGAGGTGAAAGCAGTCGGGCAGGAGGACGCGGATTTCGCAGCTATCGTCGCCAGCCTGCATGGTCCTCCGACTGTCGACACCAAAGACCTCTATGCGGCTGCGAACTATCTGACCTTCAGGGCTTACGAAGCAGCCAAGCAGCTGCAGCAATTCGGCAGGCGGCGGATCGTCGTCCTCGTCGTGAATGAGACCACGTGGCACAACGTCGAGTTTCAGCTGAGAGGCCACTGGATCGACTGGCGCAAGGCGAAGCTCTTCGATGCGAAGAGCACTTCTTGGAAGAAGTTCATCGACGGCCAGCGCGAGCGGTACCCGAATCTCGATGCGGAGCTGACGACTGTCATTGGCAGCCTGGACGAAGTCTGGATCCTGAAACTGTCTTACGGATACAAGCTATCGATGGAGTACGCCTTCAAGGTGGCGGCGTAACCTTGGCGCGAGCCTCCCCGCTCGTCACAACGAAACTGCGGGGCGAGTGCCGACTTGGCGCCGGCGGGCAGCGTGCTCTCGGGCGAAGTGATCTGCACGCTACCTGACGGCGCCTGGGCGGGCGCGGGGCCGTCCGTCCGGCGGAGGCGCCCAGTGGGGAATAGCCAGTGGCCGAGGGAGTTTCGAGCGCGTCCAGTCTAAGGCGGCGTTAAGCAGCGGGCGTTCGTGTGGCCCGCGCCCGTCTGTTTCAACGCCCCCTTAGACGGATGCGCTCGGCTGCGGGGGACAGCCGGCAGCCATGGGGCCAACGGCGCCGGAGCCGGACGCTTCGGGACGCCCGCTCGCGGGCGCGGCCGGTGCCTGTCGTCTCTTCTTAGGAGCTGCCTGCACTGGCCGTGAACGCGAGCGCACCCTGTCGAAGCAGGCGCGGCGGTCGAGCGGGCGCGACGCGTGCTTTGCGAGACGTGGCTGGTCGGCACGCGGCGTGCCCGCGAGGTCAGGCGCGACGGAGACGGGAATGAACGGTCGTTCTAGGGAACAGGTGGTCGCTTGAGGGAACAGGCGGACGTTCTGGGGAACGGGTGCGAGCCGGGCTCAGAGGCTTGAGAACCAGTCCTCGGCCAGCTCGACATGCTCCACGAGGCTTGTCTTGACCCCGAGCTTGAGCTCCTTGAGCTTGTCGATCAGGAGCTCGCCGTCGATGAGGTCGATCGGAGGTGCACCATCTCGGATGGCTTCCTTTCGTGCTTCCCTGGTGAAGCCGCCCGTGGTGATCAGGAGGCCTTTGTCCGCGCGGCCGATCATGGCTCCTCGAAAGTCGCGGACGGTGTCTGGT
>Ga0214472_10006731_pt1 | contig 12044 bp, 11 predicted proteins | sample RVTome_6_FD_207662 | JGI IMG/M metagenome (GOLD analysis project Ga0214472, IMG submission 207662) | Soil microbial communities from uranium-contaminated site in the Upper Colorado River Basin, Wyoming, United States - RVT140D175 | ecosystem: Environmental > Terrestrial > Soil > Contaminated >...
GGTCTCCAGACAGAGCAGCCCGCCATGGGCATTGGCGGCAACTTCGGCGGCCACAGCTGAAAGCGCTGTCGTGGTGGGTAGCGAGAACACCACCAAATCGGATTCGGCTGCTACCTCACCTGCCGAGCCTGTCTCCACCCCGCCCTGGGCCACCAGCGCCGCCGATTTCTCCGCGTCGATGTCGAAGCCCTTGACCCGGTGACCTGCGGTCAGCAGGTTTCGGGCCATCGCCGAGCCCATGACCCCGAGACCGATCACTCCCACGCGCTCACCCATCGTCGCCTCCTTGCATTGCCAACGATGCAACCGCCCCGGCGTAGCCGTCGACAGCCACAATCTCGGAGCCGCCTTCGGGGAGGTCGACGCCGCACACGGCCGGCACCCCAAGCGCCCTAGCCGACTCGAAGAGATGGGCGGCGGGGCTTCCCGACGCGGTCACCAGCCCGGAAGCATCCCAAAGCAGGGGTGCCAGAGCAGAGACCGGTTGTGCCGCGGTCACCACCTGGCGGGGGCGAAAGGCCTTCGCTTGGCGAGCATCGTCGATGCGACATCCTCGTCCGGCTCCGACACCGGATGAGGCCGGAGTGCCCTGATGATGACGGCCGTTTGCCAGGACGACGGCGGCAACGAACGGCTCCCATTGGCCGACCCCAACTCTGGCTGCCATGGCGTGGGGGGCACCTTGCAACACGGACCCGATGTCATCCCGTGTCAGATACCAGGCCGATTCGACGTCGGCAGCAGCACCTACATCGACCATTGCCAGCCGGACCGTGCTCACCATCGAGAGAAGACGCCCGCCTGCCCCGGCGTCCGGGGGGCGGAGTCGGCGCAACTGGGCGACCGCGACCGAAGGGTCGGGCCCGCGCAATGCCGTGATGCATTTCCTCGCCGCCTCGATGGCCGAATCCGGTTTTAGTCCCCAGACCTCCGCCGAAAGCTGGGCACAGAGCTCGGTCGCCTCCTTGGCGGCTTTGGTTGGCGACCCTGTGTCGGCCGGCACCTGGTCCACCCAGCCCCCCAACGCCCAGGGAAGAACCCAGGCCTCTCCCAGGGGGCCCGGGGCCTGGACCACGGTCCGGGCCAGCCGAATCAAGTGGGGATCGTCGAGGGCACCCTCGAGCACCTGCATCGATGCGGGATTCCGAAGCGGGGGTGCACCCAGCTGCAGCAGCCAAACCTCGCCCTCAACCACGGCCCACTCGCATTGGGTGGCTCCCAGGAGCTCGGCTGCCATTCTGATGTTGGCCGCTATGGATGTGAGCGTCGTGGCTCCCAACATCTCAATCAGTTGATCCCCCACCCATCCGTCTTCCCAGCGGGCCTGTTCCCCCGTGACCCAACCCTGGAGCAGCGGCGCAGGCGAGCCCTTGATCCCAACGATACTGACCGTCCCATCGGTCTCGAAACGGGCGGTGCCTCCTGCGGCCGGCTGGAGAGCGGGTTGGATGAGCACCGATATCGCCACTGATCCGGGATCGAGACCCGCCCGCTCGAATCGCTCTAGGGTCGCCACCGAGAAGGCAGAGGCCCAGCAGCCCACAACCCCTCGAGGCAGGTCCTCCACGGTCAGGTCGAGATATGAGGTGAATGCGCCCGACCACTCGCCTGCCGCCTCCAGAGTGGTCGAAGACCGCGCCACCAGCGTCGGTCCGAGAGGGGCCGCCATGGCTTTGAGCTCTTCGCTGCAAGTCAGTGGCTCCTCGATGATGGCGAGACGAGCCCTACCAGAGCCCCCGGTGCCGAGTGCGGCCGCTCCGAGTCGCATGTGCTCGTGCGACGTCCTTCCTTCCAACACCAGGCCAGGAAGAACCGGAAGGCCCACCCTTCGCCCACGCGCCAGCCAGGCCGCCTTGGCGCCGACCCTTCCCGGGTCGAGGCTTCGATCGGAGTCGAGATCGACGATCACCCCGGTCAGATGACCGAGATGATCTCGTGAGAGGCGTAACTCGAGACCAATTCGATGCCGGTTTCGGTCACGTACAACATCTCCTCCAGACGAACCCCATGATCGTGGAGCTTGCCGTGTTGGGTCTCCAGGGCGAATGTCATCCCGGGCTGGATCTCCACCGGATGGTCCAAAGACCAGATGCGAGATATGACCGGGGGGTCGTATTGAGCGAGACCGAGACCATGACCCCAGAAGTTGGCTGCGGCCTGGTCCTCCTCCTCATAGCCCCACACCTCCTTGGCGGAAGGCCATTTCGAGGCCACATCCGCTGTGGTCACCCCGGGTTTGGTGGCATCGATCGAGTCCCAAAGCCACTTGTGAGCCAGGTCATATGTCTGTTGATGCTCATCGGTGGGCTTGCCCCCGACGCAATAGGTCCGATAGACGCATGACTTGAAACCGTTCCAGGTCAGCGCGGCCAGGTCGATGATCACCAATTCACCGGGCCGGATCATCCGATCCGAGAAATTTCGCCAGTTCGGCCAGGCGTTGGGACCGGAAGAGACGATGACGTCCTCCACATCTTCCATCCCAGGCAGCGAATAGAGCTTCTCGAACCCGAAGGCGGCGACTTCGTTCTCCATCAGCCCGGGCTTGATGAAGTTGGTGATCTCGTAGTGGACATAGTCACAAATGGCACCCACGATCGAGAAAGCCTTGATCTCGTCAGGGCTCTTGATCGCCCGAGCCTCCATCATCGGGCTCATCCCGTCCGTCCACTCGATGCCCCGTGCCTCGAACTGGCGAACCAGGTTGATGTCGATGAAGTCGACCCCCAGTGGCTGGTCTTTGACCCCCGCCTCCTCCAGGTCGTTCATGAGCGCGTTCAGGAACTTGTTGACCTGTTGCTCGGCGGCGGGTCCCACCGCTCCCTTGATCCACGAATACGAGTAGCGGATGTTCTCTTCGGGGATCCACGGGTTGTGAACCTTGAGATGGAAGCCGATGTCGCCCTGCTCATAGACGATGGGTGGCTTGCCGGCGGGGAGCACGACGTAACGCAGTCCTGGCTTCAGGCGGTTCCAACCCGGCGTGAGGGTCGAGGAAACATAACGCATGTTCTCGTCGTAGAAGAGCAACAGGGCACCCAGACCGTGGCGCTCCATCGCCGCGTGGGCGCGTTTGAGTCTGTAGTCCCGGACATTGGCCCAGTTGATACCCTCTTTCCAGTCGCTGCTCAGCCCGAAGAACGCTTCTCTCATTGGTGTCGCCGTCTCCCTCTTGTCCTCAACCGACCCTGTCGGGAATCACCTCACGAACGATGTCGAGAAACTCGTCATCGTCGAGTAGACCCTTCTTGGCAAGTGACCGACCCTTGACCTCGGCGAGAATCGCCTCGATCTCTTTCGTTTCGGCATCGAATATGCCGTGCTTTCCCAGCCAAATGGCCACCGAGTCGAGACCAGATCCCTTGCCGAGGACGATCTTCGGCGCGCTCTGGCCGACGAGCTCGGGACGATACGGGAACGGCTCGAGCAACTCGTCACCGACGTTTTTGACCCAGGTGGCAATGATCCCCGACTCGACGTTGTACAACATGTCGCCCGTCACGGGGCGATTCGACGGCTGGGTGACACCTGACAGCTCCGCCACCAACCGGGCGATCTCGGTGAACTTCTCGGTCTTCACCCCCATGTCGATCCCGTACATCGTGAGCAACGCGAGCACGGTCTCCTCGGTTGGTGCGTTTCCGGCGCGTTCCCCGATGCCGCTGACGGTGGTGTGGATGACCGAAGCACCCTCGGCAACGGCCAGCGCCGTGTTGGCCACGCCCATCCCGAAGTCCATGTGGAAATGGGTCTCGAGGGGAACATCGAGTCGTTCCCGGACCCGGCGGGTGTAATAGCGGATCGCATGAGGCGAGGTGACACCGAAGGTGTCGACCAATGCGATGTTGTCGACGTGCCCGTTGGTCGCCACAGTCTCGAGGTCGTCGAGCAGTTCCGACATCGTCGCCCTGGTGGCGTCGATGGGGAAGAACGTGACCTTCAGACCGTTGTCATGGGCATACTTCGTCGCCTCGACCGACGCTTCGATCGCCCTCTCCACAGGCCATTGATAAGCCTTCTCGATGAGGTGGTGGCTGGCGGGAACTTCCATGACCACACCGGCAACCCCACAGTCGATCGCAAGCTCCACGTCGGGAACCATGCAACGACTGAAGGCATAGATCTCGGCCGGAAGCCCGGCGGCGACCATGCGCTCTATCGCCTGCTTATCCGATGGTGAGACCGCGGGTAGCCCCGCCTCGATTCGATGGATCCCGGCTTCCGCCAGGGCTTCGGCGAGTCTTACCTTGTCGTCGGCGGTGAACTCGACACCCGCCTGCTGCTCCCCGTCACGCAGGGTCACATCATGGACTTTCACCTCGGCTGGTATCCGAAATTCGGCCGTTACTTCCGGCAAATAATTCCAAGGGCTCGAAAACCATTGGTCCGTCTTCCACGGCTCCTGACCCATCTGCGCTCCTTTTTCACCAGTCGACAGGATCATCCTGCATCATATACGATCGATTATGGATGGTCCGAGCCGCCGATTGGAAGCCCCCAGGTGAAGACCCTGAATATGACAATCGGTGGCTACGGGCCAGAAAAGAGCGCTCACGGAGAGGGACTGGCGACCTTCCGGCGGATCGTCGAGCGCGAGAGCGACGGTCGAGTGGTGATCGAGGTGATCTGGAACATCATGGACCGGGGTCGACCCAACACCGACCTATTCGACCTGGTGGCGTCGGGTGAAATGTTCATGTGCTACTTCTCCAGCAGCTATCTGGGAGATCGGGTCCCCGAGCTCAACGTTTTGGAGACCCCGTATCTGTTCCAGGATCTCGGCTCTGCCCATCGCGCCCTCGATGGCCCTCTCGGCCGGGCCCTGACCGATGCGGTGCGAGCCGGGGCCGGGTTCGAGCTTCTCGGCCTCTGGGACAACGGGTTCCGGCATCTCACCAATCGTCATGGCCCGGTGAGGGCCCCCGCCGACTGTGCGGGCATGACCGTACGCCTCCAACCGAATGTAGTTCATGAGGAGTTGATCAGGTCGTGGGGAGCCGTCCCGGTCGCGATCGACCTCAAAGCCGGCATCGAGATGATCAGTCGTCTCGAGGTCGACGCCCAGGAAAACCCGTTGGCCAACACCGTGGCCTACGGCGTGGACAAGCTCCATCGCTTCATCACCATGACCGGCCATCTCTACGGCGCCCGCGGCTTGTTTGCCAACGGCTCAACCTGGAACTCGTTGCCGGCCGACCTCCGCTCCATTGTGACCCACGCCGCAGACGAAGCGGTCAGACACCAACGATCAGCGGCGGAAACCCTGGAGGCAGACCTGCGGGCGCGGCTCGAGAGGGACGGAACCGAGTTCGTGGACCTGACCGCGGAGGAGCATGCGATTTTTGTCGAGTCGTCGGCCCCCGCGATTGCGCTTGCCCATGACGGACTGCCCGAGGAATTGTTCGAATTGGCCTCTTCATGAGCGCCAGATTTGGGTTCGAAGACACAGTAGTCGTGGTCACCGGAGCGGCCACCGGCATCGGCGAGGCAACCGCAGTTGCGTTCGGAGCGGCGGGAGCGGAGGTCTATCTCATCGACATCGACGCCGAGCGCGGGGTCACAGCCGTGGCCCAGGTCGACCGGGGCACTTTCATCACTTGCGACCTCACCTCCGAGGAACAGGTGAAGGCAGCGACCAGGCAAATCGGGCATGAGGCCGGTCGAATCGACGTCCTGGTCAACAACGCCGGGGGCTTTGGGACGGCGCGGAGCATCGAGGACACCACACTCGAGGAGTGGCGACAGGTGATGGATGTCAACCTGACCTCTGTTTTCCTGATGACCCGGGCGGCGCTCCCCCTGCTCCGCCAGTCAGATTCAGGTCGCATCATCAACCTCGGGTCCCTGGCGGGCCAGACCGCGGGATGGCAGACCGCCCCCCCGTATGTCGCTGCCAAGGCGGGGGTTCACGCCCTGACCCGGGTGATGGCCACTGAACTGGCCGGTGAGGGCATCACAGTCAATGCCCTGGCGCCATCTGCGGTCCTTACCGAGCGCATCGAGCAACTGCGTGACGAGGCTGAACTGAAAGCGACGGCAGCCGCTATACCCCTCGGGCGGTATCAGCGCCCGGACGAGCTGGCTCAGTGGGTGCTCTTTCTCGCCTCCCCTGAAGCCGGGTTCATGACAGGGCAGACGGTTTCGGTCAACGGCGGTAGGTTCATGGCGTGATCGAGGAAGGGGCGAGATGGCAGAGCTGATCAAGTTCGATGAAGCGGAGCCGGTGGCGCGGGGGGACGGGATCGAGAGTATCCGGCTGACCCCGAATCCTCTCGACGACCAGGGCTTCGTCATGGGTGTGACCAGCTTCCCATCGGGGACCAGCATCCGTCTCCACAGCCACAACACGATCGAGCAGGTCACCGTCATCGAGGGGGAAGGGATCGCCGAGTTGAACGGCGAGCAGTTACCGGCCAGACCCTACGACACCACCCAGATCGCACCCGGTGAATGGCATCGGTTCATCAACACTGGCTCGGGCACGATGCGGATCCTCTGGGTTTACGGAAGCACCGAAGTCACCCGGACATTTGCCGACACCGGGGAGACGGTCGAGCAGTTCGAGCAGTGAACTTACCCCTGGACCGATTACAGCGGTTCATCGTCGACGTCCTGACCGCAGTTGACGTCCTCCCGGAGCAGGCTGAGACCACAGCTCTCCGGCTTCTAGCCGCCGACCTGAGAGGCAGGACCGGGCATGGTCTGATCCGGGTCCCCCAGTACGTCAACCGGATCGAATCGGGCGGGATCAACCTTCGGCCCCAGATCACGCGCCGTCGCGAGTCTCCGGTAAGCGCCTTGATCGACGGGGACAACGGGCTGGGTCAGGTGGTGATGACCGAGGCCACCGAGACTGCCATCGCCAAGGCCAAGGATTCCGGGTTGGCGTGGGTGGGAACCGTCAACTCCAATCATGCCGGAGCCGCCGGCGTCTACACGTCGATGGCGCTCGAGCACGATCTGATCGCTCTCTACCTCGCGGTGGCCAGCGCCAACGTGATGCCCCCCTGGGGCGGCCAGGACCGGCTGCTCGGGACCAACCCGATCTCGATTGCCATCCCGGCGGGGGAGGAAGTCGCGTTCCAACTCGACATCGCAACGACGGTCACCTCGCATGGGACCATCGCTGTCGTGGCCCAGGCAGGGGAGCTGATGCCGGAAGGGTGGGTGGTCGACCTCGAGGGCAACCCGATCCTCGATCCGAACCTCGCGAACGAGGGGTTCCTCATGCCTATCGGGGGGTACAAGGGGTCGGGCTTGGCCATCGCAATCGGACTGCTGGCGGGTGTGCTCAACGGCGCCGCCTTCGGAGCCGAGGTGATCGACCACCGCGTCGTGGCAGGGGAGGCAGCGAACACCGGGCAGTCGATCCTTGCGTTGCGACCTGACCTGTTTCGTGACCTCGACGACTTCAAGTCGGCGATGGACCACCATTTGGCCGCCTTGCGCGCATCGGGCCCGGCAGGCGGTGTCCATCTTCCTGGAGAAGCGGCCGCCGAGCTCGAGGAGGAGCAGCGGGCCAATGGGATCCCGATCCCGAGCTTGCTGCTCGCCCAACTCAGGGATCTGGCCGTTCGCTTCGACCTGGAAGACCGACTCGACGCCTGACGATCATGACGGCGGAGCCGCTGTCGACCACCGGACGTATTCAGGAGTGATTTCACCAACAGTTCTACAGCCGATGTTCGCCATGGTGTTGCTGATCTCTTCCTCGAGGATCTCGAGGACCCGGGCCAGACCTGAGGCACCACCCACCGCGAGGCCCCAGCATTGGAGCCGGCCGATTCCCACCGCACGCGCCCCCAAGGCAAGCGCCTTGCAAACCTCCGCTCCGCGGGTGAAGCCGCTGTCGACGACGACGTCCGCCTCGCCGGCCACCACCTCCACGATCTCACCGAGCACTTCGATCGTGCTCAAGCTGTGATCGACAACCCTCCCACCATGGTTGGAGACATAGATGCCGGCCGCTCCGCAGGCGAGGGCTTGGAGTGCGTCTGCCGGGGTCATCACTCCCTTGACGATCACGGGGAGGTGGGTTTGCTCGCATAGCCACTCGAGATCCGGCCAGGTGAATCTCGCTCGATACCCATAGTCGAACCCGTGTCGAGTCAAGTTGGGAGGGCCTTCCGGGGGCACGCTCCAGGTGAACCCATCCTCGAGGCTTCGATCCCGGCGCCCGATCACGGGGGTGTCCACGGTCACGCACACTCCAGCGAAACCTGCTCGCTCCACCCGACCGAGGATGTCGCCGATCCAGGATCGGTCACCCAGCACGTAGAGCTGGAAGAAGTGTCGCCCGGGTGCTGTCGCCGCCACCTCCTCCCAGGTCGAAGTGGAGAGGATGCCGCAAAAGGCCGACGTCGACATTTCGGTCGCTGCGAGAGCCGAGGCCAGCGCGTCGCCGGCGTCATACAGAGCGAGCGCACCTACCGGAGCGAGGATCACCGGCAGCGCAAGGGGCACGCCTACCAGTGACGAGGAGGTGTCGACGTGGGCGACATCTCGCAATACCCTAGGCACCAGGGCCAGCCGATTCAGAGCGGTGGCGTTGCGGAGCAGGGTGACCCCTTGGCCCGCGCCGGCGGCCGCCCAGACGTGGGCTCCGGGGTCGACCACCTCGCGGGCACGTGAGATCACCTGATCGATTGTCTTGAAGTCAACGGGCTCGGATGGTTTCGTCACTGCGTCAGACTTCGGTACGTATGCCTCAGTAGACGACTTCTACCAGACGGCGCTCACGCACCGAGAGAGCGATGGCCTCGCAGACCTGAGCGCTGCGGAGCCCGTCGACACCCGAGGCGTTTGGCTCCTCCCCGCTCAAAACCGCGTGGGTGAACGCGGCTAGGGAGAGCCGGTGTGCCTCCGGGGCCTCGTATCGCTTCACCGTCTCGCCACCTTCGGTGAGAACGGCGAGCTCGCCATCGCTTCTCGACCGGGTAAAAGAAGTCCCAACAATGCGCCCTTCCGATCCGTAGATGACGATGTCATTCATAGGGTCGCGTAGGCTCTCGTTGGCGTTGTATTGAACCAAGGCGCCATTGGCGAAACGCATCGTGATCAGGGCGAGCATCTCCACCCCACCCGCCCCCGGGCCCACATCGAACATGACCACCACCTCAGCCGGGTCGGAACCGAGGATGACCCGAAGGAAGTCGAGCCCATGAACCCCGACGTTGTGCACCGAGCCGAGGCCGGCGATCTCGGGGTCGGCGCGCCAGTTGTTGTAGTGACGTGGGCCTGAGCTCACTTGGACCTGCACCATTTTGACGTCTCCGATCGAACCGTCGGCGATCAACCGGCTTACATCCTGCACCCAAGGCAGGTGACGATTGTGGAAGTTGATTCCCAGTTTGACACCAGCCGCCGAACAGGCCTCTAGTGCCCGGTGCGCATCGAGGACATTGTTGGCGAGAGGTTTGTCGCACAAGACGTGCTTCCCGGCCTGGGCGGCGGCGATCACCTGTTCAGCATGAAAGGCATTGGGGGTGGCGATGAAGACTGCCTCCACCTCGGGATTGGCCAACATCTCGTCGTACTTGGTGTAGGCGAATCGGGCTCCGAACTGCCGCGCGAAGGCGTCGGCACGACCCTGGTCACGACTGACCCCGGCTACGAGGTCACATTCCGGTTCCTCGACCATGGCCGGGGCCATCGTGCCCTGGACGATGTTGCCGATCCCGATGACACCCCAGCCCAGCTCTCCCATCAGAGCATTGACCCCCGGCCAAGCGGGGGGACCGATCGCCAGCGAGCGCGATCGAGGGGGGACTGCACGCTCATAGACCCAGCAGCCTGGTCGGGTTGGTGGAAAGGATGGCCCGTTTCTCGGGGGCCGTCAGCTCTGGCAAGTCGTTGACCCAGTTGACAGCATCGTGAAGCAGCATCGGTGCCGGGTAATCGGTGCCCAACATCACCCGGTCGATCCCGACCGCGTCGATGAGAAAGCGCAATACGGGCCCGCTGTAGGTGCAGCAGTCGTAATAGAAACGGTCGAGGTAGGCGCTCGGTGGGAGGGTTTGGGAGAAACTGTCGCCCTCTCCGAAGGGTGGCATCAAGCCACTCCCGGATTCTCCCTCCAGGGCGCCGGCCACTTTGTCCATGCGGGCCGCTCCAAACGTGGTGTACCCGCCGCCATGGGCGAGATATGGCTTGAGGTTGGGATGCCGGTCAATGACGCCACCGAATACCAGTGCGGCGTACACCAGGGCTCGTTCGGTGAGATTGCCCACTGCATTGCCCAATTTGTAGCGGCGGATCCGATAGTTGACACAGGTGTCGCCACCCTGATGGAAGAACAGGATCGCCCCCAACTCCTCGGCAGCGGCGAAGAATGGGGCGAATTCGGGCTCGTCGTAAGTCTTGCCTGCCACATGATCGCTGATGATCACACCCCTGAGACCGAGCTCGAGCATCGCCCGCCCCATCTCGGCAATGGCACTGGAAACGTCTTGCATCGGCAGTGTGGCGAGACCGGCGAATCGAGAGGGGTAGCCCTCAACCATCTCGGCGATCTCGTCGTTGCACTCCCGGGCGATGACTTTGGTCACGTCGAGGTCGTTGTCGTATTGATAGAACCCGACCGTGGGAGTAACCAGCTGCATATCGACTCCGAGCGAATCCATATCGGCCAGACGCTCGCCCACCGACTTGTCGAAACCTCCGAATCCGAGCTCTCCCGGGGTCGCGTCCAGACCATGCCACTCACCCCGAGTGCGGATCGCCTCCTTGTAACGTTGGGACGTCACGTGGGCATGCATATCGATCACAGACATTGGGTCGGCCCCTCCTCAGCTGTCGGACTCACGCCATTCTCCAGCGTTCACCTGAGGAGCCGATTGGCCGACTTCATAAGCTGCATTATACATTCTACCGGAGATCGCCCCCGTCAGCCCCTGACCTGAAACCGAGGAGGAATCCATGACCGAGCTGATGAAACACCGTCTCCAACGTGGTGAGAGATTGATGGTGTTTGCGGTGGGGAGGATGTTTCATCACAACATCATCCACTACCTCGGGATGCGCGGTGGCTTCGACGGGTTCTGGATCGACGTCGAGCATGCCGGGCTGACGACTCACGACATCGAGATCGCGGCCAGCGCCGGCATGGCCCACGGTCTGGACTGCTTCGTTCGGGTCCCACCCACGGACTACGCCACTGTGACCCGCTGCTTCGAGAGCGGGGCCACAGGAGTGATGGCCGCTCAGATCACATCAGCCGATCACGCCGAGGAGTTCGTGAGTTGGGCGAAGTTCGCCCCCAGGGGTCGGCGCGGGCTCAATCCGCTCGGATTCGACGGCGGGTATGGCTCAGTGCCGTTGGCCGAGTTCGCCGAACGATCGAACCGCGACACTTTTGTGGCGATCCAGATCGAGACGGCTCAGGCCGTCGAGGAGGTAGACGCCATCGCCGCCATCGACGGGGTCGACCTTCTCTTCGTCGGGCCGTCCGATCTGAGTCAGGCGATGGGCGCGATCGGGGATTTCACGGGAGAGCGGTCCATGACAGCAGTAGACAAGGTGGCAGCCGCCTGCCGGGCCCGTGGGAAGCAATGGGGAGCGGTGACACCCTCACCGGCCTACGCGGCGATGCTCGTCGAGAAGGGTTGTTCCTTGGTTTCGGCAACAAACGACGTGAAGTTGGTGTCTGCCGGCCTCGATTCCTTCAAGGAGACCTACGCCGCCCTTTGGTGAGGCCCCGGCTCATCCGCCCGGCGTCGCATCCAATGCATAAGTCTCCAACGGCAAGTTGATGTGACCGTGCTGGACTTCGAGGGCTCGGGCCGCGTCTTTGGTCTCGTAACTCTCGATCAAGGCGTAGTGGTCGGCAACTGCCTGACGCCGGACCTCAGGATGGAGTCGTTGGGCCTGCGCGACGAAGACACCGCCCGCCTCTTCCAATGCGAGCAACATGCCGGTCAGGCGTTTGGTCTTGGTGGCTCGGTGGAAAACCGAATGAAACTGACTGTTCTTCTGGACCCAGGACCCGAGATCCTCTTCGCCAGCCAAATCGTCGGCCAAACGGCGCGCCAGTTCGATCTCCTCGC